>ERZ773059.1719-NODE-1719-length-10498-cov-4.711003_pt1 | contig 10498 bp, 11 predicted proteins | sample MGYA00580514_ERZ773059 | MGnify/ENA primary metagenome ERZ773059 (study PRJEB29015, sample SAMEA2737981) | human oral metagenome | biome: human oral; feature: human-associated habitat; material: dental | place: China | collected 2056 ...
CGGAGGAACGCCGGGCGGAGCGGCGCCGGCCGGAGCAGCCGGGGACGGAGAGGGGCGCGGGGGCGCTCCCACGGCGACCGTTCGGCCGTGCGCCGCTGACGCGCGGGGCCTGCCGTCTCCATCGATGCTCTTCCCTCCGTCCCGTCGCGGTGCGGGATCGTTCTCGGACGGCGTCCATCACCGGGACCGCCTGATGTCCTCGACCTGGCGCATCGCCGCGTCGGCGGTCCGCTTCAGGAAGTCCCGACGACGCTGCGGGGTGTCGTCCTCGCCCTCCATCCCGCCCAGGACGAGGCGCTGGGTCACGCGCATGCCGCAGTAGCCGAGGACGGAGCGTCCGACGCGTGCCACCGATCCTCCCGGTGCCAGGCGGGTCCACAGGGTCGGTCCGTGGGACGTCGTGATGATGGAGGCCGTGCGACCGTCGAGCAGCCGCTCGGGCATCAGCTTGCCGGGCCGGTATCGATAGGCGATGCCGGGGGTCAGGACCCGGTCGAACCATCCCTTGAGGAGGGAGGGCTCGGCCGACCACCAGGTGGGGAAGGCCAGGGCCAGGTGGTCGCAGGTGATGAGCTCGTTCTGCGAGAGGGTGATGAAGGGGTCCTCCGGCATGCGCGTCCGGTAGCCCCCGCGCAGAACCGGGTCGAAGTCGGTCGTGGCGAGATCGATGACGGTGACGACGGCGCCGGCCTGGCGCGCGGTGTCGGCGTACGCGCGGGCCAACGCGTGCGAGTAGCTCTGCGGGTCGGGGTGCCCGGCGACGACGAGGAGGCGGGGCTTGCGGGCAGCGGGTCGCGGCGTTGTGGTGCTCACGTCGGACCAGCGTAGGGAAAGAGTGCGGGGTGTGGGCATCGGGGAGTCCCCTGAGCGAAGGATTCCATTCCGAAATGTGAAGGACTCTTGACATGAATGTCAAGGAAGCCATACATTTTGCGCATGACCGATTCCCCTGCTTCCGCATCCGGGGTCGCCCGTGCGCGCATCGTCGACGCCGCGGCTCCCGTCGTCTCCACCCCGTGGCCCCGGCTCGCCCTGGCCATGGGGCTGCGCCCCGCCCTGCTCATCGCCATCGGCGCCGCACTCGTGGCGGCGGGCCGCTCTCTGCTGTGGATGAACATCCTCATCATCCCGATCGACGTCGTCACGCTCCTGCTGGTCCACCGCCTCCTGCGCGCCGAGGGGCGCGGCCTGGCCGATCTTCTGCGACCCGTGCGGGGAGGCGACCTCGCCCGGGGTCTGCTCTGCGGACTCATCGTCGCGCTCGTCTGGGTCCCCGCCTCCTTCATCGCCAATCTCATCGCCTACCAGGGGCCGCCGCCGACGACGGCGTACGGTGCGGCGCCCCTGTGGATCGCCCTGGTCGGCGTCGTGATCATGCCGGCGACCATCGGGCTGGCCGAGGAGACGCTCTACCGCGGCTACCTTCAGCCCCGCCTCCAGGGGCGAGTGGGACTGACCGGGGCCGTGCTCACCGCCTCCGCCGTCTTCGCCCTCCAGCACATCGCCTTCGCCCCGTCCGACCCCCGGGCGATGGTCGCCGCTGTTGCCCGCACCTTCCTGATCGGGCTCATGTTCGCCGGACTGCTCCTGTGGCGCAGGCGGGTGGTGCCGCTGGTCGTCGGGCACTGGCTGCTCGACCTGCTCGGGCTCGGGCTTCCGCTGCTGCTCGCGGCGCTCGCGTGAGGGGGAGGGGGCCGATGAATAGAATTCAGGGCATGGAGCCCTCCACTCGTCGTTATCTCGTCCGCTTCCTCGCGGCGATGGCCTCCTACTGCGTCCTGCTCCCCGTCGCCCTGCTCGTCGGACGCGCCCTCACCCCGCCGTGGCGGATGCTCAGCGCCCTCGTCGTGCTGCCCTCGATCGTGCTGATCGTGCGCGCGGTCATGCTGCTGTGGCGGGAGGCGGACGAGCTCGCCCGCGGCGTCATGGTGGAGTCCCTCGCCATCGGATTCGCCGTCGGGGCGCCGGTCGTCCTGGTCGTCGGGATCTTCCAGGTCTTCGGTCTGGCCGAGCTGTCCTTCATGTGGGCCTTCGCGATTCTCATGGCCGGTTGGCTGCTCGGGGGCTACCTGGCCCGTCGGCGCTACACCTGAGCAGCGCCGGCCGCCCGCGATGTGGAACCGTGTGCGAGGGTTGCGCCGGAAGCGGCGCTGGACCCAGGCGGAGCTCGGCGAGACGCTGGGGGTCTCGCGGCAGACGATCATCGCCATTGAGAACGGCAAGTACGACCCGTCGCTGCGCCTGGCCTTCGCGATCGCCGCCGTGTTCGAGCTGCGCGTGGACGAGGTCTTCAGCCCCGACGACGGCGGTGCGGCCGGCGGCCGATGGGGCTGACGGAACGGGAGGAACCGTTCCGGCGCCCAGTGGCGTGCCCGGGCGGAACGGCGGTCGGGAAGGGGGGCGGAGAACTGTCCCGGTGCCCCCCGTGGGGCTCGAACCCACGACCGACGGATTAAAAGTCCGCAGCTCTGACCAACTGAGCTAGAGGGGCGTGCCAGCCGGGCGCGGAGCGGCCGCGCCGGATGCCATGGGTCAGCATAGCGGCCGTTCCTCGGCCGATGACGCGGACTTGACGAAGATATACATACATGTTTGCTTGTAAAGCGTGAGACGAACCGCTGCCGATGCCGCCCTGACCCGCCAGGCCATCACCCGCGCCGCCCTGCACCGCTTCGCCCGGGACGGGTGGGACGGCTGCTCGCTCGTCGACGTCGCTCGCGGCGCGGGGGTCACCCGCGGCGCGGTCTACCACCACTTCTCCGGCAAGATGGACCTGCTGACCGCCGTGCTCGTCGAGCAGTGGGCGATCCGGGCACGCGACCTGCTCGCCCTGCTCGACGCCGAGCAACCGGCCGCCGAGCGCTTGACGGCCTTCCTCGCCGACTACCTGCGCCGCCTGCAGGAGGACCGCCCGTTCCGCGACCTCATCGTCGTCTCGACCCTGGTCGCGCCCCGGGCCATGCCTCTCGAGTCGGGTCTGAGGGCGAAGCACGAGGGCCTGCGCCCCTGGACCGAGCGCATCGACCGGGCCCTGGAGGAGTGCGAGGACATCCTGCGCGCCTCTCGCGACGCCAGCCGTTTCATGATCATGACCGTCATCCACGGTGCCGCGCTCATCGCCGCCGTCTCGCCTGCGGAGCTTCCCGGGTCCGAGGAGAGCCGGACGATCGCCGAGTCCGTCGTCGACGGGCTCCTGCGCCCCCGTTGAACCCGGATGCCGCCCCGCCCGCCGCGGATCGGCCCGTGCCGCACACGACTGCCCCTTGTGAGCGGTGCACTGCGCCCCGCCTGCCGCGGATCGGCCCGCGGCCCCTGCCCGCCACCCGAGCCGGGCACCGCCCGGCCAGCGCCCTTGTCGCGCTCAGACTCAGAGGAGCACGAATGACAACCTCCAACTCGAACATCCCCGACCCGCCGGGCCCCTCGACCGCCCCGACTGCCCCGACGTCCCCGGCCGCTCCGGCGCGGTCCCGGACGAGTGCGCGCATGGCGGTCGTCGTCTCCTGCGTCGCGCTGTTCACCGACATGCTCGTCTACGGCATTCTCATCCCGCTCCTGCCCCTCATGCCCGCGGTCGAACGCGCGGGCTCGTCGGCGACCGGACTCCTGTTCGCGGCCTATGCCGCCATGATGATCGCGGTGACGCCCCTGGCCGGGCGGCTCGTGGCAGTGACCGCGGGCTTGAGGGCCTCCAGTCCACGTGACGCCCCTGGCCGGGCGGCTCGTGGACCGGCGGGGACCCCGCGGCCCGCTGCTCGTCGCGCTCCTGGGCCTGGCCACGGCCTGCCTGCTGTTCGCCCTCGACGGCCCCTACTGGCTGCTCCTGGTCTCCCGCCTGCTGCAGGGCGCCGCCGCGGGGCTCGGCTGGGTGGCGAGCCTGGCCCTGATCGCCGCCTCCATCCCCCTCGAGAGGCGGGGGACGTACCTCGGACTGGCCATGAGCATGGTCTCCATCGGAACACTCGCCGGTCCTCCCCTGGCCGGATGGATCTCCCGCGGCCACGGGCACGCCGCGCCCTTCGTCCTGGCGGCGGCGGTCCTGCTCGTCGACGGCGTCCTCCGCGTCGTCTTCGTCGGGCGCGCGCACGCGCAGAGCGACGATCCGGCGACGGCCCTCGATGTGCTCCGCGTCGACGGGTCGTGGCCCGTCGTCGTCCTCATCGCCCTGGGCTCCGCGGTCACGAGTGCGATCGAGCCGATCCTGCCAGTCCGTCTCGCCGGCGGTCTCGGCCTCGACGCCGCGGGCATCGGACTGCTGTTCGCGCTGCTCGTCATCACCGGGGCGGTGCTCAACCCGATGGTCGGTGCGATTCTCGGCCGGGTCTCCCCGAGACTGCTCGCGTTCGTCGGCGCGGTCCTGGCGGTCGCCGGCCTGATGCTCCTGGGGATCGGCTCGCGCCTGTCCGTCGTGATCGCGGGGATCGTCTGCCTCGGCGCGGCCATCGCCTTCCTCGTCGCCCCGGCCAGCACTCTCATCGGCGTGCAGGGGGCGCGCACGGAGCCTCCGGCCCTCGGCGGCGCCTACAGCCTCTACAACCTCGCCTACGCCGCGGGGCTGACGCTCGGGCCCGCGCTGGCGGGCGCGCTCACCTCGGCGCTCGGATACTCCGCCGCCTGCGCCGCCCTGGCGATCGGCGTCGCCGTGGTGGCGATCAGCGGCTTCGGCCGGCTGCCCCGTCGGCTGTCCGCAGGGGCGACCGGCGCATAGGACGGCGAGCCCGCCCTCTGACGCTGCTCCGCCATGCGGAGGATTCGGTTCGCCGCTCCCGGTAGCACCTGCTCGAAGCCGCTGAAATCCGCCGGCGATGGCAAGGGGCCCCGGTAGGCCTGGTAGGAGCGGGTCAGTTCGAACTGCGCGATTCCTGCGAGCGGCGCTCCGTGTCCATCGCCGTCGACAGGCTCGCTCCCACCGAGAACCAGGCGGCCCTCGTCGGGTCCTTCCACGTGCTCCGGATGCGCTTGTAGTTCTCGATCGACGGGTTCAGGGCCAGGCTCGCCCCCCTGGTGGCTCCCGTTCGGATCGCTGCGCCCACTGCCCGGAGGGACCGGGCCCAGGGGGTGGGCCGGTGTCCGCATCGGTCATGATGCCTCCTGATCCGTCAGCTCGAGCAGCTCGCGGCGCAACTCGAGTGCCACGATGGTGCTGCGCACCTCGTCGGCCTCGAGCGCCTCGGCCGGCGCGGTCTCCAGGGTCACCAGGACCTGATCGACGGCTTCGGGCGCGCACCGGCCCGGCAGGACGGCGCTCAGGGCGCTCAGGGCGGACCGGCTCTCCTCGGTGCGCGTCGAGGCGGCCACCGCCACGATGCAATGGGCGGCGAGGAGGGAGTGCCTCGGAGAGAGCGTGAGCGGCCAGGCCTCGCATGTGGCGGCGACGTCGAGATGGCGCCCGGCGGTCACCAGCCGGTCGATGTATGCGTCCAGGTGCGAGGTGTCGAACAAGCCGAGGAGCCGCACCGAGCCCGGTGGCGTCGTCCGGTCCACCAGAGCGCGAGCGAGCCTCGCGTCCTCCCAACGCAGAGCCGCGCGTGTCAGCGCCTCGGACAGGTCGGCGGGCCGCCCCTCGTAGCGCACGTCCGCCTCCAGCAGCTCGGTGGCGGACAGGCCGATGAGGCTCCGCCACCGGTGGATGGGCACTCGAGAGACCACGTCGAGCGCGGCTGAGGCGCGGTGCCCCTCTGCCGTGTACTGGTCGCGGGTGAGCTCGTCGGTCGGCACGACGGGGAGCAGCTCGACCCGTGGCGCGCGCAGGAGCCGCCTGGTGACGACGACGTGCGTCCTCGCCAGGGCCTCGGCGCGTCCGATGAAGGCGGAGGAGGGCAGACGGCACAGCAGATCGGCGGAGACGCGGCGCACGCCCTCGGCGCGGTCGTCCAGGCACGTCTCCAGGAGGGGCTCGTCCTGAGGACCCAGGCCCGTGGCCAGAGCGGCGAGGATCCGCTCGCGCTCGGAGTCCTTGACCTCGAGCCACGTGCCGTCCTCCAGGAGCGCGCGGCCCGCGGCGGGGTCATGAGCGCGCACGCGAGCGAGGTAGCCGGCGCGCTCCCGACCGCTGCTGGACTCCCAACGAGCAGGATCCGGCACGGCGGCGAAGCCCTCGGCGTCGTGGACGAGGCCCGCCCAGTCCTCGTCCATGGCGAAGACGGCGCGCGCTCGTGCGTCCATGAGGTCCACGACCAGCGCCCGGCTGCCGCTCGGAACCCTGCACGCCACCCGCGACAGGAGGATCGGCGGTAGACGCAGGCCCCGACGTCGGATCAGGCGGAGGGCTCGCGTGATGAGCTCATCCTGCCCGTTCAGCGTCAGCATGCGTGAGAGCAGTTCACCCAGGTCGTCGGGGATGACCGGAGTCTGCGACGCGGCGGGCAGGTCCAGCTCGGTCACGGGTGCGGAGGGGATGATGCTGCGCTGCGCGAGGGCGTGGACCGCGGCCGTCTCGAGCGCGAGCTCGGGCCCGGCCGTGGCACCGAGTGCGCACGCCACCGGCCCCGGCAGGGAGGCGGGGGCGAGGGGGCGACTGCGCGCCTCCAGGGCTGCTGAGCGCTCGACGTCGTCGATGCTGCTCATAGCGGCATCACCGTCCCCTCGATCACCAGGCTCAAGGGCTGCAATCCCTCGGGCAGCAGGACTCCTGCCACTACGACACTGTCGGACGCGGCGCTCAGCGCGAGTCGTCGATGCCGTCGGGACCCGCCCGCCAACGGCATCATGGAGGCGCCGTCGGACAGTGCGAGACGTCCGTCCTCATCGATGGCGAGCCGTCCGGCGACGATCGCCGGGCGGGCGTCCGCCCACGGGTCGGCGGCGAGGGCGTCGCGCCATGCCGCACGGGCCTCGGGGATCGACCAGGGGACGGGTGTCCAGCCGGTGACCGCTCCGGTCGCCGGGTACTCCTGCGTGGCCAGCGCGCGCAGGGAGGCGCCCGGGTAGAAGTGCAGGTGGTCCCTGACCTGGGTGCCGGCCGTGTAGGTCCGCGGGAGCGCGTCGCGCCTGCGCGCGTAAGCGATGATCCGCGCCCAACGGCCCGTTCGTCTTCCATACAGCCAGGAGTGCCGGGCCATGATCCGGCCCTCGGCCCGGTCCTGCGAGCCCGCGACCACCCAGTGGTCCTCGACCTCCGGCTCGGCGAGCACGATCTCGTTCCGCACGCTCACACCCAGATGCTGGAACACAGCTGCCACCAGGTCGGTAGGGAGGTGCGCGCGCTCCTGCCATGCGCGCACGAGCAGGTGCATGGCGCCGAACTCGGCGATGGCGGTCCTCTCCCAGTCCGAGCCCCGGTCGCCGACGTCGGTCGGCTCGGCCGGGCCGACCGGCCTGGCCGACTCGGCCGACTCGGCCAGGTCGGCCAGGTCGGCCAGCCGCGGGGCCAGTGCTGGCGCCTGGGCATCGACCATGCGGGCGGCGAGCCGGCGCAGGGCGGCGGGTAGTCCGTCGTCGGCCGTGGTGATGCCCCGCTCAACCCGCTCCGACAGCCAGTGGTCGAGCTCGCTCAGGCCGTTGGTGATGCTCTGCTCGCGGTGCGCTGAGATCCGGGCGAAGGCGGGGCGCTGGTCGGAGTCGGCCGGGGCGCCGTCGTCGCGCGCGGCTGCGCCTGTGGTATCGATCGCACCGGTTGCGCTTGCGGCACCGGCGACTGCGCTTGTGGTACCGGCGGCCGCCTCGTCGGTTCCGCCCGTTCCGTTCTCCCCCTGCTGCGTCCGGACGACGTTGGTGGGCTCCTCCTCGTCCACTCTGCCGTCGCGCCACAGGTGCAGCAGGCCGATGACGTGCTTGCAGGGAAACTTCTCGGACGAGCAGGAGCAGCGGAAGGCGGGTTCCGACAGGTCCGCGTGCACCTGGCAGGTTGTCCCTCCCGAACTCCGGTACTGGCCCCACAGTAGGTTCTCCGAGCGGCCGAGGCCGGTCCACGCGCCTGTCGCGGACAGCTTCAGGCCAGCGGCGGCCACCCGGTCATCGGGTGCGATGGAGGCGATGCGTGTCGGACTCCAGACTCCGGTCGTTGCAGTCATGATCACGGAGCCTCGTTCGGCTGGTCGGTCGGATGGGCGTGTGCCGTACTCATGAGTCAGGGGTTCCTCGAGGACGTCATTGGACTGTGAAGACTCGTGCCGCACCCGGAGCGGGACTCGTGGCGATGCGACAAGGCGTCGATATGACGACGAGCCACCGCAACCGTACGGTGCTAAATCACGATTCGGCAACGGATGGTAGTCCCCATGATGAGCATGACGCGGAAGCGCGCCGGAGTGGCGGTACCGGTGACATATTTCCATGCGGCGCACACGCGGATGCGGTGGGAGCCGTCCTCGCCCGACAGGCCCTCGAGGGCGCGCCGGCCGGTGTCATCGGCTCCTTGGTCCGGGGTCGGGGCGTTCTGGTCCGGGGTCGGGGCGTTACGGCGCTCGGCTCGCCGTTCCGAGGACCGTCGCCGAGCGCGCGCCGGCGACGATCGAGGATCTGCGGCGCGACCTCGATCGGCATCGGGGTGGCATCGGGTCGCCTCGGGGCGGATGCTCGGGTGCCCGGGGACCGGGGCCCGGCTGGGGCGGGCGACGACCGGGCCCTGCGAAGGCTCGGGCCACCCGGGGTCGGGGGGTGTCCGTCGGGGGGGGCGTTCGTCCCGACGTGTCCGATCGTCGTCGGCGTATCGTGGCCTCGACGGCCGAGAGCGCCGGGTGCCCGCCGTGGCGCCGTTGGCGGGGCCGGTGCGCCTGCGCGTTCGACCGGTCGATTCCGCGATCCGGGGAGGACGTGCATCTGGCTCGAGGAGGCCGTCACGGCGTTCGGACTGGAGACCTCGGGTGCACGCGGAGACGGAGGAGGATCATGACCGACGGGGCTGATGTGACTGAGCTGCGCGATCTCCCGGGCGTTGGTCCCGAGCTGGAAGCCGCATTGCGTGCGGCGGGCATCACCGATGCTGAGACGCTGCGGCGTACTGGCTCCGTAGAGGCCTGGTGGGCGGTCCATCCGCGCTTCACGTGCCTCCACTCGCTGCTCGCTCTGGAGGCGGCGATCCGTGGCGTCTCCAAGCGGGAGCTCGACGACGTCACCCGCGAGCGGCTCGGACGGGAGGCGGGCAAGGGCTGAACCCTGATGCCGCGCCCGAGGGGGGGCATTGTCATCCTGTCGCGACAGAACCTGCTCGTTCTGGCCCGGCCCTGCGCCCGAGCGAGGCATTCTCCGCATCGAGATCGGTTCGGCTCCGCGTTGAGATCTGGTCCCGCGCTCGAACGGACCGCCTCGGCGCGCCCTGCTCCGACTTCGCTTTCCGAGTGCGCCGTGCGCCTCGTCCCCGGCCGCGATGTGCTGGGCTCGCCCCGCGGGGAAGCGGAACCGGGGCCCTCTCATCGCCGGTAGGCGGCATGCCGGCTGCTCGCGCGACCATGTCTGGGCTCGCGCGGTCGTACGGCAAACTTTGTGGTCGTACCCGGAGTCTCGCGGTCGTACGTTTCTCCGCGCGGTCGTACCTTAGAGGCCTTCTAAGGTACGACCGCGCGAGCCCGGGTACGACCGCGCGGGCCCGGGTACGACCGCGCGGGCCCGGGTACGACCGCGCGGAGCCGATTCTTGCGACACGGGGTATTGAGTGACTCGGCTCACGTGGGATATGCGGAATGATACGGATCGGCACGTCCGACGGCGGGCGCGCTCCGGTCCGTGGTGGTCCTGCGCCTCATGAGCCTCCGGTTCAACGTATGGAGGATCTGCGCTCCGGCCCGCATGGGGTGTGCGGGAGGTCGATGCGCACGCGGTGGCTGGCCCGCAGCCCAGCGAGCCTCGGGGGTGCGGGAATGGCCGTGCCGCACTATCTGCACGGAGAAGCGCGTCATCTGCGCGGAGAAGAAGCGGCGGCGCCTCCGCCGATCGGCATCGCGGTAGCGTCGTCCCCATGCTCCGTGCCACCCGTTCCGATTGACCGGGTGCTCGGCGCCTCGTGGTCGGGGAGGCGGACGCGACGGTCATCCCTCCGTCGCCCGTGGGTTCGCCGCCGCGCTGGAGGGCGCTCCCGTCCTGGTCCTGATCGATCCGCGCCGGTGGAGCCTCGTCCCGGTGGCCCTGCGTGGTGAAGAGGGGCTGCGCGCAGGCGTCCAGGGTGTCGGCCGCGCTGTTCCGGGCCCTGCGTGATGAGGAGGGGCGACGCGCATGACCGCGGAGTCCCCGAAACCCGAGACCGGCCGGACTCGGCGTCGAGCTCAGTCTCGAGACTCGAGATCGGTCCGGTTCCGTGTCGAGATCGGTCGTAGTCGGGGCCGAGGATGCTGAGGATGCCGAGGACGCCGGGGCTCCTCCGGGCACGTGGCACTGCGGATGTACGTGAGGATGCCGGGGACGCCGGGGCTCCTCCGGGCACGTGGCACTGCGGATGTACGTGAGGATGCCGGGGACGCCGGGGCTCCTCCGGGCACGTGGCACTGCGGATGTACGTGAGGATGCCGGGGACGCCGGGGCTCCTCCGGGCACGTGGCACTGCGGATGTACGTGAGGATGCCGG
>ERZ773059.1720-NODE-1720-length-10497-cov-14.986593_pt1 | contig 10497 bp, 10 predicted proteins | sample MGYA00580514_ERZ773059 | MGnify/ENA primary metagenome ERZ773059 (study PRJEB29015, sample SAMEA2737981) | human oral metagenome | biome: human oral; feature: human-associated habitat; material: dental | place: China | collected 2056 ...
TCGACGTCGTCATCGACGCCGTCGACCACCTCGACGCCGACGTCACCTCCATCGAGGCCTCGCGCTCGCGCATGGACATCCTGCCGGCCGTGGCCGAGCACGGATTCGAGCGCCAGCTGGGTCCGGGCGTGTGGGACATCCACTCCCCGCGCGTGCCCAGCGTCCAGGAGTGCACCGAGCTGCTCCAGCGGGCCGCGGCGGCGCTGGGGGTTGAGAGGCTGTGGGCCAACCCGGACTGCGGGCTCAAGACGCGCGCCTACCCCGAGACCGAGGCGAGCCTGCGCCACCTGGTCGCGGCGGCCCGCGCCGTCCGCGAGATCGGCTGAGGCCCGCCGCGAGATCGGCCGAGACCCGCGTCGAGTTCGGCCGGGTTCCGGCTCGGGGCCGGGTCAGTCGAAAGCGAATGACAGGCCGCCGTTCATGTCGGGAGACGACCCCGGCCGACTCTCCGCTCGCCGGCCCTGTGCCGCTCGATTCGCTGGGGCGCCGGCTGAGACCGCCCCTGCGTCCGCTCTTTCGATACCGCGGCCGTCGCTCCTGTGGCTTCTCCAGGTGCCGTGCCTGCGCTTGGGGCGGGCGCGGGAGGGGCTGCACATGGGAGACGGGCGCTCTCGCGAGACGGGATCATTTTTCGTTGAAATCCTGGGGTTTCTTCGGATCGGCAAGATTGATTGGCGGGCTCCCATGTGCGCGGGAGGGGTGCTATGCACATGGGAGCGGCGCTGTGCCCCTTGTCCGTAGAGCATTTCCGCATGATTCTGGGCTTCCGCTCGGCGAGGGTCGTATCTGAGTGTGCAATGTCCGACGGCGCAGCGCATTCCTGGCTGTCCGGGCAGCCCGAGGCCGCTTGCGACGCCTGTTTGGTCTTTCCTGTACGGGGCGCGAATAGGCGGTAGCAAGGAGCAGCGGCCTCCCCCGGCCGGCTCCTGCGTCCTGGCCCGAGTTCGCGGTGCTGATTTCCGCTCCTGATACTGATATGAGCTCATGCGACCGATGTCGCGGCGGAACTGGACCGATCTCGCGAAAGAGAAGGGCGAGGCGGTGGACGAAGGGGTGCGGGGAGGCGCGAAGTGGCGAAACGTCAGGGCAGAGGCAGGGCCCGGGCTGCTTCGACGGCGCGCCGCACCTGCGCCTCCTCGGTGCGCTGCGGCTCCTGCCACGTCGCTCCGGGCACGGAGCAGCGCATGTGGACCTCGCGCACGCCGCCGGCCTCCACCACCTGGGCCACGCAGTCCGGCCGCACCGAGCCGGCCGCGATCACACGGGGGCCGCCACTCGCACGGCCCGCGGCGACCATGCCGCGCAGGGTCTCCGCGCCCTCGACGGCGGTGGCCGCCCCGCCGGAGGTCAGCACGTAGTCGACCCCGAGCCCGCCCAGGTCCCCGTAGGCCTCGATCAGGTCGCGCGTGACGTCGATGGCCTTGCTGAAGGTGACGGGCGCGCCCTCGGCGAGGTCGACCAGCAGGCGCAGCAGGCCGCGGTCGATCGTGTGCTCCTCGGTCAGCGCTCCCACGACGAAGCCGAGGTCGACCGCCGGGGGCAGTGCCGGCCCGGCGCCGCCGACTCGCTGGGGGCGCGTGAACTCGCTCATCTGCCGCGACAGCGCGGCGATTCGGCGCACGTCGGCCATCATCGCCCGGACCTCATCGGCGTCGAAGACGAAGGAGCCGCCGCGCGGACGGATCATGATGCGCAGGCCCAGGGGCGTCGCCGCCGGGCCGGAGGCCCAGTGGGCGCCCGCCACCGCCCGACGGTGCTCGACCTCCTCGGCGGCGGCGAAGATGGCGGCCTCGACCGCGCCGATCGACGGCGTCGTCCCGCTGGCGGCGAGGTTGTCGCACAGCTCGGCCCGATCGGCGCCCGCGCGCGCGGAGACCCGGACGCCCTCGATGTCCTCCACGCAGGTCTCGACGACGACGTGCGACGGCTCCCGCCACGGGAGCCGGGAGCCGTCGGCGGAGGGGCGGCGGAGGGACGGTGCGGTCAGTGAAAGCGTCGTTGCATTCATGGGCCGAGTCTGACACGCCTGGGCATGAGACGAAAACGCCCGCGGGCCCCGTGGGGACCGGCGGGCGGTGTCTGCGCCCGGGGCCGCGGGCCTCGAGCCCGCAGCCTCAGACCTGGCGGGAGCTCGCAGCGGGCTCGCGAGGCTCGGCCGCGTCGCTCGCGGCGATGACGTTCGCCGGCTGCGAGACCAGCTTGTCGGTGTCGACGGCGGAGACGTAGTTGCGTCCACCGAGCAGGACCCCGAACAGGACGAGCAGGGTCGTGCCGATGAGGACGAGCACCTGGAGGGCACTGATCCCTTCAACGGCGGAACGGATACGGGCGCTGCGTGTCAGTGACGCGGACATGAGAGCCTTCCGGTCGTGGGTCAGGCGGAGCGGGCGCCCCGCCCGACCACTATGACAGCGACGCAGCCTGTTCAGTGGGAGGAGCGGCACTGAGTGTCGGCTGTGAGGTCCCCGCCTCGCAGCCCGCGAGGCCGCCCGGCTGATCCGCCGGCGACCGGGTCAGCCCCGGCCCGCGCGGCGCAGGACGCCGTCCGCGAACGACGGCGCGACCGGGAGCGTCCCTATCACCATGGCCTGCAGGGCGTGGTAGATGTCGGGCTTGCCGGACCACGTTCCGCTCGCGGGACGGTTCTCCGAGTCGAGCTCCTCGCGCCACTGGCCCGGCCTCTCGATGAGGTAGTCGCGCGCCCAGGACGCGAACGCGTCGACGTCGAGGTCGTAGGAGGCGTCGCCCGTGCTCTCCCGGAGCGTCTCGGCCGCACCGATCGCCTCGCACAGGACCCAGTACATGCGCTGCGCCACCACCGGGCGGCCGTCGAAGTCGACCGTGTAGATGAATCCGGGGCGCCCGTCCGGCCCCCAGCCCTCCAGCAGCGCCCTGCGGTACATGTGCTGGGGGATGGTGTCCAGGCGGGCGGGGTAGGCCAGGCCCTGCGCGGCGCAGGCGGTGCGCACCTCCACCATGAGGCGCGACCACTCCAGCCAGTGACCGATCGTGGAGCCGAACGGGCGGAACGCGTCGGCGGGGACGTCCCGGTTGTAGTCCAGCAGCGCCGTCCACGACTCGTCGTAGTGCTCGGGGAGGCGGAACTCGTGCGCCGCGAACTGCTCGCAGATGCGCGAGGTGATGCGCAGCGCCCGCTCGAGGTGGAGCGCGCTCCCGGTGGCGGCGTACGCGCCCAGCAGCGCCTCCACCGTGTGCATGTTCGCGTTCGCGCCCCGGTAGGGGTCCACCGCCATCGTCTCGGGCGCGCGGGAGTCGACGACCATCCCGGCGCCGTCGTCCCACCACAGGCGCTCGAAGGTCTCCAGCCCCGCCTCCAGCAGCTCGTCCGCCCGCGGCACCCGGGCCAGGAGGGCGGACGCGGCGGCCAGGATGACGAAGCTGTGGTCGTAGGAGACGAGCCGCCCGGCCACGGGCGTCCCCTCCAGCGCGACCTGCGACCTCCACGCCCCGGCCTCCCGGTCGCGCAGCGGCCCGTCGAGCAGGGAGGCGACGCCGTGCTCGGCGAGGCCGAGCCAGCGGCCTGCGTCCTCGGGGCGCCCGGGGGCTCTGATGCGTCCGGGGTCCTCGGGGTTCTCGGGAGCGCCGGGGCCTTCGAGGAGGTGCCCCAGCGCGAAGCAGTGGGTCATCCGCCCGGTGATCCACAGGTGGATCCCGCGAGTGGCCTCGACGGAGCCGTCGTCGGCCAGCCAGCCGAAGCCTCCCGGCACCCGTGAGCGGCTTCCGAAGCGCAGGAGCCGACGGGCCTCCTCGTCGAAGAACCGGCGGGTGGTGGTGCTGGTCATGAGTCCTCCTTGACTCGGTGCTTGTCCTGCTGCTTGTCGTGGTGCCCGGCGTCGGGCACCAGCACCTCGACGGAGCTCTCCGCGAGGGCCTTGCCGAGTGCGCCTGCGGGAACCGCGCTGGTGATGAGGTAGTCGGCGATCTCGAGGGCCCCGATCGTGGCGAACAGGCGGCGGTCGAGCTTGGTGGAGTCGGCCAGGATCGCGACCTTCCTGGCGCGGGAGGCCATCTGCGCGAGCATGGCCGCCTCGTCCAGGTTGGTCGTCGAGATGCCTCCGGCGTCGACGGCGCCGACCCCCAGGAGAGCGAGGTCGACGCGGATGTCCGTGGCGACCCCGGACACGGAGCTGGCGAAGACGACGGGGCCGACCGTCACCTGGCCGGACAGCCGGACGTGCCCGCCGATCACGTACAGGTCCCGGCAGGCCTCGGCGCTGATCTCCGCGGGCACGCGCAGCGAGTTGGTCACGACGATGAGCTCGCGCCTGCTGCTCAGGTGCCGCACGAGGGCGAGCGTCGTCGTCCCGCCGTTGATGAAGAGCACGCTGCCGTCCTCGACGAGCTGGGCGGCCGTGAGGCCGATCTGCTCCTTCTGGTCGGGCTGGAGCCGCGAGCGGTCGTCGAGCCCCGTGTCGTGCCAGGGGATCGCCGAGCTCGACATGGCGCCCCCGTGGGTGCGGATGAGGACCCCCTCGGAGTCGAGCTGGTCCAGGTCGCGGCGGATGGTGTCGGCGGAGACGGCGAAGTGCTCGGCGAGGGCCGTGACCGTGACCTGCCCGTGCGCGGCGACGTACTTGGCGACGTCGGTCTTGCGGCCTGCTGGCAGACGGGATGCATCGCTCATGGGACCAGCGTAGCGGACGAATGCATGTACTTGCAGGTCGTTGCGTGTATGTTGCTGGACGTGCAGTCGACAAGCGCAAGAAGTCGCGTTATCATCCTCGTTAGCGGCAGGTTCGGGCAAAGAAGCGCACAATGCCGCGACTTCGGATCAACGATGATGGAGTGAACGATGCGTCGACGTGAATTTGGGCAGCTCGCTGCTGCCATGACCGCCATGGCGGCGATGGGGCTCGCGGGCTGCGGCTCCGGGGGCGGTGCGGGCGAGGAGGCCACACTCGAGTTCGCCCAGTGGTGGGAGCCCGAGCTCCCCGACGGCACCTTCCGCGCCCTGATGGACAAGTTCGAGGAGCAGAACCCCGGGATCAAGGTTGAGCTGCTGTCGGGTCCCTACGCCTCGACCAAGGAGCAGCTCGTGGCGGGGGCGGCCGCGGGCACCATGCCCGACGTCGTCGGCATCGACGGCGCCTGGGTCAACGACTTCGCTAGGCAGGGGGCCATCGCCGACCTGACCGCCCTGATGGGGCAGGAGGGCTACGACGACTCCGAGCTGGCGAGCCAGATCCAGGTCGACCGCGCGACCTACATGATCCCGGTGGTCAACTTCGTGTACCCGATGTTCGCCAACACCGACCTGCTGACGAAGGCGGGCGTGACTCAGATCCCCTCCACCCGCGAGGAGTTCGCCGCGGCCGCCAAGGCCGTCACCGGGGGAGACGTGTCCGGGTGGGCGCTGCCCCTGTCCCTCGAGGCGCCCAACGGGATCCAGAACGACGTCATGTCATGGGTCTGGGCGTCGGGCGGGTCGATGCTGACCAGCGACGGCAGGCCGAACCTGAAGGGCAACGCCGATGTCAGGAGCGCCGCGGAGTTCATCAAGAAGCTGTGGGACGACGGCGTCGTCTCGCCGGGCGCCTTCACCATGAAGGAGCAGGACAAGGTCGAGGACTTCACCAACGCGCGCACCGGCCTGATGATCGACTCCCTGGCGCACGTCAACACCATCCGCCAGGGCAGTCCCGATCTCGCGTTCGACATCGCCGCGATCCCCGCCCGCAGCGGATACGCCGGCCAGCGCGGCATGCCGTACGCCTCGTGGGGGATCGGCGTGTCCGGGACGACCGAGCACGCCTCGGCGGCGTGGAGGCTCGTGGCCTTCCTGATGGGGGCCGACATCAACGCCGAGCTCGCCAACGACGCCAAGGCCTTCCCCGGCAACAGCAAGGCGACGCCCGACTTCGTCAACAACGACGCGATGTTCAAGAAGGCCTTCGACATCTGGGGCTCGGGCACGCCCGCCAACGAGTTCACCGGGCTGCCGGTCTCGGAGACCCTCATGCGCAAGTTCGACGAGCAGCTCCAGACCTACCTCAGCGGCGGGATCGACGTCGACACCATGCTGGCCAACGCGCAGGATGCCTGGGATGCGGAGTTCTGAGCCCGGGGGCGGGGCGGGGCGCCCGGAGGGCCCTGAGCAGCCGGGGCGCCCGAGACGCCCGGGGCGGCGCGGCGCCCCGCCCCGCCTCCTGCCGCGACGGGAGCGCATCGGGCGCGCCCTGGTGCCCTACGCCTACCTGTCCCCGACGATCCTCCTGCTCGTCGTCCTCATGGTCGTGCCGATCGTCATGGTCATCGGCTACTCCCTCATGGACGGCGTCATCACCGTCCGTGAGTCCCACGTCGTCGGGCTGCGCAACTACGTCGGGATCCTCACGAGTGCGAAGTTCCGCACGGCGCTGTCCAACACGTTCTGGTTCGTTCTCGTCAGCGTGGTGGCGCACATGCTCGTCGGGCTCGGCTTCGCCATGCTGCTGAACTCCGACGCGGTCTCGCGCGCGACCAAGACGGTCTTCCGCACGCTGTTCGTGCTGCCCTGGCTCCTGACGATCGCCATCGTCGCGGTCCTGTGGCGCCTGCTGCTCAACCCCAACGGGATCGTCAACGCGATCCTGTCGGGCATCGGGCTGGTGGCGGGTCAGCACGAGTGGCTCTCCGACCCGGGGTCGGCGCTGGCCGTGGTCACCTGCATCAACATCTGGTCCGGCTACCCGTTCTTCATGATCTCGATCCTGGCGGGCCTGCAGGGGATCCCGCGCGACCTCTACGAGGCGGCGGAGGTCGACGGCGCCGGGCCCGTGCGGCGGTTCTGGTCGATCACCATCCCCCAGCTCCGGCCGATCATCGTCTCCATGGCGCTGCTGGACCTCATCTGGACGTCCCAGCAGTTCGCACTGATCTGGATGACGACCGGCGGCGGCCCGCTCAGCGCCACCGAGATGCTCTCGACGTTCACCTACAAGCTCGCCTTCTCCGAGTACGACTTCGCGGGAGCCTCCGCGAGCGCGGTGATCGTCCTGGCGCTGTCGATGATCCTGGCGTTCTTCTACGTCCGCAGCCAGAAGGCGAGGGATTGAGATGACCTCACGACACTCAAGGCAACGACGCCGGCTGGTGCGCCGGATCGGGGTGTGGGCCGGCCTGCTGCTGGGCGGCGGCTTCGCCGCGTTCCCGGTGCTGTGGATGCTCGTGTCCTCCTTCAAGCCGAACTCGAAGATCTTCTCCAGCCCGCCCAGGATCATCGAGGAGGGGTCCTCGCTCGCGGCGTACACCTCGATCCTCCACGACCCGGGGAAGATGCGCTTCTTCGCCAACAGCTACCTCGTGGCGCTGTCGGTGACCGCGCTGACCCTCCTCGTCGCCATACTGGCGGCCTACGCGTTCAGCCGTTTCGACTTCCCGGGGAAGAGGACGATCAATGTCATCGTCATCTCGGTGCAGGCGGTTCCGCCGATCACCCTGCTGATTCCATTCTTCGGGCTGATGGTCGGCCTCAGGCTGTACAACACCTATCAGGGCCTCATCCTGACCTACATGGTCTTCACCCTTCCCTACGCGATCATTATGCTGACCGGCTACTTCAACACGCTCCCGCGCGAGCTCGACGAGGCGGCCAAGGTCGACGGGACGTCCTCGTTCGGGGCCCTGTGGAGGGTCCTGGTGCCGGTCTCCGTGCCCGGGGTGGTCTCCGTGGGGATCTACACGTTCATGATCGCCTGGAACGAGTACCTCTTCGCGCTCACCCTCACCAGGACGACCAGCATGCGCACGGTCCCGATCGGGATCCAGCTGCTCATGGGGCAGCACTCCTACGAGTGGAACGAGATGATGGCGATGTCCGTCCTCGGATCCATTCCGGTCATTCTCCTCTTCGTATTCTTCCAGCGCTACTTCATCGGTGGCATGACCGCTGGATCCGTCAAGAACTGAGCTTGGCGACCCACTAGAGAAAGGCACAACCCATATGCTGACCACGGGTAACGATATCCTTGCTGTCGCCCATGAGTACCGCTTCGCGGTCCCGGCATTCAATATCTCGAGCTACTCGATGCTCCGCGCAGTCGTGGACACGTGCGAGGAGAAGCGCTCACCGCACATCATCGCGATCCACCCCGACGAGCTGAACCACATCCGCCCGGAGATGCTGGCGTCCATGGTGCTGATCGCGCGCAAGTCCACGGTCCCCACCGCCATCCACCTGGATCACGGCGCCACCTACGGGCAGGTGCTGCTGGCGATCCAGAGCGGCTTCACCTCCGTCATGATCGACAAGTCCTTCGCACCCTTCGAGGAGAACATCGCGGAGACCTCGCGCGTCGTCCGGGCGGCCCACGCCGTCGGGGTGTCGGTGGAGGCGGAGCTGGGGACGATCGGCGTCTCGGACAAGTACGGGGAGACGGGCTCCGAGGAGATCCTGTACACGGACCCCGATGACGCCGCGCGGTTCATCGAGGCCACCGGCGCGGACTCCCTGGCCATCGCGATCGGGACGCGTCACGGCCTCTACCCCTCCGAGGTCAAGCCGGAGCTGCGGCTCGACCTGCTGGCGCAGATCAAGGAGCGTCTGGGAATCCCCCTGGTCCTGCACGGCGGGTCGAACAACTCGGACAAGGAGATCGCCGGGGCCGTTCGCGGCGGGATCAACAAGATCAATATCTCCTCCGACATCAAGGCGGCCTACTTCCAGCGCATGCGTGAGGTCCTCCGGGACCCCCACCTGCGGGAGCCGAACGCGATCGAGCCCCCGTGCGAGGAGGCCCTGCGGCAGTGCGCGGCCCAGAAGATCGACCTGTTCGAGTCGGCGGGCAAGGCCGACCTCTTCTGATCGGAGGGTGACATGAGGGGACGGATCGTTCTCGGGCTCGGCGGGACGGTCGACTACGAGCTGGAGTGGGACGCCGAGGCGTTCCAGCGGCTCGTCGACGAGTACGGGATCCATCTCGCCGAGGTCGAGGGCGATCCGCCCCCGGTCGTGGCCGATGAGCGCGGCATGGCGCTCGCGGTCCTGCGGTCGATGCGCTGGGCGCGCGGTTGCGAGCACTACGTGGAGGACGCCTCGCGACTGCTCGCCTTCGGTGCGCACTTCCGTCACCGGGTGACGCTGGGCGGGACCTGCGTGCGGGCGGCGCTGGCCATGAGCCGGATCGGCGTCGGGGCGACCGTCCACCTGGTGTCCATCAGCGAGGAGGTGCGCCGCCGTCTGCCCGAGGGGGTGTCCTGGCTGTGCAGCGCCGAGGAGGACTCGCTGGACCCGCACGTCATCGTCCAGTACCCCCGCGGGGCCGCGGTGCACCTGGCCGACGGGGCGGTTGTGGCGGCCCGGCCCAACCGCGTCATCCTGGTCAATGACGAGCCGAACGAGCACATGGTGCTGAGCCGTGAGCTTCCCGCGGCCCTGAGCCGGGCGTCGGCGGTCCTGATCTCGGGCCTCAACACGATGAAGTCGGCCGACGAGCTGCGCTCCAGGCTCGCCGAGCTGGCCGGCATGCTCGACGCCGTGCCGCCCGGGGCGCCGGTGGTCTACGAGGACGCCGGGTTCCACGACGAGGCCATGCGGGCGCCCGTGCTGGAGGTCGTGCCGTCGCTGGCCGACGTCCACTCGCTCAACGAGGACGAGGCCCGCCACTACCTCGGGCACCAGGTGGACCTGGCGTCGCCGGAGGCGGTCGCGGCCATGATGGGGGCGCTGCAGGAGATCCTCGGAACGCCAACGGTCATGGTCCACACGAGCCGGTACGCGGCCTGCATCGGCGCCGAGGCCGGCCTCTGCCGCGAGGCCGCTCAGGCCGGCTGCCTCCTGGCCTCCACGCGCTTCGCCCACGGCGACCGCTACGGGCGTGCGGAGTACGACGCCGTCGCCGTCTCGCCGCGCGAGCCTGTCGGGATCGCGCTGGCGGGGGCCCCGGGGCTGGGGCGGGCTGGCGTGCTGATCGCGCCCGGATACGACGTGCGGGCGGCGACGCCCACGACCATCGGCCTCGGGGATGCCTTCATCGGCGGGGTCATGGCGCACCTGGCGGCGTCCGACGGCGGTTTGCGGGAGGGCGCCCGAGGGCCGGGCCTCCGGCCGGTGGCGTGACGCCGGGGCCCTCGGTCCGCACCGCCGCCGGGCGTCGAGATCGGTCCATGAGCCGATCTCGACGAGGAGGGCGCTTGCCGTATCAGATGCCAGAACGGCTTTGCGGACGCTGCGTCATGTCATACGATTCTCCTGCTCACGAGGTTAGGTATACCTATCCTCTGAATCCTCTGAGTTCCCGCGGCTCACCACCATCCAGGAGGCCCCATGACACCGGAGACCGTCCGCTCCGCCCCTCGACGCGGCCGCAGACCCGGTGGTGCGGCGGAGCCGCGCATCCCCGTCGGCACGATCGCCGGGCGGCGCGCCAGTGCCGCGTCCTTCGTCCTCATCCTGGTCTCAGGGCTCGCCCAGGGCTGGGCTCTCATCAGCGCGGGGCGCGGCCTCGGCGCGCTCCTGCCCGGTGCCTCCCCCGGGGCCTGGCGCCCCCACCTCGTGGC
>ERZ773059.1725-NODE-1725-length-10482-cov-5.168217_pt1 | contig 10482 bp, 10 predicted proteins | sample MGYA00580514_ERZ773059 | MGnify/ENA primary metagenome ERZ773059 (study PRJEB29015, sample SAMEA2737981) | human oral metagenome | biome: human oral; feature: human-associated habitat; material: dental | place: China | collected 2056 ...
AGGCCGCCGCATCCGGTACTGCGCCGGCTGCCGGAAAATCCGAAGCTGCCGCTCCTGCCGAAGGTGGAAACGGCGATGTGATGGCAACCGGTAAAAAAGTGTTTGACGGCTTGTGCTTCGGCTGCCATGGTGCCAATTCCGCCATCCCGGATACGCCGCGTGTCACTCATAAAGACGAATGGGCTCCGCGTATCAAAAAAGGCAAAGATACCTTGTTTAAACATGCTCTCGAAGGTTTCCAAGATAAAGGCATGATGCCGGCCAAAGGCGGAAACACCGAATTGAGCGACGACGAAGTGAAAGCGGCCGTTGTTTATATGGTGAACGAATCCGGCGGCAAATTCTAAAAATACGATAATAAAAGGAAAGGGTGTGCAAAACTGCATGCCCTTTTTTATCGGCCGACGCATATTGCATCGGGATTTGATGCCTGCAATTCATATTGGGGACGGAGAAATTTTCAAAGTTCCGGTTTTATATGATTATGGAAAGGCCGTCTGAAAACCTGATTTCGGTTTTCAGACGGCCTTTCCTTTGTTTGCCGATTCTGCCGCAGGCGGCAAAGCGCGTTACAATACGGGCTGTCCTTAATCGGCAGCCCATTGTTATTTTTCAGACGGCCTCAATCATGACACACACTTCTACAAGCCAAACCGATTCGGCATCAAGCAGCCAACTCTATATCGGCATTATGTCCGGCACCAGCATGGACGGCGCGGATGCCGTGTTAATCCGTATGGACGGCGGCCGCTGGCTGGGTGCGGAAGCGCACAGTTTTTTACCGTATTCGGGCCGTCTGAAAAGCGAACTGCTGGTCTTGCAGGACAGCGGCGGGGACGAATTGCACCGCAGCAGGATATTGGCGCAACAGTTAAGCCGCCTGTATGCCGATACCGTGGAGCAACTGCTGGAACGGCAAGGCTTGCGGCCGTCTGATATTGCCGCAGTCGGCTGCCACGGGCAAACCGTACGCCATGCGCCGGAGCACAGTTACAGCATCCAGCTTGCCGACTTGCCGTTGCTGGCCGAGCTGACGGGGATTTTTACCGTCGGCGACTTCCGCAGCCGCGATTTGGCGGCGGGAGGGCAGGGTGCGCCGCTGGTGCCGGCGTTTCATCAGGCATTATTTGCCGCGCCCGACGAAACCCGCGTACTGCTCAATATCGGCGGTATCGCCAACATCAGCGTATTGCCGCCGGACGCGCCGGCTTTCGGTTTCGATACCGGGCCGGGCAATATGCTGATGGACGCATGGACGCAGAAAATTTGGCAGAAGCCGTACGACGAAGACGGCCGACTGGCCGCGCAAGGCAGGGTGCTGCCGTCATTGCTGGAAAACCTGCTTTGCCATGACTATTTTTCCCGACCGCAGCCCAAAAGTACCGGCCGCGAATTGTTCGCCCTGCCGTATTTGGCCGAACGGCTTTCCGGCGGGGAAAATCCGCACGATGTTTTGCGCACGCTGACCGCCTTTACCGCCGAAACCGCCGCCGCCGAAATCCGCCGCGCCGCGCCGGAGTGCCGAAGGGTTTACGTTTGCGGCGGCGGTATCCGCAACCCCCTGCTGACGGCGGATTTGGCGGAACGCCTGCCGCAATGCGAAATACTCGGTACGGCGGCACTCAATCTTGATCCGCAGTGGGTGGAGGCTGCCGCCTTCGGCTGGCTGGCCGCCTGCTGGGTCAACCGCATCCCGTCCAACCCGCGCCGAGCCACAGGTGCGCGGCGCGACTGCATCCTAGGTTGCGGCCATTTTGCCTGACCCGTCATTCAGGCCGTCTGAAAATACTATATAATTCCGCGTTTTTACCGCCGTCCCTGTTTTCAGACGGCCTATTCGAATAATCTTGAAGTTTTTATGAGCAGCAAACCCGAACCCCAAAAAAGCACACGCAAAACCATAGGCACGCGCCGCCGGACGCCGGCAGAAAAGAAAAAGCAGGACGACGGAAAAAGCGCACGCAGCACGGGCGTAGTCAGCAATGAGGCCGTCCGCCGCCGTTCCGAGCACATTGCCAATTTAATCGGCGATACCTTTTGGCTGTTCGGCCTGATGGTAACCATCTATTTCGCCATCACGCTGGCCAGTTTCGATATGAACGACCCCGCATGGTCGCGCAGCGTGATTGCCGACGAGTCCATCCACAATCTCGGCGGCCTGTTTGGCGCGTATTTTGCCGACGTCGGTTATTACCTGTTCGGATTGTCGGTGTGGTGGCTGGTGTTGGCCGCGCTGGTGTGGCTGTGGAAAAGTTTCCGCCCGCTGCGTTCGCCCGACAGCCGTCCGTACAGTGTGAAACTGGCCGTGGCGGGGCTGACGGTGCTGCTTTTGGGCAGCCCGGTTTTGGAATATGCCTTGTGGCAGCAGCAGCTCGGCGATTCCCTGCCCACCGGGGCGGGCGGGCTGGCAGGTTTGCTGATTGGCAGCATTTTCAGCCATCTGCTCGGCAACGGCGGCAGTTTCCTGGTGATGCTGGTCATCGTATTGCTGGCTTTTTCCTTTGTCGCGCAGATTTCCTGGCTGGATATGCTGGAAAACATCGGCAGCAGGCTGGAATGGCTGTGGGAAAAAATCACCCGCCGCCATTCGCCCTACATCAAAGACTTACCTGATGCAAAAACCACGCGGCGCATGGTGAAAGAAGCGGAAACCATCATGGCCGAACCATTGGACAAGCACGTTGCCGCCAGCAGCAACCGAAAAACCGTGGCGTTGGAAGTCACCCCGCCCGTTCCCGTTCAGACGGCCTTGTTCGACAGCAAGGGCGAAGCGGTCGAAACACCGCCGACGGGCGAATATGTCAAACCCGCGCTCGGCCTGTTGAGCAATCCGAAAGGCGAAGCGCTGCCGATTGATCCCGACAAACTGCAACAAACGGCCGAACGCATCGAAAGCAAATTGGCCGAGTTCGGTATTGAAGTGCAGGTGGTTTCCGCCACTTCCGGCCCGGTCATCACGCGCTATGAAATCGAGCCGGCGCAGGGCGTGAAGGGCAGTCAGATTGTGAATCTGGCCAAAGATTTGGCACGTTCGATGTCGTTGCAGTCGGTGCGTATTGTCGAGACCATCGCGGGCAAAAACACCATGGGCATCGAGTTGCCGAACGACCGCCGTCAGGAAGTTACCCTGCGCGAAATTCTGGCCGCCCCCGTGTTTGCAGAAGCCAAATCCAAGCTCACCGTCGCCCTGGGCAAAGACATCGCGGGCGTGCCGGTGGTGGGTGATTTGGCCAAAATGCCGCACCTGCTGGTGGCGGGTATGACCGGGTCGGGCAAGTCGGTGGGCGTGAACGGCATGATTATGTCCATGCTTTACAAAGCCACGCCCGACGAAGTGCGCTTTATCATGATCGACCCGAAAATGCTGGAGTTGTCGGTATACGACGGCATTCCGCACCTGCTTTGCCCGGTGGTAACCGATATGCGCGAAGCGGGGCAGGCCTTGAACTGGTGTGTGGCCGAAATGGAAAAACGCTACCGCCTGCTGTCGCATCTGGGCGTGCGCAATCTGGACGGTTACAACGAAAAAATCGCCAAAGCGGCTGAAGAAGGGCAGAAAATCCCCAATCCGTTCAGCCTGAATCCCGACGAGCCGGAGCCGCTGGAAAAACTGCCGCTGATTGTGGTGGTGATTGACGAATTGGCCGACCTGATGATGACCGAGCGCAAGGCGGTCGAACAACAGATTGCCCGCCTGGCGCAAAAAGCCCGCGCCGCCGGCATCCACCTGATTATCGCCACCCAGCGGCCGAGTGTGGACGTGATTACCGGCCTGATTAAGGCCAACATCCCGACGCGCATGGCCTTTACCGTGCAGAGTAAAATCGACAGCCGCACCATCCTCGACCAAATGGGCGCGGAAGACCTGTTGAAATACGGCGACCTGCTGTTCCTCCAGCCCGGCAATGCCGAGCCGACCCGTTTGCAGGGTGCGTTTGTATCCGACCACGAAGTGCATGAAGTCGTCTCCCACATCAAACGGCAGGCACCGGCCGATTATGTCGAAGGCCTGCTGTCGGGCGAAGCGGCGATGGAAACCGTCAATGCGGTCAATCCGAACGCGGGTGCGGACGAACTGTTCGACCAGGCCGTCGCTTTTGTCATCGAAACGCGCAAAACCTCGATTTCCTCGCTGCAACGCCACCTGAAAATCGGCTACAACCGCGCCGCCAATATGATGGATGCCTTGGAAGAAGCGGGCGTGGTGTCGCCCGCCGATGTCGGCGGCAGCCGCAAGGTGCTGGCGCGGAAAGATGATTTATAGTTTTCAGGCGGCCTCCGATTCTTGAGGCCGTCTGAAAAGCGGATACGGAGAGGCGATGGAAAGAAACAGCTTGAAGTCTGTTGTGATGACGGTCATTTCCTGTTCCGCCACTTTGGCAGGCATTGCTTTCTTCCTCAGCATAACCGCGACGCCGGGTTCGGCCTACATGCTGGTTTTCGCCTTGCCCCTGTTGTTTGCCGTCCGCCTGTCCGCATCAAGGTCGGCCCGGCAACGGCCGGAGGCGGCACGGAAAGAACGGCTCAGAAACATTGTGTGGATAATCGCGGCTGCTTTGTCGGTGGGGATAAATATCTTCAACTATTACCATGCGCGGCACGAAATGGCCGTTTCGGCCGCCGCTTTCGGGCAATATTATGCACGGCACGGACGTTATCCCGAAACTTTGGCCGCAGCGGGTTTGGGCGGGAAAATATCCTGCCTGCGTTATCATTGGATAGACGGCAAACCGCTGTTGTTGTGCAAAGACCCGCTGTTGCTGTTCGAGCACTACCAATACGATTTCCAACACCGCCGCTGGCTCGAAGACAACGGAGAGCCCGTGGCCGACCAACCGGAGGACGAAACATGAAAAAACACCTGCTTGCCGCCCTGATCCTGCTGCCGCTGACACTCTCTGCCGCGCCCGCATCCGCCGCAGGCGAACCGGCGGATCAGGCACGGCTGATTAACCTGTTCGACATGGCCGAATTGAGCGGTATTCTGCACAAAGAGGCGATGGAATGCGGCATCAGCCGTCAGGACGACCCCTTCTACGCACCGGGCGGGAAACTGCACACCGCCTTGCTGAAAGGCATCAAACAGACGGCGGCCAAACTCAAACTCGATATGAACGACAACGACATCCAAATCATCACCGCCCGCGCCTACGCGCAAGGCAAAGGCAAGAAAGAACGCCTGTTTGCCGAAACGGGCGGTTGCAGCGATGCCGCCAAAGCAAAAATCAAAGAAACACAGCAATGGCTGCTGGACAGCGTGCAGGCCTTGCAAACCCGTTAAACCCGAATAAGGCTTTCAGACGGCCTATAATAGGGAGGCCGTCTGAAACCATGCTTCCGAGCGATAAAACATGAGCAATCCGAAAACCGCCCGATCTGTCTGCCTGATAGCGGTAATGCTGGTGCTGGCTGCCTGCAACGGCCAACCCCAGCCCGAACTGAGTGCGTCCGAAATCCAGGCGCAGGAAGCGGCCACCGTTATCGAAGAAGATGGCAAAGACTACACTGCGCCGGCCGATGTGCCGGAAGACGATGCGTCTGCCGCATCGGCCGAACACGCAACCGCCTCATCGGCCGAACACGCAACCGCCGCTTCCGCCGCATCGACGGAAGGCCAACCCTAAACCCAACGTCCGCCTGCCGCATAACAGGCCGTCTGAAAGGAAAAACGTGACCCGTTTCCAGACCGAACCCGCCCTGCCGTACGACCGGCAGCCGCAAACCGCCGTCCTCCTCATCAACCTCGGCACACCGTCCGCGCCCACTGCGGAAGCCGTCCGCCCCTTCCTGCGTGATTTCCTGTCCGACCGGCGCGTCGTCGAACTCAAGCCCGCCCTGTGGCAGCCCATATTGCGCGGCGCAATTTTGCCTTTCCGCGCCAAAAGCAGCGCGGCAAATTACAAAAAAATCTGGCTGAAGGAGGGCTCGCCGCTCTACATTTACAGCCGCCGCCAGGCCGATGCCTTGGCGCAACGCCTGCCCGGCGTGTTGGTGCGCCCGGCCATGACATACGGCCTGCCCGGCGTGGCCGACACCATGGCCGAACTCAAAGCGCAGGGCGTTACCCGGATTTTGGCCGTCCCGCTTTATCCGCAATATGCGTCCTCCAGCAGCGGCGCGGCATTGGATCAAGTGTTCCGCGCCATGTTGCGCCAGCGCAACCAAGTCGGGCTGCGTACCGTCCGCAGCTTCTATAACCATCCCGCCTACATCGAGGCCCTGCGCCAACAGGTTTCCGCCTATTGGCAGCAGCACGGCAGGGGAGGGCACTTGATGATGAGTTTTCACGGCATCCCGCAGGCGCATCACGATGCGGGCGACCCCTATCCCGACGAATGCGGCGAAACCGCCCGCCTGCTGGCCGCCGCACTCGGTTTGGGCGAGCAAGAATATACCGTCTCCTTCCAAAGCCGCTTCGGGCGCGGACGCTGGCTGGAACCAAGTACGCAAGACCTTTTCATCAGCCTGCCGAAAAACGGTACCGACCGGTTGGACGTCATCTGTCCCGCCTTCGTCAGCGACTGTTTGGAAACCATGGAGGAAATCGCCATTGCCGGACGTGAAACTTTTCATGCCGCAGGCGGGCGCGAATTCCGCTACATTCCTTGTCTGAACGACAATCCGGCTTGGATAGACGCTTTGGAAACTTTGGTTAGGGAAGAGGCCGCCGGCTGGCTGTAAGGCATAAAAAGGCCGTCTGAAAACCTTGCAACGGGTTTTCAGACGGCCTTTATTATTGGCCGAACGGATTTTTACATGCGCTCAATCATCGCTTTGCCGAAGGCGGAGCAGGAAACTTCGTTGGCACCGTCCATCAGGCGGGCAAAGTCGTAGGTTACCTGTTTGTCGCCGATGGCTTTTTCCATCGCTTCGATTACCAAGTCGGCCGCTTCTTTCCAGCCCAAGTGGCGCAGCATCATTTCTGCCGACAGAATCAGCGAACCGGGGTTCACTTTGTCTTGTCCGGCATACTTCGGTGCGGTGCCGTGGGTGGCTTCGAAGATGGCGTATTCGTCGGAAATGTTCGCGCCCGGGGCGATGCCGATGCCGCCGACTTGTGCCGCCAGCGCGTCGGAAATGTAGTCGCCGTTCAGGTTGAGGGTGGCGATGACGCTGTATTCGGCGGGACGCAGCAGGATTTGCTGCAGGAAGGCGTCGGCAATCGCATCTTTAACGATGATGTCTTTGCCGGTTTTCGGGTTTTTGAATTTGCACCACGGGCCGCCGTCGATCGGCTCTGCGCCGAATTCTTTTTGCGCCAGTTCATAGCCCCAGTCGCGGAAGCCGCCCTCGGTGAATTTCATGATGTTGCCTTTGTGCACCAGGGTAACGCTCGGTTTGTCGTTGTCGATGGCGTAGCGGATGGCGGCGCGGACCAGGCGTTGCGTACCTTGTTTGGAAACGGGTTTGATGCCGATGCCCGAGGTTTCGGGGAAGCGGATTTTCTTCACGCCCATTTCGTTTTGCAGGAAGTCGATGACTTTTTTGCAGTTTTCGCTTTCGGCTTCCCATTCGATGCCGGCGTAAATGTCTTCGGTGTTTTCACGGAAGATGACCATGTCGGTTTTGCTCGGGTCTTTCAGCGGCGAGGGCACGCCGTTGAAGTAGCGCACGGGGCGCACGCATTGGTAGAGGTCGAGTTCTTGGCGCAGCGCGACGTTGAGCGAGCGGATGCCGCCGCCCACGGGCGTGGTCATCGGGCCTTTGATGGATACGGAATACTCTTTCAGTGTGTCCAAGGTTTCCTGCGGCAGCCAAACGTTGTCGCCGTATACTTTGGTGGCTTTCTCGCCGGCATACACTTCCATCCAGTGGATTTTTTTCTCGCCACCATAAGCCTTGGCAACCGCCGCGTCGATTACGTCGATCATGACGGGCGTGATGTCCACGCCGATGCCGTCGCCCTCGATGAAGGGGATAATCGGATTGTTGGGAACGGCTTGGCCCGGAATGATTTTTTTGCCTTCCGCCGGTACTTTGATATGACTCATGGTGTCTCCTAAAACAGTTGATCATTTTCTTTTGAAACGCATATCGGCACGGATACGCGTGCCGTGCGATTATGCTTGATTTGGTAAACTTTTGCTAGGGCGCGCCAACAATTACTTGTTACCATACGCCCTTCGAATCATATCTGTTCAAAGGAAACAAAAATGGCTTTTCAAGACAATCTGGCTGCCATGCCCGACATTTCCCGCCTGAGCGGGCTGGACGTATGCGGTGAAAACGGCGGCGTCCTCCACCACATCCCGGCCGCGCCGGGCAAACTCGGTTCGCTGAAGCTGTATAACGCATTGGCCGAACGCTTCGGCGGCATATTGGACGGCGAAGCGGCGGAGCAGGGCTTGGAATGGTTTGCCGAACATGTTGCCGACGCGCAGGCCAATCCGGGCAAACATCCGAACATCGACCTGCTGTTCAAAGTGAAAAACGAAGGCTTGAAACTGCAGCTTCGCCCGCTTGTTGCCGACTGACGATGCAGAGGCCGTCTGAAAAACGGAACAACGTTTTTTCAGACGGCCTTTTTTTAGATTTGCAGAAACCTGCCGCAATCGGCCGTAGGCCGTTTTCAGACGGCCTCCGAACATATGGATGGCGGCGGCAACGCTTCAGGCCGTCTGAAAAACAAAACAGCCGGCTCATTTGCAGCAGCAGAGAATTGCCCGCCGCCGGCAAACGGCCTATAATGCCGCCTTTACAAATCTTCACAGCAAGCCGCACCGGATTTACGGCAGCGGCTTTGCCGTATCTGCCAACTGTAAGGAATCCGAATGTCCGCCCCGAAGTCCCCCGCCACCGATTTGGTTTACCGCCTCGAAGACAAACCGCCGTTTGCCAATGCGCTGCTCAGCGCGGTAACGCACCTGCTGGCGATTTTCGTCCCCATGATTACCCCCGCCCTGATTGTCGGCGGCGCATTGAAACTGCCGTCTGAAATGACCGCCTATCTGGTGTCGATGGCGATGGTCGCTTCCGGCGTGGGCACTTATTTGCAGGTGAACCGCTTCGGGCCGGTCGGTTCGGGGCTGCTGTCCATCCAGTCGGTGAACTTTTCTTTTGTCGGCGTGATGATTGCGCTGGGCAGCGGCATGAAAGAGCAGGGCATGGACACCAACGCCATGATGTCCGCGCTTTTGGGCGTGGCCTTTGTCGGCGCGTTTCTGGTGGCCGGTTCGGCCTGGCTGCTGCCGTATCTGAAAAAAGTGATTACGCCCACCGTCAGCGGCGTGGTGGTAATGATGATCGGCCTGAGCCTGATTAGCGTGGCGATTACCGAATTCGGCGGCGGATTTGCCGCGTTGGGTAACGGCACCTTCGGCTCGATGCAGAACATCGGGCTGGCGGCGTTCGTGCTGCTCGTGGTGCTGGTGTTCAACTGCATGAAAAACCCGCTGCTGCGGATGAGCGGTATCGCCGTCGGCATGGTGGCGGGCTACATTGCCGCGCTGGTAATGGGCATGGTCGATTTTTCCGTGTTGCAAAACCTGCCTGCATTCACGCTGCCCGTGCCGTTCAAATACGGCTTTGAATTCCGCTGGACAGCGTTTTTCGTGGCCGGACTGGTGTACCTGCTCAGCATTTTCGAAGCCGTGGGCGACTTGACCGCCACCGCCATGGTTTCCGGCGAAGATTACGAAGGCGAAGCGTTCAGACGGCGTTTGCGCGGCGGCGTGCTGGCCGACGGGCTGGTGTCCGTGATTGCCACCGCACTCGGCTCGCTGCCCCTGACCACCTTCGCGCAGAACAACGGCGTGATCCAGATGACCGGCGTCGCCTCCCGCCATGTCGGCAAATTCATCGCCGCCATTTTGGTGATTTTGGGGCTGTTCCCCGTCGTCGGCCGCGCCTTCACCACCATTCCCAGCCCCGTTATCGGCGGCGCGATGGTGCTGATGTTCGGCCTGATTACCGTGGCCGGCGTGCGCATCCTGATGAGCCACGGCATCAACCGCCGCGAAATGGTGATTGCCGCCACCTCCATCGGCCTCGGCCTCGGCGTGAGCTTCAAACCCGAAGTGTTCGGCCAACTGCCGCTGAAAGAGCTGTTCCAAAACCCCATCTGCATGGGCGGGCTGGCCGCGCTGCTGATGAACCTCGTGATGCCGGCCGACAACGCAAGCCGCGTCTATCTCAGCGACGATTTGGAAGTGTAAACCCGTTTCAGACGGCCGGAACCGGCGGCGTTGGGCGTATAATGGCGGAGTGCGGCGGCAGGAATGAAAAGCAGCCTGCACATTAGCAGACGGCTGATTTTGATTGTTTTTTGAAGATTATGGCGTGCAGGCTGCCTGAAGTAAGCGTTTAAAAGGCCGTCTGAAAAACAAAAAGCAGCCTGCACAACCTATTTTCTTTGCAGAACCCTTAATCCCAACAGCCGCCCGTCCTCTCTCCCGCGGGAGAGAGCTAGAGAGAGGGCAACAAGCCGCAAGGCTTGTATTTCGATGGTTGAGTTGTTGGGAAAGGTTGCCGCAACTTGGAGAA
>ERZ773059.1727-NODE-1727-length-10481-cov-9.405716_pt1 | contig 10481 bp, 7 predicted proteins | sample MGYA00580514_ERZ773059 | MGnify/ENA primary metagenome ERZ773059 (study PRJEB29015, sample SAMEA2737981) | human oral metagenome | biome: human oral; feature: human-associated habitat; material: dental | place: China | collected 2056 ...
CACTTCACCGGTAAAATGCGGCACACCGTATAAACACTGCTTTGCTAAATCAGCCATGCTTTCGGCGCTATAAAGTGCAGTCAAAATTGACAACGAAATTAACGTGTAAGTATTCTTTTTCATGAGAGTAGACAACCATTACAACCAAAGATAGCGTGATTATACTGTAAAACAGGTTAAATCACAGGGGTTAATCGGCGTTATTTGCCCCATTCTTATTTACAATGACAATGATTCCAATGATCATTCACCAAACCCATCGATTGCATAAAAGCATAACACGTGGTCGGGCCGACAAACACAAAACCGCGCTTTTTTAACGCCTTGGATAACGCCACGGAAACAGCCGTCTGGGCAGGCACCATGGCTAAATCCGGCACATCATTCACCTGCGATTGGCCATCAACAAAAGACCAAATAAAACGACTAAAATTTTCACCGCACTTTTCCATCGCCAAATACGCCTTGGCATTTTTCACAATCGCCTCCAACTTTGCCCGATGACGAATCAAACCGGCATTTTGCATACACTGATTTATGTCTTCATCTGTCATCTGCGCAATTTTTTGCGGATCAAAATGGTAAAACGCCTGCCGATAATTTTCCCGCTTTTGTAACACCGTAATCCACGACAACCCCGCCTGCTGTCCTTCTAAACAGAGTTTCTCAAATAATTTCTGACTATCAAATTGCGGCTTCCCCCACTCGTGATCATGATAATCCCGATACAATGGCGAACCCTCCGCCCACGCACAACGTGCCATTTTCTTTTCCTTCTCAATAAAACAAAATCTTCCAGAATGAAAACAATCCCCTGATATCAAGACTTTTCACGCAAAAAGTGCGGTCATTTTCTAGCATATTTCACGGACATTATCATCTCATCAATATTTATAAATACCTCATTGACAGGTAGAATAGCACCTTAATTATCAATTGTTTTAATGATTTCTAAGGAGTTTCAATCATGGCCACTGCAATTCAACAACGAGAAGAGCTTCAACGCCGTATTTGGCAAATCGCGAATGATGTACGGGGCGCTGTTGATGGTTGGGATTTTAAGCAATATGTGCTTGGTTCGCTTTTCTATCGCTTTATCAGCGAAAACTTTGCTAATTATATTGAAGGTGGTGATAAAAGTGTGAACTATGCGGGTTTATCTGATGACATCATCACGCCAGAAATTAAAACAGATGCGGTAAAAACCAAGGGTTATTTTATTTACCCAAGCCAATTATTTAAAAATGTCGTGGCGAATGCTAACACTAATCCAAATCTTAACACCGAATTAAAACAAATCTTTAATGACATCGAAAACTCCGCCATAGGCTACCCTTCCGAACAGGATATCAAAGGCTTATTTGCTGATTTTGATACCACCAGCAACCGCTTGGGCAATACCGTTGCCGATAAAAATAGCCGTCTAGTCGCTGTATTAAAAGGCGTTGCCGAGTTAGATTTTGGTGACTTTGAAGATAATCATATCGATTTATTCGGTGATGCTTACGAATTTTTAATTTCCAACTATGCCGCTAATGCCGGTAAATCGGGTGGTGAGTTCTTTACGCCACAATGCGTTTCCAAGCTGATTGCCCGATTGGCTTTATATGGACAAGACAAGGTCAATAAAATTTACGACCCGGCAGCCGGTTCTGGTTCGTTATTATTGCAAGCGAAAAAACAATTTGACGAACACATCATTGAGGAAGGATTCTTCGGGCAAGAAATCAATCACACCACTTACAACCTCGCCAGAATGAATATGTTTTTGCATAACATCAACTACGACAAGTTTAATATCGCCCTTGGCAACACCTTAATGAATCCGCAATTTGGTGACAATAAACCCTTCGATGCTATCGTTTCTAATCCGCCTTACTCCGTGAAATGGATTGGCTCGGATGATCCGACGCTGATTAACGATGAACGCTTTGCCCCTGCCGGCGTGCTTGCACCAAAATCCAAAGCGGACTTTGCTTTTATTTTGCATGCGTTAAGTTATCTTTCAGCAAAAGGTCGCGCGACGATTGTCTCCTTCCCCGGTATTTTTTATCGCGGTGGTGCCGAACAAAAAATCCGCCAATATTTGGTGGATAATAACTATGTGGAAACGGTGATTGCGCTTGCGCCAAATCTCTTTTTCGGCACCAGTATTGCAGTGAATATTTTGGTGCTTTCCAAACACAAACCCAATACCCAAACCCAATTTATCGATGCCAGCGGTTTATTTAAATCCGCCACCAATAACAATATTTTGGAAGAGGAACATATTGAGCAAATTCTCAAATTGTTTGCCGATAAAGAAGATGTGCCACATTTAGCCAAATCCGTATCCTTTGACGACATCGTTAAAAATGACTACAACCTTGCGGTAAGTTCTTATGTAGAACAAAAAGACACCCGAGAAGTGATTGATATCGATAAACTTAACGCAGAAATCAAGCAAACCGTTGCCAACATCGACCGCTTGCGCGCAGAAATTGACAAAATTGTGGCGGAGATTGAGGGGTAGATAATAATGGAAATCGTGCTCTACACCACCAATGAAGGTAACGCTCAATTTAGATTACAAAAATTTGATGATCAAATTTGGCTATCACAGATAGAAATCGCAGAGCTTTATCAAACTACAAAACAAAATATTAGCAAACATATCAAAGCTATCTTTTCTGAAGGTGAACTTGATGAAAATTCAACCGTCAACTATAAGTTGACAGTTCAAAATGAGGGAAAGAGAAATGTTTCCCGCCAACTGGCTTATTATTCATTACCGCTTATTATCGCTGTTGGCTACCGCGTCCGTTCATCTCGTGGCACACAGTTCCGTCAGTGGGCAACCGAACAATTGCAAGAGTATATGATTAAAGGCTTTGCGATAGATGATGAACGACTAAAAGGCCATGGCGGAGGCGATTATTGGAAAGAATTACTCGATCGAATTAGAGACATTCGCTCAAGCGAAAAAGCATTATATCGCCAAGTATTAGACTTATATGCAACAAGCCAAGATTATCATCCTCAAAGTGAAGCGACTGTCAAATTTTTCAAAATGGTACAAAATAAGTTGCATTACGCAACTTGCGAACAAACATCTGCAGAATTAATTTATCACCGAGTAGATAGCACAAAAGATTTTATGGGATTAACCACCTTTAAAGGTGCGCTACCTACCTTAAAAGAAGCCAAAATTGCTAAAAATTATTTAACTCAAGAAGAATTATTCCGCTTAAATCGTCTTGTCTCTGCTTTTTTTGATTTAGCCGAACTTAAAGCGCAGTCCCATACGCCGATGTATATGCAAGATTGGGTTGATGAATTAGACAAATTCGCTCAAATTTATGGTAAAGGTGTATTACAAGGTGCAGGCACTATTAGCCGAGAAAAAGCAGAACAAAAAGTGATTGATGAATATAGAGCTTATGAAGCAAAAACACTTTCTCCTGTTGAAAAAGAATATTTAGCAACATTGCAAATACTAGAAAAAACAACGGCAGACAAATTACGCCAGAAATAAAAATTTATAACCGCGACGATGAGAAACACCATGAAAAACAACCGCACTTTTTTAGAAAAACTATTGGATGGGGCTGAGGTTGAGTGGAAGCCCGTTAAATCCATTTGTAACGATAATTTTTGGCTAATGCCAGCTACTCCAGAATTTGATGATAATGGAAATATTCCATATATCACTTCCAAAAATATTAAAGGTGGAAAAATCGATTTTCAAAATACAAAATATATCAACGAGTATGTTTATAAAGAATTATCAAGAACTAGATGTATTATAGAAAATGATATTCTTATAAGTATGATTGGAACTATAGGTGAAGCTGTAATTGTAAAACAAGAAGATTTATATTTTTATGGGCAAAATATGTATGTTTTACGATTAAATAATGAATTAGTTAATCATAAATTCTTTTTGTATTATTTTACTGCACCGTTTATTTTAAATAGCTTACTATCTAAGAAAAATTCATCTAATCAAGGTTATTTAAAAGCAGGGCAAATTGAGAATCTCAAAATCCCCATCCCCCCACTCTCCGTCCAAACCGAAATCGTAAAAATTTTGGACGCATTGACAGCACTTACCAGCGAGCTTACCAGCGAGCTTACCAGCGAGCTTATACTACACCGGAAGCAGTATGAATACTATCGGGAGAAATTGTTAAGTGAAGAAGAACTTGGGAAGGTTGGGTTTGAGTGGAAAACATTAGGAGATGTAGCAAAAATTCAGCGAGGAGCCTCACCTCGTCCTATTTCGCAATATATTACAGATGAGCCAAATGGTATTCCTTGGATTAAAATTGGAGATACTTCATTAGATTCTAAATACATAGAAAATACTGCTCAAAAAATTACTATAGAAGGCGCAGAAAAATCTAGAATTCTAAAAAGTGGTGATTTTGTGATGTCCAATTCTATGAGTTATGGAAGACCATATATTCTAAAAATAAGTGGAGCAATTCACGATGGATGGGCATCTATTAGTGATTTTGAAAATATTCTAAACTCTGATTTTCTATATTACTATTTATCTAGTAATACAGTACAAAATTATTGGAATGGGAAAATAAATAGTAGCTCTGTAAGTAATTTAAATTCAGATATAATAAAATCACTCCCTATCCCAATACCAACGCTCAATATTCAAATAGAAATAGCAAAAACTTTGGATAAATTTGAAACACTCACCAATTCCATCACCGAAGGCTTACCTTTGGCAATTAAGCAAAGCCAAAAGCGGTATGAGTATTACAGAGAATTGTTATTAAATTTCTCATAACCCGTAGGGTGGGCTTCAGCCCACCAATTAATCACAACAAACGGTGGGCTATAATATAATGAGAATATTTTTATGGTGGGCTAAAGCCCACCCTACAAATTTGAGAAGAAATAATGAACGACTTAATCATCTACAACACCAATGACGGCAAATCCCACGTTGCTTTATTAGTTGTTGAAAATGAGGCTTAGCTAACCCAAAATCAGCTTGCGGAACTTTTTGACACCTCTGTACAAAATATCGCCTTGCATATAAAAAACATATTAGAAGACAAAGAGTTAGATGAGTTTTCAGTTATTAAGGATTACTTAATAACTGCCCAGAATGGTGAGCAATATCAGGCAAAAACATTGTAAATAGATACTGAAGATTTAGAAATTTTAGAAAACTGGCAAAAAGATCTGAAAAAGCAAAAGAATTAATAATTAAGGAACGTTCATGACCCAATACAAAACCATAGCCGAATCCAATAATTTTATCGTTTTAGATCAATATAATAAGCTTGTGGAAGAGCCTAATGCAGGCTATCAAACGGAAGGGAGTCTTGAGCGTGAGTTTATTCGTGATTTACAGGCGCAAGGGTATGAGTATTTACAAGAAATCAATGGTCATGATGCGTTGGTTAAAAACTTACGGGCTCAATTACAGCGATTGAACAATGTGGTTTTCTCCGATGCAGAATGGCGACGTTTTTTAGAGGAGTATTTGGATAAACCGAGCGATAGTCTGATTGAGAAAACCCGTAAAATTCATGATGACTATATTTATGATTTTGTGTTTGATAATGGACGAATTCAGAATATTTATCTGCTAGATAAGAAAAATCTTGCCAATAATGCCCTGCAAGTCATCAATCAATTTGAACAAACCGGTAACTATGACAATCGTTATGATGTGACGATTTTGGTGAATGGTTTACCGCTTGTGCATATTGAACTGAAAAAACGTGGCGTAGCCATTCGTGAAGCCTTTAACCAAATTCACCGCTACAGCAAAGAAAGCTTCAATAAAGAAAACTCTCTCTTTAAATATATTCAGATTTTTGTCATTTCTAATGGCACAGATACTCGCTATTTTGCCAACACCACCAAGCGTGATAAAAACAGCTACGACTTCACAATGAATTGGGCAACGGCAAAAAATACCCTAATTAAAGATTTGAAAGATTTTACAGCGACATTCTTGCAAAAGCATACCCTGCTCAATGTGTTAGTGAATTACTGCGTGTTTGATGTTTCCGACACCCTATTAATTATGCGCCCGTATCAAATTGCCGCCACTGAGCGTATTTTATGGAAAATCAAAAGTTCTTATTTGGCTAAAAATTGGAGCAATAAAGAAAGTGGTGGCTACATTTGGCACACCACCGGCTCAGGCAAAACGCTCACCAGCTTTAAAGCAGCACGCCTTGCAACAGAATTAGACTTTATTGAAAAAGTATTCTTCGTGGTTGATAGAAAGGATCTCGACTATCAAACCATGAAAGAATATCAACGCTTTTCACCGGATAGCGTGAATGGTTCAGAAAGTACGGCGGGGCTAAAACGCAATATCGAAAAAGATGACAATAAGATCATTGTTACCACCATTCAAAAGCTCAATAACCTAATGAAATCGGAAGATAAATTGCCGATTTACGATAAGCAGGTCGTCTTTATCTTTGATGAATGTCATCGTTCTCAATTTGGCGAAGCGCAAAAAAATCTGACGAAAAAATTCAAAAGATACTATCAATTTGGTTTTACCGGCACACCGATTTTCCCAAGTAACGCATTAGGTGCAGAAACCACGGCAAGTGTTTTTGGCATTGAACTTCATTCTTACATTATCACCGATGCGATTCGTGATGAAAAAGTGCTGAAATTTAAAGTGGATTACAATGATGTTCGCCCACAATTTAAAAGCATTGAAACCGAAAAAAATCTTGAAAAACTGACCGCACTTGAGAAGAAACAAGCCTTTTTACAGCCCAAACGTATCGAGCAAATTGCCCAATATGTTTTAGATAATTTCAAACAAAAAACGCATCGTTTTAATGCGGGCAACAATGGCTTTAATGCCATGTTTGCAGTAAGTAGTGTCGATGCGGCTAAAATCTATTACGAAACATTCAAACGGTTACAAAGTGCGGTCAAAAATCCACTTAAAATTGCGACAATTTTTTCGTTTGCAGCTAATGAAGAGCAAGACGCAATAGGAGATATTGCGGATGAAAGTTTTGAAGTTGAAGCGATGAATTCTACTGCCAAAGAATTTTTAAAATCAGCCATTGACGATTACAACAACTATTTTGCGACAAATTACGATGTGGATGGTAAATCTTTCCAAAACTACTACCGTGATTTAGCCAAACGCGTCAAAAATAAAGAAGTGGATTTATTGATTGTCGTAGGGATGTTTTTAACCGGTTTTGATGCCCCAACCTTAAACACATTATTTGTGGATAAAAACCTGCGCTACCATGGTTTGATTCAAGCTTATTCACGTACAAACCGCATTTATAACAGTACTAAAAGTTTTGGCAACATCGTGACCTTCCGTGATTTAGAACAAGACACCATTGATGCCATTACGCTTTTCGGTAAGTCCAATACACGTAATGTCGTGCTGGAAAAAAGTTATCAACAATATATGGAAGGCTTTACTGATGCCGGTGTTGCTTGCCGTGGATATATTGATATTGTGACTGAGCTAAAAGAAAAATTTCCTGACCCAAGTGAAATTCAAACGGAAAAAGACAAGAAAGATTTTGTGAAATTATTTGGTGAATATTTGCGGGTTGAAAATATTCTGCAAAATTATGACGAATTCGCCGCTTTGCAAGCCTTCCAATCGCTTGATACTGCGGATGAAAAAGCCGTTGAAGCCTTTAAAGAAAAATATTATTTAACGGACGAAGCTTTTGCTGAAATGCAACCTATTGATATGCCAAGCGAACGTAGCATTCAAAATTACCGTTCGACTTACAACGATATTCGCGATTGGCTTCACCGCCAAAAAGAGGGGGAAGAAAAAGCAAAATCGACCATTGATTGGGACGATGTGGTGTTTGAAGTGGATTTATTAAAATCCCAAGAAATCAATCTGGATTACATTTTAGAATTGATTTTCGAACACAATAAGAAAACGAAAAACAAAGCTGAGCTGATTAATGAAATTCGATCTATCATTCGAGCAAGCCTAGGAAACCGAGCAAAAGAAAGTTTGATTGTGGATTTTATTAATCAAACTGACTTGGATAACATTGCCGACAAAGCCGGCATTATTGAGTCGTTCTTCCAATTTGCCCAAAAAGAGCAACAACAAGAAGCCGATGAATTGATGAGCAGTGAAGGACTGAAAATTGATGCCGCGAAACGTTTTATTAACGTGTCATTAAAACGTGGCTACGCCAGTGAACAAGGCACGGATTTAAATGATGCACTCCCTAAAATGAGCCCGCTTAATCCACAATACCTCACAATAAAACAACGTATATTCCAAAAAATCGCCGCATTTGTTGAGAAATTTAAAGGGATTGGAGGAACTCTCTGATTTAGTTTGAATTCACTTACAATGTATGTAAAAGCATAATTTATGCATGAATTGAGTAAGACGCTACTTTTCATCAAATAAAAACGGCACCTCAGTCGATGAGACTTAAAAATCTCTCGGCTGAGATGCCGTTTTTAATCGTATCAATTACTCTTTTGGTAAACGTATAACGGAAAGTAACAATCCGCCCCAGATGATGATGAGCGCGATGGCCATCATGATAATTGCATTAGTTGTCATGATTTTCTCCTTGTTTTTGCATTAAGTGTTTCCACGGTAAACGGGAAAGTAAGAAACTAATGATGACTAAGCCGATTGCCATGCCCCAACCGAAGGTGTTAACGAACCATTCAGGATAGCCTTCGTAGCCGTTTGCCAACACTTTGGTGGCTTCTTTGTAAAGCATGAACGCTAATACACCGGTGGTAACCACAATGCAGGCTTTCCAGATTGTACCAACTTTGAAAGAGCTGGTTTCGTTCAAGTGTTCACCTAGTTCTTTTAATCTGCCGGTAACGATGATGGAGAGTAAAGAGAAGAACGCCACAGCAACAATACCGAACATATTGACGAAGTTGTCCATGGTATCAAGCATCGGTAAGCCGGCTGCCGTACCAAACAATAAGGTGGATGCGACCATCATTGGTAAGCCAACCAAGAATGTTGCATGTGCACGACGTAAGCGTAATTTATCTTGTACCGCCGCAATGATTACTTCTAATACGGAAATGAAAGAGGTTAAGCCGGCGAAAACTAAAGAACCGAAGAATAACACGCCCAATAATTGACCTAATGGTGCTTGGTTAATGATGGTGGGGAAGGCAAAGAACGCTAAGCCGATACCGCCTTTTGCTACTTCGCTGACATCTTGTCCGTTCGCAACAGCGATGAACCCTAAGGCAGAGAATACGCCGATACCTGCCAAGACTTCAAAGCTACTGTTAGCAAAGCCAATTACTAAACCCGCACCGGTTAAATCCGATTCTTTTTTCAAGTAAGAGGCATAAGTCAACATGATACCGAAGCAAATGGAAAGCGAGAAGAAGATTTGACCGTATGCGGCAATCCAAACGCTTGGGTCGGCTAATTTGTCCCAGTTTGGTGAGAATAAGGCATCAAGACCTTTTTCTGCACCCGGTAAGAACAGGGAATAGACCACTAAGGTAATGAACATGATCACCAAAATTGGCATGAAGATAACGGAAGAACGTGCAACACCTTTTTGTACGCCAAAAGAGAGAATTAATAACGTGATTATCCAGACAGCAAGTAATGGACCGACAACTGTACCAACAAAATCAAAACTTAAAGCAACCTCACTAGCCATTTTAATGTGTTCATGTAAGAAGAAATCGACCGGGTTACTCCCCCATGCAGAGCTGAAAGAATAATAAGTATAACTTGCCGCCCAACCGAGAATAACCGCATAGTAAAGACCGATAATCACATTGATCATCACTTGCCACCAACCAAAGGTTTCAAAGGCGGTTTTGAGTTTGCGATAAGCTAATGGTGGAGAGGCGCGGAATTTATGACCTAACGCATAATCCAAGAAAAGTAATGGAATACCCGCAGTTAATAGGGCAACAATATAGGGAATAATAAAGGCTCCCCCTCCATTTTCGTAAGTAACATAAGGGAAACGCCAAATATTTCCCAACCCGACCGCGGAGCCGATCGCCGCAAAAATAAAGGCTCTCCGCCCAGAGAATGTTTCTCGTTTATGTGTGGTTTGTGTCATATGAACACCTGTTAAAAGTTAAAAATGAAAGAATGCTACTATAACCGAATAAAAAGGCTGTTCATAGCTACAAAACAATTATTCATGTTAAGAACAGAAGACTATTTTATTTATCCAGAAATGTCATCACACAAAATTGATTCGAAAATGTGATTTCTTGATAAAAGCCATAAAAAAAGTGAGTATTGTCATAACAACACTCACTCTTTATAAACTTCAAGTATTTTGCCAATATGGCCTTTTATTATACTTACTTGATAATTTTAGCTACCACGCCAGCGCCTACTGTACGGCCACCTTCACGGATAGCGAAACGTAAACCTTGGTCCATCGCAATTGGGTGGATTAGGGATACCGTCATTTTAATGTTGTCGCCAGGCATTACCATTTCCACGCCTTCCGGTAATTCGATAGTACCGG
>ERZ773059.1728-NODE-1728-length-10481-cov-4.880395_pt1 | contig 10481 bp, 12 predicted proteins | sample MGYA00580514_ERZ773059 | MGnify/ENA primary metagenome ERZ773059 (study PRJEB29015, sample SAMEA2737981) | human oral metagenome | biome: human oral; feature: human-associated habitat; material: dental | place: China | collected 2056 ...
CAGTCCCACAGGGAGAGGGATCATATCGGCGCTTTGCCTTGCTTCAGTTCACTAAACAGGGCTTGAGTTTGGGTTATTTCAAATTTATTCCACTATAAATGACAGAGGGCGTTTGCTGCCCGCCTGCAACCTGCTGACAGTATCTGACACACCCGTCTGCCATAATCGCCCTGTCCAGCCGCAACCAGTACCTGAGCGACGATGAGCGCATCCGGGCACGCGCCCTCTCGCGCGCGCTTCGTCGCGGCGCCGAGGCCGCCGAGGCCGGCTCGACGCACGGACGCGGGCGGCGCGCGAGGATCCGGGCGGCACGCGGGTGAGACGGCGCGGGCGGGCTCCGGCTCCCGGGTGCGCCTCGTGGACCGGAGACGCTAGTCTCGCCCGCATGAGTGAGCGCCAGGAGCAGTGGGAAGCGCGTTATGCCGCCGTCGACCGGCTGTGGTCCGGGCACCCCAACGACTGGCTGCCCGAGTTCGCCGGTTCCTGGGAGCCGGGGCGCGCCCTCGACCTGGGCTGCGGTGAGGGCGCCGACGCCGTCTGGCTCGCCGAGCGCGGCTGGGACGTCGTCGGCCTCGACCTGTCCGCCACTGCGATCGCGCGCATGGAGGCCGAGGCCCGTGGGCGCGGCCTGGAGCAGCGGGTCCGCGGCGTCGTCCTCGACGTGACGCACGAGGACCTGCCCGCGGGACCGTTCGACCTCGTCGTCGCCTTCTACCTTCACGGCGGCCCGGAACCCGGGTCGCTCGACCTGATCGACCTCCTGGCCCGGGGCGCCGGGCTCGTGTCCCCCGGAGGCCGTCTGCTGACCGCCGTTCACTGCACCAACCCGCCGTGGCACGGCCATCATGGGCGCACCTACACCCCCGCCGAGCTCCTCGCGGGCCTGGCCGGGGCGACGGAGGGATGGCGGGTCGAGGCCGGGCGGGAGCGGTGGCGGGAGGCCATCGGCCCCGACGGCGAAGCGGGTCGGCGCTCCGACGCCGTGGTCTGCGTGCGTCGGCCCGTCTGAGTGGTCTGCATGCGTGGGCCCGTCTGAGCGATCTGCGCGCGTGGGTACCTGGGTGCCTGGACGGTTTACTCGTTTGAAGGACGAGCAGGCGACGGAGTCGGGGCGATCTGCGTGCCTGGATGACGTGCGCGACCTCGGGCTCCCCTGCCCGTTTGTCCGTCATTGCAGGCATCGAGAAGGGCGCAGTCCCTCGTCCTCCGGGGTGCGACGGGTGCTGCGGCCGACATGCGCGTCCGGGGAGCAGGACTGCGCTTCTTCCCTATGTATGCCACTGCATGCCACGTCCCAGGGCCGACATGTGCGTCCAGGGACCATCGGCCTCCGCCTGGTCATCGACGTCGCATTCGGTGATCGACATGCGTGCCTAGTGTTCTGCTGGAGTGGAGTGCTGGGTGTTTTCGGACACTGCTTGTTTTGTGTTTCAGTCCGCCGTGGTCAGGTCCAGGAACTCTCGCTCGACCTCATTAGGGATGCGATATCCCGGTACTGAGTGGAGGCGGATATGATTGTATCTCGACTCAATCCACGAGGCAATATCGTCGATCGCCCTCCCCTTGGTGGGATACATCATTCGGTGGGCCCTCTCATTCTTCAGAGTAGCGTTGAAGGACTCCGCCCACGCATTGTCCCAGCACGCCCCAGTGCGCCCGACGGACGGGCGAATACCATAGGCCTTCAGGCGGTTCAGGAACTTCTGAGACGTGTACTGACTGCCCCGGTCGGAGCGGGAAGGTTGTCACGTCCTTCTCGACTGGGCGTCTTCTCATCGCCATGTCGATGGCCTCACACACCAGGGAAGTGCGCATGTGGTCGGCCATCGCATAACCCACTACTTTTTTGGTGCAGTAGTCCAGGACGGTCGCAAGACAGACGAACCCGGCCCACGTGCTGACGTAGGAGGGGGCACCTCCCGCTTGCGGGGGAATGTCCCCGCACCACTTACTTCCTGGTGACTCGGCGGTGAAGTTCCGCTTGACGAGGTCAGGGCGTTCACTTGTGGTCGTCGGCCGGCACGGTGGTGCGGAGCTTCGCCCGTGACTGCGCGGCTTGCAGGCTCAGTTCACGCATGATGGACCGGATCGTGGCACCGTCCACCCTCACACCACGCTGCTCCGGGCAGGCCTGGATCCGTCGGTATCCGTAGGCGCCGTCGGAGTCCTCAAATACATCCTTGATCATGATACGGAGCTCTTGTCTTCTCACCTTGGTGATGGATGTAGGGCGGTCGTGCCAGGAGTAGTAGTTGGACCTCGACACACCGGACCGCCGACACATTGAGGAAACGGGATAATGGCCTTTTTCGCGGTTAATAATCTCGTAGCGCTCGGTCACGGACGCTCCTCCGCAAGCCAGGCGACTGCTTTTTTAGAAACTCGTTCTCCTGGCACAGCTCCCTGTTCTCCGCTCTCAGTTTCGCGATCTCGGCTGATTCGGAAGCCTTCTTGCGCTCCTGGTCGATGCGTGCTCCTTCTTGTACCTGGTGACCCAGTTACCCACCGTCTGGGGGACAAAGTCATACGAAGAGGCTACCGAGGTGATCGTGCGGTCCTTCACGGGTGACCGCACGCACGACTTGGGCCTAGCAGCTCCTCCGAGTATCTTGCTGCTGGCATGGTCTCCAACCTATCGACTCACGAGAAGAAAAACTCCCCAGTCCGAGAAACACCACGCACGCCAGTCCGGGTGAACTCTCCTTTGAGGGTCGGCCCGCAGTGGGCGATGGTGACAGGCCTCGAAGAAACTGGGCTCCGCCTCAGCCTCGCCCGCCGGTCTTGCGGATCTTGATGGAGCTGCGAAAGCCAACGGACCGGCCTTGGTCGTCGACTTGCCCCACAGCTGCTCGGTGGCCCGCACCAGGGCGAGGTAGCGGTCAATGGCCTGTCGCACTCATGGCCGCTCGGCTCGTCTCTGACGGCTGGGGTGTAGCGCGGCTCGTCGTCAAGCACGCCCGCCTGCCTCCAGCAGGCCTGGCAGCAGCGGCATAGACTCCTTGAGGAATCTTGCCGCACTGCCCGCCGCTGGCGGCCCACACCCCGCTGGAGGTTTCAAGGCATCGTAGGAGTACTTTCGGGCTCTGGACCTGGGTTCAGACCTGCTGCGACCCGGCGGGTGCCTGGCGGCCACCACCAGGCGTCGGCGTGCCCTCCCGGCTCTAGCCAGTGACTGCGCAGACCTCACCCGAGGATCCGCCCCTTGTCCTTCTTCAACGCCTGCGCGCAAGGACTTGACGTACCTTCCCGTGATCTCGGCCCTGGCCTGCACCAGGCAACCCACTTCCCATGCCCACCACGATCCACGAGCTTCGCGGGCAGTCCTACGTGAGGCACCGAGCCTCTTACGTGCGCATCCTTCATGAGGCTCGTCGCCGGGTTGACCGCTCATCGACACATCGCTACACTTCGATGTGTCGATATGTTGCCCTAAGGGTCGCGCGGTCATTGATTGAACGGGGTCCAGCGGTGGCTACGGAGGAAGCGGTGACGCCGGACTCCGTCCACTCTACCCACGTAAATCATGGCACCCAGTTATGTCGGCGTTTCACTGTGCTGCCTGTGTGGCGGCCCCAAGCAGGAGGAGGATGTCATTATGACGAAACAGAAGTCAGGCTCCCTGCCAGCCGGTCTCTTCGCTCTGGCACTAGGAGGATTTGGAATTGGACTCACGGAGTTCGGAATCGTGGGCCTGCTCCCCGAGATTGCGGCAGATTTCTCCGTAAGTGAAAGCATCTCAGGTTACCTCGTGTCCGGCTATGCGCTGGCTGTCGCATTTGGTGCGATTGCCCTGACCGCCGCCTTCTCCCGCGTTGAGCGTAAGAAAGTCCTGCTGGGACTCGTGATCCTGTTCATCGCGGGCAACCTGGTCTCGGCCCTCGCGCCGACCTATCTCGTCATACTCATCGGCCGCATCATCGCCGCGTTGTGCCACGGCGGGTTCTTCGGTGTCGGCGCAGTGGTCGCGGCGAACATGGTCGAGGACAAAAAGAAGGCCGGAGCTATCTCTCTCATGTTCGCGGGTCTCACAGTTGCCAACGTCGTGGGCATCCCCTTCGGAACTTTCATCGGTCAACAGTTCGGCTGGCGCTCCACATTCTGGGTGATCACCGCGCTCGGCATCGTGACCTTCCTCGGCATCCAATTCCTCGTCCAGAGCTCGCCGGCTCCCAAGACTGCCGGTTTGCGCTCTGAGCTCGGCGTCCTTCGGCGCCCCCAGGTACTGCTGTCGGCCACGGTCAGCATCCTGACATTTGGTGGTCTTGTCGGTGCTTACACATACATCGCCTTCACCCTCACCGAGGTCAGCGGCTTCGCGAGCAGTGCTGTACCGTGGCTGCTGCTGCTCTTCGGCACGGGAACGTTCATCGGTAACCTTGTTGGAGGCAAGGTCGCTGACCGTTCCCTGGATAGTTCCCTGCTGGTCATCCTGATCGGCCTGGCCATCGTACTGGTTGCCTTCGCTCTCAGCGCTGCGATTTGGTGGGCGGCTCTGATCGCCATGTTCTTCCTTGGTGCCGTTGGCTTCGCTACTGCCCCGGGTCTACAACTGCGGATCATGCACTTCGCCGATGACGCACCGTCAGTGGCCTCGGGTGCCAACATCGCCGCGCTCAACATCGGAAACGCCATCGGCGCATGGATCGGCGGCCTGGCCATCGCTGCTGGACTCGGATTCGTCTCGCCGCTGTGGGTCGGTGCCGCTCTGGCCACTGGGGCGTTCCTTATTCTGCTGCCTACTAGCATCGCGAGTAGCCGCAATGAGCGCACGCCCGTGACAGAGACCTCTGCCGAGCGGGCCTCCGTGGTCGCTGGGTCGTCCCACTGACATCTCCATATTTACCGGTCGAGCACCCGCATCCACCTATCCTATCCACATCTATACCGCATCCATCAACTACCAGCCGTCCGGAAATACTCGTAACCAAGGACAACAACGTCATCTGAAAATTGACAATGAGTACCAATAGCACTGTTTGCCTGGTAGAAAAACAATTATCACACTCGAAGACAGATGCGTACACCGCATGGGACGGGACGCGAACCGTTGACGCCGAGGGTCTCAGTGTGGTTGCGTTCTTTCCCGGATTGGGGAGCAGATCTGCATACCGCGACATCGGCCAGAATACCATTGGAGGGATCTCTCCAGCAGTCGCCGAGGTATGCGGAAGCGGCGCAAGCCCTCGGGCAGGTTCCCACTCCGCGTTCGCTGGCGACTGATGCCAAGAGTCTGCCTGAGGATCCAGTCGAACGACAGGGTTACATCGGCGCTGCCGTCCTCACGCACAATCTCGCGATTCACCACGAACTGCAGGAGCAGAACCGAAATTCTTCTGGGGCACTACAGTTCTCCGCCTACACCGGCGAGAGTTTCGGGATGCTAACGGCTGCGGTGGCGAGCGGATCCCTCAGTGTCCGCGATGGGGCTCTGCTCGCCTACGCGTTTACTCCGATCGTGCTGGGCGCGTCCAACCAGCGAATCGGAAGCGAATCGAGCGTGGACCTCACCCAATACATGCGTGTGTCCAGCCACACGACTGACGCGCTGCCGGTGTCTGAGCCGGCCCACGTCGTCGCCTTGCGTGGCCAGACAAATGACCTTGCGAGGGTTATGCAAGCCCTGGACCAGATCCTCGGCGCGGCGGTGGAACTGCACAAGCGCTACTCACCCCAGCAGTACAACGTCTACGTCACCGCCTCGGCCATTCCTGCGTTCGTGCGAGTTCTGCGGTCGTATCCTGAAATCACCGCTGAGGAACTGAAGAAGGCGACCACCTTCCTGGCGCACTCGCGACGAATGACCGAAGCGCGTGACGCCCTCGACCGGTTCATCAATGACCGCAGTATCGTGTTCTCCGATCCGCACACCCCGTTGTTCTCGAACAGTGGAGCCGGGTTCCTGCTGAGTGGGGACCAGATTCGAAATGCCGTTCTCGCTCTCATGGATGAGATCATGGATTCCCAGCACACGACAGAGCTGATCGACGAACTCCAGGCCGACCTGGTCGTCGAGATCGGACGTGGCGGGAAATCCCTTCAGCTTCTACGGGACAACGCGGTGCGCGCTGGTGCGTTGAGCATCGGTAACAGCGTCCAGGCTCAGGATCTAATTCATATGGCGACTCTCGCGAGGCAACTCCATCGGACGGTCCGGAAGGTCGACGATCGCGTCAACAGTCTGCTTGATGCAGCCGACGTCGCGGTACTCCGCGACCTGACTGTCGTTGCATCTCGGGAGCCAGCCTTCGATGCTTATCTACGCAAGACCGCACTCTCACTGGCCTTCGATTCGCTCCGCCATCCGGAGAAAGTCATTAGCCCCACATCGACACGGTTCCGGGAAACCCTTCAGTACACGCTGGCCCACCGTGAACGTGTCCGACCGGGTGAGTTGGTGCTCAGCGCGCGGTTGCGCAAGCACCTGGTCGACGAGCCAGCAAAGACCGGGCTTGCCTACCTGGAGTTGCGTTTCCTTGCTGAGGACGGTTCGCTGCGAGAGGAGGAGATCCGCCCTACCATCGACACGGAAGTTCTTATCTTCCACTTCGAGCAGCCCACCCGGGCGCGTGTCGGCGCGCATATTCGTCACGCCGTCCACACGGCCCTGCGCGGCAATCCGTTAGCGCAACGCATCCGTGATGCGCTCACTCGCCAAATGCTGGTCGATGAGTTAGTCGCAGAACCCGTTGACTTGGCCGACACCATCGCTCGGGCCGACGCAGTGGACCACCTCGTCTATCAGATGGCGATGTTCCAACTCTTCCAGCGACACCGTCCCGGTTTATTCGCCCACAGCCATGTCTTCCTTGAGGCAACCGACTTGTTCGGATGGGTGACATCACTCGTCGTCAGCAGGGCCGTTGCCCCTGAAAACGCGGTCGAGTTGCTAACGTACCTTCTGCAGAATCGATCCACCATGTCGGGACGTCTACGAGAGTTAGTCACTGTATTGAGTGCAAAGATCCAGAATTCCGAGTTGCCGTTGTTGTCCGAGGCTGGTTCACCAGTCCTCACTTACACCGATCTACGACGCGAAACGCTTAACTACCTTGGCCAATCGACTGGTCGCCGAACCCGGCGCCCCGTGCAGCTGCAGGCCTCAGCCACAGTCGTTGCACTGGCCTACGGCAGCCAACTCTACCGCGTGGACACCTCGCCGCATCACCGCACCGCCTTTCTGGTGCGCACCCCCGATGAACTGTGGCGTCATGGGGCCAATAGTGATCTCGATACCATCGAATCTCATGCCCTGCTCAGCGCGACCCGAGCGCATCGGATGGTACGAGAGTTCGCCCAGAACCGTAACATGCTCTACAGCACTGTGAACTCTTACATTCACCCTGGGGAAAGGATCGCAGGTTTCGGCACCGGTGGCAGTGAATCCATGACGATCTTCTTCCGGCGCGAAGGCGATGACGAACTTCTCGTACGCAAGGTTCTCAGCGAGGCCCTGACAACGGCACACTGGGATATCGAAGGCACGGGAGTTATGTTACCACCGTTCACCAAGGCCAAGCGTCAAGCCGAGTACCTCGCAGCCTTACCAACGGAACTCGAAGAATTCCTGCCACGAATCAAAAGTGTCACTGAACGTGAAATTCGAGTGATCGATACCAAGGGCGGCAATCACAACGACCGCGAGCTCATCTACGAGATGACGTTCATCGAAGGTGTAGAGATCGGTGAGTATGTGCGACGACACCGCCCGCCTCCGGTCGTCATTGCCAAACTCTACGAGCAGATCATGACGTTCATTCACCATAATGTGCACAGCCACCGTCGCATGCTCTCGCCGGGAAACACGCTTGAAGAGCAATACTTCCGCAAAATTGAGAACCGGCTGCTGCTGTGCCGTCGGACGGCCCCGAAAACCTTCAGTCCTGATCTGCTTGACTCCGATGAGATTGTCATTAACGGTCAGCTCTATCGCAACTACTGCACTCTGCTGCAGGCATTCCGTGACAATCCCGCCTACGAGCAGATCTTGGAGGCGCGAGTCCATGCTCTCGTCATCGGGGACACGAATACCGAGAACATCAAAATCGGCGATCTTACCCTACTGCACACCGCAGCTCGGCTCATCCGTGAGGGTGCCAGCAACCACGATATCCACGACGCTCTGGCTGCGATCACCCCCAGAAGCATCGGCCTGAAATTCCTCGACCCGCGGGCCATCGGTTTCCGCACTGAAGGTGCCCAAACCCTGGACGACCCGATGTACGACAACAAGCCTTGGCACAACTCGATCGGTCACTACGACGAGATACATAACGAGTTCTTCGACCTCGAGCTGTCAAGGACCACCGCAGATATCCCTAGCATCTCTGTCCACTTCCATGAGGACAATCCGTACCGTCAGACCTACCAGGTCAGGGATGTCGCCGAGCACGGACAAGCGGTGACCCCAGACCACCCAACCGGTATCGAGGATTACTTCTCCCAGGTCATGAACGCTGTCTATGGGCGGGACGAGAAAACGAAGGCTCAGCACGAGCCCGACGATCCGAACTGGATCACCCGCTTCGTATTCACCATGGGCACGCACTTCACCGCGATGCCGCCGTTCCACTTCGCCTCTGAGATCGATGGCAGCCTCATTGACTCGCCTGAAGTTCAGCGTCGCCCTCTGGCGATTTACGCCGAAGGAATCAAGTGGCTCAACTGGGCGCTGGAGATGCTCGAAGGCACCCGCACGGAATTTCTCGGCGTGCCCGTCGTCGCCGCCAACTGACCCGTCTGACGAATTCACCCCACAAGGAGCCAATCATGTCGTATCTTCTCCGCCCGCCGGTCTCTGGTCTCGATGATCTTTCCGAGGAGTCGCGCATCATTGCGACACCATGGAGTCGTATCGTACGCGGTATCGGCCTTGGCCAGCATCCCATCGGCTACGACTCGGATACCGCTCAACTGATCGAGTGCTCCGCGACAATGCTGCGCGATAAGCTCGACGGCGCCGCCCCGTACACGACCTTCTCAATGGATCTGATCAGCCTGATCCTAGCCGCAGTCGGGCCCGGTATTGACGACGTGCAGTACCACCTCGCCAAGACGACTACCTCACTTCGAACCATTACGAACCCCTACTCCAGGGCAATAGCAGGAACGATTCTGCTCGATGCCACCGCCAAACTCCACCTGGATCTCAGTGAGAAAACCGTCGATCTCGGCCATGAAATCCTCGATGCGGTTGACCATATCCAGCCTGACGCGATCCAGGATGAGAATCAAGGGCGCCACGGCGATTATGAGCGAGTCTCTGCCTTAACTGCGGTATTCTTCGCCTTCAACCGAGCGGGCCTAACCAATCTACTGAGAGAGCGGGAGCGAGATCGTATCTCGGAGGCTCTGACTACACTGGAGAACGTTCCTGCCCCATTTTTCCGTGGCCGAGGAGGGGCGATGCTCATCGCCTCCGCCGCCCTCATGGGATGCGGCGACACCCTCGCAGCCCACCACACGGTCGAGTCGATCCTGTCGTGGATGGACAGAGTCGACAATATTCAGCTTTATCCGGCGTTCCCTAGCCCGATGTCTCCGGCTTTCATCAAGGCCTATCCGCTACTGACGATGCTCAACGCACTCAGTACTCTGGACGACCCTGACCGGTATGTCACCTTTGGCCGGAACCGTCTGCAGGAAGCATCTTACCTCATGACGGAACTCGAACCCATCGAGCGAACTCACATGGCGCTTTACTATGTGATGGCGCTGAAGAATCTAGGCCAACTCGACACCTATCTTCCTGATCTGGACTCCTTCGTCGAGCAGGTTGTCGGGCAATGGCCGGAAATTGACCCCGGTCGGGATTACTTTCTCTACGGCATCTCTTACGCCTATCTGATGCAACTTGCCTACTTCGTTGGTCGTGCGGACCTCATCACCGGCGCCATGATCGACCGGATGCTGGGAGCTTTCCGTGCTCTCGAGACTATGCCCGAAAATCGCGCGAACAGGCCGTATCCCTTCAGCTATGCCCTGAACGTGCTCACGGAGCTCGGCCTCGGCGAGTTGCTCCATAGTCCTCATCCGGAGTATGGTGGTCAATCTCCTTATCGCTGGGTGATCAGCCATCTCTCGGATGGAGGAAACAGGGAAGTGAGGCGGCTCTATATGATTGATCACGCTCTCATTAACTGGGCGTTGCGCTTGCGAATACCTGACCAGCAAACAGAGGCGAGTGGGTTCGATGACCCGCCGACGAAGTAGTAGGCCGAGCCCGATCAACCTTGCGGTGCACGGTATTTTGCCATATGAGGGGGATGCCCATCCTGGCTCTTCGTGTTTGAGGGTGTGGTAGGTGGGGCTTATATCGGTGAGGTTAGGTGCTTACTGTCAGTTGGTCTTTGAGGTGTCCGACCTGGATGAGGTTGCAGATGGTGTAGTGGGCCAGGTTCCTGAGGGGAGCGCTGGCAGGGGGTCGGCGAAGTCGGTTTTAGGGGGTTGGTTGGGTCAGTAGTCTGATGGCTCGTTTGGGGCGT
>ERZ773059.1731-NODE-1731-length-10477-cov-2.850317_pt1 | contig 10477 bp, 10 predicted proteins | sample MGYA00580514_ERZ773059 | MGnify/ENA primary metagenome ERZ773059 (study PRJEB29015, sample SAMEA2737981) | human oral metagenome | biome: human oral; feature: human-associated habitat; material: dental | place: China | collected 2056 ...
TCGTAAAGGCTGCCAATATTTCTCATTGAGAGTGCATCACCGTTTGCTGCGCCCTGTTCCCACCATTGTTTTGCCTGTACATAGTCTTTTGCCTTGGCTGCAACAGATCCTAAATATCTTTGTGCGGTCGCATCGTCCTGTGCCGCCGCTTTTTCAAACCATTCGCCCGCTTTTTCTTTGTCTTCTTCTACGCCAATACCGTAGTAGTAAAGTAATCCCAACGCCGTCCTTGCTTTCGCGTTTCCTTGCGCCGCTGCCTTTTCATACCACTCGGCAGCCGTTTTGAAATTCTGTTTGAAGCCGTGACCGAGGGCATACATTTGTCCCAACTGGAATTGTGCTTCGGCATCGCCCGCTTCCGCTTTCGGTTGCCAGCGTTTCATTTCCTCAATGTAGTTGGGCGCGTCTTCCGCCAGCACAGGGGCAGCGGGCGCGGCAAGGGCGAGCGCGAGCGCGAGGGCAAGCAGGGTGGTGTGGATTTTCATCGGTGTTCTCCGTAGTTGTGGGCGGGCCGGGATTGGCTGCCGGATCGGTGAAAATTATAGTGTTTCTGCCCGGATAGGGCGACATTCGCCCGCCGGAACCGCCCCCCGCCCGCGCATTCCCCGGTACAATTCGCGCCCTGTTATCCATTACCCGCCACCACCATGATTTTCAACCTCTCCGCGCGCAGCGCCCGGCTGCGCCATTTTATTCACAAGAAACTGCGCCAGTCCTCGCGCATCTCGCGCAAAACGCTGGAGCTCTCCTGCCTGCTCGCCGGGGCGACGCTGGTCGCCCTCGCCTCGCTCACCTTCGCCGCCTTTGCCGATTATGCGCTGGACAAGAACCGCCTCTGGGCAACCGCCTGGCCGCTGGCGCCGTGGTTCATCCTGCCGCCGGGGATGGCGCTGCTCGCCTGGTTTACCAAAACGCACGCGCCTTATGTGGCGGGCAGCGGCATCCCGCAGGTCATCGCCGCGCTCAGCCTACCCTACGGCGCGAACAAGCAGCGTCTCATCGCCTGGCCGCATACTTTGTGGAAAATCCCGCTGACGTTTTTGGCGATGCTGATTGGCGCCTCGGTCGGGCGCGAAGGGCCGTCGGTACAGGTCGGCGCGGCGGTGATGCTCGCCTGGGGCGAATATTGTCGCCGCCACCGCCTTGCCTTCAGCGGCCTGAGCAGCAACGAACTCATCGCCACCGGCGCCGCGGGTGGTCTCGCCGCCGCCTTCAACGCGCCGCTGGCCGGGATTATTTTTGCGATTGAGGAGCTGGGGCGCGGCCTGCATCTGCGCTGGGAACGCCGCCTGCTGCTCGGCGTGCTGGCGTCGGGCTTCATCCTCGTCGCCATCAAGGGCAACAACCCCTATTTCCCCGCCTACACCGGCTCGACCACCATCCCGCATATGCTGCTCTGGGTGGCGTTGTGCGGCGTGGTCTGCGGTATCGCGGGTGGCATCTTCGCTCGCCTGCTCGCCAAGGGCGCGCTCGGCTACGCGCCCGCGTTTTTGCGCGGCTGGCTGGTGCGCCATCCGCTGATATTCGCCGCGCTGCTCGGCGTCATCCTCGCCGCCATCGGCCAGCACACCCACGGCCAGACTTACGGCACCGGTTATCAGGCGGTGGCACAAGCCCTGGACGGCGAAGTGCTGCAACCGCACCATTTCGGCATCGCCAAACTGCTGGCGACGGTGGCAACTTACTGGAGCGGCATCGCCGGCGGCATTTTCACGCCATCGCTGACCACCGGCGCAGGCATCGGCAGCGGGCTGTGGGTGCTGACCGGTGGCGCGGCGGATCACAACCTGCTGGTGCTGCTCTGCACCGCCGCCTTCCTCGCAGGCGCGACACAATCGCCCGTCACCGCCAGCGTCATCGTCATGGAAATGACCGGCAGCCAGCCGCTGCTCATCTGGCTGATGACCGCCTGCCTCATTGCCACGCCGGTATCCAGACAAATCCAGCCCAAGCCGTTCTACCACTATTCCGCTGCCCGCTGGCGGGAGCGAATGCTGGCCGATGCGGACAATGCCCGCCTCGCCCGTCCCCAGCATCACAGCGGCGGATGAGTACCGCAATAGCGGGGCAAAAACTGTCCGGCAGACCGGGAGAAAAACATTTACAACACCAGACCGCTTCGCTACCATGCGCCGCCAATTTCCCTGGCCCACAACGGATGGTAAAAAACATGAAAGAATACAAGGCTAAAACCCACTATACCCCCGCTAAAAACGAAGAGTACATGAGCGATGCCCAATTGGCTTACTTCACCCAGATACTTGAAGCCTGGAAGGCAGATATTCTTTCTGACAGCGACCGCACCAAAGAACACCTGCGTGACGATCGCTCCCCCACCGCTGACCTCAACGACCGCGCCACACAGGAAGAAGAATTTTCCCTGGAACTGCGCACCCGTGACCGCGAACGCAAACTGCTGCGCAAAATCGACAACGCCCTGGAACGCATTGCCCGCAAAGAATTCGGCTGGTGCGAACGCTGCGGCGAAGAAATCGGCCTGCGCCGCCTGGAAGCCCGCCCGACTGCCGAACTTTGCATTGACTGCAAAGAAATCGCCGAACGGCAGGAACGCAACTTTCACGAAGCGCATTAATTGCCGCCTATCTCCAAAGCCCGCTGCTGCGGGCTTTTTTTATGTCCGCACTCCGCTGCCGTTTTGCCATGGTTCTCTACAGCCTGATGAGCGGGAGCCTTTCATCACCAAAAAATCATCTCCCCCGCTTACGGGGGCTCGCTGAACCCATGCTTCAGCGCGAGAACGTTAGGGTGGAGGAGTAATACCAAAATCCTTCGTACACGACAAAAGAGAGCCCTTCCCCATGAAGGGCGGATGGGGAACATCCGTGTTAAGCGTCATGTCCGCCGGGCGAGGCCGCCGTTGTCGTTGCAGCGAGCGAGACCCTCTGTCCGGGTATCGCCGGTTTGCAGGGAGATGCCGCCAAGCGGGATAGTTACGCGGTTTTGCTGTTTCAGATGCATGCAAGCAGTTGCGCGAACTGGTCGATGAGGTAATCGGCGCGGGTCGCTGGGTTGTCGTGCAGGCGGCGAGTGTCGGCGTAGCCGAAGGTAACAGCGGCGACGGGGCAGCCTGCCGCTTTGCCGGCAAGGATGTCGTTGGCGGAATCACCGACCATGAGCATCTGCGCCGGGGCGACGCCGAGCGCTTCAGCAGCGGTGATAAGCGGCAGCGGTGCGGGTTTTTTTTCGGGCAGGGTGTCGCCGCCGTAGATGAGGGCGAAGTGTTCGGCGATATGGAGGTCGGCGAGGAGGCGACGGGCGAGAGCTTCGTTTTTGTTGGTGATGACGGCGAGCGGCAGCTTGCGTGCGCGCAGGACGGCGAGGGTCGCGGCGACGCCATCGTAGAGGCGGCTTGCCACGCAGAGGTGGTCGCGGTAGTAGTCGGTGAAGTATTGGTAGGCGGCGGCGTGCTGCGCAGCGGGGGCGTCACCCTCGCGCGCATCGAGCAGGAGACGGTGCACGAGGCGCGGGATGCCATCGCCAACGTAGCTTTCAATGCGGGGAACGGGCAGCGGGGCAAGCCCACTGGCAACGCGGGTGGCGTTAGCGGCGGCGGCAAGGTCGGGCAGGGTGTCGCAGAGGGTGCCATCGAGATCGAAGGCAAGGGCGTGGATGGTCATGGTGTTCTCCGCTGGGTTTGTGGTGTTGTTGGCACTTCTCCCCCGCAAGCGGCAGGGCGGTCATGCTTGGCTACCCCTCTGTCATCATTATTATCTGCGATACCGCTTTTTGTCCTCACCCCTGCCTTTATCTTGCTGCGCAAGCGGCAGGGGGCGGTGCGTGCTACGTCAGGGTTTTTATTCGATAGACAGCAGTGGTTAGAGGGGTTTAGCCGCCCGCAAGCGGGGGGGAGGATTTTTTGTAAATGCAGGAGCCGATGATTACACCGCTTCCGCGTGCTGTATCTGGATGTCGTAATGGCGCTGCCAGTTGCTTTGCGGGGCGAGGCGGATGATGCCCAGTTTGTGTTCAAGTTCGCCGTCGTAGTCGGCGCAGTCCATCACCCCCGCCCAGGGTTCGATGCAGATGAAGGGGGCTTCTTTGTCCGCCGGGGTCCAGATACCGAGGTAGGGCAGGTCGGGATAGCTGATGTTGAGGGCGGGTGTGGGACGTGTGCCGTGCAGGCGGATGGTGGTCGCTGCCGGGGTATGGTAGATAAGGGCGTCATTGGCAAAAGCGGCGTAGTCAAGCGCGAGGTGGCGTTCGCCGGGATGCGGGGTGGGGTCAAGCAGGCCGTCGCGCCAGCCGAGGCGAGAGAAATTGGCGCTTTCTATCTGGATGTGATGGTCGGCAAAGGTTTCGCCGTCGGTCAGCGGCAAGGCAAAGGCGGGGTGGCCGCCGATGGAGAAGAGCAGGTCTTCTTGTTCAGCCGGGTTGTGCACCTGCCAGCCGACGCGCAGGGTGTCGCCCAGCAAGGTATAGCTGAGGTCGAGGGTGAAGGCGAAGGGGTAGTGTTCGGCGCTTTCGCCGTCGTCTTCGAGGCGGAAGCTGATGTGGTGTTCGTCATGATCAAGCAGGCTGAAGTCACGGTCGCGTGCGAAGCCGTGCTGCGGCAGGGTGTAGCTGTGGCCGCGATAGCGGTATTCGCTGTTTTTCAGTTTGCCGACGATGGGAAAGAGGATGGGCGCGCGGCGTTTCCAGTAGCGCGCATCGCCCTGCCAGAGGTATTCGCGCCCGCCGCTGACGAGGGATTGCAGCTCGGCGCCGTGGTTTGAGACGGTAATGGCGAGGTGTTCGTTTTCCAGTCGGTACATGGGAATCTCCCGGTATTGCGTTGGCGCGAAGTATAGTGTTTGCGCAGTGTGTTGGGAATTGGTGGGACTGGTCGGGATTTTTTTTTGTTAATATCCCGCTTCATCGCGCGATAGATAGCGCTTGTTTTGAGGTTTTTTATGCGTTCTTTTGATAAATCGGCGTTTTGGGCGACAGGGTTGATGTTGTTCGCGCTGTTTTTTGGTGCTGGAAATCTGATTTTTCCGGCGATGTTGGGGCAGCAGGCGGGGGAACACGTCTTTGCCGCCATGTTCGGTTTTCTCCTGACCGGGGTCGGCCTGCCGCTGCTCGGCATTATTTCTGTCGGCTATGCCGGGGTGCGTGATGCGCAATCGCTGGCCGCGCGTGTTTCGCCCACTTACGGGCTGGTGTTCACGCTGCTGCTCTATTTGACCATCGGCCCGCTTTTCGCCATGCCGCGTACGGCCACGGTGTCGTTTGAAATCGGCGTGGTGCCGTTCATGGCGCCTGGGGTTTCGCAGACGGTGCCGCTGGCGCTCTTTTCGCTGTTTTTCTTTGCGCTCAGTTGCTGGCTGGCACTGTCGCCGGGGAAACTGGTCAGCCGTATCGGTAAGGTGCTGACGCCTCTGCTGCTGTTTTGTATCGCGATTCTGGTCGGCGCAGCGGCGCTCTTTCCCAGCGGCGCCTTGCAGGCAGCACACGATGCGTATGTGCTGCATCCAGCGACGACGGGCATGATTGACGGCTATAACACGATGGATGGTATCGTCTCGCCGATTTTTGCCGTGATTGTACTGGAAGCGGTGCAGGGCTTTGGTGTGCACGGGCGGCGGCAGGTGTTGCGCATGGTCGCGTTTTCCGGGCTGCTGGCGGTGTGTTGTCTGGCCTTGGTGTATGTCTTCATCGCTTATCTTGGTGCGAGCAGCGTCGCCGGTATCGGTTTGCAGGAAAACGGCGCAGCGGTGCTGGCGCAGACGGCGCATTTTTATTTCGGCAGCGCCGGCAAGGGGCTCCTGGCGGTGATTGTTTTCCTCGCCTGTCTCACCACGTCGGTCGGCCTGATTTGCGCCTGTGCCGAGTATTTCAACCGCCTGATGCCGCAGTTGCCGTATCGCGGCCTTGCGGTGCTGTTTGCGGTGATTGCCTGCGTTTTCGCCAATTATGGTTTGAGCGGCATCATCAAGCTGTCGCTGCCTGTCTTGATGCTGCTTTATCCGCTGACCATCGTGCTGGTGCTGCTCACTTTCCTGCATCCGCTTTTCGGCGGCAGCCGTCGTGTTTATGTGCTGACGATTGCCGCGACCGCCGCCGCCGGACTGCTTGATGCCGCGCGGCAGGCGGTGGGTTTTTCGCCGGATACGGTCGGGACGATCAGCCGCTGGCTGCCGCTTTTTGAGATTCAGCTCGGCTGGGTGATGCCCGCTGCGATTGCGTTCGTGGCCGGTATCATGCTGCGCCGCTTCGGCGGTTCTTCCAAGCAACGTGAGGTAAACAAGTGATGAGTAGAGTGGTGTATGTAAACGGGCAATTCCTGCCGGAAGAGGCTGCGACGGTCTCAATTTTTGATCGCGGCTTCTTGATGGCGGATGCGGTCTATGAGGTTAGCGCCGTGGTGGACGGCAAGCTGGTCGATAACGACGGCCATTTGCGCCGCCTGGAACGCAGCCTCGGCGAGTTGGCGATGCCGCTGCCGCTGCCGCTGGCCGAGCTGGTCGCGGTGGAAGAGCGGCTGATTGCCGAAAATCATCTGCGTGAAGGGGTTGTCTATATGCAGGTAACGCGCGGTAGCGCCGACCGTGATTTTGTTTATGACCCGGCCATGCGGCCAACCCTGGTGCTCTTCACCCAGGAAAAAGCGATTATTGACGTACCCGCCGCGCAGAAAGGGCTGCGGGTCATGGCACATCCGGATATCCGCTGGGGACGGCGCGACATCAAGACGACGCAACTGCTGGCGCAATCGCTGGCGAAGATGGCGGCGAAGGCAGCGGGCTTTGATGATGCGTGGATGGTCGCGCCGGACGGTTTCGTCACCGAAGGCAGCTCGAATAATGTGTGGATTATCAAGGGCAACACACTGACGACGCGCCCGGCAACGCATGACATCCTGAACGGCATCACCCGCCAGGCGCTCTTTACCCTGTTGCAGGACTGCGGCTTGGTGCTGGACGAACGCCCGTTTACGATTGAAGAGGCCAAAGCGGCGGATGAAGCGCTGATGAGCGCCGCCGGTTCCTTTGTGCTGCCGGTGGTGGAGATTGACGGCGTGAAAATCGGCGATGGCAAACCGGGCAAATTCACCCGCGCCCTGCGCGAAGGCTATATTGCGCGTCTGCGGGGATAATTCCCGCACCCATAAAAAACCCCGCTCAAGCGGGGTTTTTTATGCCATGACGAAGCCGGATCAACCGACCACTGGCGGCAAATAACCGGCCTTGACATAAAAGGGGATGACGGCGGCGGCGATGCCGAGGACAAGCGCCAGGATGAGGGCAATATCGCCACCCGGCACGCGGTAGGGCAGGTGCGGATAGCGGCGACGCGCCTTCCAGACGAGACCGACCGGCAGCACGACTGCATAGAAGGCGAACATTTGCCCGGCATAACTAAGGGCAGCGATGAAATCGGGGTAGAACCAGGCGAAGAGAATCGGCGGCAGGAACGTGGCGGTGCCGAGGATAGCGCGGCCGGGGTTAAGTTTCATGCCCTTGCGCAGCATGTCGTCAATACAGTCATACAGCCCCAGCGCCACACCGAGGAAAGACGTAATCAATGCCAGTGCCGAGAAAAGTTCGACCGTGCCGGCGATGATATTGCTGCCGGTGATGACGCGGGTCGCCTCGATCAGACCATAAAGCGTCGGGTTTTCCCTGAGGATTTGCGTGAACTGGCTTTGACTGAGGACACCGTGGGTAGCGAGCTGCCACAGCGTATAAACGCCGAGGGTAAGGAGCGAGCCACAAATGATGGCAAAACGCAGCGCGCGCACATTGCCGGCGAGGTATTTATTCAGCGAGGGAATAGAGCCGTGGAAGCCGAAAGACGTGAAAAAAATCGGCGCGGCGGAGAGCAGCAGCGCATTATTAAGCGGCATGGCGGCGAGATTGTGCAGCGAGGCCTGCGGCAGCATGACGGCGATAACGAGCAACAGCGCAGCGAGCATAATGAAAAAGAAAAAGCGGTTGCCGCCATCCACCACTTTGGCGCTGATAACGATGAAGGCACCGAAAACGAGGGTGAAAAGGCCGATGTAGAGTTTCAGAGTCGCTTGCCCGTTCAGACCGGTATCAGGCGCAAGCCCCGTCCGCTCGGCGGCTTTCATCAGAATTTCGCCACCGCCGCTGATGTAGGCGGAAAGCAGCGCGTAGAGGAAGACAAACATCACGGTAGTAGCGATGACCCGCCCGGCATTGCCGTAATACAGCGCGGCGAGAGTGCCGATGCCGGCGTCGCTGTCGGCGGTCTGATACACCTCGACGAACAGCAACGCGCTGTACGTGAGCAGCGCCCACAGAATCAGCAGCAGGACGGCGGTAAAAGTAAAGCCTATGCCGGCTGAGGTAAGCGGCATGGCCAGCATTCCCGCCCCGATCATGGTGCCGGAGACGAGCAGAGTGGTGCCGAGGGTTTTATTCATGGAGTTTCCTTATTGGCGGGTGAGGCAAGGGATTGTTGGCGAAGGGTTGGGGAGTGTCAAGCGGCGGTGGGATACAAAAGAGGCACCGCAAGCGGTGCCTCTCTCTTTCAGGATAGTGCGCATCATTCGGTGATGGCACCGCGTGTGCCGTGGAAGACGGCGACCGCCTCGTCAGTATTGCTCAACTTACCCGACAATTCGGCTGCTTGCGGCCCCCACAGACGCAAATCGTAGCTCATGCGCCCGTAACGATCGCTACTGGCAACGCCGACACGTTGAGGGATTTCATAGATAACGTAGTCTGCTTCGTTGACTTGCCGGAAGGTTGCCGGTTGCAGGGTGACATTACCGTAGCGACCCAAATTCGTGATATTGCCATGCCCCTGCTTGCTGCCGAAATCAACGTGATAGGAGAGTGTCCCCCTATCATCCTTATCGAAGGCAACGCCAGTGTAGGTCGCCTTGCCACTGGTGGGAATTTCGCCTGCCAACGGTTCAATACCATAGGCTGCTTTCAGGTTAAGACCATGCTCCGACTGCTGAATGTAAGCACCACCGTAAAAACCGTTGTAACTGCGGATACGGGCGCTCTCCGTATCCCCGCCCCAGCCACTGCGCACGCTGGTGCCGGTTTTATCCAGCCAGCCCTGCGGCAAGCTGAGCAAATTCATTTTCAGGCGGTTTTTGGCGAGGGAGGTAAGCGTCCGCCCATCCAAGATGGTGTCAATTCTGGCACCGCCTGAAGATACTCCTAGATCCTTGGTTTTGACCTCGTGCAGGCGCTGGCGGTAAATCTCCGGCACGTTATTGCCAGGGGCGGGTTGCAGGATTTTACCGGTATTGCCCGGATTGTCGGGGCGCGGATCAGCCGGACTGTTGTCATCACTGCCGCCTCCGCACGCAGTGAGCAGGGTGATGGTTGCCGCAAGAAGCAGGGGTTGGGGTTTCAATTCCATACAATAATCTCCGTGATGTGGGATAGCGGCTGCGCCTTCGTGGCAGCCGCCGTCATTGTCGCATTCTTGCCACAAAGATGGGGATTTTTATGCCCCTACAAGTCTGGCGGCTTCTCACGTGCCTACCGACCGTTATTGTGCGACAGCGCGCGGCACGTCCACCGTCCAGTTACCGGCGGCAGTCAGGACTTCGGGTCGGATGATGCCGTGCAAAACGTCCAGCGGCAGATAAATGAGCGGCAGACCCCATTCCGCCGGGCCGATATCGTAAGCCGCGTAGGAGAAGACCAGGCCGCCACGACTGATGGCCCAGTCGTCGGCGGGGATTTGCGCCAGCGAGGCGAGTTGTTGCGCCGCCGCGTCCGGACTCATGTCGCGGTTGCGTTCGAGCCAGCCTTGCAGGGCCCGGCGTTGCAGCACCTGTAATGCCTGTTCTTGTCCGGGCAGGATGATGTCAGGTAGGTCAAACGGCGCATGACGGGTGAGATCGAGAACGTAGAAGCGGCGCGAAACGGCGCGCCGCCGTGCCGTTTTCCTGCGCGTCGCGCACCAACAGCAAATTGCGGTAGCGGCCAACTTCGCCGAGCATCGTCCATTGCAGCTTCAGGTCAGCGATGCTGCCCTGCACGCCCTGCTGCTGTGCCTGAGCGCGAATAAAGGCGGTAGCGGCAGCGTCCAGCGTGAGGCTGTCGGGTGTGTGCAGTTCATTCTTGCTGATGCCGGTCAGCCAGTCGTTCAGCCACGGATTGTTGTTCTGCGGCCAGACGATTTCGATACGACTGCATATCGCCGTTGCCGCTTCGCCGATGCAGTGGCTTTTGTTGATTTGGGTGCGGGCGACCATGCGCGCGGGTGGGTTGGGGGTGATGCGGTCGATGGCATCGGCGCAGGCGGCAGCGCTCGCGAGCAGGGTGAGGAAGACGGCCAGCCGGCACATAGCATGGAGGCCTCTCTACTGTGAGGGGGAAACGACTATAGTAACTCACGGCTTGCGTACAGCCTCGCTTTGCAGACAATGTTCAGTATCACTGCTCCTTTTTCCGAAAGCGACGTAACTCTCTTGCCGAGAGAGTGCAGTCATCTCGTTCTTGACCTCACGCTCCGACAATACCTGCTTTACAACAATCACAGA
>ERZ773059.1732-NODE-1732-length-10476-cov-21.633816_pt1 | contig 10476 bp, 10 predicted proteins | sample MGYA00580514_ERZ773059 | MGnify/ENA primary metagenome ERZ773059 (study PRJEB29015, sample SAMEA2737981) | human oral metagenome | biome: human oral; feature: human-associated habitat; material: dental | place: China | collected 2056 ...
ACGAGAGTGTGAGCACGGTCGAGAACTTCCTCATCCGCACCGGCCCGGCACGGCCGCGGCGGGAGGCGGCGAGCGCGCGACGGTCGAGACGGTCGGGCCGGATGCGGAACCGGGCGGCGAGCGAACGGATGCTGCGGCGGGCGGGCCGCACGCCGAGCCGGACAATGAACCGGGCGACGGGCGACCCTCCGGACCGTGCGAGCTCGTGCTCGTCCGCTCGGGCATCGGACTCGTCGCGGCGGCGAGCGCGCTGGCCACGGCCCTGACCCGCCTGGCCCCCGCCGTCGTGCTCTCGGCGGGCACCACCGGCGGGCTCGGGCGCGAGGTTGAGGTGGGAGACGTGTGCGTCTCGACGACCCTGGCCTACACCGACGCCGACGCCACCGCCTTCGGCTACGCCCACGGCCAGACGCCCGGCCAGCCCGCCGTTTTCGAGGCCGACGCCGCCGTGCTGGCGCGCGTGGAGGAGGTCGGCCCGGCGGCGCTGCGCGCCTCGACGGCGTCGTCCGGCGGCGCCCGGATCCGCGCCGGTCAGATGCTGGCGGGGAACTCCTTCGTCACCGCCGCGAACGTGGGCCGGGCGCGCGAGCTCTTCCCGGGCGCGGTGAGCACGGATATGGAGTCGACGGCGCTGGCGCAGGTGGCGGCGAGCGCGGGGATTCCCTTCGCCTCGGTGCGCGGCGTGTCCGACCTGTGCGGGCCGGAGGCGGGTCAGGACTTCCATATCGGCGCCCACGAGGCGGCGGCCCGCTCGGCGGCCGTCGTGCTGGCGGCGCTGGGCTGAGGCGGGCCGGGCCCGCGCACCGGCCGGTCGGGCGAGCGGGTGGACGGGGGAGGGCCGAACCTGGACCGGACGCGCAGACGGGGCCGTGCGGACGGGCCGCGGGTCTCTGCACCGTCGGCCATTCTTAGTTAGGCTCGCCGCATGACTGCTGGACTGGAGCATCTCGTCGTGGAGGGGCTCGGACCGATCCGTCGCGTCGAGCTGGATCTGACAACGGATATCACCGTGCTCATCGGCGCCAACGGCTCCGGCAAGTCCAATCTTGTCAGCGCCCTCGAACTGGTGGCGCGCATCTGGGACGACTCCTTCCAGGACTACCTGTACAGGCGCGGAGGCATCAGCAATATCCTCTTCGAGGACGGCGAGGGGCGGGCGGATCACATTCTCATCGAGTTGCTGCCCGGCTTCAATGAGGACGATCGTCGAAGCGGTTACGGCGTCACCCTCGTTCCCGATCTCCTGGGAGACTCGGACCGGGCGAGAATCCAGGAACGGAGTCTGTTCCAGGCCAGTTCGGATCGGAGCGACATACATCGGGAGATTTTTAGGCACGGCCTGCGCAGCTCCGTCCGGCAGATCGCGGACTCCGAGGAGGCGCGCAGGTATGTCGAGAGTCTCACTCCCGTCCTGGAGGGCTGTCGGGTATTCCATTTCGACGACGTCTCCGGCGACGCGCCGGCCAAGGGGTGGTCAACGGCCGGCGACGACCTGTCCCTGCGCTCCAACGCGGAGAATATCGCCGCCTATCTTCTACGCGTCAGCGAGGATCACTCCCGCCACTATCAGCGGATCGTCGCCGCCGTCCGCGCCGCCGCGCCGTTCTTCGACGACTTCGTCCTGGAACCGTCGTCGAATGAGCGGATCCGGCTGCGCTGGAGGCAGCGGGGACTGGATCGCACCTTCCTGGCCCGTGAGGCGAGCGACGGCATGCTGCGATTCATCTGCCTGGCGACGCTCCTGCTGGGACCCGACCGTCCCGCGACGATCATCCTGGACGAGCCCGAACTCGGCCTGCACCCGGCGGCGATCCATCTACTCGCCGAGATGGCCCGCATTGCGGGGCGGAACGGTCACAAAGTAATTCTCGCCACACAGTCGGTGCCGCTGGTCTCCCATTTCGAATTGAGCGAGATCGTCATCGTGGACAGGGTCGACGGCGCCACCGCCGTTCACCGCCCCGATGAGGATCTTCTCAAGGCATTCCTGGACGACTACTCCACTGGCGCCCTGTGGGAGATGAACCTTCTGGGCGGTCGTCCTTCCCACACGGAGGCGGCATTATGAGGCAGGTCTGCATACTCGTCGAGGGACAGACCGAAGAGGCGGTTGTCAAGACTCTGCTGATCGACGCGGCCCAAGCCCGTGGTATCTACCTCACTCCGATCATTGTGCGCACCTCGCTGACGCCAGCGGGGGTTTCCAGGGGAGGCGGCTCTTGGAAGCACTACGACAAGCAGCTCAACGAGCTCTTGTCGCAGTCCCACTGGGACGCCATAGGTCTCATGGTCGACTATTACGGGTATCCCTCGGGAGCGCCCGGATTCGAATTATTCGAAGCGCCGGGCGATCAGCGTCAGCCGCAGATCGTCGCGGCTCTCAAGGAGCATTATCCCGATCCACGGTTCCATCCCCTTGTGGTCCTTCATGAGATCGAGTCGCTCGTACTCGCCGCCATCCGCTCAGGAGGAGGACGCGGCCTCCTGAGCGAGAAAACGATTGAACATCTCATCCGCGCGATAGACGATGCCGGCGGTCCCGAAAAGATCAACAATGGCGAAAAAACAAGTCCTTCCAAGCGACTTCTCACACTTGAGCCCGAGTACGGGAAGACGAGCACCGGAATCTCGATCCTTCGAGAGGTCGGCCTTGCGGCGGTGCTCGACCGCTGCCCCGTGTTCGCCGCATGGTGGCGCACGCTCTTGTCCCGCTGAGGACCGCCTCGTACAGCGCCGCCCGTAAGCGGGCCCGGTGGGGCGGCGGCCCGCCGACCCACCACTCGACCAGCAGACTGCCCGACTCGCCGAGCCCGGCCAGGCGCCCCGCCTCGCAGCCCTGCACGCACCTCTTGACATACGTGGACTCTCACGTATATTTGTACGTGAGAGTCCACGTACATCGGAGGCCGTCATGGATCTGGACCCCATCGTCCCGCAGCCCGGCAGCGACCGGGATCCGGCGCACTTCGTCGGTCGCGTGGCGACCACAACGCGAGCCCGCGAGCGACTTGCGGCCGGGGCGAACCTGCTGCTCACCGACCCCAGGCGCATGGGCAAGACCTTCTGGATGCGCACCTTCGCGGCCACAGAACCATCATTCCGCGCATATCTCATCGATTACCAAGGGGTCGGTACGGTCAAGGACTTCATTACTAAAACCGCCGAGACTCTGGCACGAGACAAGGGGCTCCCCGCAAGAGTCCGGACACTGCTGTCGAAGATATTCGACCACGTGGAGTCATTCGGCGTCTCGGGGGCGCTTACAATCAAGACCAGTCATCCTCCGGTATCACCGCACCTCCTGCTCGTAAATATTCTCAACACCTTGAACGAGACCGATGAGAAAACTGTTCCTTTAGTCATGATGGACGAGGTCCCCATGGCTATTGACAACATCGCTCGACATGAGAACAAGCAGGCGGCCAGAGAACTCCTTCAAACGCTGCGTTCACTCAGGCAGGGGAGCGTGCGGGTGAGATGGATCATTACCGGTTCCATCGGATTCCACCATGTCTTGCACTCGATCGGGGCGACGAGTGGCGACCTCGCGGACCTCGAGCCGCTTCATCTTGGTCCGATGCCCGACGGAGAAGCCCGCGAACTGGCTCAGCGTCTTCTGATCGGCATAGGCCAAATGCCGACAGACCCCGTTGTCTCCGAGTTCATTTCTATTGGAGGAGGCGTGCCATCGATTCTGCAAAAAGTCGCGAGCATTCTGCGGCAGCGCAAACGCGGAGTACTGAATCCGCAGGACGTCAGGGAGTGCTTTGAGGACATCATCGACGACAGGGACGAGTTCCTTTTTCTCAAGCACCTGGGAGAGAGGATCGATCCGTACTACGGCACCCGTGCCGGCCTGGCTCGGAAGGTGCTCGGCGCAGTGGTTTCCACGAATCGCGACTGGATTAAAATCACCGAATTCCTTCCGGATGAGGGCGCTGCCACCATCATCGACGACCTCTGCAGCGACCACTACTTGGAGCGCAGGGGACGCTCTATTCGTTGGCGCTACCCGGCATTCCAATACATCTGGGCGCGCAGCCACGATCTTTGGGAGCGCCCGTGAAAGCGATATCTCGATTCACTCCTTCGATCATGCCGGCCGAACGCCTTGAGAGTCTCTTCGTGGTCAGGCATCATATTCTTGACAACCTCATGAGCAGTGTCAAAGAGCTGGGTGCGACGCCGAGCCCTCATCACACGCTCCTAGTAGGACCTCGTGGATCCGGAAAAACGCACCTCATATCCCTCGTCTATCATCGTTCCGCGCATCTCGTAGAACAGGGCCGGTGCGAACGCCTGAGGATCGCCTGGCTGCCCGAGGATCCGTGGACTATCGTATCTTATAGCCGCCTTCTCACCGCTATCCTGGAGCGGCTCTCACCGGATACAGAGTTGAACGGCGTCGATGAGGCCGAACTTGATGCGCGAATCCGGATCACCAGCCGCGAGGACAGCCCGATTCTCATTCTCATGGAAAATGTCGACAGGATCCTCGAAGCCCTCGGAGACCTGGGGCAGCAAAGGTTCCGCAACCTTCTCCAGACCGAGTCGGGCATCCTCATTATTGGCAGCACAACAGTCCTGGACCGCACCCTCTCCGATCATGCGTACCCATTCTTCGGATTTTTCGACATGATCCGCTTGAAGCCATTCTCGCCAGCACAGGCCCGAGATATGCTTCGCGCTCTCGCGAAGGAGTCCGGAAACGAAGATCTAGTGAACGCACTTGAAGGAGATGGGGCCCGCGCCCGCATCCACACCATCGCTCATCTGGCAGGTGGGCAGCCTCGACTGTGGGCTTTGCTCGGCAGCGCGCTCACAGTTGACGAATTGAACGATCTGACAAACCTGCTGCTCAATAGATTCGACGATCTCACTCCCTTCTTCCAAGAACAACTGGCGCGCCTGTCACCGCAGCAGCGTCTCGTCGTCGCCGAACTCGCAGCCGCAGACCGGCCGTTATCGGTCAAGGAACTCGCCGGGCGCATCGGAGCCGATCAGCGCAGTGCCGCCAAGACCGTCAACGACTTGACTGACCGCGGGTGGCTCGAACCGGTCTCTACGATCTTCGCCAACCTTCTCGATCGCCGCCGTACCTACTACGAACTTGCCGAGCCGCTGGCCCGCCTCGCCTTTCAGATCAAGGAGTCGCGCGGAGAGCCGCTGCCGCTCATCATCGATTTCCTCATCAGTTGGTTCGACGCCGACCAGCTACGTGTATATGATAATAGCGCTTATGGTCAAGCGGCCCTGATGGAGATGGAGCAGGACGAGGTCGGGGGCCTGGTGCGCCAACTCACTAGCCTACCCGATTCACGTATTCCTTCCCTTGATCTCCTCGGCCGAGTCGAAGACGCTCTCGCCGCCATTTCAGACGGCGACGCCGAACCTATCATGTCTCTGCAGAGTACGCTCCGCCAGGCCATTGAGTACCGAGCCGGACCGTCACTGAATATTGCACCAATACGATTGGAGCTTTTGGAGTCCGCCCTGGAGGAGGTTGGCGACGTCCCCCGTCGACAATCTTCTGCGAAGTGGGTCACACGCGCCGAGCGGATAGACCGGGAAGTGCATTCTTCCGGGAGTCGACTCATGCTCGTGCGCTGGCTCGCCGCCTCCTGGCGTTTTGATGAAGCAGAGGCCGCCCTCGATACAATCCTCTCAGAAAACGAGAAGTTAACGGGAGCGGACACAGTGGCTCGCGCCTATCTATCTGCTGGCATGCTCAACCAGGCGATTGCTCTATTCGAGCATAATCTGGTCGATCGCGAGCGCATCCTGGGCCCCGACCACCCCCACACCCTCGCCTCACGCAACAACCTCGCCCTCGCCTACCAGGACGCGGGCGAACTCGAACAAGCCATCAATCTGTTCGAACAGACCCTAGCCGATCGCGAGCGCATCCTGGGCCCCGACCACCCCCACACCCTCGCCTCACGCAACAACCTCGCCCTCGCCTACCAGAATTCGGGTAGACTCGAACAAGCCATCCCTCTGTTCGAACAGAATCTGGCCGATCGTGAGCGCATTCTGGGTCCCGACCACCCCGACACCCTCACCTCCCGCAACAACCTCGCCCGCGCCTACCAGGACGCGGATAGACTCGAACAAGCCATCCCTCTGTTCGAACAGAATCTGGCCGATCGTGAGCGCATTCTGGGTCCCGACCACCCCGACACCCTCACCTCCCGCAACAACCTCGCCCGCGCCTACCAGGACGCGGATAGACTCGAACAAGCCATCCCTCTGTTCGAACAGAACCTGACCGACAGCGAACGCATCCTGGGCCCCAACCACCCCCACACCCTCATCTCCCGCGACAACCTCGCCCGCGCCTACCAGGACGCAGGCAGACTCGAACAGGCCATCGACCTATTCGAACAGACCCTGACCGACAGTGAACGCATCCTGGGCCCCAACCACCCTTGGACTACATTGTTCCGCAACAACCTCGCCCGCGCCAAAGAGGCTCGGAATTGAATCGCCGCGCACTCCGCCCCGCTCAACCGCCCCCGCCCCATTCGGGCGCCGATTGAATCGCCGCTGCTCAGCCGTCACCGCGGTCTGAACTCACGCCGTCGGAGCACACCTCCATCACCCGCAGCCGCTCCCATCACCCGCAGCCGCTCCTCGACCCGCTCCACCTTGGCGGTCAGCTGCCCGGTCCATCCCGGGCGGATATCGGCCTTGAGGACGAGCGCCACCCGCGGGCTCACCTCCGCCACCGCCTCGCAGGCGGCCTTGACCACCGCCATGCACTCGTCCCACTCGCCCTCCAGGGTGGTGAACATGGAGGTCGTCTCGTTGGGCAGGCCGGAGTCGCGCACCACTCGCACGGCGCGGGCCACGGCTTCGGACACGGATCCGTCGGGGTCGTCGGTGGTGGCGGGGGACACGGAGAAGGCGAGGAGCACGCGACCAGGCTAGCGCGCCGGCCCCGCCACCCCCGCCGCCCCGCCATGCCGCACTCACGCCCCCACGATGAGGTACTCGACCGCCCGGCGGCGAGTGGCGTGGCGGGCCGTGCCGAAGTGGTAGCGGTGGTCGATCCTGAGGACCTCGGCGCCGCCCTTGACCTCCCGGACCATCCCCACCAGCACGTCCAGGCCGGGGACCGCGTTCGACCCGTAGGAGAGAACCACCGAGGAATCGGCGAAACGATCGAGGGTCCGCGCCAGCGCCCCCTCGATCGTCCGCCTCGATCCGAAGGGCGTGGGGCGCTTGGGGAGCTTGCGCGTCGCGGTGGACTCCATGATCTCGGCGCGGCCCCCGTCCCAGTAGTCGGCCAGGCCCTCGAGGAACCAGTAGCGCTTGATGTAGTCGTTGTCGTCCCGGGGCGGGGCGTAGGGCGGGTCGAGGTAGACGACGTCGGCGCCCCGCGGAGCCTCCTCCACCGGGACCCGGCGCACCCGGGCGCGGGGCCCGCCGTCGAGGACCGCCCGGTTCCAGTCCCGGGCGGCCTCGGTGATGTGCTCGCGCAGGGTCATGCGCAGATGACGGCGGCCGTCGTCGTAGGCGGGGTAGCGGGGGGCCGTCACGGTGAAGACGCCTCGCGGCTGCTTGCGGGCCGCCGCCAGTATGAGGGAGGCGATGGCCAGGTCCCGGCGCGCCCCCTCCCAGGCGGCCAGCACGGACCAGGCCGAGTCCAGCACCGCCAGGTCCTCGGGGGTGAAGAGGATTCCGGAGTAGGTCCGGGAGATGTGGGAGCGTCCGTCGCGACTGGGGCCGAGGAGCTCGTCGAGATCCTCCTCGCTCAGGCGCACGCCGTCATTGGCCGCGGTCGCGCGGGTCAAAACGCACGGGAAGGCCAGGTAGTCCGAGGCCCAGACCTCCCGACCCATGGTGCGCGCCAGGTAGGACACGACCCCCGACCCGCTGAAGGGGTCCGCGACGGTGACCCCCGCGAGGTCGCCCAGGACCCTTTCGAGCTGGGGCAGAAGGGCGTACTTGCTCCCCATGTACCGCAGGCGCGGGTACCTCGCGGCGACCGTCTCGGCGGCCGACGCCGGTGCGCGGGGCCCGCCCTCCGGGGTCGCAGCCATTGAGCGCCTCGCCTTTCTCATCGGATCATCGGACATCGGACCGTCGCGCCGATCCTACGACCGTGGTGCGAGGGCCGGGCCCGATCCGCGGGGCGCGCCCTGCTCCCGCCCTCGGGCACTGTGGCCCGTGTGAGGCCGGGCCCGATCCGCGGGGCGCGCCCGCCGCTGACCGGCTTCCTCGCCCCGCCGAGGCGGCCGGACACCATCCTCGGGGAGCGCCTCCGGGCGCCGTCGCCCGCCCGCGTTGCCCGACGCCGTCGTTGCCAAAACTGCAACCTCTTCGAGACCTCTGCAGGGGCGGAAGGGTGCGCCCTACCGTGTCCGGGGCCACGGCACCACTACCCTGGGCAGAGTGAGCGAGACGCACGGCCCTCTGTCCACCGCCCCCTCCACCGACTCCATCACGCCCGCCCGGCCCGTCTTCGACGACGGCGCCGCCTCGCAGGCCGAGCCCGACCGCGAGGAGCTCACCTGGGAGCTGTTCGGCGTCGCCGAGCGCGAGCTGTCCGCCCAGATCGTGGCCTCGGGATGGATGCCGGACCTCATCATCGGCATCGCCCGCGGCGGCCTCATACCCGCCGGCGCCATCGGCTACGCGATCGGCGTCAAGGCGATGGGGGCCATGAACGTCGAGTTCTACACCGGCGTCGGCCAGACCCTCGACGAGCCCGTCGTCCTGCCCCCGCTCATGGACGCCTCCGAGCTTCCCGGCAAGCGGGTCCTCGTGGTCGACGACGTCGCCGACTCGGGCAAGACCCTCAAGCTGGTCATGGAGCTGCTGCGCCACCAGGGCCTGGACCTGGGTGGGGAGAAGGTGAACGTCGACGCCCGTTCCGCCGTCATCTACCGCAAGCCGCGCAGCGTCTTCGAGCCCGACTACTGCTGGCGCGTGACCGGCAAGTGGATCAACTTCCCCTGGTCGGTCCTGCCCGTCATCACACCCGAGCCCTGAGAGGCCCGGACCAGGACCCCGCGACCCGAATCGGCCTCGGCCCCGCGAACGCGCAGGTTTCCAGTCGAACGCGCACCTCCCATCTGCGCGTTCGACTGGAAACCTGCGCGTTCGCGAAAACGGATGACGACGCCGTCGCGAGCCCGCCACGGGCCCGGCCCGCGCGACCCGGGCATCGCCCATGAGCAGCGCCCGCAGCAGCGTGCCGCCGGGCCCGGCCCGTGTGACCCGGCCGGCACGAACGACGACGCTCCACCGGCCTCTACTAGCCTCGGGCCCGTGTCCACCGACGCCGCCGCCCACCGCCTCGCCCGAACCGGGGCCGCCGTCTGCCTGGTCGTCATCCTGCTGGCGGTCCTATGGCCCTCGGGCGGGGACGTCGCGCAGGCCAAGAGCATTCTGGGCCTGTGGTTCCTCTCCGAGGCGGACAAGGACGTGGTGCTCAACCTGGTCATGCTCGCACCGCTGACCTTCCTCGGCACCCTGGGCTGGCCGAGGGTTCCGTGGTGGGCGTGGGCCCTGCTCGGCTGCGCCCTGGGCGCGAGCGCGGAGCTGACCCAGCTGCTGGTGACGGCCCTGGACCGCCGGGCCAGCTGGGCGAACGTCGGTCAGAATGCAGCCGGATCCTGGGCCGGGGCCCTGGCCGCCCTCGCCGTCATGCGGCTGCGCGTCCGACGACGGACCCGCGAGTGAGTCCCTTGGGCGGCGGCGACTCCGGTTCGACGCCGACGGGCAGACGGGCGCCCTTGGCGGGTCCCTCGGCGCGGCGGTGATTCCCGCGGGCTCCCGGCCGGCGGCCCCGCCCTCGCGGCCCGGGGGCGTCGCAGCGCCGGATCCCGGCCCGGATGCGGTCGAGGGGCCCCGCCCTCGCGGCCCGGGGGCGTCGCTCCGGCGAGCAGCTCACCATCCGCACGGACTGGCCCCGCCCTCGCGGCCCGGGGGCGTCGGCGGGGTGAAAAAGGTGGCCGGCGCGTGACTTTCGGGTGCGCGACGACTCCTGCGCGTCCGGGGAATGGCGTCATTGCAACACTTCGGAACGAGAGGGGCGCGGCGTGGAGGGTGAAAGATACGCGCCGTCCACCTTTTTGGGCCGCCAGGCCCGCCCGCTGCCAGCCGGCCCACTGGCACCCGCGCGGTGGCGGTCACGCCGATGGGTACTTGTCCCCGCCCGCCGGGACCGCCCCCGCACCCATGACCTGTGGAAAACTACACATCCTGTGCGCGCCGCCCGCCGCTCCCGACACGCGGACCCGGACGAAGAGACACGCGGACCCGGACGGGGCGAGCAGGCGAGGGGAAGGGCGCCCCGGATGGGGGACGCGCGGGAGGAGACGCGGGCGACGCGCGGGGGAGTGGCCCGGATGACCCCGGCCCGTCGGCGACCCCGGAAGATGCGGGCGACGCGCGGGGGAGTGGCCCGGGGGCACCCGCACGACGGGTCGGCCCGCCGGCGCGGACGCGGATGAGAATCCGGCCAAC
>ERZ773059.1735-NODE-1735-length-10467-cov-5.741836_pt1 | contig 10467 bp, 9 predicted proteins | sample MGYA00580514_ERZ773059 | MGnify/ENA primary metagenome ERZ773059 (study PRJEB29015, sample SAMEA2737981) | human oral metagenome | biome: human oral; feature: human-associated habitat; material: dental | place: China | collected 2056 ...
GTACTGTCTGCGGCTTCGTCGCCTTGTCCTGATTTAAATTTAATCCACTATAAAAGACTGTTTGATTATTTGGTTTCCTATCGCGATGCAACGTTTGATACCAAAGGGAAAAAATGCCGACATCATTTCCATCCGCTGACAAAAGGCCGTCTGAAAATGTTTTCAGACGGCCTCTTAATATGCGTGGGGATTATTTTTTCAATGAATCGCGGATTTCGCGCAGCAGCAATACTTCTTCGCTCGGTTCGGCCGGTGCTTCTTCGGCCGGTGCTTCCTGTTTTTTCAAAGTGTTCAGGGCTTTGACCACCATGAAGATGGCGGAGGCGATGATGAGGAAGCTGATGATGCTGTTGATGAACAGACCGAGGTTCAGGGTAACCGCGCCGCCCGCTTGTGCGGCAGCCAGTGAGGCGTAGCCGTCTGCCGGGGCGTTGGCACCGTTTTTCAAAGTGAGGAACAGGTTGGAAAAGTCCACGCCGCCGATCAGCAGGCCGATGGGGGGCATGATGACGTCGTCTACCAGTGATTTGACGATGCCTGAGAAGGCTGTGCCGACCACCATACCGACTGCGAGGTCGACGACGTTGCCGCGCATGATGAAATCTTTGAATTCTTGTTTGATTGACATGATTTTGTCCTTTCGTGATGTTGCCGTGTATCAATAAAGGCGGCAGTGTAGGGAGATGCGTTGTTTTCGTTATATTTATATGATTTTCGGTTGTTTGGGGCAATATACGGCGGTTTTTTGCTGTTTCGGCGCATGAAAAAACGCAGGTGCGGAAGTTTCCGTGCCTGCGTTGTTTTTCAGACGGCCTGAGGTGCGGGAATCAGACTTCGCTCAGGGCGTTGATGCTGTAACCGCCGTCCACATAGGTGATTTCGCCGGTGATGCCGGAGGAGAGGTCGGACAGCAGGAAGGCGGCGGCGTTGCCGACTTCTTCGATGGTTACGTTGCGGCCGAGCGGGTTTTGGTCGGCAACGTGTTTGAGCAGTTTGCCAAGATCGGCGATGCCCGAGGCGGCCAGTGTCTTAATCGGACCGGCGGAGATGCCGTTGCAGCGGATGCCGTCGCGGCCGACCGAGGAGGCGGTGAAGCGGATGGCGGCTTCGAGGCTGGCTTTGGCCAAACCCATGACGTTGTAGTTCGGGATGGCGCGCACCGCACCGAGGTAGGAGAGGGCGACGACGGCGGAATTGCGGCCTTTCATCATCGGGCGGGCGGCTTTCACCAGCGCGGGCAGGCTGTAGGCGGAAACGTCGTGCGCGGTGTTGAAGGCTTCGCGGCTGATGCTGTCGAGGAAGTCGCCGTTGAGTGCTTCGCGCGGGGCGAAGGCGATGGCGTGTACCAGGCCGTCGAGGCCGTCCCAGCTTTTGCCCAGGTCGGTAAACAGTTGCTCGATTTCGGCATCGCTTTGTACGTCGCAGCGGAATACCAGTTGCGAACCGAGTTCTTCGGCCATTTTGCGTACGCGCTCTTCGAGTTTGTCCACCACATAGGTGAATGCCAGTTCCGCGCCTTGTTCGCGGCAGGCTTTGGCGATGCCGTAGGCGATGGAGCGTTCGGAGATCATGCCGGTAATCAGGATTTTTTTGCCTTGCAGGAAGCCCATGTCGATAGTCCTTGGTTGGGAGATGAAAATAGCCGCGATTATAGCCGAGTTTGCGCGGCGGTGGAAAGGGCCGTCTGAAAACGGGTTACAATGCGGCTTTCCTTTTTCTGCCTGCAAGGTATCCGCATGAAGCCGTCCGCCGTTTCCGCCTTTTGCGCCGCCGTCCTGTTGTCGGCCGCCGTCCGTCCCGCCGTTGCCGGTTATGCGGCCGGTTTGGGGCAGCCGCCGCTGTATGCCGAAGGTTTCAAACATTTCGGCTATGTGAATCCGAACGCGCCCAAGGGCGGCAGTTTCACCCTGCCTGTGCAGGGGAGTTTCGATACGCTGAACCCGTTTACCTTGAAAGGTTCGGCGGAGTCGGGCGTTGCGATGCTGACGGTGGATACGCTGATGACGGAGGGCGGCGACGATCCTTTCGCCATGTACGGCTTGTTGGCGCAAGATATTTCGCTGGCTTCAGACGGCCTCTCCGTTACCTTCCGGCTCAATCCGAAAGCGCGTTTCCACAACGGCGATCCGGTGCTGGCCGAAGACGTGGCCGCCTCGTTCAAACTGCTGACGCAGGACAAAGCCGCGCAACCGCGTTGGAAATTCTATTGGTCGGACGTGGCGGCGGTGGAAACGCCCGACAGCCGAACCGTCCGCTTCCGCTTCAAAAAACGCAATGCCGAACTGCACATGATTTTGGGCCAGCTTCCCGTGTTTTCGCGCAAAAGTTACCCGCAGGGTTTGGAAAAGGGCGGCAACACCGCCCCCATCGGTTCCGGCCCTTACCGTTTGGTGAAAACCGATTCCGGCCGCCTGAGCGAGTTTGCCCGCGACAAAAACTATTGGGCGCGCGATTTGCCCTCGCGGCGCGGCATGTACAACTTCGACACCGTGCGCTTCCGCTACCTGCGCGACCCGACCATGCGGATTGAAGGCGTGAAGGCGGGCGATTTCGACTTCACGCAGGAAACCGCCGCCCGTTCGTGGGCGCGCGCCTATCCGGCCGACATCCTGAAAAAGCGCGGGCTGGAAAAGGCCGAACTGCCGCACAGCAACACCGTCGGCATGCAGGGTTTCGTCCTGAACCAACGCCGTGCGGCATTGAAAGACATCCGGGTGCGGCAAGCCCTGGTTTTGAGTTTCGATTTTGAAAACGTCAACAGCCGCATGATGTACGGTGCCTACCGCCGCAGCCCCAGTTTCTTTACCAACAGCGAAATGGCCGCCTCCGGCCTGCCCGATGCCGCCGAACTCGCCTTGCTGACCCCGCTGTCCGGCCGCCTGCCTGCCGCCGTCTTCCGCCAACCCGTGCCGATGCCGCCGCAGAGCGACCCCGCGCTCGGCATCCGGCCGAATTTGCTGAAAGCCCGCAGCCTGCTGCTGGAGGCCGGCTACCGTTATCAAAACGGCGTGCTGACCGACAAACAGGGCAGGCCGCTGGTATTGGAATATCTGACCAACAGCAAAACCTTCGAGCGCGTGGCGGGCAAATGGCAGCGCGACCTGGCCAAAATCGGCATCACCCTCAACCTGCGCACCGTCGATGCCTCCCTTTATCAAAAGCGGCTGGCCGATTTCGACTACGACATCATTATGGCCACTTACTCCAACAGCCAAAGCCCGGGCAACGAACAAATCGACTATTTCGGCTGTGCCGCCGCCCAAACCAAAGGCAGCGGCAACTACGCGGGCGTGTGCGACCCTGCCGTCGAACAACTGCTGAAACGGTTTGAGCACTTCTCCGACCGCCGCGAACTGGTTACCGCCGCCCGCGCCCTCGACCGCGTATTGCGCCACCAATACATCGTCGTCCCCAACTGGTACAGCGACCGCTACCGCATCATTTACCGCCGTACGCTGGGTATCCCCGCCCGTCCGCCGAAATACTATCAGGCGGCATCTTGGGCGTTGCAGACTTGGTGGGTGAAATAGGTGAAATAGCGGAAGGCCGTCTGAAAAGCTAAAGATCCCTGTCAGACGGCCTTTTGTTTTTTCCTTTTCATTCCCTATGCAGCAGGGTGAACGATGAAATCAATTTTTTCGGTAGCGGCAGGATAACGATGCGGCAAATTGCAAATCTATGGATATAAAACCCGCAGGCAGCGGTCGATGCCCCTGCATAAAATGAGGCCGTCTGAAAGTTGTTTTCAGACGGCCTTTTGTCATGCGGCAAATGAACTTAATCAACGCAGTTGCTGTTGTGCGGCACGCACGGCATTTTGGTCGGGATTGATTAAGATTTCGACACGGCGGTTTTGGGCGCGGCCTTCAACGGTGGCGTTGGAGGCAATCGGCTGGCGGGAGCCGTGGCCGAAGATGTTCATGCGGGAAGCACTCACGCCGCGTGATTGCAGGTAGGAAGCGACGGCTTGGGCGCGGCGTTGCGACAACGGATCGTTGATGGCGTCGGAGCCGGTGTTGTCGGTGTGGCCGTTGATGGTCAGCGTGGTGTCGTGGTACTGGGTCAGGGTTTGCGCGGCGGCGGCCAAGGCGTTTTGCGCGTTGGCGTTCAGCGTGGAGCTGTTGGTGGGGAAGGTAACGTTTTCAGGCATCACCAGTTTGATTTGGTTGCCGTTGCGTTCCACATCCACGCCGGTGTTGGCCAGGCTTTCGCGCAGTTTTTTCTCTTGGTAGTCCATGTAGCCGCCTATGCCCGCGCCGACCGCGCCGCAGGCCAGGGCGGAGTTGCGCGCGCCTTTGCCGCCGTGGGTCAGTGCGCCGATGATGCCGCAGGCCGCCGCGCCGCCGAGTCCGTACATGGCGGTTTTGCTGGTTTTCTGTGTGCCGTCGGGGTAGGTGATGCAGCCGCCGAGCATCAGGGCGGAGGAAACGGTGATGACAGTAATCGTGTTGAACAGTTTCATGATTGTCCTTTCTGTCGGGTGTGGAAATACTGCAACTATAGCCGATTGTGCGGTGTTTCAGACGGCCTTAACTTGATATTACACCCTGCCTACCGTTCAAACCGTTTTTTCTGCCGCCAGTAGATGCGCCAGCGCAGTTTGGCGTCGTAGCCGACCGATCCGGCACCGAACCAGAACAGCAGGGCGGCCACGGGGAGGGTGAAGTGGTAGCCGAGCCGGTGGTAGCCCCACGCGCCGACTACGCCGCCTAAAATGAAGGCGGCCAAAAGTGCCAGCAGCAGGCGCATTTTCGGGCGGTTGACGGCGATGTCGGGCAGTTTCGGGTTTTTGCTGCGGCGGTAATACAGCACTTTGCCCAATTCGATGCCCAGGTCGGTTACGGTGCCGGTCATGTGGGTGGAGCGGATGATGCCGCCGGAGAGTACGGTCATGACGGTGTTGTGCATCCCCATGATGAAGCACAGCAGCAGCACGGTGGGCGGCAGGAGGATGCGGCCGTAGTGCGACAAGGCCACGCCCAAAAGGCCGAAGGCGAGCAGGTAGAGGCTTTCCAGCCACATCGACAGGCCGTAGCTGCTGCGGAAGCGTTGGCGTTTCGCCCACAGTATCGTCCAACTGGAATGCGCGGAGCCGATTAGGAAGGCGACTACGCACGACATGGCGGCGAAGAAGCCGTGCCAGTCGCCCAGATAGGCCGCGTCTGCCGCGCCCGACATCGAACCGGTGATGTGCGAGGTGTAGCTTTGGACGGCGAAGAAACCGCCGGCGTTGATTGCGCCGGCAAGGAAGGACATGATGTAGCCGAGGGCGCGGAAGCCGCCGTCGGTAATCTGGCAGTCGTGCAGGTAGGGTTTGTCGGCCTGCCAAAAGGGCTGGCTGTGGTGTTTGTTGGACGGTTTGACGCGCTTTTCCCGTTGGTTCGCCATGTGTTTGCCGTATGTGGTTTTGCGGTTGGGAGGCCGTCTGAAAATTGTTTTTCAGACGGCCTTTCAGGGTTTAGGTGCGGATTTGGCCGTTGCCGAGCACGATCCATTTTTGCGAGGTCAGGCCGTGCAGGCCGACGGGGCCGCGGACGTGGATTTTGTCGGTGGAAATGCCGATTTCCGCGCCGAGGCCGTATTCGAAGCCGTCGGCAAAACGGGTGGAGGCGTTTACCATCACGCTGGCGGAATCGACGGCGCGCAGGAAGGTTCGGGCACGGCCGAGGTGTTCGGTTACGATGCTGTCGGTGTGGCCGCTGCCGTGGCGGTTGATGTGGGCGACGGCTTCTTCAATGCTGCCGACGATTTTGACGGCAAGCACGGGGGCGAGGTATTCGGTGTCCCAGTCTTGGTCGGAGGCCGTCTGAATGTCGGGCAGTATGGACAGCGTTTGCGGGCAGCCGCGCAGTTCCACGCCTTTTTCGCGGTATTTTTCCGCCAGCGGCGGCAGGAGTTCGGCGGCACGGGCGGTGTGGACCAGCAGGGTTTCCATGGTGTTGCAGGTGCCGTAGCGCGAGGTTTTGGCGTTGAAGGCGATGGAGACGGCTTTTTCGGGGTCGGCAAATTCGTCCAGATAGACGTGGCAGATGCCGTCCAAATGTTTGATGACCGGCACGCGGGCTTCGGCGGCAATCCTCGCCACCAGCGATTTGCCGCCGCGCGGGATGATGACGTCGATTAAATCGGGGCTTTGCAGCATCGCGCCCACGCCTTCGCGGGCGGTGTCTTCGATAAAGCAGACGGCATCGGCGGGCAGGCCGTTTTCGTGCAGGGCTTGACGGAACAGTTTGGCAATCGCGCTGTTGCTGTTGACGGCCTCGCTGCCGCCGCGAAGGACGCAGGCGTTGCCGGATTTCAGGCACAGGGCGGCGGCATCGGCGGTTACGTTCGGCCGCGATTCGTAGATGATGCCGATGACGCCGAGCGGTACGCGCATTTTGCCGATTTGAAGGCCGTTCGGGCGGGTGCGGAATTCGTCCATTTCGCCCACGGGGTCGGGCAGGGCGGCAATCTGGCGCAGGCCTTCGCAGATGTTGTCTATGCCCGCGTCGGAAAGTTGCAGGCGGTCGAGCATGGCGGCGTCCAGTCCTTTTGCTTCGGCGTTTTCCATGTCCTGGCGGTTGGCGGCCAAGATTGCGGTGCGGTGTTTGTCCAGTAGTTCGGCCGTGCGGAGCAGGGCGGCGTTTTTGGCCGAGCTGTCGGCGGCGGATACGGCGTAATAGGCGTTGCGCGCGGCGGCTGCCTGGGCGCGGACGTAGGCGGCGGTGTCCTGCATGGTGTCCTCCTGATGTTGGTCGGGAAATGGAAAGCAGATGATAAACAAAGTTAGGCCGTCTGAAAATATGGATTGAGGCCGTCTGAAAACCTTGTTTGCGGGTTTTCAGACGGCCTTTGTTGAAGGAACGGGCGGGCGGGAAGCCTTAATCGTTCCGTTTGATCAGGCGGTAGTAGGTTTCGCCTTGTTCGATGTAGCCCAAATCGACGCGGGCGATTTCGGTGATGGCCTCGCTGCCGTCGGTCAGGTCGGCAACTTCGGCACTCAGGGCGTTGTTACGCAGCTGCAAATTCGCGTTCGTGGCCTGTTGTGCCGCTATTTTGCCGTCCGTAACGACCACGTCGTGATAGCTGCCTTTCCCTATCCACAGTTGGTATTGGAAAAGGGCGATGGCGGACACGAGCACCAAAGTTACCCACTTCATGTTTCGGCCTTATTTTTTCAGTTGGTAAAACGCGGCTTTGCCCGGATAGTAGGCCGCTTCGCCCAATTCTTCTTCGATGCGGAGAAGCTGGTTGTATTTGGCCATGCGGTCGGAGCGGGAGAGCGAGCCGGTTTTAATCTGCATGCAGTTGGTGGCGACGGCCAAATCGGCGATGGTGCTGTCTTCGGTTTCGCCGGAACGGTGGCTCATCACGCTGGTGTAGCGGTTGCGTTTGGCCAGTTCGACCGCTTTGAGGGTTTCGCTCAATGTGCCGATTTGGTTTACTTTGACCAACAGGGCGTTGGCGATGCCGTCTTCGATGCCTTCGGCCAGGATTTTGGGGTTGGTGACAAACAGGTCGTCGCCCACCAGTTGGACTGTGCCGCCGAGTTTTTGCGTCAGCAGTTTCCAGCCTTCGCGGTCGTTTTCGTCCATGCCGTCTTCAATGGAAACGATGGGGTAGCGGGCGGCCAGGTCGGCCAGGTAGTCGGCGAATTCCGCGCTGCTCAGGGCTTTGCCTTCGGCGGAGAGGTGGTATTTGCCGTCTTTGTAAAATTCGCTGGAGGCGCAGTCTAAGGCGAACAGTACGTCTTCGCCGGTTTTGTAGCCCGCGTCGGCAACGGCCTGCTGCATCAGTTTCAAGGCTTCTTCGTGGCTGTTCAGGTTGGGTGCGAAACCGCCTTCGTCGCCGACGGTGGTGGGAAAGCCTTTGGCATCGCACAGTTTTTTCAGGGCGTGGAAGACTTCCGCGCCGCAACGCAGGGCTTCGCGGAAGGTCGGCGCGCCGACGGGCATAATCATGAATTCCTGGATGTCCAGGCTGTTGTTGGCGTGCGCGCCGCCGTTGATGACGTTCATCATCGGTACGGGCATGGCCATTTGTCCGGCACCGCCCAGGTAGCGGTAGAGCGGCAGTCCGGCATCTTCGGCTGCGGCGCGGGCGACGGCCATGGAAACGGCCAGGGTGGCATTTGCGCCCAAACGGCCTTTGTTGTCGGTGCCGTCCAGTTCGATCATCACTTTGTCGATGTAGCTTTGTTCGGAAGCGTCGATGCCGATCAGGGCTTGGGCGATTTCGTTGTTTACGTGTTCGACTGCCTTCAATACGCCTTTGCCCAGATAGCGGGCTTTGTCGCCGTCGCGCAGTTCCAGGGCTTCTTTTTGGCCTGTGGACGCGCCGCTGGGCACGGCCGCGCGACCCATCACGCCGCTTTCCAGCAGCACGTCGCATTCTACGGTGGGGTTGCCGCGCGAATCCAAAATCTCGCGGGCGAAGATGTCGATGATGGCGCTCATGTTTTCTTCCTTTTGTGGTCGATAGGGATGGATGATGTTTTCAGACGGCCTCTAAGGCCGTGTGGTCGGCGGCGATTATACCGCAGATGGTTCGGGTGTCGGGAGGCGGTTAGGCCGTCTGAAAAATATTTTCGGTTTGGCAGCGTATTTTCAGATGGCCTCAGGCTGTTCGGCGGTTAGTCAGTGGTAGTCCTGTTCAGTCGGGCTTAAGCGGAAGCCGGTCGGACTTTCGGTGCTGTTGCAGTCTATTCCGCCGTCGTTCAGCCGGCAGGTGAAATAGGGTGTTTCTACTTTTTCTTTTTCCTGCAATATCCTGTATTTCGGGTTCGGCCGGTAGAATTCGGCAGGGATGCCTACGAGGAAGCCTCGGTTGGGTATGCTGTTTTGCAAGGATGCATAGGCATGAGCGTCGGGTTGGCAATCGTGGCCTTTCCCGCTTTCGGTACGGTGGATCAGGCAGACGACTGATGGGGCGCGGCCGAGTAAATCGATGTCGAACAGGTCGCCGCTGTTTATGGTGCGCGTGCGGCAGACGATGTTGCCGTCGGCGGTTTGGAAGGAAAAGGTGTCGGGGGAAATCGAAACGCCGCCTGCCGAAAAGCCTGATATTCCTCATTTTCTTCCTTCCTGCCCTGCTTGGTTACGGCTGGTATACCTATACGCGCATGAGCGCAAAATTCATGCAGCAGGAAAATGCAGAAGTAGTAAGTTCAGAAACGCCCGATAACGGCCAAAATCCACAAACGGACGGCCAAAGCAAAGGCGGCCAAAACTACAAAACGGCAGACAACGGCAAAGCCAACCTGCAAAACGGCCAAAACCTCACGCCCGAAATGTTCGTTCCGACCATACCCGAAAGGGTCGAATCGAAACCGATTTACAACAGCATACGGCAAGTGCAACAGTACGAAAGATTGGCGGCATGCATAGACGGCGGAAAAAGCGGATGCACATGCTATACCGACCAGGCAACCAAAATTAAAGAAATACCGCAAAAAGAGTGCAAGCAGTACGCGAAAGACGGCCTTCCATTTGATCCGTTCCGACAACCTCCGGTAACAGCCCCCATGATGCCCCAACAGCAGGAAACGCCCGTAGAAGCGCCGAAGGTTGCCAGTTTGGGCGGCCAAGACAAACTAACCTTACTGCCCGATTACACGAAAGGCCCTACAGCGCAATAATATAAGGCCGTCTGAAAAGTTTCAGACGGCCTTTAGTCCTCGCAAATCAGCATTAACATTAGGCCTTGAGCATCGTTATCGTTTGGGCTAGACTGCGGGCTTTCTTGTGGGGGATAGCTATGGAATGTACAAAGTTTGAAATTAACTTATTGTTGATTTCTTCTTTTGCTGCTTTTTGTATGGTTTTTTTTATAATGTCTTTTAAAAAAGAGGGAATGAATTTTTTTCAGTATACTGCTAGATCGACTTCATCTTTAGGTTTCTTTTTTATTGCATGTTATTTGTTTTTTTTATGTAAATAATTACCCCCAAACCCTTTGCAAGTTGCCTGCCAGCTTGCAAACAGATTGAGGGTAGCTCCCACAATCAAGCCCGCGACCCCGAAAGTACGGCCTGAACGTCATAAAAGTTCGGTAAAGAGATTGGCGGCGCGGGCATCTTATAAACAAAAGTTTGGATACTATCTTAGACAAAATGTCAAAACCGGACAGCTCGGCCAAGTGTCCGGGTAAGACAAAAAGTCTGAATACAAGGTTAAATCAAACGAAAAAGGGAAAAATGCAATGTACTTAGGATTGGATGTGTCCAAAAACACATTAGATTGCTGTCTGAACAAAGACGGCTTTTTTTATGCCTGCAAGATAAGCAACAATGAAAAAGGATTTGAAAAACTCAAAGCATGGCTCGACGGCCACGGCTGCGACGAAACACTACATTGCTGCTGTGAAGCCACGGGCAATTATTACGAAGCCGCCGCCGAATACTTGGCGGCACACTATAAAATAAGTGTGGAAAACCCCAGGAAAATAAAAGCCTATGCCGTATCCGAACTCAAAAGGAGCAAAAAC
>ERZ773059.1736-NODE-1736-length-10456-cov-3.229978_pt1 | contig 10456 bp, 10 predicted proteins | sample MGYA00580514_ERZ773059 | MGnify/ENA primary metagenome ERZ773059 (study PRJEB29015, sample SAMEA2737981) | human oral metagenome | biome: human oral; feature: human-associated habitat; material: dental | place: China | collected 2056 ...
GCATCACGCCAGACCGTGGCAAGGAATTCGCGCGGCACGCGGTGGTAGCGGAGGCGCTGGGGGTGAAAATATACATCCCGCCGCCGTACCAGCCGTGGCAGCGCGGGACGAACGAGAACACCAACGGGCTGTTGCGCGAATATTTTCCGAAACATCAGGATATTGCGCAATATCCGGATGAGTACATCGAGAAAGCTGTGCTGGCGTTGAACAACCGCCCGCGCAAATGTTTGCAGTGGAGGACACCTTATGAAGTGTATTTTAATGAAGTGTTGCACTTGGTTTGACAATTCGCCGTATAGCCATCCTCCTAAAGCCGGATGCGCTTTAGCAGGCGCAGCAAAGACGCATCCGTTGCCGTATCCTCGCGGTAACGCAGCGCTTCGTAGTACGCTGCCGCCTCATTCAGCTGGTCTGCCTGTTTTCCTTCCACTTCCTTGGCGATACGACGGAAGAAGACGGCGACAGATTCGGCGGTTGCCTTGCTGTAGCCGCGTTTTTCCCACGCCGCCAGTTTGCGCCGCAAGGCACGGGCAACGGCGTCGTCGTCGCTGCGCGGACGGCGCGTCCACAGCCAGTAGAGGATGGCGCTGCCGACGCCGAGGAGGATGAGGAGGACGAAGATGAGCGCGGCCGAGCCGTATTCCTGCAAGCCGAGGCTTTGCAGCAGGCTGTTTTGCTGGTCACGGTCCAGGTCGATGACCCAGTCCTGCCAGAAGGCCTGCGTCGCGTCCATCGCATTGCGCAACCAGGCGACGGCGCCGAGGTTTTCGGCGATGCGCGTCCCGAAGGCGCGGCTGTCTTCCCCCGCAGTCAGCACGCCGCCGGAAAGCTGCCCTTGCAGGATGCGTTCCGGGGCGACGGCGGCGGTCGGGTCGAAACGCACCCAGCCTTCGCCATCCAGCCACAGTTCTGCCCAGGCGCACCACCCAGTCGCCGTTGAGCGGGTTGCGCGCGCCGCCCTGATAGCCGATGACGACGCGCGCCGGAATGCCGATGCTACGCGCGGCGAGTACCATCGCGTTGGTGTAGTGTTCGCAGAAGCCGATGCGGTCGCGGAAAAGGAAGACTTCCGGGTTGCCCGCACCGGGTGGTGGCTCAAGCGAGTAGTAGAATTCTTCCTCGCGCAACCGCTTGAGGAAGCCTTCGGCGAAGCCGCGCGCGCTGTTGCCGTTTTCCTGGAACAAGCGCTGCGCCAGCCCCTGGGTCTGCGGGATGTTCAGGCCGGGCGGCAGTTGTAGCGCATCCTCGCGGTCGCGGCGCGACAGTTCGTCGTCGGTGCGGAAATCCAGCGCCGAGGCGAGGCTGAAGCGGTTGGCGACGACGCCGCGCGCCGTCCGCGGCATGGCAATCTGGAAGGCGCTGCCAAGTGGCGTGTCCGGCGGCAGTTGCAGCGGCAAATCGAGCGCGGGCAGCCATTTCAGCCCCGCCTTCACCGGCGTCAGCTCGTAATGCACGACGCTGTCTTTTTGATAGGTATAGGGCGCCGGGCCACGGAACAAGTCGCCGCGCCGTTGCAGCCACTGCTTGCCGTCAAAATGCCACAGCACCGGGCCACGCCAGTACAGCTTGCGGCTGTCCGGCACCTTGTCGCCGGCGAAACGCACGCGGAAGGCGATTTCATTGGACTGCGCCAGCGAGGAGAGATCGTCCATGCTCATCTCGTCCGGCAGACCGGTCACGGCGCCCTTACCCTGCTGCGGCATGCCCCACAGCGGCTGGATACGCGGAAAGAGGAAAAACATCGCCGCCGCAAACGGCAGGGCGATGAGCAAGAGGCGCAACATGTCGCGCCAGCGGGCGAACTGCACCTGCGCCCGCCCCAGCTGTTCAAAGCGCACCAGCCCATGCACGCTGATGGCCAGCGCAAACAGCAAATAGAGGAAAATCAGGATGGACTGCGAGAACATCAAAAACGCCAGCATCAGCAGCGTTTCCAGCAAAAAGAGGACATGCACGTCGCGGCGGTTGCGCGATTCCAGCAACTTGCAGACGCTCATCGTCACAAGCAGCGCGACGAACGACAGCGTCAGCCCCTGCGTGCGCAGTTGCCCGTAAATCGTCATGCCGCCGATCAGCATCAGGCCGAGGGCGACAGTAATCGCCAGGCGCTCATCGCCGCGGACAATGGCGACGAACTTCATCGCCAACGCAACCGCGAGCAGCGCTGCCAGCGTCCCCGGCAAAAAGAAAAACAGCGGCAACGCCACTAGGGTAAATGTCGCGGTAATGCGCCGCCATTCACGCGGCTCAAGACGATCCTGATACGCCTGCGCGCTCACCCAGCGGATCATGCGCCACCGCCAAACAGCGCCAGTGCGCGCAAACAGGCCTCGCGCTGCTCGCGCCCGCGACCAAAATCGAAAAAGCCATCCGGCAAACGCAGCGCATACGACAGCCCCTGCGCCTCCGCCTCGACAATCCATTTGGCCAGCTGTGACAGGCGCTGCTCCGTACCGCCAGAGAGCGCGGCAAAATCCAGCAACACCCGCGGCGCGCCTTCCCCGGCAAACTGCTTCAAGAGCAACTCGCCGCGTCCGGCACGCTTCCAGGCGACGCGCGAGAGCGAATCGCCCAGCACATACGGGCGCAAGCCGGACAACTCATCATCGCCCGCCGTCGCCCCCTGCGCCTTGCCCGCCCCGGCCGCCGCCTGCCACGGCAGCGGCAAATCGCCCGCCGGACGTGGATAAACCAGCACGCGCGCGTCCAACCACAGCCACGCCCAAGTGACGAACGCGCCGAGCGGATGCGTGCAGAACACCTCAATCGGCGCCATCACGTGCCAGCCGCGTTGCCACGTCGTCTCGCGCAGCACCACCAGCGCCGTTGCCCCGGCGCGCAATTCATCGCTCACCGCGCGCTGCTCGTCGTTGCGCACATGCACCAGCCCGCGTTCGCGGCCGTCACTTTCCACCACCGTCAGCGTAAACGACGCCTCGTCGCCCGCCCACACCGGTGCGCCGCCCTGCGCGGCAAACGCCAGCCCGGCGAGCTGCCCGGCAGTAATCGTCCCGCCGAGCAAAAACACCGAAAAAGCCAAAAACGTCAAGGCATAGCCCAGATTCAACTGATGATTGGCCGACCAGACGAACATCACCGCCAGCACCGCCAAAAACGCCAGTCCGAAGCGCGTCGGCACCACCGGCATGCGCAACACCGACGGCAACAACCGCGAGCCGACCGCCTCCCGCTGCCGCGCCCGCCAATACGCGCGCGCCCTGTCCTCAATCGCCATTACAACGGCACCGCCACCTGACCGAGCACCCGCGCAAGCGCCGCCTGATGCCCCTCACTATCCGCATGTACCGAACGCAGACGGTGCCAGGCGACCGCCGGAAACACCTTCTGCACAAACTCCGGCAACACCGCCGACTCACCGCGCAACAGCGCATACGCCTGCGCCGCCCGCACCAGCGCCAGCCCGCCGCGCGTCGAAAGTCCGTGGACAAAATCACCGCTGGTGCGCGTGTACGCCAACAACTTCTGCACATACTGCGCCAGCGCCTCCGATACCACCACCTGCGCCGTCGCCTGCTGCAACGCCAGCACCTCCTCGCGGGACAGCACCGGTTTAGCTGCGGCGAGCATCGCCTCGCGCGACACCCCGCGCAAAATCTCCGCCTCGCGCGCCGCCGTCGGATAACCGAGCGACAGACGCATCAAAAAACGGTCGAGCTGCGACTCCGGCAGGGCAAACGTGCCAATCTGCTCCAGCGGATTTTGCGTAGCAATCACAAAAAACGGCGACGGCAGGCGGTGCGTTTGTCGGTCAAGCGACACCTGCCGCTCCTCCATCGCCTCCAAAAGCGCCGACTGACTCTTCGGCGACGCGCGGTTAATCTCATCGGCGAGCAACAACTGCGTAAACACCGGCCCCTGATGAAAAACCAGCGTCTGCGCGGCCGCATCCAGCGTCGAAAAACCGATGACATCCGCCGGCAACAAATCGGAGGTGAACTGAATACGACGAAAATCCAGACCGAGCGTCGCGGCAAAAGCTTTCGCGAGCGTCGTCTTGCCCGCGCCGGGCAAATCCTCGAGCAACAAATGCCCGCGTGCGAGCAGACAGGCGACCGAGAGCGCAATCACCTCCTGCTTGCCGACGACAATCGACGCAAGCTGATTGAGCGCCTGATGCAGCTTCTGCCGCAACTCCGCAGATAAAACCGTTGATGACATGGAACCGCCTTGCAAAAAATCCGTGCGGGAATAAAACGCACCGCTTGGGCGGTGCGAACATGACAGAAATATTAACAAAAAATGCGCGCCGCCAATGCTGAAAAAGCAGGCGACAGGGCGTTTACACCTGATCCAAATGTCGCAGACAATCGCGGACAAGCTGCGGCCCGTGATAAATAAGACCGCTGTAAATCTGTACCAGGTCGGCGCCCGCGTCCAGCTTCGCCTGCATATCGGCAGCACGCATCACGCCGCCCGCGGCAATCAGCGCCATCTGCGGCAAGTGCGCACGGATTTTTTTGACAATAGCGGTGCTCGCTGCAGTCAGCGGCGCGCCGGAAAGACCGCCCTGTTCGCCGCCGTAGCGGTGGCTGGCAACCGCGCTTTTATCGAGGGTGGTGTTGGTGGCGATGATGCCGTCCATGCCCGCCTCGGCAATGGTGTCGAGGGTGGCGTGGAGTGCGACGTCGTCGAGATCGGGCGCGATTTTGACCACTACTGGCACGCGGCGCGCCGTTTCATCAGCAAGGCGCTGTTGCTCGGCCTTGATGCCCGCGAGCAGGTCGCGCAGCGCCGCGCCGTGTTGCAGGTCGCGCAGCCCGGCGGTGTTGGGCGAAGAAATATTGATGGCGAGATAGTCGGCGTGCGCCCAGGCTTTTTGCAGACTGATGCGGTAGTCATCCAGCGCGGCTTCGTTCGGCGTGTCCTTGTTTTTGCCGAGATTGATGCCAAGCAGCGCGCGTGGTTTAGGCGTGGTAGCGAGACGGGCGGTCAAGGCGTCAATGCCGAGATTGTTGAAGCCCATGCGGTTACGCAGCCCACGCTCGTCCATGAGCCGCCACAGGCGAGGGGCCTCGTTGCCCGGCTGGGGACGCGGCGTGACCGTGCCGATCTCGACGAACGCGAAGCCGAGGGCGCTCATGCCCAGCACGGCCTCCGCATCCTTGTCCATGCCGGCCGCCAGCCCGAGCCGCGAGGGAAGAACGCGCTGGCCGAGCGTGAGGGGTACTTCGGCGCCATCGATGGTGCGCGTGGGGCGACGGAGGGGATCGAGGTGCCCAAGGGTGGCCCGCATGAGGGAGCGCGTGGCAGCGCATCGTCCCGCACGGGAGATGAGGCCGAGACCCAGGTGGTGTGCCTGCTCCGGGTCGGTGAGGGAGATAAAGTGTGTGAATACCCAGTTGTACGCGCGTCGGATCATGACTCCTAGGGTAGATGATTAGTCCCACCATGCCCACCACCAGTGCTCGGACGAGCCGGTTCTGGTGAGGAAGCGAATCTCGTCCGGCGCAGGAGCGTCGGCAGGCACCGCGAGGACCCGGGCGAGAGCGAGCCAATGGAGGTAGCTGGGGCACGCTTGCTCGGGCGCGGGCGAGCCCGTGATGGCGCTGATTGCCGACTCGGGCACGCACACCGTGTCGATGCTGACTCTCTCGTCCCTCCTCGGAGCGCGTATCATGTAGCCCTCAAGGGTGAGTCCGTCGACGCTGGCGGCCGCGCGCAGGAGGGTGGCGATGGTGGGCGCGTTGTTCTGCCGGTCGCCGCGTGCGAGGCGAGGCAAGAGGGACAGGAGGCGCCTGGCGTCTGCGCCCTCCAGGCCCCCGATGCGAGCGTAGTCGTCGCCGCCCCATCCCTCGCTGACGTATGGAGCCAGCAGCGCGGTGATGCCGCGGTCGTCCAGCCAGTGCATGGGTCCGTAGAGCCCGTCTCGCGGGTGGTCCTCCTCGAATTGGACGTCGGCGCCTGCGGTAGTGCGAGGCGAGTGGTTGCTTCCCTGGGATGAGGGGGCGGTCACCGGGGTGGCGCGATCTGCTGGCGGGTCGTGGCGGGGCGAATCCTGGGGAAGAGGGATGGTCGAGGCGGTGAGCGTACGCATGGGCTGGGTCCTTTCCAAACGGTGCGGCGCAAAGTGCCGCTGTTCCCAGCATGTGGCCTCAACGCTTTCGAGAAAGGGGCCGTGGGCCCCGCCTGTGCGCCGCGCAGAGGCAGTGAAGGCGCCTGTGGACAACATAGAAGAGTCCCGGACCCCTGTGGATGGGATCCGGGACCGGGCACGCGAGCGCGGACCTACGCGGGGAACTCTCCCCGGGCGACCTGGGGGCGCGGCGAACGCCAGCGGCGCGGCATGATCATGCGTGAAAACGTGTAGTAGCCGGTGCCGCTGGGAATATCCTCGCGGGGGTGGCTGGCCGAGAAGAGGCGTTTAATCTTGCGCCACACGACGATGGCTTCGACGGCCGTCACGATGAAGGAACCGTACATGAGGATCGAGGAACCGTAGAGCATGTAGGCCTGCCACTGCAGCGGCACCCGGTTGGCGAAGGTCGACAGCCCGAGCAGCAGGATGATCGAGACCATCATGAGTGCCATGATCCACTCGGCAAACGATCGGCGCGCGTCGACGTAATCGCGCACGTAGCGGCGGGCACGTCCCTTGTCTCGCGCAGGCAGGAACTTCTCCTCACCGGTGATGAGGGCGCGCTGCTCCGCATCGTAGCGGGCGTTGCGCTTGGCTCGTGCCGCGCGCTTGGCCTCCTTGCGATCGGCGGGCACCAGGGGATGAATGCGGGCCGCCTCGGCCGCCCTTTCTTGCCGGTGGGCGTCGTCGAGGCCTGCGCGGCGTGAGCCGATTCGTCCTCGCCGTTCTTCTTGCTTCGTCCAAACACGCTTCAAGGCTAGCGGAAAGCCCCGCCGCCTCGCACTTCCATGGTCTACCCTGGGCGTATGGCTGATACTTCACATGCTCTGTCGTCGTCCGTCCTGAAGGAACGCCTGGAGGAGGTCTTCCCATCGCTGCTGGAGGAGCTCACGCAGCTCGTCGCGATTCCGTCGGTGTCGTCGGATCCCGCGCATGCGGCCGACGTGGAGCGCAGCGCTGACCACCTGCGCGAACGCCTTGAGGCCCTGGGCATGCACGCCCGGGTGCTGAGTGAGACGGCCGCGGACGGAACGCCGGGCAAGCCCGCCGTCGTCGCGCGAAGCCCTCGGATCGAGGGCGCGCCGACCGTGCTGCTGTACGCCCACCACGACGTGCAGCCCGTCGGCGAACTGGATCGATGGACCCTGGACCCCTACAGGGCGCAGGTGCGCGGGGATCGAATCTACGGGCGCGGAAGCTCCGACGACGGGGCGGGAGTGGTCGTGCACCTCGGCTCCCTGCGTATCCTGGGCGAGGACCTGCCGGTCAACGTCGTCGTCTTCATCGAGGGCGAGGAGGAGATCGGCTCCCCGTCCTTCACGGCGTTCCTGGATGCCCACCGCGACGAGCTCGCGGCCGACGTGATCGTCGTGACCGACTCGTCGAACTGGAAGCCGGGGGAGCCCGCGCTCACCACGACGCTGCGCGGTAACGCGATCGTCACGGTTGACGTGACGGTCGCCGATCACGCCGTTCATTCCGGCGCCTTTGGCGGTCCGCTCCTGGATTCGGTGACGATCTCATCCATGCTTATCTCCTCCCTCTTCGACGAGCGCGGGGACGTGGCTGTGCCCGGTCTGGGCGGCTCCGATCACGCCGATGTTGATTGGCCCGAAGATGAGCTGCGTGAGGCCGCCGGCATGGTCGAGGGCATGGAGCTGGCCGGCTCGGGTGACATCGCGGCCCGGATCTGGACGAAGCCCGCGATCTCGGTGATTGGCTTTGACGCCCGCCCCGTGGCCAACGCCTCGAACACGATTGCGCCGCACACGCGGTTCCGCCTCTCGATGCGAACGGTCCCGGGCATGGACCCGAGCCAGGCGCAGGATCGACTCGTCGACTATCTCCTCTCTCACGCGCCCTTTGGCGCTCGGGTCGAGGTGACGCGAGAGGAGGCGGGGGCCGGATACCAGGCGGACATGGATTCGCCGGTCACGGCGGCTCTCCACGAGGCCCTGACCGAGGCCTGGGGCGTTCCGTCGGTCAACATCGGCGTCGGCGGATCGATCCCCTTCATCGCCGATTTCCAGCGCATCTTCCCGGACGCCCAGGTCGTCGTCACGGGAGTGGAGGATCCGCTCACGAACGCTCACTCGGAGGACGAGTCTCAGTCCATCCCCGACCTCAAGGCTGCGATTCTTGCCGAGGCGCTGCTCCTGGAGCGCGTGTCTCGCCTGTGAAGAAAGTCGTTGTCGCCGGCCGCTGGGACGGTAACGGGGAGCGCCGTAGCGGGGGAGCCCTGGAGGAGATACGCCGCGGGATTCTTGACGTCGCGCCGCGCGCCCGCGTCTTTGCGCTGCCCTTCGGTCCGGGGCCGACCTGGGACGAGGCCGTCGTCGCCTCCTCCTCGTCCGCCTCGTTCGTGCGGGTGCCCCTCGGCGCGTCCTTGACGAGGCGCTACGGCTCCCTCGTGCGCGAACATGCGGCCTCAGGTGGCACGGTTGTCGTTGAGGGCGGTCACGGCGAACACCCCGACTACGGGCTTGGTTTCCTTTCCGGATTGCTCGCAACGCCCGCCGTGCACGCCTCCGACTCCTCCCTGGAGGACGCGCTGAACGCGGCCGAGGAGTTCGTGTCGCGCACGGGAGTCGACCTCATCTGTTCGGCCTCGACCGCGCGCCCGCTCCTCGGGCTCGACTCGGTGTTGGCCGTCGCACCCGATCTGTCTGCCGTCGACCAGCAGGATACCGAGACGACGGCGCTGCTCACCCGCGCGTTCGCGCGACGCCCGCATCGCCGCGAGCTCTTCGCGGGTCCGCAGGTTCACCCCGCCCGGGCGCACGGTTCCGGCGCCGGCGGAGGCGTCGGCGCGGTCGTGGCCGCAATCGGCGGACGCATTGTGGCGACGGGCGACCTACTGGCGCGCCTGACACCCCTCGAGGCGCAGCTGGAGGAGGCGGACCTCCTGCTCGTCGCGGAACCCGAGTTGGCCTCGCCCCTCCTCGCAGAATCGACCGTGGACGCGCTGACGAACGCCGCCGCCACCCGAGCTCTTCCCGTCGTCGGCCTCACCCGGCGCTCGTCCCTGTCGCATGTCGAGAGAGCACAGTGGGGCCTGCACGGAGTCTTCGAAACAGAGGGATCGATCACGCTCGAGGACGCGGGACGTCGGATCGCGCGCACCTGGTTACGCTGAGCGCGCAGCCCACCCCTCGCGCCGGGCGGGGGCGGGGGAGTAGTGTGTCAAGCGCATACGTCTATTCATGACCGTTAGGAGTGTCATGTCCGAGTCAACAACTCAGGCCCCCGCCCACGAGGTTACCCTCACCGACGTCGCTGCTGCGAAGGTCAAGAGCCTCCTCGGACAGGAGGGGCGCGACGACCTGCGCCTGCGCATCGCCGTCCAGCCGGGCGGTTGCTCCGGCCTGATCTACCAGCTCTACTTCGACGATCGGAGCCTCGACGGGGACGCCGTGCGTTCCTTCGATGGCGTCGAGGTCGTCGTTGATCGCATGAGCGTTCCCTACCTGAGCGGAGCGACGATCGACTTTGCCGACACCATCGAACGTCAGGGCTTCACGATCGACAACCCGAACGCCCAGAATACCTGCGCCTGCGGCGAATCCTTCCACTGAGCCGAAAGACCACGCACCTATGAAGTTCTCCCTGCGCGCCCTCGGCGCCCTCGTTGGATCCGCCGCGCTTGCCCTCTCCCTGGCGGCATGCTCGAACGCCTCCTCCACGTCCTCGACTTCCTCGCCCGCGTCGATCGACTACTCCGCCTGCGCCACCGATGATTCGGCCGAGCAGGACGCAAACGTTGATCGCAGCGCAAGTGGGAGCTTCCCCGACGTCACAGGTGAGGACAAGCCCGTCATCGCGGCGGGCACGGGCGCAGAGCCGACGACGAAGGCCCTGGTCAAGACGCTGTCCGCCGGGGACGGTGCGATCGTGTGCCCCGGAGCAAAGGTCAAGGTCAACTACGTCGGAGCCCTGTGGAACGGCACCGTTTTTGACTCCTCCTATGAGCGCGGCGAACCGGCCGAGTTCTCGCTCACCCAGGTGGTCAAGGGCTGGACCTACGGGCTCGCGCACGCCCGCGTCGGGGACCGCCTCGAGGTCGTCATCCCCGCATCCCTGGGCTACGGAAGCCAAGCCAAGGGCACTATCCCGGCGAACTCGACCCTCGTCTTCGTCGTGGACATCCTCGGCGTGGGACGCCAGAACATTGCCGATCCATCGGTGCTGAGCAGCGGCGTCGCGACGGGTGAGGAGCTGCCCGAGGGCATCACGGTCGCCGGAGACGCCGGCGTGGAGCCGACCCTGACGATCGACGAGAGCGCTCCCGTGCCGACCGAGCAGAAGATCTACACGATCTACAAGGGCGCTGGAGATCCCCTCGAGGCCAGCCAGACC
>ERZ773059.1737-NODE-1737-length-10449-cov-3.334135_pt1 | contig 10449 bp, 6 predicted proteins | sample MGYA00580514_ERZ773059 | MGnify/ENA primary metagenome ERZ773059 (study PRJEB29015, sample SAMEA2737981) | human oral metagenome | biome: human oral; feature: human-associated habitat; material: dental | place: China | collected 2056 ...
GGGGCCCCCGGCCCGCCTCATCTCATCTGGGCTGGTTTGTCGAGCCGTATCTTGATGTTCGTTCCCGCGGTGTCGTGGACTCGGTGGCCACAGCCGCGGACGGGCTGGGACTTACCCCGGCCCAGGTGGCGCTGCTGTGGGTCCGCGACGCGCCTGGGGTCACTGCCCCACTGCTGGGCGCTCGGACCGTGGCTCAGCTCAACGAACTACTGGCGGTCGAAGAGACAATCCTGCCGGGCCCGATCACAACAGCTCTGGATGATGTCTCAGGCGGTCCCAACTACGGCCGTACCATCTGAGCCAGTTCAGGCAATATCGAGCAGGCTGTCCAGGACCCGGCAGCCGAACTCCAACGAGTCCACCGGCACGCGTTCGTCGATCCCGTGGAAAAGACCCACGAAGTCCAGATCCGGCGGCAACCGCAGCGGGACGAAACCGAAGCACTGGATCCCGAGCGCCTGGAACGATTTCGCGTCGGTTCCTGCCGACAGCAGGTACGGCGCGGTACGGGCTCGGGGGTCGTGCCGGAGCAGGGACTCATTCATGGCCTCGACCAGGGCCCCGGCGAACTGTGTCTCGACCGAGGGCAGTTCAACGGTCAGCTCGACGCGGATCTTGGGTCCGACAATCTCGCGGACCATCTCCAAAAATTCCTCTCGTCGCCCAGGCAGGAAACGACCATCGACCTGGGCGGTGGCCCGACCGGGAACCACGTTCACCTTGTAGCCGGCGTCCAGCATGGAGGGGATGGCCGTGTGGCTCATGGTGGCCCCCACCATCCGCGAAATCGTGCCCAGCCGGGCCAGGGTCTGCTCCACCGTGTCAAGGTTGATGGTGATCTCCAGGGCATCCTCGACCGCATCCAGGAAGGCCTGCTGGGCGGGGTGCAGCTGGTACGGCCAGGGATACTCGCCGAGCCGGCTCACCGCCTTCGCCAGCTCGGTCACCGCGTTGTCGTTATTGCGCATCGAACCGTGGCCGGCGGTGCCCTCGGCCACCAGCCGCATCCAGGCGATCCCCTTCTCGGCGACCTGCACCAGATACAGCCGGGCATCGTCGTTAACAGTGAGCGAGAACCCGCCCACCTCACCGATGGCCTGGGTGCAGTCGCGGATCGTGTCGGGATGGTTCTCGACCAGCCACTGGGCGCCCAACGCGCCAGAGGCCTCCTCGTCGGCCGGGAAGACCAGCCGAATCGGGCGCCGCGGTGGCCGGTTGGTACGGATCCGATCCCGGACCACGCTCAGGAGCATCGCGTCAAAGTCCTTCATGTCGACCGCGCCGCGACCGTACACGAAACCGTCGCGGACCTCCCCTGAGAACGGGTCAACGGACCAGTCGGACGCCACCGCCGGCACCACATCGGTATGCCCGTGCAGCAACAGCGGTGGCAGCGAGGCGTCAACACCGGCGGGCTCCCAACGGGCAACCACCGTGGTTCGACGGGAAGCCGATTCGTACAACTCTGGCTCCAGGCCTACCTCGGCCAGCGCCGCCGCCACGTACTCGGCGGCGTCACGTTCCCCCGGCCCATCCTGGTCAGGACCATAGTTGGATGTGTCGATCCGGATCAGGTCGCTGGTGAACCGCACCACCTCGGCCGCAGGCATGCTCATGGGCTCATCCTGCCGCACCGTACTGCCCACACCCCAGGACGACCGCAATCTGGCACCCAACTGGCGGATCGCATCCCGGTCGCAGGATTGCTACACTGTCCGCGCTGGTAGCACGCCAGCAGAGCTCGTCCGGGTGGCGGAATAGGTAGACGCGCCAGCTTGAGGTGCTGGTGCCCGTTTTAGGGCATGGAGGTTCAAGTCCTCTCTCGGACACTCACGGGTCTCGCGTATCGCGGAATAATTATTCGGCCGGGCGTACGAGCGCCACAGCGGCCCGACTCGCCATCGAGGCCTGAGACCCGATCCGGGGCCGTCCTTTCCAGGCTCGTCCGGAAATCAATCGCAATGCGGTGCTGCCATCGACCTCGGTGATCCCGGTGGGAGTGGCCAGGTAGACCCCCAGCACCCGGCAACCGGCTTGGCTGGCCACATCCATCACGGCCTGCCGCCAGGCCGCATCCCAGGGCCCGGGAACTCCGTCCTCCCTAGCTAGGACCGCTACCACAGTTCGGGCCCGATGCAGCGCGGAGACATCAATGGAATGGCGGCGCTCCTCGGCTCGACTACGCCAGACGACCTGGATCACGATCTGGTGCATCACCTGGCCGGCATGGTCACCCAGCAGCAGGCCGATCGTCCCAGCTACCCGCTCAGCCACAGGTAAGTGAGTGTTGATGGTCGCGACCACGGCTGGCCGGTGCAACGACCCCTCAGTCAGTCCCGGAGTACGACGTAGAACTGTCATGATGAAAGCCTGCCCACCGGGTGTTGTCCCATGTGCTGGCGTACGGGCGTCAAGTGCTGTCGGTTCGGCACCGGTGTTGTCCGTGCCGATCGAGGCGTAACCACCAGCGGGGCACAATGGGCACCATGGCAGAGAACGCGAAAGAGCGCATCGTCCTGACGGGTATCAGTTCGAGGGCATGGGAGCATCCCGCCGACCGGGGAGCCTTGGTCGCGCTGCGCAAATTGCGCGGCTTCGACTTCGTCCTGAAGAAGATCAGCAGCTTCCTTAGCGAGCGGGCGGTCCGGATCAGCCTGCTCGGCTCAGCGGTCAAGGTGGACACCTGTCAGTTCCCCCGCGTCTTCCGCCTGTATAACCAGGCCGCCACCGCCCTTGATGTCGAGGATCTGCCGGACCTGTACGTCGCGGCGAACCCGTTTCTCAACGCGATGACCGTAGGGCTGGATCGACCGGTGATCGTGCTCAATTCCGGACTAATCGACCTCTGCGACGAAGACGAATTGCGCTTCATCCTCGGCCATGAGCTCGGACACGTCGGCAGCGGCCACTCCCTGTACCACACGATGCTGCTGGTGCTGACCCAGCTGTCGTCGACCTTCTTGTCGATCCCGTTCGGTTTCCTGGGCGTACGAGCAATCCTGGCCGCCCTCGGAGAGTGGTCGCGCAAGTCTGAATTGTCGGCCGACCGGGCCGGCCTGCTGGCCTGCCAGGATCCCGATGCGGCGCTGCGCGTACACATGAAGCTCGCCAGCGGCGGGCATCTCTCCGAATTGGACACGCAGGCCTTCTTGGAACAGGCTGCGGAGTACTCCGAGGACCATGACATCCGGGATCTGATCCTGCGGGCGCTGATGGTGGAAAGCATGAGTCACCCCTTTGCCGTGGTCCGAGCCGGCGAACTCCGCTCGTGGATCTCCAGCGGCGAGTATCACCTGGTGATGCAGGGGTCGTACCCGCGGCGAGCCGACGATGCCAGCGCGAAGCTGTCGGAGGATGTGGCCCGGGCAGCTGCCTCCTACCAGGATCAGTTCGCCCGAGCCGAGGACACTATCGCCACCACCTTCGGCGACATCGCCGACGGTGTCGGCAGCGTCGGCTCGTGGGTCGGAGGTCTTTTCAAGAACGCCACCTCGCCGCTGCGCAGGCAGACACGCGGAGACGAACCGGAAGATGATCGACCCGGCCCAGTTTGGTGACGGCCGCCACGGCGGCGGCCCTCAGTGAGGTCGTAGTCTCCACATCCCCTCGGAGGCTGCCGTGACCATGTCCTGGTCGACCAGTCCCTGCAGCGCCACTAGGCACTGTTGTACACCCAGCCCACTGCGGATCACGAGTTCGTCGGTGCTGACCTGGCCCCGAGCGGGCAGTAGTTCGCGAACCATCTGCTGCTCGGCTGTGAGGAGGTCGAAGGGGGTCGCCGGCTCGGGCTGATAGGCCGGTTCCGGCACCAGCCCCAGGTCCGCACAGATGTCGGATCCGTTGCGAACCAGGATCGCGTTAAAGTCCCGGATCAGGCTGTGTGGGCCTGCCGACATAGTCGAGGTCACTGGTCCCGGGACAGCAAAGACCCGGCGGGAGAGACTGTCGGTCCAGGTCACAGTGTTCCGGGCGCCGCTGCGGGTAGCAGACTCCACCATCACCGTCCCCTGCGCCAGGGCAGCGATCAGCCGATTTCGGGCCAAGAACCGCGAACGGTTCACGATGGTGCCCGGCGGGTGCTCGGTGATCACGGCCCCGGTGGCCCGGATGTGACGCAGCAGGCCGGCGTTACCCTGGGGGTAGTCGCGGTCGATTCCGCAAGCAAGAACAGCCACGGTGGTACCGTTGACCGCCAGTGCGCCCCGGTGTGCCGCTGCATCGATTCCGTACGCGGCCCCTGAGACTACCGTCACATCCCGCTCTGCCAGATCAGCAGCCAATTCGGTCGCGACTGTCTCGCCATAGCTGGTGCAGGCACGCGACCCCACCACCGCCACTGCTCGACTGCTGGCCTGTGACAGATCGGCCGGCCCAACGATCCAGAGTCCGAGAGGCGGCGCTGACCAGGTGTCGCCTACCTGGTCGAGCATGGCCAGGTCGTCGAGGCCGGTGAACCACTCCCGATCGCCCGGGATCACGAACCTGGCCCCGGCTCGCTGGGTCTGCTGCTGTACCGCCCGAAGATCCACGTCGGCTGGGTGCAGCCGCAACCCGGTCGGCGAGGTTCGCTCCTGGATCTGGCGCCACACGGCCTCTGCACCGCGCCGCTGGACTTCCTCGGCGAGACGGTGTCGGCCAGGTTCAGTCACGCAGGCCAATGCCATCCGGGAATCCCGTTCTGCCTCGTGGCTCATGCTGCCGCCCCCACTGTCTCACCGCGACGCATCGCCAGCGCGAGCCGCAGATGATCTGAGGTGGGGCGGTCAGCCCCAGCCAGGTCGCAGACCGTCCATGCCACTCGCAGCACCCGATCCACCCCACGCGATGTCAGGCTGCCATGAGCCACCGCCTGGTCGATCATCTCGATGCCTAACGGCAGCGGCAGCGACATCCGCAGGAAGCTGCCGCTAACCTCGGCGTTCGTCGTCCAGCCGGTCCCGGCCAGCCGTCTCGCCTGTCGCTGGCGAGCCTGGGCCACCCGTTCTCGGACCGTGCCCGACGATTCCCCCGGTGGTGCCTGAGCCAGCAATGACTGGCGCACCGGCCGTACCGTCTGCTGCAGGTCGATCCGGTCCAGCAACGGACCCGAGATCCGGGCCAGGTAGCGCCGGACCGCCATCGGAGGGCACTGGCAGCGGCCGTTCGGGTTGCCGTATTGCCCGCACGGGCACGGATTGGCGGCCATCACCAGCACGCGGTCGGCCAGCGTGACGGCCTCGGTCACGTCGTGGGTGATCATCAGCACTGCCAGGCCCCGGCTGCGCTGCTCCTGCATCAGCAGCTGATGCATCTGCGCCTTCAGGCCGATGTCCAGCGCGGCAAAGGGCTCATCCAGCAGCAGCAGATCGGGCGAGAGCACCAGTGCCCGCGCCAGTGCGGCGCGGCTCTGCATGCCACCCGAGAGCTGATGCGGAAACTGCGCCAGCGCCACGTCGTCCAGCCCCAGCAGGTTGCCCATGCGCGTGGCCTGCGCCAGGCGCTCGCGCCCGGGCACGCCCTGCGCCTTCAGCCCGAGCGCGATGTTGTCCAGCGTGGTCTTCCAGGGCAGCAGGGTGGGCTGCTGGAACAGCATGGCGGTACGGGCAAAGCCGTTGTGGATCTCGCCGGAGCGCACATCCAGCAGCCCGGCACACAGGTGCAGCAGCGTGCTCTTGCCGCAGCCCGAAGGCCCCACCAGTGCCAGCGTCTCGCCAGCCGGCAGCCGCAGCGACACGCCTTCCAGCACGGTGCGCGTGGCAAAGGCGTGCTCCAGATCCCGCACCACCAGCGCCGGGCCGGATGCGCTGCTCTCGGCAGCCGCAGGAAACGATGCCGCGTTCATGAGGCTCTCCCTCCCGCGTCACGCCAGCCCTCGATCTCGCGCTTGATGGGCTCCAGCACCAGGTATTCCAGCCCCAGCAGCACCAGCACCACGGCGCTGATCCAGGCCAGCGTGCCGGACATGTCCAGCTGGGCGCGACTGACGGCCAGGGCCGCCCCCACGCCGTCACTCACTGACAGCAGTTCCGCCATCACCACCACCTTCCAGGCGCTGCCCAGCGCCACGATCCAGACCGGGAACAGATACGAGAGCACGTGCGGCACGTACAGGTCCAGGATGCGCATGTGCCAGGGCAGGCGATAGGCATCGGCCAGGTCGCGCCAGCGCTTTTCCAGCGTGCGCGCCCCCTGCAGACCGCCCGCAAACACGATGGGAAAACCGGCGATGAACACGGTGAAGACCGGCGTGCCGTCACCGGTGCCGAACCACAGCATGGCCAGCACCAGCCAGGCAATGGGCGGCGTGCCCAGCAGCACCGTGACCCAGGGGCGCGCCATCATGGCCGCCGTCATCGACATGCCGGCAGCCACGCCCAGCACGCTGCCCAGCACCAGCGCCAGCGACAGCCCCGCAAAGGCGCGCCGTGCCGTGACGGCCAGCTGCGGCCACAGCGCCTCGGCACCGTGGCCCTGCATCAGCTGCAGCAGCATCTGCGCCGTCTCCAGTGGCGTGGGCAGCACCAGCGGCCCATACCAGGCAGCCAGCGCCTCCCACAGCGCCATGCCCAGCAGCAGGCTGGCAATGGCGCCCCAGCCGCTCCAGAGATAGCCGGGCAGGGCGCCCAGCCAGGCACGCAACAGTTTCATGAATGTGTCTCTCCCAGAGAGGGGCATTGTCGCACTGCCGGCAACGGTGCCCCCTTCACCGATATCAAGTCGACCGGCACGGGCCCCTCCCGGCCACGGCGGGCACAGCACGCGGGATGTCACGGAACGCAGGAGGTGGAGGCCACGCCACAACCCGCCCTTCCGTCCCGGTCGCCATGATGGACATCGTTGCTGCTGTGCAACATCCGAACCGGCTCAGCATTCCACACTGCCAACCCGGTTACCAGGCATGCCGTTATCATCGCGCAACAAGTGAAGTCTTATCATTTGCATTCTGATACTTCCGACGGATTCCCCGGATCCCACTTCGGCATCGGTGCATCAATGGGTGGGATGCACCGGGCGAGGGACGCTCGGCGGGATCCATGACCTCCATTTCCCAGATTCCCAAGATTCCCGAGAGGAAACGATGAGCAAACAGAGACAGAGACGCCGTACCCGTCGGCAGCTGCAATGGCTGGCCGCTTCGATGATGCCACTGGCCGTGCCCGCTGCCGCACTGGCCCAGAGCGCCGAAGCCACCCTGCCCGAAGTGGAAGTGCTGGGCACGGCCGAGCAGGCCTGGAAGCAGGCGCCTGGCGTCTCGGTCGTCACGCGGGACGACCTGGCCACCCAACCCACCAATGACCTGAGCGAAGTGCTGCGCAAGCAGCCCGGCGTCAACCTCACCGGCAACTCCACCAGCGGCCAGCGCGGCAACAACCGCCAGATCGACCTGCGTGGCATGGGCCCCGAGAACACGCTGATCCTCATCGACGGCAAGCCGGTCAACAGCCGCAAGTCGGTGCGCTACGGCTGGCGGGGCGAGCGTGACACCCGGGGCGACATGAACTGGGTGCCGGCCGAATCCATCGACCACATCGAAGTGCTGCGTGGCCCGGCAGCGGCCCGCTACGGCAACGGTGCGGCCGGCGGCGTGGTCAACATCATCACCAAGGGCACGCCCGACAAGCTCAGCGGCAGCGCCACCCTGTACTACAGCCACCCGCAGCACAAGGAAGAGGGCGGTTCACGCCGCGCCAGCTTCAGCCTGGGCGCCCCCCTGTCCGAGATGCTGGGTTTCCGGCTGACCGGCAACATCGCCAAGACCGAGTCGGACGCCTGGGACATCAACCGCAACCATGCCTCCACCCGGACCGGCACCTTTGCCGGCACCTTCCCGGCCGGCCGCGAGGGCGTGCGCAACCGTGACCTGGATGCCCGGCTGAGCCTCAAGGCCAACGCGCAGCATCGTGTGGACCTGGACGCCAGCTTCAGTCGCCAGGGCAACATCTACACGGGCGACACGCAGAACACCAACAACTACACCACGCTGCCCAATGGCCAGCTGGCCCCCACCTCGCGTCGCGTGCAGGAAGCGCTGGGCAACGAGACCAACCGGATCTACCGCAGCAACTATGCGCTGACGCACACTGGCCGGTATGAAGGCGGTGCCTCGTCCTCGGCCTACGTGCAGCACGAGATCACCCGCAACGAGCGGATGGACGAGGGCCTGGCCGGCGGTACCGAAGGGCTGTTCTCGACCGGAAACTTCAGCACCGCCCACCTCAAGAGCACCACCCTGCACGGCGAATACAACCAGCCGGGCAAGTGGGGCAGCCTTGACCACGTGATCACGCTGGGTCTGGAGGGCGTGCACCAGAGCTTCAACGACCCGAACTCGGTGTCGCAGGCCACGACCGAAGGCGGGACCATTGCCGGACTGGCCAGCACGGGCCGCAGCAGCAAGATCAGCGCCAAGATCTATTCGGTCTTCGTCGAGGACAACATCGAGCTCACGCCCGAGACCATCCTGACGCCGGGCGTGCGCTTCGACCACCACAGCAAGGCCGGCAACAACTGGAGCCCCTCGCTGAACCTGTCGCACAACCTCACGCGCGAAATCGCCCTGAAAGCCGGCGTGGCCCGGGCCTACAAGGCGCCCAACCTGTATCAGCTCAACCCCAACTACCTGCTGTACAGCCGCGGCATCGGCTGCTGGGGCGGCGGTGGCTCCTGCTACCTGATGGGCAACAGCAACCTCAAGGCCGAGACCAGCATCAACAAGGAACTGGGCATCGAGCTGGCCAACGACACCCTCGTGGCCGGCCTGACCTACTTCCACAACGACTACCGCGACAAGATCGAGGCAGGCCACTCCGTCATCGGCAAGGCAACCGGCGGCACCGGCCGTACCGCCAACGCCAGCATCTTCCAGTGGGACAATGTGCCCAAGGCGCTGGTCACGGGTCTGGAAGGCACGTTCAACTACAACTTCACGCCGCGGGTTGCCTGGACCAACAACCTCACCTACATGATCAAGAGCGAGAACAAGTCCACGGGCGAGCAGCTCTCGATCATTCCGAAGTACACGGTGAACTCGCGCCTGGAATGGAAGGTCACCGACGAGGCCAGCGTCTTCGGCACCGCCACCTTCTACGGCCGGCAAAAGGCCAACAAGCTGGACTACCAGGGGCTGCCCGTGCAGGGTGAGGAAGCTCAGGGCCTGTCGCCCTACGCGCTGGTGGGCCTGGGCGGCAACTACGCCGTCAGCCGCAACCTGAAAGTGGGCCTGGGTGTGGACAACATCTTTGACAAGCGCCTGTTCCGTCGCGGCAATGCCATCGGCGTGAACAACCCGCGCACCATCTACGGTGCCGGCGCAGCCACCTACAACGAACCCGGCCGCACGTTCTACGTGACGCTGACGGGAACGCTGTGATGGCCTGAACCCACACCGTCGCAGGATCATGCCCCGGGTCACATGGCTCGGGGCATCGAGAGCCCGGGATCTTCCCGGGCTTTTTCATTTCAGGACAGACAATCAGCCCGCAAAGTAGAACCCGTCGTCGGGCAGCTTGCCGCCCACCAGACCGGGCTGCATTTCCAGCAGCTGCTGGTAGAAGAACTCCAGCTCGGGCCGTGCCTTGCTGGCCACCACCATGTCGGATTTGTCGGCACGGATGGCATCGGCGACGCCCTCCGGGGTCAGCATCTCGATGCGTCGGGCCACGATCTGGCCGCACTCGTCCGGGTTGGCCTCGCACCATTGCTGGGCTTCTTCACAAGCCTCTTCAAAACGCTTGGCCAGCGCCGTGTTGCCCAGCTGGCTGCCCAGCATCACGATGCCTGCCTGCGGCATGCGCGGCGCGCGATTGAAGACACGACCCCATTCCTCCTGCAGGCTGACGCTGCGATAGAGGCTGGGCGCCACGACGCTGATGGGGAAGGACTGGCTCTTGCGCAGGCCCACGGCCACGGCCGGATCGGCCAGCAGGGCATTGTCGGCACGCCGCGTGATGAGCAGCTGCATTGCATCCAGCGGCGAGGCCACATAGCGCAGCGTCATGTCCTTGTCGGGATCGATGCCCTGCTTGCGGCACAGCAGCCGGAACAGCGCATCCGGCATGTCGCCACGGAAGGGCATCACCACTTCCTGCCCCTTGAAGTCGGCCAGCGTCTTCAGGCCGTCACGGCGGGCCACCATCCACAGGATGCCCCAGATGCCGATGTTCATCTGCTGCAGCTTGAGGCCGCGGTTGTAGAGGTTGGCCGACAGGTTGCTGGGCATGGCCAGGAAATCGGCTTCCCCCTTCAGCGCCATGGCGCGCAGCTGGTCGGGCGTGCGCCAGCTGACGAACTCCACCTTCTCGGCCACGTCGGCCAGCAGCCCTGCATCGACGATGCGGATGAGCGGGTTGCTGACGGTGGCAAAGGGGCCGGCCAGCACCAGGCGGGGAACCTTCTTCGTGCCAACGACGGCCGGCGCCGCCGGGGAAGCCGCGCTGCCCGAGGCAGCGGCCGATCCTGCAGAAGCCCCCG
>ERZ773059.1740-NODE-1740-length-10438-cov-10.338727_pt1 | contig 10438 bp, 5 predicted proteins | sample MGYA00580514_ERZ773059 | MGnify/ENA primary metagenome ERZ773059 (study PRJEB29015, sample SAMEA2737981) | human oral metagenome | biome: human oral; feature: human-associated habitat; material: dental | place: China | collected 2056 ...
CCCGACGTCGTCCTGGTCGATCTGCAGCTGCCCGACGGCACCGGCATTGAGCTCATGCGCGAGCTGTGCGACACAGTCCCCGACGCTCTGCCGATCGTGCTGACCTCATTCGATGACGACGAGGCCCTGGCCGAGGCGCTTGACGCCGGGGCCCGCGCATATCTGATCAAGACCGTCCACGGCGCCGAGATCAGCGACGTCGTGCGCGCTGTTGCGTCGGGGCGTGTTCTGCTCGACGAGCGCACGGTCACGCGTCGTCGGGCCGATCATGACGATCCGACAGCGGACCTGACCAACGCCGAGCGCAAGGTTCTCGACCTCATCGGCGACGGCCTGTCCAACCGCGAGATCGGGGAGCGCCTCGGCGTCGCCGAGAAGACCGTGAAGAACCACATCACCTCCCTGCTGGCGAAGATGGGTCTCCAGCGCCGCACACAGGTCGCCGCCTGGGTCGCGGGTCAGCGCGCCTCGGGGTGGCGCCGCTGACCGCACTCCCATCAGGCGACATCAGGCGACATCAGGCGGCGAACGCCTGTCGGGGCGTTGTCCCACCTCACCCGGGCTGCACCTGGCTCAACTGGCTTCATTTGGCCTCAGCAGAGAGCCGGCCCCAGCGGAACCCGCCAGGTGAAGCAGGTGCCGCGGCGCTCGCCGTCGGAGCGGGCGCGCGGTCCGATGGCGAAGGTACCGCCGTGGCGACGAGCCCGCTCGGCCATGTTCGCCGTGCCCGAGCGACGCGTCACCGAGGGGTTGACCCCTATGCCGTCGTCACGGCATACCACTTCCACCACCGGCACGCCGTGGAAGGGCTCGGCATTGCCGGAGGCCGGCCCGTCCGCGGTCAGAAGACTCGAGTCACCGGGCAGCACGCCTTCGATCTTGACGTCCACCGTGACCGAGGACGCCTTGGCGTGCCGAGCCACATTGGACAGGCCCTCGCGAACGACCGCCACTATGTCATCGGCGATATCCGGCTCAACGGCCGCGTCCAGGGCATCAATGAGCTCGTCCTCCTCTTGACGGCCCGTCTGCGCCAGCCCGCGTCCATCGATCGTGAGTATCAGTGAAGGCGCGAATCCCAGAGACGTGCGGGCCAAGGAGGCCTCGCGACGCAGCCGTTCGACGACGCTCACGTCCTCATCGCGATCGCGCAATGAGCGCACGATAGAGCGGATCTGGCGCACTGAGTCGTCAACGGCCTCCAGCGAGGACTCCAGGGCCCCGCACGCCGAGGTCAGGTCGACGGGGCCACCGGCCCCATCGGCATGATCAGGGGAGTGGGCGCGCAGGCGATCGCGAGCCGCAGAGATCTGCATCCCGGTGGCGAAGAGCTGTTGGATCGCCAGGTCGTGCAGATCGCGCCCGATGCGGGCCCGTTCATTGAGCAGGGTCGCCATCTCTTCGGCGTGCTGGGCGTCGGCCAGCTCGAAGGCCATCGTCGCCTGTCCGGCCACCAGCTCGGCGATCTCCAGGTCCTGCTTGGTGAAGGGAGCCGCCCCCTGGGCGCGCAACAGCAGCATGACTCCGACTCCGCGGCCCCGGTGGATCATCGGGGCGTACAGGGCCGGTCCGAAAGCCGCGAGTTCCGGTACGAGCAGATCGTGGGCCCCCCAGGCCTCGGCCAGAGAATCCACCGTCATGCCGGTCTGATGGGCCAACGTCGTCAGTGCTCTGCCCTCGGCTGGAAAAGCGGTCCCGATGAGACCGGCGGAATGAGCGCCCGCCGCGATCTCGCACACCCATGTCTGGCCGACGCTGGGCAGGATCAGGGCAGCCGTGTCCGCGTGCGCGACCTCGCGCACCCGGTGGGCGATCAAGGTCAGGGCGTCGTCCTCCTTGGCGCCCGACAGCAGCAGCGTCGTCAACTCCTGAGAGACGGCCATCCAGCGCTCGCGGTCCCGGGCCTCCCGGTACAGTCGGGCGTTCTCCACCGCGACGGCGGCGGCCTCGGCGAGGGTGAGGACAATGGCGGCATCCCCGTCGTCGAAGCCACCGTCCTTGTCGCACAGGTACAGGCGTCCGTAGAGATGCCCATGCACCCGCAAGGGCGCCGACAGCACTGACCCCGTGGTCTCTCCTTCGATCTGCCCCGTGAAGGCGGCGGCCGGCAGATCGTTGTCGACGATGACGCCTCCATCGGCGGGGCCTACCCTGCGCGCACCGGTCAGCATCGAGTCGAGCTCGCTGGGCGAGGCGGTCGCCCGCGCTGTGGCCAGGGACGGGGAGCTTGTGGTTCCGAGCACGCCGATAGTGCCCCAGGCCGCGCCTGTGATCGAGCAGGCGGACTCCACCAGGTGACGCAGCGCATCAGGCATGTTGAGGGAGCCCGTCAACCGAAGGGCGGCGCGAAAGAGCTCGATGGTGCCGCTGTCCAGGTTGACTCCTCGCGAGGGATGCTCGCGTGTCGAGGCCAGGTTGTCGGTGTGGATCGCGTATGCCAGCGCCCCGATACCAGCGGGGTCGTCCGGACTCGGACTGCTCGGCAGCGCCAGCACCAGGTCATCGTCCGGCACGCCGGGGAAGACGGCCGGATCGGGACGTGAGTTCGGTTCGGGCATCTCAGTCATCCGTGCTCGTGCTCCAGCGACCAGCGGTAGGACGCGTCCTGCGCGCTCAGCCGGGTGTGCGTTCCACGGCGCACGATGGTGGCCGGCTCCCCGGGCTCGGGGATGCCCAGAACCAGGACTTCATCGGCGCTCTCCAGGGCGCTGAGCCGATGAGTGACCAGGAGGACGCCACGTGCTGTCTCTTCAGCCTCTTCAGCATCCTCGGCGCCGTTGCCGGCTTGCAGCAGATCTGCCACCAGTCGGTCGGCGGTGGCGGCCTCCAGATGCTCCCCGGGCTCGTCGAGCAGCATCAGCGGCGCCGGAGCCGCCAGCGCACGTGCGAGCAGGAGGCGACGGCGCTCGCCTCCGGACAGAGTCGTGGCATCCGAACTGAGCAGTGTGTCGAGCCCTTGCGGGAGTCCGGTCAACCAGTCGCCCAATCCTGCTCTCCGCAGCAGGGCGCGGGCGTCCTGCGAGCTCAGGGTCCCGTTGGCCACGCGCAGATTCTCCAGGACGGTGGTGGCGAACACGTGGGCATCCTCCGCGGTCAACGTGATTCGGCGCGCCACATCCGATCGTTGGGCGGCCCACGGCGCGGTTCCGTCCAGGGTCAGTTCACCGCCCTTGGGCTCCAGGAGACCGGCGAGGGTCGCTAGAAGAGTCGTCTTGCCGACTCCTGAGGGCCCGGTGACGGCCAGGCGGTCCCCGGGCGCCAAGTCGAGGTCGATTCCCTCCGCCACGACAGGACCGTCCGGCCAGCCGACTGCCAGTCCCCGGGCGCGCAGGCGGGGGCCGCCGTCGCTGAGAGCCGGCAGCGGCTCGGGATCGGGAGCCGCAGCGCGCGGGGCCTCGGCCCTGTCCGCCTGGTCTGCCCTGTCAGTGAGCTCGACGATGCGTGCGGCCGCCCCGGCGGAGGTGACCAGCTGGACGGTGGCGGGCCCCAGCGCCGAGGTGACTTCGAAGGCGGCCAGCGGTACGAGGACGATGACCGCGAGCCACACCGGGGCCAGATCGCCGGTGATCACCGCCTGGCCGCCGATCAGGAGCGCTCCTACGACCGCCAGACCCATGGCGGCCGTATCGACGGCAGCGGCCATGGCCGCTGGACGGGCGCCACGGTCCCGGGCGGAGGACAAGCGGGCTTCCAGGCCGGAGAGTTCATCCATGAGACGTGGCAGGCGTCCAGATACGCTCAACTCGTCGCCCCCCTCCAAAGCGGTCAGGACGATGGCGGATAGATCGGTGGCATGCTCCTGACGGGCCAACTCGGAGGTTCGGGCCGCCCGAGCGGTCACCAGCGGGCCGACCGCACCCGCCAGTAGCAGGCACGCCGCCAGGATGAGGCCGGAGGCGGGATGAATGAGAGCCATGCCGATACTGGTGGCGCTACCGACGCACGCGGCCACCGCCATCGGCAGGTAGGAGCGCACGACCAGGTCGCCCACGGCATCGACATCGGCCCCCACCCGAGCGAGCACATCGCCGCGCCGCAGCCCTACTACAGTGTCTGCTCGTGAAGTCGCCAGGCGCTCGTACAGGTGCGCGCGCAGGGCGCTCATACCCCGCAGTGCGGTGTCATGGGACAACAGCCGTTCGCAGTAGCGCAGCACCGAGCGCGAAATGCCGAACAGGCGCACCGCCACGGGCGCCACGCCCAGGGCGACGACGTCGGGCACCTGGGAGGCGCGGGCGATCATCCAAGCTGCGACGGCGGACAGCCCGAGCGCGCTGCCCAGGCCGAGGGAGCTGATGGCTACGCAAGCCGCGAAGCGGGCCCAGTTGAGGTCGAGCAGTCCGACGGCGCGCTTCAGCGCCCGCCGCTCTGCGGGAGACAGGAGAATGCTCATCGCGCGGTCCCCTCGCCGGCACCGGGCACGGTTGGCAGGTCGTGCGGGCAGTTGCCGGGCTCACGTGCGGGTCGTGAGGTCACGTCGATGACGTCGTCCGCCATCGATACCAGCGCCGCTCGATGAGCGATGACCACGACCGTGCGGTGCTGGGAGCGCAGCATCTCGACACCGTCGAGCACATGCGCCTCGCTGGCCGCGTCCAGGTGCGCGGTCGGCTCATCCAGCACGACCAGCGGGGCGTCCGACATGAGCGCCCTGGTCAGACTCAGACGCTGGCGTTGCCCGACGGACAGCCCGGCGCCTCCCTGGCCGACCCGCGTCTGCCAGCCGTGGGGGAGAGACGAGACCACCTCGTCGAAACCCGTGGCTCGGGCGGCAGCGTCGAGAGAGGGGAGAACCCGTCCGAGCCGGCTGCTCGTGACCCCTGTGAACTCGGATGCGCGGTCGGCGCCGATGACGTTGTCCAGCACCGTGCCCGGCACGATCACCGGGCGCTGGGGAACCCAGGCGATCTGGGACCACCATGTGGTCGGCTCGATCTCTGACAGGTCCAGGGGCGTCATGACAGCACCTTCGGTGTCTTCAGAGGCCTCGGCGCCGTTGGGGATGACCCGCACGGTGCCACGATCGGCGGGCAGCAGCGACATGAGCACCTGGGAGGTCGTTGTCTTGCCGGCGCCCGAGGGGCCGGTCAGCGCCACGAGACGCCCCGGCCGGATCTGGGCGGTCAGTCCGGCAGGTGCCCAGCTGCCGCGTGCGGCGACGCTCAGTTCCTCGATCTCGATGACGGCGGAGGCGAGATCAGGAGCGGGCATCGTGCCGCGCTCGGGTAGGGGAGTGTCGAGGATCTCGAAGACGGCATTGGCGGCGGCGACCCCGTTGGCCGAGGCGTGGAAGTGGAATCCGACCTGGCGCAATGGCTGGTAGATCTCGGGCGCGATCATGATGACCAGGAGGGCGGTTGCCAGGTCCATGTGCCCGAACAGCAGGCGGAAGCCCACTTGCACGGCGATGATCGCCACCGACAGCGTCGTGATGAACTCCAGGACCGCACCGGACAGGAAGGCGATCCGCAGGGTCTGCATGGTGGCCGTGTTGTAGGCCCTGCCCAGTGCCCGAACACGCCCTGCCGGGCCGATCTCGCGGCCGAGAGCCTTGAGCGTGGGCAGTCCCGCGAGCAGGTCGAGCACCTGGCCGCCCAGTCTTTCCATGGCCGTGAGGCGCTCCTCGGAATGGTGCTGGGTCAGCCGGCCGATGAGGATCATGAAAATGGGGATGAGCGGAATGGTGCACGCCACGGCGATGGCGGAGGGGAGGTCCTCCACCAGCATGACCAGAGCGGTCAAGGGCGTCACTGTGGCGGCCAGGAGGAGTTGGGGCAGGTAGCGGGTGAAGTACGGCTCGAGGTCGTCCAGTCCGCGAGTGAGCAGGGTGGCGGTGTCGGAGCTGTGCTCTGCCTGCCAGCGCGGTCCCAGCGCCGCAGCGCGCTGCAGGACGTGGCGGCGCAGCTCAATGATCGTGCGTGTGGCGGCGCGGTGGGCGAGAGCCTCCTGGGTGTAGAGGATGATGACGCGCGCCGCCATGACGAGTGCCAGGAGTGCGATGCGCGGCGCCACCGCGCTGAGGGCGGTGCGGGAGGTGATGATGGGGGAGACGGACCTCGAGATGAGAACTGCCTGCGCGACGACGAGCAGCGCCGTCATACCGCCGGCCAGGGCGGTGATGGCGATGTATCGCCGAGCGGCATGCGCATAACGCATGAGCCGGGGGTCCAAGGGCTTCACGGTCTCAGGATAGTGCTCCTGGGACGGTGGTCCTGGTCATCTCGCTGCATCAGCTGGGAGCCTGGGCGGCCCTTCATCGTCAGGCCTCGATATCGGGCAGCGCCGAGGAGCGGCCTTCTGCGGCTCGCCCGTTGCCGCGGTCCGATTGCTGATTCAGCCGCGATGCAGCGAGACGGATCGAGCAGGCTGAGCAGGCCGAGCAGGATCAGTAGCCGATGGCTGCCTCGGGCTGGGCGGAGTCGCGCACCTTGGTGGGGTGCAGACCGCCTTCGTCGGGATCGATCGCGTCGGCGTTGATGCGCTTGGAGAAGACCCTGTAGCCCCAGATCGTGTAGACGAGCACGACCGGAACGAACAGAACAGCGGCGATCGTCATGATCAGAAGGGTGGTGTCCGCGCTCGCGGCCTGCTGGATCGTCAGCGAGTAGGCCTCATCGATCGAGGAGCGCATGACGTCGGGAGCCATCGCCGAGAAGATGAAGACGACGGCGAAGGCGATGCCTGCGAAGTGCAGGGTGAAGGCTTTTCCGCTGCTGTTCTGCTGGGTGAGGATCAGCGAGCCGATCAGTGCCAGTGCGGCCAGACCGAGAGGAATCCAGGCCAGCGCGTTGGGCGAGTGGAGGAGTTGGGCCCACAGAGCCCACACGGCGGTGACCGTCGTGGAGGCGAGCGAAGACCGCCGGGCGAGGGCGAGGGCTCTCTCAGAGAGCTCTCCGGCTGTCTTCAGGGAGATGAAAAGCGCTCCGTGGGTGAGGAACAGCAGGCAGGTGACTGCACCGCCCAGCAGCGTGAAGGGCGTGAGCATGCTGAGGAATCCGCCGGTGATCTGGTGGGAGGCGCCGTAGACCAGGGTATCGGGGGAGACCTCGCTCGCGGGCACGGGGGCGCCCGAGGCGGTGTCGATCACTTCGATCCTCATTCCCTGCACCAGATTGGCGAAGGCGGCTCCCCACAGAATCGAGGGGACCCAGGCGGCGACCGTGTGCACCCAGTCCCACCGGTCGCGCCAGGGCTGGTCGTTGATCTTCTCTCGCCACTCGATGGCGCACACTCGCACGATGAGACACAGCAGGATGGCGAGGAGCACGAGGTAGGCGCCCGAGAAGAGGGTGCCATACCACTCCGGGAAGGCCGCGAAGGTGGCGCCGCCGGCCGTCAGCAGCCAGACCTCGTTGCCGTCCCAATGGGGGCCGATGGTGCCGAGCATCGCCCGGCGCTCCCTCTCATCGCGGCCGAGGATCTTCAGGAGCATGCCGACACCGAAGTCGAAGCCCTCCAGGGTCAGGTAGCCGATCCACAGGACGGCGATGAGAATGAACCAGAGGATGGGCAGAGTCATGGGAGTTTCCTTCTTCCGGCTCAGTACTCGAAGGACAGGACGGGGATCGGCGTCTTGTGGGAAGCGGCCTTATCGACCAGTTTGACGGACTCTTCCGTCTGCGTGCGCACACCCTCGCGGATGTAGCGGCGCAGCAGAATGAACCAGATGACGCCGAGAACGGCGTACAGGAGAGTGAAGATGACCATTGAGGTCAGGACCGTGCCCGGGGAGACGACGGTGGACACGCCGTTGGCGGTCAGCATGCGGACTTGCGAGACTGGATCGGCCAGGTTGGGGACGACCACCCAGGGCTGACGCCCCATCTCGGTAAAGATCCAGCCGAATGAGCAGGCGATGAAGGGAAGCCACATCGTCCATAGCGCGGCGCTGCCCAGCTGGGAGCTCTCGATGATGCGATTCCTGCGGGTGAGCCACATTGCGAGCGCTCCGATGGCGATTGAGATCATGCCCAGCCCGATCATGAGCCGGAAGGACCAGAAGGCGACCATCTCATTGGGGGTGTAGTCCACTCCCTGCCTGTAACGGTCCTCATACATGTGCTGGGCGTCGGCCAGGCCCATGACTTCGGCATTGGGATCGTTGGTGGCCATGAAGGAGTACACATAGGGCACCGTGATGACATGCGTGGCGGTGCCGTCCTGGCAGGAGCCGAAGGCGGCCACCGTGAAGCCCGCTCCGGATTCCGTCCGGCACAGCATCTCGGCCGAGGCCATCTTGGCCGGCTGCTCCTCGGCGATGAGCTGGCCCTGCATGTGACCGCTTCCGGAGGTCAGGACGCCGGCGAGAATCATCGTGATCGCGCCGAATCGCGTCAGGCGCCGCCACAGCTCGTAGGCCTCATAGCTCTGCCCGGCGGCTGCGGCCTTGGTCATCCACCATACGGAAACGCCGAGGACGACGGCGCCGGCGACCAGGAAGGCGGAGGACACGGTATGGATCAGGGTGGTCCACAGGATGTGGTTGTTCAGGACTTCGAAGAAGCCGCTGATGCCGTCGAGCTCGGCGCGGCCGGTGTCGGGATTGACGACTGTGCCGACCGGATGCTGCATCCAGGAGTTGGCGGCGAGGATGAAGAAGGCGGAGATGTTCGTTCCCAGGGCGACCATCCACATGCACAGGTTGTGCAGCTTGGGGGACAGGCGGTCCCAGCCGAAGATCCACAGGCCGAGGAAGGTCGATTCCATGAAGAAGGCGAGAAGCGCCTCGAAGGCCAGTGGAGCGCCGAAGATGTTGCCGACGTAGCGGGAGTACTCCGACCAGTTCATGCCGAACTGGAACTCCTGCACGATGCCGGTGGCCACGCCGAGTGCGAAGTTGATCAGCAGGATCTTGCCGAAGAACTTGGTGGCGACGCGCCATTGCTCGTTGCCGGTGCGCACGTAGTTGGTCTCCATGAGCGCCACGAGCGGGGACAGGCCGATCGTGAGCGGGACGAGGATGAAGTGGTAGACGGTCGTGATGCCGAACTGCCATCGAGCCAGGTCGAGAGAGTCCAGTGCCATCGGTGCGAGGGCCATCAGCGTCACCTTTCGCGACGAGTGATGAAAGCAATAAGTGAATCTGCCGCGATCGTCGCGGAGTAATAGGTGCAGTATAAGCCAAGTGGTGACACCTTGTCATGAATTCCGCGATGCAAGGCTAGCACTAGCATTGCGAATGCTAGAGAAGGTAATTGGTGAGAGTGAGGCAGACCCTTGGGCGAGCTGAGAGCTGTTGCGGCCTCCGGTGTGAAATACTGTCGTCGGCTCCGGGTGCTGCGTACCGGCATCCGGTGCTCGAGCCCTTGGTTGAGACCGTTCTGGAGAAGTGCGCCGCACAATGCGCCGCCGCACTCCCGGATCGTTAAGTCCTTCCGCAGGCCGACGCCGCAAGGCGAGAACACAGGCTTTTCGGCTCCCTCGTCGGGAGCGTGACTGCGTCCCAGCACCGTGGGTACGACGGAGGCAGGGACACCCGGAGAGTGCGCACCACCGTGTCCACATCAAACCCATCATCCTTTTCCGGACGCGATTCCGAGGCGTCCCCAGCGCCCGCAGATGCGGCTGCCGCCGAGAAGGCGGAGAAGATAGAGAAGACTGCCAAGTCTGAGAAGACTGAGAAGACGTCCACCGGCACGGCTCCTGCCCGTCGTCGTCGTAAGGTGACTGCCGCTGCGACCGCCCCCGCACAGGTTCCTGCCGCCGAGCAGCCGGTCCTGACGGAGGACTCGCGGGACCCTCGTCGTGATCCTGACGGCGAGGCGCGCACTCAGGGGATTCAGGAGACTCAGGAGGCTCACTCCGGGGGCGCTGATGCCGACCGAGTCGCCGAGGCGGCTGATGCGGCGGAGTCGTCGGATCTGGAAGCCACTGAAGCCACTGAAACCACTGACGTTGCTGAAGACTCTGAAGACGCTGAGGTGGCTGAAGAAGTCGAGGCGTCCGAGGCCGAGAATGCCGAAGCTGATGATGGGTCTGAGAACGCGCAGGCCGGCGCCGAGCGGGGCGACGAGGCCGGTGCGCCCGGGTGGGCGCCGTATCTTCCCGCTGCGTCCCTGCTGTTTCAGGCCCCGGACCCCGCGCGCGCTCGACGCCGTCGTCGTAAGGTGACTGCCGCGACGACCGCTCCCGCACAAGTTCCTGCCGCCGAGCAGCCCGCTCTGACAGCTGCGCAGGATGATGAGGGAGACTCCGGGGCCCGTGCCTCCGGCGAGCCCGCGACCGCCTCGAAGGGCGGCAGAAGACGGCGCCGTAAGGCCACGGCGGCCCAGGCCGCGCCCGAACATCTCGAGGCGCCGGCGGATGACTCGGACGACTCGGATGACATGAATGACTCCGGGAATATCGGGGAGTCTGAGAAGCGGGGCGACGCCGATGGCGATTCCCGGGATGACGAGCGCGATGGCGCGGGCCGCCGCAAGCGTCGCCGTGGAGGCCG
>ERZ773059.1745-NODE-1745-length-10422-cov-14.047748_pt1 | contig 10422 bp, 13 predicted proteins | sample MGYA00580514_ERZ773059 | MGnify/ENA primary metagenome ERZ773059 (study PRJEB29015, sample SAMEA2737981) | human oral metagenome | biome: human oral; feature: human-associated habitat; material: dental | place: China | collected 2056 ...
CTTAGTAAATCCTTGTCCATTGAAGTTTGGTGTTTGTGGGTTGAATTGTGGGGCGTTTGAGGCGTTGGCGTTTCGTTTCTGCCATGTTACGAGGGCGTGCTGCCAGCTCTTCATGGCTTTGTTTCCCACTTTCCAGCCGACGCTCTCGTAGTAGGCGATGAAGGCCTCCGCGTCCACATTGTAGCCGCGCTCGGCGATACAGGCCTGTACTTCTTCCAGCGTGGGGCGCTTCATCGGCGTGTGAGGATTCGCGGGCTTGTCTGCCTTACTCGGTGCAACCTCTTCGGCCTCGACCTCCACGGCTTCGGCTTGTAAGGTTTCCGGGCGAGCTTGCAAGGTTTCCGTCGACATCCCATTGTGATCCGCCCTGCCGGGGGCATTCGCTTCGACGCTTTCGGCCTCTACGGGCGTAAGCCACGCTTCGAGATCGCTATTCGCATCCCCTGCCCCCGATTCGTTTTCGCGCGCACGCGCCATAAAAGACACGCTTTCTTCTTTTGCTTTCTCTTTTTCTTTATAGGGGGTTATAGGGGGAAAGGTTTCTTTTTCTCTTTCCTTTTCCTCTTTAGTTTTTGCATCGGGGGCGGTCGGGATAACATCGTTATCAAAATCGATAACATCGTTATGCGTTTCGGATAACATCGTTATCGGCTCAGACTTGTTCCAGCGGGCTTTCATACCCTTCCTTCCGGCCTCCGCATACCGCTCATAGGATTCGTCTACCTCGTTTGCGTACTTAATGAGCCGCTCGGAGTAGAACTTCTTACCGCCGTCGGTGGGGGTGAAGAGTCCGAAGTCTTCAACGATGGCCTTAATCCGGCGCGCACTCACACGCAGATCGAAGGCCAGCGCCTTGTAGTCTTTCTCGAGCACGCAGCCCGGAGCGGCTTGCAGCATCTCTATGAGCATGAAGTAGACGCCGTACCCTTCTGCGCCGTATCGGATGCGCAGGGCGATGAGCTTTTCATCGTTGCGGGCGTCGCAGTCGTGATTGAAGTAAGTTTTCTTGCACATGGCTATGGGGTATATATAATTGTACGCGTGTGTGCGTTCCTTATTTATCTGTGTTATGTGGGTTGCATGCCTGCGAGGCGCATTTCCTCTTTGGCCTTACTGATGAGCGTGCGGCACCAGTCGAGGCGGTGCACGCCGCAACGGTTCACGCGTTCGGCGAAGTCCACCAAATAGCGCTCCTCGGCGCAGAGGCTATCCACGATGGCGTTTATCGCTTTCGCGGTGGCGCCGCCTTGCTTGGCCGCCTTGGCGAGGGCGTCGAACGTATCCTCTTTCATGCGGGTGTTCAGGTGGTGCTTAGCGTCTGCCAAGAGCTTCCCGGCTCTCGAGATGTACGGTGCGAGCGTCTGCCCATACTCGATCACCTTAGTGACCTCTTCGGAAACGGTTTCTTCTTCGCACGCTTGTATCACCTCCAGCTCTCGAAGGATTTGCTCTTTCGGCGTTATATGTAATTCCATTGTGAGTGTATATGCCGGGGGCTTTACTCACCCCCGGCTGGTTGTTATTCAGATTCAGCGACTGTTTCCTTTTTGGGAATAGTCGTTCGCGGTAAAGTGATCAGTGCGTGCGCGGTCGTATGCGGCGCGGCTCATACGGCGGCCTCCTCCCTTCTTATTCGGCGTGCGGCTTGTTTGGCTTCGATCGTCTTGTATATGCGCTCCACGTCGGAGAGTACACGGCGGATCATTAAAGCAAAGTTCTGAGGTGCGAATTGGTGCGTTGCGAGCAAGCGATAGTTCGACAGGAATGTTTCCCTGCCTATTTGGTGCGTGTCATACGCGAATAGGCTGTCCAGCAAGTAAAGGGCAAACTGTCCATAAGGCTTTATCAGGAACGAGGGATCATTGTGCTCCACGTCTTTGCAGAAAGCCGTTACGGTTTTCATGTCAAAGCCGGCCTCTTTCATGTGTCGCTCGCTCTTTTTTAGTTCGCAGGTGAGGTCGATACAGCTGTTTGCCAGCTCTTCCTTATCATGTAGGAAGTCGGACGGACGGGTGTCGCGCCCAAACAGCGCATTGATCAAGTCGGAAAGAGACTCAGCCTCTTTGTAGTCATTCTTCGAGTCCATCAGTGAGGCTTTCAGCTGTCGCAATTCATAGCGATGCCAGTATCCAATCAAAAAGCGAAGGCGTATGATGCGTTTAGATCGCAATAGGTGCCTTGTGTTCTTCTTTTCGTAGGCCGCGGAGATCCCCTCGAGGATCTCTGCGGTCGTGCGTTTCGTCTGCGTGCTCATACCACCTCCGCTAATTCAGGGTTCGACTGGGCGACATTGAATAGGCGGGCGAGGAAGTCCAGCCCGCGCTGGGTGACAAGCACCTTAATCACGGCAAAGCCATCGTGGTTATCGCGGTCGATCCATTTCTCGCGGAGTTCAAAGTAGCCGCGTTCGATGTACGTCTGCTTCGGCTCGTTGCGACCGGTAAAGAAGATTCCGCGCTCTCGCAGCTGGGCGAAGAGCTTATTCCGGCCAAAGGGGAGCTGTAGAATCTTGGCGGCCTGCCCGATGTCGATCTTCTGATCGGAGTCTAACACGCGCTCCATCAGCGCAGCTTTCGGAGCGAGGCGGGCGATCTGTTTCTCTTGCTTCTCGATGGTCTCTTGCTGGCTGGCAGCAAGCAGCAACGCTTCGCGAAAAGATTGCGGTACGGCAAAGCCGCCGTTTTGCTTTTCTATCTCGAGCTGTTCCCAGCGGAGTACCAATCTTGCCCGAGCCTCGTCGTCGAACTTCGTAGCCACATAGAGGCACTCCGTTTTCGTTAGAGCGTAACATGGCCGGTGTTCGCCCTTTGCATCCACGTAATCAACGGGCGCAAATTTGCGCCCGTTGATTTTCTCCCATGCTGGTTCCATTGCGCGAATGGCCTTCAGCACGTCTTTGTGCATTTTTCCTGTCGCCTCGGCTATTTGCAGCGAGGTCATCATTTGGGCGGAGGCGCCCAGCTGTATCTGCTTATTTCTTTCCATGATTGTAGGGGATTGAATGGGGAGGGCTTACGCCGCCGCCCCCTCCTTCTTTTCTTCCGTTACCACCTCCACAATGGGCGTCTTGGAGAGCGAAAGCAGCTCCCAGTCCGATATGCCGCCGCGGAACTCCGCCTCGAGGCGCTGCATGGCGTCTTTCAAGGTCTCCGCCTCAATGAGGTAGGCGTAGGTCTGTTCGCGCTCCGCTCCTGATTTCTCATCGATGGTGGTCAGGGCTACTTTGGCTAAAAAGAAAGGGGACTCCCATTCGCCTTCCTCGAGAAAGACCTCTTGTAGGCGCTTGCGGGTGACACCCTCAATGGTGAGGTCGCCGCCGTCGCCGTCGAGTTTCGCGGTGATTCGCGTGGCGGCCTCCGTGACGGATAGCGCCTCGACGAGGTAGGGCTCTGTAACGGTCTTCCAGCCGTCTTCGCTTATTACGTTGTGTGTGACTTTGCATTCATACCATGCCATGATGTTGTTCCTCCTTATGCTTTGCGTTCCTTGTTTATACGTGTCTGTTTGGCTTCCAGCTTTCGGAAGTCTACGGTCTTCACCTTGGCTACGATGCGGTGGCCGGTGCGATCGAGTAAGCCCATCGGCGTTTTGAGCACCAAACCCTCGGCGGGGAGCGTCGGGTCGGCGGCGACCTGAGACGTAAAGCCGCGGCGGACGAACTCGATGGCCTCCGGGATTGTCATGTAGCCCATGAGGGGGACGACCTTTATACTCAGTGCGTCGGCGATGCTTTCCACTTTGTCGCGCAGCAACCACCAATCGCCCACGCGGATGTCGAAGAGGATGAAGTCGGCGCCGCCACGGACGTAGCGTCCGCCGCTTTGGATCTTCTCCCCGTACCCCTCGCCGTAAAGCACGATGGTGTCTTTCATGGGGCGCACGGCGGGGTAGAATTGCTCCGTCATCTTGTCAACCGGGAAGAGCTCCTCGAGGCGCTTGAGCAAGTGCCCGGGGATCTGGGCAGCGTCTGTGCGGCCTCGAAACGCTACGCCCACAGGCGCGCCTTCGGTGGCGGGCGGGGCGATGATGATGCGAATGTTAGTGCCGTCCACCTTCTCGGTGGCTTCCCATTTCGTGTTGGCTAAATACTCAAACATGGGATCTGCCCACGCATCGGGCATAATCACATTGTTGCTGTCACGCTTGAATAGCGTATTGATCTTCTGATACTCTGTTTTTGTTTCCATAATGATGTGTGATGTTTATGTGTTGTGATTAAGTGAGTTCGATCGTTTGCCCGCGGTCGGCTGTGATGACCTCGCGGCCGGTGGCGCGGGCGATTGTTTTCTTGAATTGGGCCGCGTCGGAGTTGCGGTCGGAGAGGTGGATGAGGATGATGCGGCGCGCCTCGGTAAGGTCGTTGGCCAAGAGCGTCTCCCGACAGGTGTCGAGGCTCATGTGGCTATCGATGACGCGCACGCGCTGCGCCTCGGAGACAATGCCCGCCCGAGCGTTCTCGGCCAGCAGGGCGGCGTCGTAGTTACACTCGAGGAGCCATGTCTTTACGCCGTCGAACGTGTAGGGCAGGAAGCGCGTGTCGGTGGCGAAGACCAAAGCGCCTATCTCGGGGTGCGCCACCATGAAGCCCAGCGGCTCGGCGGCGTCGTGCTTCACGTCGAAGGGGAGCACACGGAAACCACCTACGTGGAAAGGCTTGGGCGGGCGCACGGGGTGCGAGAATGTCGAGGCAAGCACCTCTTCGGGGAGCTTCATCAGTGTGCCCTCGGAGGCATAGAGCGGCAGGGCGGCCTTAATGTACTTCGCGGCGTGCCGGGCGTGGTCGCCGTGCTCATGGGTGAGGAGTACGCCGGCCACACGCCGGAGGTCGAACCCCACGGCGCGCTGGAGGTCGGCGAGCGGGCACCCGCATTCGATGGCGAGTGCCTCGCGGCCGTTATCCAATACGTAGCCGTTGGCGGCGGAGCTGCTTCCTAATATGGTGAGGCGCATAGGGTGGAATTATTGGATGTTAGTTATACCCAGTTCGTCGAAGCAGGCGGCAATTTGGCGATCGAGTTCGGTGCGACGTGCCTCGAGATCATGGATGCGGTGCATGACGTCGTGCAGATCGATGGGCTCTTCCTCTTCGTAGGTGTCGATGTAGCGCGGGATGTTGAGGTTGTAGTCATTCTCGCGGATTTCTTGGATCGGCACACGGCGCGAGTAGCGCGGCTCTTCGCGGCGGTGGCTATAGGTGTCGATGATGTGCCCAACGTCGTCCGGCTCGCCATTCTGCCCCATGCGCAGGCGGTTCTGCTTCTTGTCTTTGGCATACTCTCGGCTGGCATCGATGAAGAGCACATCGTCGGGGCGGGCGCACTTCTTGAGCACAAGGATGCAAACAGGGATCCCAGTCGAGAAGAAGAGCTTCTCGGGCAGGCCGATGACGGCGTCGATACGGCCGTCTTCGATCAGTTTGCGGCGGATACTCCCCTCTACGCCGCCACGGAAGAGCACGCCGTGAGGAAGGATGATGGCCATCGTGCCGTCCTCCTTGAGATAATGCAAGCCGTGGAGCAGGAAAGCCATATCGGCAGCTTTCTTGGGGGCGAGACCGTAGTTGCAGAAACGGGCGTCGTAGGCCAACTCTTCGCGTGGCGCCCATTTGAGGCTGAAGGGCGGATTGGCCACAATAGCGTCGAAGCGGATGGCCTTGTTCGGGTCGTCGGGTGCAAAGACCTCCCGCCATTCATTGGTTAGCGTATTGCCGTGGAAGATCTTGAAGGCGTCGTCCTTGATACCGTTCAGGATCATATTCATACGGGCCAGATTGTAGGTGGTGATGTTCTGCTCCTGCCCATAGAATGTGCCGACGCTGTTGGGCGTTGGCATCTGTCGGCGGACATTGAGCAGGAGAGAGCCGGAACCGCAGGCGAAGTCGAGCACGCGGGGCAAATGCTGGCGTGGGCCGCGCGATGGGTCTTGGCTGTCAAGCACCACGATGCGCGCCAGAATGGTAGAGGCGGTTTGCGGGGTGTAGAACTCGCCGGCCTTCTTACCCGCCCCAGAGGCGAACTGGGCGATAAGGTATTCGTAAGCATCGCCCAGATCGTCTGCGTCGGTGGAGTAGTCTGCTATACCCTCGTGGATCTTACAGATGATGGTGCAGAGCATGTCGTTCTTGGCCTCGAGGCCTTTCCCCAGTTTGTCGGAGTGAAGGTCGACCTCAGAGAAGAGTCCGCGGAAACTGCTCTGAAACGAATGCTCTTCGATGTGTCGGAAGCCATCCTCCAGCGTCTGGAGCAGATCACCGCTTTGCGTGTGGGCGAGTTCGGCCATGTGGCTCCAGAGATACTTGGGGTGGATGACGTAATGGATGCAGCTGCGCATCTTGTCTTCAAATTCATCGGTGTCTTGTGGGTGAAGCTCATACCAGACTTTCAGTGGGGTCTGCCCACTGAGCAGACTGTCTGGCGATGGATATGCGTCGCCGAGGACATCGCGTGCGGCCTGCTCGTAGCGTCCGGAGAGGTAGCGCAGGAAGAGGAAGGCGAGGATGTGATCTCGGAAGTCGTCAGCATTCATCGAGCCTCTCAGCTCTTCGGACACAGTCCAGAGGGCTTTCCCGAGGGTTTGTCTATCTTTTGTAGGCATAAGGGTGGGTGTTTGCGTGTTGAGTGGAGGGGCTACATGTCTCCGAATCAAAAGGGCACTGCCGCGGCGGCGGGGGCCGGCGAAGCTGGGCCAGTGGCGGGTGGTACGTTATCGATGCTGAGTGGGGTGCGGTTGGCCTCGGCGGCCTTCTCGCGTTCGAGGCGCTGGGTGACGTCTTCGTAGCTGGCGTCTTCGGGCACACCGCGTTCTTCGGCCGTGTACATAGCGCCGAGCTGCGTGGGGAAGGCTTCGCGCAGGGCTTGCACGACGGCCGTCTTGCGGATCATGGTGGCGCGCATGGCATTCCAGGTGGACTGCTTGCGGTCGTACTCTGCGAGCGATACGCGCGCCGTGGAGGGGTACTTGCGATCCGTCCTGTAGACGCGTGCCCAGCCGCCGAGCAGCTGATCCTCGGGGAGGAGCAGTGCGCCCTCTTCCTCGACGATGTCGCTGCCGCGCTTGACGATCAGGCCGGCCTGCAGCCCGTCGAACTCGGGGCAGCTCTCGGCGCGCTTCAGCAGCGCTTCTTTCGAGACGATCATCTGAGCCGGCTTGTCGCCGTACTTGACGAGGTAGGCCTCATTCAGGAAGGGGTTCAGGCGGTTGTATTTGCAGATGGCGATGAATTGCACAATGTCTGCACGGGGGATGTTGCTGCCGCGGGTGAGGTAGTCGGTGACGATCTTCTCGCTCAGGGCGACTTCTTCGCCGTTTACGGTGTAGCGGGTGATGCCTCTCTCTTGGGGCGTGGCTGTGCCCTGCGGCTGCATGGCCGGGGCGGTGTGGGTGGTGGCTGTTGTTTCCATTTCTGTTTGTGTGTTGGGGGGTTATGTGTTGGGGGGTTATGTGTTGGGGCCTGAAGGCCCGTTTATTTGTTGAGGTGTTGAGAGGTTTGGGCGGGGCGGTGGGCATGTGGCCCAGCCGCCCCACCGCGGTTGGTCATTCGGCCGCTTCCTTCGTTTCGGGTTGGAAAACGGCGGCGGCCTCTTTTAGCACTAAGGCGAAGAGGGAGCTCTTCAGGCCGTCAGGAAGCTGTGCGTGGTCGTTCAAGTGAAAGTCTACGGTGCCTTTGGCGTCAGCCATCGCGCTACCGAGATATGTTGCATCGTACGGCTTATCCGTCTTTCGCTTGAAGGTGGCATCTACCTGCATGGGCGCACCCTTTGCATTGTTCGTTACTTCTATTTCGACGGTGATGTTGCCGCCAGCTGCGGGCACCTCTGTCGTGCCACGTGTGATTTGTTCTGTTACTACCATGATGTTTTGTGGGTTTTATTGATTGAATGAATACCCCACGGCGGGGGTGTTGTTTGTTACGGTATGCGCCGGATAAACGTCCGCGCTTCGGAGAAACTGAGGCGGATCGTGCGCCCGTCGGCGTCTGCGAATTGGTAATGATTGACTTCGGGATACATGAAAGTCACGTATTCGGATTCTACCGGGCCACCGGTGTAGATATACTGCGCCCCGCGGCGGAACTCTGCTGGATTCATTGCTGTGTCGTTTGTGGATTATGCTGTTTGATCATTTCTCGGAGGAAAGCCATGCCGCGCTCCGTCCAGACGGTGGCCTCGATGGGGGTCTTGTCACTGCTGACGCGGATATAGCCGTAAGTCATACGAAGACCGGTGTGAGTTTGACGTTGTACGCATCCATGTAGAGGCTGCGCGCCCATTCCGGCCACGCCCGTTCCTCCGAAGAGAGTACTGCGTTCCCACGGCTGCGCTTTTGGTGCGCCTCGATCTCATGGACGTAGTGTCTAAAGCACTTCACAAAGGCTGCGTCTGGCGTTTTGCCGCCAGATATGCCGAATCGCTTTTGGATATACTCCAGATCGGCTCGCAGTTTAGGTGAATGAGCGACCGCCGTTGTACAGCCGCTCTCTACGTGCAGCACGGCCATGATCCGGGCCGAGGTGTCGCGGCTGATGGAGGGGATACCTGTCTGTAGGCAGGCCTCGTTCCAAACCGTACGGAAAGAATTGCCTTCCATCATCGTAGAGCTTTAGCCATCATTTCAACACATTTCCGCTTTTGGTCCATATCCGGGTGGACGTAGAGGTTGAGCGTGGTACTTATGTCTGCGTGTCCGAGCAGGGCGCTGACCGTCTTATAGTCGCACCCCACCTCAATGCAGCGCGTGGCAAACGTGTGGCGGAGCCCGTGAAACTTCAGGTGGGGAAGGCCGAGCTGCTCGATCAGGGCGTTGTAATACGCGCGATAGACGCGCGGCTCGGTGGGCTTAGGTTCGTTGGTGAGCACATAGTAGTCCGGGCAGACTATCTGATTGAGCTTTCGAAGCTGCTGCGCCAGCTTGCCGCCAAAGGGGATGTCGCGGACAGAGTTGATCGTCTTGGGGTCGGACTCCATCAGCTTTGTCCCATTCAGGCGGAGATCTTTGCCCACCGAAGGGACGCGCTGGATGGTGCGCTGCACGCGAATCACGCCTTCTTTAACGTCTATATCAGACCATCGTAGGGCACACAGTTCGCCGATACGCAGGCCGGTGTTTAGGCAGATAAGGAGGCCGAGGTTGCGAAACGTGAAGTTGGCTATCACGTAATCCGTGATCACTTTCTGTTGCTGGCGTGAGAGCGTGCTTACGCGATCCTGCTTCATGGCACGCGTGGGGTAAACGAGGCGCATGCCTACGTGTGGGAGCCCCAGTTGCTTCTCTCGGAAGTAGACGATGGATTTGATCGTGACAACAATATCCCTGACGCTTTTGATGTTCATCCCGCTATGCAGCTTATCCAAGATGAAAGCCTGCACGTCGCTCTCTGAGACGGACTCGTGGTCTCCGAATGCCGGCAGAACGTGTTTGTTCACCTGCAACACATAGGTGCCCACCGTGGAGGGCTTGACGTATTTCGTCTTGTCCTCCAGCCATGCGTGGGCGAGTTCCTTGAATGTTTTCATGCCGCCCCCTCCGTCTTTTGCTCCTCGGCGCGCTCCACCCGCATCGGCCGTACGCCTTCCACCACGCGGAGCAGGATCGCTTGGTGATCCATCTCCGGGAACTGGGTCACGCGCTCGGCGCCGTCCACAAACACGGGGGCCGATACGCCGGCATGCTGTTGCAAGACGCGGATGATCTCCAGCCCCGCCCAGACCTGCGCGGCCGTGTTGGCCACCGGGTAGGGTACGCCGTCGGCGCCCACGAGCGGCACACAGGTGTCCACCTCGCCGCCCTCGTTGGTGTACTCGAAGAGGCGGAAGCGAACCGTGCGGAAGAGGCTGTTCACCCGCTGCTCCATGGCCTCGATGCGGGCGCGGGTGTAGCGGCGCATGGTGTCCTCGTCCCTGTCGGCGTCCGAGAGCTGCTGGGCCAGGGTGCGTGCCTCTTCGTCCAAGCGCCGGATCTCGTCGCGGAGGTTGTCGGCCGTGTCGCAGTCAGAGAGCCCGCGGCGGATCGTGTCGCGCTCACGGTTGAGGGTCGCCAGTCGGGCGGTGATGGCCTCACCGCCATTCGGCTCGGACGCCGGCAAGGTCTGCGGAGCATCAGCCTCCATCGCGGCCAGCTCTTCGGCCATAGCGCGATAGGCCTCATCCGTCATCGGATCCACCGCGGCCGGCTCTACGCTGTCGGGCATCTCGGCCAGCTCCTCCCGGAGGATCTCAGCACGCTTTTCGGCCTCGAAGACCTCGGCGGCGGCCTTGTCCACCCGCGCCTCGGCGGCCTTCATCTCCTCCTCCAGCCGGGTGATCTCCGCCTTCGTCCGATGGCCGTCGGTTTGGATCTGGCTGAGGCGCTCGTTTTTCGACTCCTCGAACCGCCGGCGATTGTCTCGCTGCATCTCTTCCGGCAGCGGCTGAAGGCAGTGCGGGC
>ERZ773059.1750-NODE-1750-length-10403-cov-2.069869_pt1 | contig 10403 bp, 9 predicted proteins | sample MGYA00580514_ERZ773059 | MGnify/ENA primary metagenome ERZ773059 (study PRJEB29015, sample SAMEA2737981) | human oral metagenome | biome: human oral; feature: human-associated habitat; material: dental | place: China | collected 2056 ...
CCCCGTAGCGCAGTTGGTTAGCGCGCCGCCCTGTCACGGCGGAGGTCGCGGGTTCGAGTCCCGTCGGGGTCGCTTATAGGCTTGGCCAGGTAGCTCAGTTGGTAGCAGCGTTCGCCTGAAAAGCGAAAGGTCGCCGGTTCGATCCCGGCCCTGGCCACCACCCTCTCATCCTCCAGCAGCCGCGGCTGCGAACCCGACGAAGGTGGTCTGGCAGCCTTCTCGCACCTCTTCCCTCCCCTGGTCGGTATCAGATTCAGACCAAGTGTTTGATCGTGCAAATCCAATGTTTTGCCTAGACAGAGGCTACTCAAGGCCTTAAGCAGGCTCTCATCGAGCCGGTAGTTGAACCTTGGATTGACCTATCTTGTTCGACGTGGACGCAACTTTCGTGAAGACCCGACCAGCTGGGCCAACCTCCTTCGAATACGAAGCGGCAGGCCTGGACTGGTTACGCGCTGCCGGAGCGGACGCGGCAGCGGTGGTCCGGGTGATCCAGGTGACGCCGACCAGGCTGACCCTGCAGCAACTCGACCACACCGCCACCACCGAGGCCGCAGCGGCTGACTTCGGGCGGCGGCTCGCCCGTACCCATAACGCCGGGGCTGAGGCCTTCGGCTGCCCCCCGCAGGGCTGGGAGGGTGACGGCTGGATTGGAGCCGAGCCGCTACCCCTGGTGCCGGAGCAGAGCTGGGGCGTGTTCTATGCCCGCCACCGCTGCCGGCCGTACCTGGAACGGGCCCTCGCCCGCGGCGCCCTGACCTCGGCTGATGCTGGGATCCTGGAACGGGTCCTGACGCGGATCGAATCCGGCGTCTTCGATGACGACGCTGGGCCAGCCCGGATCCATGGCGACTTGTGGGCCGGCAACGTGCTCCCGACCGAGAACGGCATCGTCCTGATCGACCCGGCCGCCCACGGGGGGCATCGGATCACCGACCTGGCGATGCTGTACCTCTTCGGGGCGCCGCGGCTGGAAACCGTACTGCGCGGGTACGAGCAGGAGAGCACCCAATTGCCGGCGAACTGGCGTCGCCTAGTCCCGTTGCACCAGATCCACCCGCTGCTGGTCCACGCGGCCATCTTCGGCGGTGGCTACGGGGCCCGGGCCGCGGCCGCCGCGCAGGAATACGCCTAGCGTTCACCGGGTCGCGGGGCCGGAGCCCGGCTGCCCACCGCTTCAGCAGGTCAGATACGCGCCCTCCCAGCGGCGGATCTGGTCGAAGAAGTCGGCGCGGACCTGGGCCGCGGACAGGCTGATGTCGTGGACGGCGCCCTCGATCCGGACCAGGGTGACATGGCGGCCCAGGTTCGGAGCCTGGGCGGCTAAGCGGTTGACATCAAGCACGACGTCGCAGCGGCTCGGCTCGTCCGACCAGCGGCGTCGGAAACTGGAACGGGCCGAGATCAGGGCCAGCACCGGGCAGCCGATCTGCAGACCCTGGCTGACCTGGGCGTGCCCGTCCATCACCGCCCGCAGCCAGCCGGCGCGGATCGGCTGGGTGGGGGTGGTCTTGACCGTCAGGTCCCAGTCCCAGGCGCCGTCGTAGTTGGTGTGCAAGGCCCGGGTGTAGAAGCCGTTGTCGCGGACCGGGATCGGCCAGGTCGCAGCCCTCGTGGCCAGGCCGCGGATGATCGGGCTTGCCACCGCCCGCAGCAGCGCCGAGCCCTGCAAGTCGATCCAGGGCGAGTTCAGCACCAGCCCGGCGATCTGGCCCGGGTGCCGGTGCGCCCACAGCGCCGCCGTCAGCCCGCCGGTGGAATGAGCACAGACCACGACCGTGGCATGGTGGCGACGCAGCCGTTCCAGCGCCGCGTCGATCTCGAGGTCATAGTCGGCGAGGTTGTCGACATAGCCGGGCAGTTCGCCGGGATGCAGGCTGCGTCCGTACCGGCGCAGGTCGAGCGCGTAGAAGTCATAGCCCAGCTCGTCCCAGAAGTCAGCGAGGTGGCTCTGGAAGAAATAGTCGTTCCAGCCGTGCAGGTACAGCACAGCCCGGGCGTGGCGTGGCCGATTCCGTCGGACCAGGGTAGCTGTGAGCTGCCCTATGCCCTCGTCTGGGTGGCGGCTGGTGCCGAGCAAGTCAAGGTCCCGGCTGCGGTATCCCGGCAGAAACCGATCGCGCTGCCACGGGTGCCAGCGCACCCCAACAGCCGGTGGGCCCAGATCAGCTGGCCCGGTCATCGACCGCTATAAGGTCTAGCCGGAGCGACGCATCTGCGTCGCGTCGCCCTCGTCCTCATCGTCGTCGACCGCGTCGTACTCCTCGTACTGAGCAGCGAGGTCTGCGTACGCCTCAGGGATGTCGTCGGAGCCACGGAGCTCACGCTCCAACGAGGAGAAATCCGTCGATACTGACCGGTACTTCAACTCGCGTGCAACCTTGGTCTGCTTCGCCTTCGCACGGCCGCGCCCCATAGAGCCAGCCCCCTCGCCTGTTATCGCTCGCGGAGTGGCCGCGGCACATGTCTGATTGGTTCGTGGGACCTAGATTACCGGGTCGCACCGGATGATCCAACCCCATCGGCAGTGTCGGACACAGAATCTTGAAACTCATCGGCGAGCGGACGGTGTTTCGGTGGCGGTCGACCGCAGGTACGGGGGTGACCGGGCCTTCTCGGGGTGAGAAGGAAGGCGGAGATACGGTCGACCGCGGGTACGGGCCGACCGCGCGCCACCGCTTGCGTAACGTTCTCGGTCAGCCGGTCGGCTGCGGGTACGACCGGCTAGCCGGCAGGGTGGGAGCCGACCAGGTCGACGCTGCCGTCACCCACATGGATCTCGCCTGCCACCCAGGAGGCGATCCCCCGCTCGGCGAGCAGCCGGACCGCCGGGTCGACCTGGTCTGCGGGCAGCACCACCGCCATCCCGACCCCCATGTTGAGAGTCGCCTCCAAGTCTGGCTGGCTGAGCTCGCCGAGACGCTGCAGCAGGGTGAAGATCGCAGCCGGCGTCCAGGTCGAGCGGTCCAGCCGGGCCGAGAGCCCGCAGGGCAGCACCCGGGCCAGGTTGGCGGCCAGACCGCCGCCGGTGATGTGGCTAATCGCGTGCACATCAACGGCCCGGACCAGGTCTAGCACATCCCGCGCGTACACCCGGGTCGGTTCCAGCAGCTCCTCGCCCAGGCTGCGGTCTAGTTCCGGCAGCCGCTGGTCCAACCGCAGCCGCGCCTGGCGCAGCACTGCCCGGACCAGGCAATAGCCGTTAGAGTGCAGCCCAGACGAGGCCAGGGCCAGCACCACATCCCCAGCCACTACCCGCTGCGGGCCCAGGACCTGGTCGGCCTCGACCACCCCAGTGGTGGCGCCGGCCAGGTCGTACTCATCGGCGGCCAGCAGGCCCGGATGCTCGGCGGTCTCACCGCCCAGCAGCGCCGCCCCAGCCGCGGTGCAGGCGGCCGCGATCCCGGAGACGATCGACGCGATCCGCTCCGGGACTAGCCTCCCACAGGCGATGTAGTCGGTCACGAAGAGCGGCTCGGCGCCGACCACCACCAGGTCGTCGACCAACATCCCCACCAGGTCCCAGCCGATCGTGTGGTGCAGGTCGAGGGCCTGGGCGATGGCTACTTTGGTGCCCACCCCGTCGGTGGAGGTGGCCAGCACCGGGCGGGTGTACGCGCGCAACGCACTGGCGTCGAAGAGACCCGCAAAACCGCCGATCCCGCCGATCACCTCAGGCCGGTGAGTGGCCCGGACATGCTCGCGCATCAGCTCCACGGCCCGGTCGCCGGCCTGGATGTCCACCCCGGCCCGGGCGTACGCACTGGTCATGAGACCTCCTGGCAGATACCGAGCTGCTCGGCAGCCCGGGGTGGGATCGGCACCGGGTAAGCGCCGTCGAAACAGGCCCGGCAGAGCCGGTCACCGGGGATACCGGTGGCAGCCACCAGCCCCTCCAAAGAGCAGTAGCCGAGCGAATCGGCCCCGATCGAACGGCAGATCTGCTCGACGCTCATCCCGGGGGCGATCAGCTCGGCCCGGGTGGCGAAGTCGATGCCGTAGAAGCAGGGCCATTCGACCGGCGGGGAAGAGATCCGCACGTGGACCTCACGGGCGCCGGCCTCCCGCAGCATCCGAACCAGCGCCCGCTGGGTATTGCCGCGCACGATCGAATCGTCCACCACTACCAGCCGCCGACCATGGATCACGTCGCGCAGCGGGTTCAGCTTGAGTCGGATCCCGAGCTGCCGGATGGTCTGCGAAGGCTGGATGAAAGTCCTGCCCACATAGGAGTTCTTGACCAATCCCATGCCGTACGGGATGCCTGAGGCCTCCGCATAGCCGATCGCGGCCGGGGTGCCAGACTCCGGCACCGGAATCACCAGGTCGGCGTCGACCGGGTGCTCCCGGGCCAGGGTACGGCCGATCTCGACCCGTACCTGGTGCACCCGCCGGCCCGAGATCACGGTGTCCGGCCGCGACAGGTAGACGTACTCGAATAGGCAGCCCTTCGGGCGGGCCTCGGCGAACCGTTCGGTACGGACCCCCTGGGCGTCGATGGTGAGCAGCTCACCCGGCTCCACCTCCCGGATCAGGGTGGCGCCCACGATGTCCAAGGCGGCGGTCTCGGAGGCGACCACCCAGCCGGCCGCAAGCCGGCCCAGCACCAGCGGCCGTACCCCCTGCGGGTCCCGCGCTGCGTACAGGCTGGTCTCGGTCATGAAGACCAGGCAGTACGCGCCGCGTAGCCGCGGCAGCAGATCCAGCGCCGCCTCACGCAGCCCGCGGTCGTGGTAGCTGCCGAGCAGCCCCGAGACCAGCGAGGTGTCATTGGTGGAGTCCAGGTTCTGTTTGTGTGGCACCTGCTCGCCGGGGCTGCGGCGGGCCAGTAGCCGCTCCAACTGGTCGGTATTGGTGAGGTTGCCGTTGTGAGCCAGCGCCAAGCCGCCGCCGCCCAGCGCGCGGAAGATCGGCTGGGCATTGCTCCAGACACTCTCGCCGGTCGTCGAGTAGCGGGTATGCCCGATCGCGAGATGCCCGGTCAGCGAAGACAGGGTGGGCTCGTCGAAGACCTGCGAGACCAGCCCCATGTCTTTGAAGACCATGATCCGTTCGCCGTTGCTGACCGCCATCCCGGCTGACTCCTGGCCGCGGTGCTGCAGCGCGTAGAGCGCGAAATAGGTGAGTTTGGACACTTCTTCGTGCGGCGCCCAGACCCCGAAGACCCCACACTCATCCTGCGGGCCAACGTCGTGAGGGTTGAGCTCCTGGGTCAACCGACCGTCTCCACGCAGCACGAGGATCAGCCTAGCGAGGGTGACTGGAGATCTGCCCTCGCGGCGCTGTGGCACTACTAGCCGGCAGCCTGCGTGTTCAGCCCACCATCAGTCACCGTCGCGGGGCCGATGCTCACGGTTCAGGCTGGCCAGGAAGTCCGGGTCGTCGTCGGGAGCCATCGGGCGGCTGGGGGTGACGGGCTGGTCGGCGAGGCGTCGGGCCGGGCGGCCGAGAGCCAGCCACAGGAACGGGCCGAGGGCTGGTAGCAGGATGATCACGGCCACCCAGATCGGGCGGGGCAGGGTCCGTACCTCGTCGGGGCGGCTGGCGGCGCAGTCGAGAAAGCAGTACACCAGCAGCGCAACGGCGACGATCACGGGTAGATAGCGAAGCATCCTGGCCCTCTCTGCGGTCCTAGGTTCTCCTCCATCGTACGAGCCGCTAGGAGCGGCGCCACAGGTCGAAAGCCTGCTCGGCGACCTGCGGGTGGGCCGCCAGGATCCCGGTCCCTGGGGCCGGGAAGAGCACATCATGGCCCTGCTCGTCCCAGACCACCCCGCCAGCCTCGCGGACCAGCAACAGCGCGGCCAGGTGATCGATCGGGCAGAAGGCGTGGATTACCGCAGCCTGCCCCCAGCCGGCCGCGATCCCGGCCAGGGTCAAGGTGCCGGAGCCCATCACCCGCAGCGTGACATGCTGGGCGGCCGCGCGGCGGAACAGCCGCGCCATCCCGGGCCAGGCCTCGTGGGCGGCCAATTCGGTCAGCATCACCTGCAGCCGCGGCCGCCCGTCGAGGCTCAGCGGCTGCCCGTTGCGGGTGGCGCCCAGCCCGTACCCGGCCAGCAGGATCTCGCCCAGCCAAGGCTGGGTGACCGCTGCCACGTACGGCTGGTCACCGACCGCCAAGGCCAGGCTGAAACCGGTCCAGGGGATTCGGCTGGCGAGGTTCGTGGTCCCATCCACCGGGTCCAGGTACCAGGTCGGCCCGGCGCCCGGTTCGCCGCCCTGCTCCTCGCCGACCACGGTATGGCCGGGCAGCTCGGCCGCGATGATCGTACGGACCCGTTCCTCGATGGCGGTGTCTACCTCGGTGACCAGGTCCGCGGGATGAGCCTTGGCGGTGACCTCGCCGAGCGGGGCATCACGGGTGTACGCGGCGGCCCAGTCCGCCAACCGGCCGGCCACTGCCAGCGAGCGCTGCAGCTCGGCCGCCGGCAGGGCCGTTGGCAGGCTGACCGATTCCGGCTGGCGGGGCTGCTCCTGGCAGACCGTACCCAGCAGCCGTATCTGGTCGGTGGTGATCGCGTCGACCCCGAGCCCGAGCAGCCAGCGCATCACGGCAGCCTCGTTGGCCGTCCAGGCCCAGGCCTGCAGGCCGAGCTCATGCACCTGGGTGACCAGGGCCGATGACCAGTCGGTCCATTCGGCGTTCACCGCGAAGGGGCGGATCTGAGTGAGCAGGTCCAGGTCGAGTGGGCCCCCGCGGTGCCCGTACTGCAGCGGCGCGGCCGGGTACTCGCGCCGCAGCGCCAGCATCGCCTCGCTAGAGCCACAGCAGGCGACCTCGATCGCCAGCGACAAAGACGCGGCGACCTGGGCGGCAGCGAGCGCGTCCCGGGGCGTGGTGGAATCGATCAGCACCCGGGCCGAGCGGCTGGCCGCCAGCTCCAGCACCTCCTCCAGCAGCGGCACCCGATCCGAGGCCCCACCCAGCCGCCGGATCTGCTCCCAGTCGACCTCTGCGGCCGCGGCCGGCAGCCCCCACAGCCGCCGCAAAGTGGTGTCGTGCAGGACGATGCTACGCCCGTCGCGGGTGGTCCGGACATCGACCTCCAGCCAGTCACAGCCCACGTCGAGGGCGTGGGCGAAGCCGTCGAGGGTGTTTTCTCGGCGGGCTGCGGGGTGGCCTCGGTGGGCGACGCGGAGCACGGGCGGCATGCGCACACCCTAGGGCTGGCTGGTGCCGGCTGCAGGGCCGGGTTAACCGGCCCGGTACGGATGGTCAGCGCCGAGACGAGCGGGGCTCGACCGACAGCCACGGGCGACGTCTGGTCATGTGCACCTCGACGCCGGGGGAGCGCAGCAGGTAGGCCGACACCCCCGCAAACAGTACGATCACCCCGCCGGCGCAGAGCCAGACCGTGGCGCGGGCCCCGAAAGCTGCCCCGACCTGGCCGATCACCGGGGAAACGATCGGAGTCAGGCCCAGGATCATCGCGCTCCACAGGGCCATCACCCGGCCCCGGAATCTGGGCTCCACCCCCATCTGGATCAGGGCATTCGCGGTCACCATCACCTGGACCGAGGTCCAGCCGAGCGGGACCATCAGCAGCGTAAAGGCCCAGAAGGTGGGCGACAGCGCGGAAGCTGCCAGACAACCAGCAAACAGGCCGAGCGCCACGGCGACGTGCCGGATCCGGGGCCGCCGGCGCCGGGCCGCCAACAGGGCAGCGGTGAGTGAGCCGATCCCCATCACCGATCCCAGGGCGCCGAATTCGCCGGCCCCCTTGCCGAACACCTGGGTGGCCATCAGCGGGTTGGTGATCGAGAAGTTGAAACCGAATGCCCCCATTCCGGCCGCGATCGTCAGCAGCAAGGCCAGATCGGCCCGCTTCGCCACGTACCGCAGCGCCAGCAGCAGGCTGCCGGACTGTCGGTCCTTGACCCGGGCCGTGGTCATCCGGGCCGAATCCAGCCGTAGCAGGCAGCAGGCATGCACCAGGTACGCGACGGCGTTCACCACGAAGACCCAGCCGCTGCCGATCAGCGCGATCAAGATTCCCGCCGCGCCGGGGCCCAGCAGGCGGGCCGCGTTGAAACTGGTGGTGGCGGTGTCCCACAGGCAGAAACCGTCGTGGTGTTTCGTCACGGGCACCACGTAGCGCGCCCCGGAACGCAGCACGGCCCGGATCATGGCATCGGCGTCGAGGTCGAAGGGACGCCACCGGTCGGCGAGGTCCTCGTAGCTGGTGCCTTCCCCGAACCGCGCGACGTGCCGGGCGCGGCAGGGCGAGGCGGGGATGCGTACAGTGTTGCCGTACCACTCGGCGTAGCGGTGCCGCGCGTAGGCGTCCTCGACCGGTACCCGCCCGTCGTGGGGTTCGGCCCAGGCCGGCAGGGAGAAGATGCCCCAGTGGATGAAGACGCCCAGCTTGGCGTCGCGATACCAGTCGGGGACGGTGACGTCCGGGTAGTCGACGCCAAGGGCCGGGCCGGTGCGCTCGTCGAAGTTCAGCATCCGGCACCTCGACGGGTGATCGACGGGGTCAGGTCTGGGTTCGGGTTGGAGCGGTCGAAGGGCCAGGTCCCGGGTGTGAGATTGCGGTGCCCGAGCCGCAGCAGATCCTGGTCAACGCCACCCGGGGTGAGGGCCATGACCCACGCCTTCGCCAGGGTGAACAGCTCCGGTTCCAGGTAGCCGATCTTGACCAGCACGACGTCAGCGTCCTCGGGTTCCAGACCGAGCTGACGGAAGTCGTCGAGCAGGTGGAAGGGTTTGCGGCGTTCCGTGATGATCACGTGCACCGACCCGCATCTGACCACCGCCTGGCGGCCTGCGACGGGATCGCCCTCGGCCAGGGAGAACACCTCCCCGCGCACCTCGGCGGGTGGTGCGACCTTGTCGACGTTCCCGCCGACCCGCACATCCACGGCCCCGCCGACCCCGGCATCGAAGCAGGCCGCGACGGCCTCGGGGTCGAAGGTGGAGGCGTGGATCACGACGCGGCCCCCGTCGGTCAGGCCGGGATGGGCCAGCAGTTCACGCACCGTCCACGACACGTCCCCGGCACCGCCCGCGGTGGGGTTATCGCCGGAGTCGGAGATCACGAAGGGTCTGGGTGCGTCCTCGGCGAGCGCCGTCGCCAGGGCACCGTCGAGGGTGTCGGTGGGGCCGACGAAACAGAACTCGTTGCGGGCCGCCCACCAGGCCTCGGCCAGCTCCGAGGCCCCGGCGGCGATGGCCTCCCGGTCATCACCCGTGACGACGACGGCGGCCTGGCAGCGGGGTTCGTCGGCCCATGCGTAGCCAACCCACAGGGCCGCGTCGATCACCCCGTCACAGGCCTCGATCTCCGGTACACGGGCGTAGATCGAGGCCGCGGGTTCCACGCGGGTGGAGGTCTTCTCGCCGGGCAGCAGCAGCGGAACGGGCACGAACGCCTTCCACGGCCGCCTGGCGGCGACGTCCGCACCGACCCCGGAACGCAGCCGGGCGATCAGGTTCCAGGCCGCACGTTCCTTGGTGTTCATCACGTCCTCGTGCGGGGCCATGCGGTAGCAGGTGATCAGGTCCACCTGGTCGACGAGGGTCGCGGAGACGTTGCCGTGCAGGTCGAGGGTGGCCGAGACCAGGCAGTCGGGGCCGATCACCTCCCGCAGGGCGGTGGCCAGGTCGCCCTCCGCGTCGCGCATCCCGACGACGCTCATCGCGCCGTGGATGTCGAGCAGCAGCCCGTCGAACGGCCCCTTGGATGCGGCCAGCTCCAGGATGCGGGCCTTGATGTCCTGGTAGGTCTCCGGGCGAACCGCACCTCCCGGCAGGGAACGGCCGTGGTGCAGCGGCACCCAGTCGACGACCTCCCGAAGTTCCCGGCCAGCTTCGAGGAACGGGTAGTAGGACAGCAGCTCGTCGCCCTCGCGGCGGGTGAACGCCTCGTCGCCGCTCAGGTGCGGGGAGAAGGTGCTGGACTCGATGGACATGCCTGCGATGGCGATCCTAGGCCGTGCGATTCCCCCGTCGGCGGCGGGTGGCAGGGGCGGGCACCAGATGTCGGCGGCTGTGGTCATGGGACGGTTTCCTTCAGGTCGAGGGCCAGGGCGGCGGCCCCGAGGGCGGGATTGGCGAGGGTGGCGCGGTGAACACCAGGGATCGGCACGGTGACCGGCGGATCCGCGACCAGGGCTTCGGTGAGCAGTGGTCCAAGCAGGTCCCAGGCCGCCGTCACTCCTCCTCCGACCACGACATCGGTCAGATCGAGCAGGGTGGTGGCCACGACGATGCCCTGCGCCAGGGCCTGCGCGGCGCGGGTGAACACCTCGACGGCGGCGCTGTCACCTCTTCTGGCTGCGACCGCGATGTCGGATCCGGTTAGTCCGGTCCGGCCCGTCAGGTCGGCGTAGCGCAGAGCGAGGGAACGCCCCGAGGCGAGGGTTTCGAGATGCCCCACTCCACCGCAGGTGCAGCG
>ERZ773059.1755-NODE-1755-length-10391-cov-23.654025_pt1 | contig 10391 bp, 3 predicted proteins | sample MGYA00580514_ERZ773059 | MGnify/ENA primary metagenome ERZ773059 (study PRJEB29015, sample SAMEA2737981) | human oral metagenome | biome: human oral; feature: human-associated habitat; material: dental | place: China | collected 2056 ...
GCGCAGCGGGGAGACGACGACGCGGCCGGCCGGCAGCCCGTAGACGGTGCCGCCGCTGCCGGTGCGCGTGGCGGTGAGGACGCCGGCCTCGGCCAGGCGGGCCAGGAGGGCGCGGGCCAGGCGGGCGGCGTGAGTGGGCGCCACGCGCAGGCACTTGCGGGTCCAGGTGGTGTACCAGGACCTGGGCGAGTCCACCGGCACGAGGGCCGATTTGCGGGTGTCCAGGCCGCCACCAACCCGGGGGAAGGCGGGAGCGGCGCGTCCGGCGGGGAAGGCGGGCTGGCCCTGACCGCGATTGCGCTTGTACCAGATCCACAGGCGCCTGCCGTCGTCGTGCTTGTAGCGCGCCAGCCATTCGTGGTCGATGGCGCCGTCGCGGCGCATGCGCTCCAGGACGCCGCGCACCCAGGCGAGCAGATCGGCGTCGCCGACGCCGTCGAAGCCGGTCAGGGCCCCCTGCCGCTCGCCTCCGAGCGCCTGGCGGGCCAGGCCGGTCAGGGCGGCGGCGCGCCCGGCGTCGACGTGGACGGCCACCGAGCCGGTGGCCTCCAGGGTGCGCCCGTACGTCGATTGGAGGCCCACCTCCAGGGCGATGTCGAACAGGAGCCGACGGCGCACGTGGGGCTTGGCCCGGCTGCGCTTGGAGGCCGAGGCCTTCGGATCCCAGTAGGGCTTGAAACGCTGGTGCTCGACCAGGGCCGCGGGCACGAGCCGGTAGCGGTCGAAGGCGCTGGCCTGCGCATCGTCGAGGGCGGCCTCGGCCCACTCCTCGATGGACATCTCGGTGCTCAGGGCGCCCCGCAGGGCCGAGCGCAGGCTCATGGTGTGGGAGCGCTGGTTGACGAAACCGGCGCGGTGGGCGGCGTCCTGCACGGAGTCGGTGAAGATGAGGGCGCGCTTGTCGACGCTGTCCAGGGCGGCGTCGCCGAACAGGGTGGTCAGGGACACCGACAGGAGCGTGGTGACGGCCGAGCCGAGGAAGCGGATGGAGTCCCTGTCCCCGCAGGAGGGGCACACGTCGCGGGCGGAGCCCTCGGCGACGGTCCGCTCGTCGCCGGTCAGGGTGAGGACCGGCAGGATGAGGCCCTCCCTGGCCTCCGCGCTGTCCTCGGCCGGACGGCGGGCGAGGAGCTCGCGGTCGTTGATGGAGTACCAGCGCAGCCCGGGGTGGCGGGCCTCCAGGTTGAGCTCCCCGGCCTCCATGCGGGCGTGGTAGTCGGCGTCCTCCCCGGGGGCGTGCAGGAGGGTCCGGAAGCGGGGGTCGCCGGTCTTGCGGTCGCGGCGCACCTGGGACTGGTCGTCCTTCTCCCGCTGCCCCGTGGGGGCCAGCACGACGCCCCAGCCGGAGCGCCCGCACGAGCGGCAGTACAGGGCCGGGCGCGCGGGCTCGTCGACCCGCGCCTGCTCGGAGGCGGCGTCGGCCCAGCGGAAGGCCGGCAGGGAGCTCAGGGCCCGGTCGACGCGGGTGACCTCGCGGATCCACAGGGTGACCTCGACGTTGACGGCGCTGCGGTCGGGGGCGCCGTCCAGTCCGGCGCGCACGACGGACAGGGCCGCCAGGATCGCGCACAGCACCCGGCGGGCCGGGCCCGGCTCGCAGGCGGGGCCCAGCAGGTCGCGGGCGAGTCCGGCCAGCGGCGTGGAGATCTCGGCGGCGCGCACGAGATCCAGGACATCGGGGTGGGCCTGGAGGGCGCAGGCGAGCCCGGCGGCGTCGAGGGAGTCCTCGAGCCCGTCGGGCAGGTCGTACAGGCGGGCGACGACGCCGCGCAGCAGCTCCTCGGGGTCGGGGGAGCCGGCCTGGGCGAGGTGGGCCAGGGCCCGCAGGTTCTCGCCCGGCAGGGAGCGCAGGCGCAGGGCGCGGCCGGTCAGGCCCAGGGACTCGGCGGCGACGTGGTGGGCGGCGGCCCACCGGTCGAGGTCGGCGCGGGTCTCGGTGACGACGGCGTCGGCGGACAGGTCGACCCCGAAGACGTCTCGGGCGAAGGCGAGCATCCGGGAGGGGTCCCCGCCATCGCCGAGGGTGGCGGACGTGGCCACCGGGCACACGGGCCCCAGCGGTGAGTCGGCGAAGGCCTCCCGGCGCGGGTCGTCGGTGCTCAGGTGGGCGCGCAGGGTCAGGCCCAGGCGCCGCAGCAGCATGGCGACGTCGGTGCCCTGGGCGCCGTCGTAGGTGTGGAACTCATCCAGGACCAGATAGGTGAGGGAGGCGGCTGAAGCCCGCCACAGCTCGCGGTCCTCGGGGCGCAGGAGCAGCTGGTCGAGCATCTTGTAGTTGGTGAGCAGGATGTCCGGCGGGTCGTTGCGGATGGCGTGGCGGTCGGTGATGAGGGATTCCGCGGTGACGCGCTTGTTCGGCCGGGCGGAGGAGTCGCCGGTGTAGACGGCGGCGCGCACCCCCGTCAGGGCGGGGTCGGAGGCGATGAGGCGGGCCAGGCGGCCGGCCTGGTCCGCGGCCAGGGCGTTCATGGGGTAGAGGATGAGGGCCTTGACGCCGGTGACCCCCCGGGCGCGGGCGCGAAGCACGTGGTCGAGGACGGGGTGGAGGAAGGCCTCGGTCTTGCCCGAGCCGGTGCCGGTGGTGACGATGGTCGGCTCGGGGCGGTGGCCGCCCTTGGTGGTCAGGCGGCGGTAGGCGTCTTCCTGGTGCTGGTAGGGGGCCAGGCCCGGGTCCCAGTCGAGGGGGCGGTCGGTGGGGGCGGCGGGCTCGTCGGCCGGGCCGGGTTGGCCGGGTGGGACGGGGCCGGCGGCCGGGCCGGGATGGCCGGGCTGGTCGGTCCGACCGGGACTGGCGGTGGGACCAGACTGACTGGCCCGTCCGGGGCTAACTGCGCGGGCGCTCGCGGCCAGGTAGGGCAGGCGCAGGCGCACGAAGGGGCCGACGAAGACGCCCTGCTCCTCGTCCTGGAGGAAGTCAGCGAGCACCCGCCGCGGCTCGGCGTCGGTGAGCGCGAAGGTCGTCGACAGGTAGTCGACGATGGACCGACGGATGCGTTCGGCCTGGAGGCTGGGGAGGAGGAGAGTCATGACTGGGGCGCGCTGGTTGTGGACGGTGGGGGCTCGGATGCGGTGCGGGACAGGTGTCCGCCGGGACGCCGGGCCCGCCGCGGCTTCGTGCGGATCGTCGTCGCTCCGGGACAGGGATCCCGCAGGCCAGAGGCTACCGCAGAAGGATGAGGGCCAGGCCGAGTGCTGTCGGCGGGCCTCGACTCTGAGCAGCATGATGCACGCTCCGTACTCTTCATCTATGATGCGCATCATGAAGGTTATTCAGGGGGTGGTCTTGAAGGAATAGAGTGCGAGTGCTACGATGATGATCTGCTCGAATGTTTCCAGGGGTCTCCTGTAGAGTGTGTGGAGGATTCTCCAGGACTTGATGTGGGCGATGGTCCGCTCTTTCGGCCTGGCGGATCCGGTTGATGCTCTTGTTGGCCTCTTCGGCCGCTTCGCTCAGTTCGCCGTTGGGGGGGGGGCTTCTTGTGCGGGGTGATCATTCTCCTTCCGACGTATACTTTGTCGGTGATCCACCCGGAGGGATCGATTCCGTTGAGCAGTCCGGAAGGCGCCTGGGGCGGCCACGTCGTGCATGGATCCCGGGTAGGGGTCGGAGGCCCACACCAGCCTGCCGCTGGGCAGGACTAAGATCCGGGTCGTTCATTCCGGTCGTCCCGTGCCCACCGCGGCCACAATTCGCGGTGATTCCGCCAGCTCCAGCAGGGGAAGAGGGTGCCGTCCACCACGTAGTCGCAGCTCTCGGGCACCTCCTCCGCGGTGAGCAGCAGGTCCTTTAGAGCCCGTGCGATCGCATCGGTCAGGGCCCCGATGGCCCGCGAGATCGTGGGCTGGGAGGCGCCCAGCTGCTCGCCAATCGCCGCCTGTATCACATTGTGGCGCATGTAGATCAGCGCCGCCTTCAGAGAGTTCCTTAGCCCCAGGCTCGGCGGATACCCCTCGACGCCCTCCTCTCGCAGGCGGATGAGCAGGTCGGCGAACTCGGGGGTGGGCAGTTCCGTGGTATACTTCATGGCGATGGTCCGTTCCTCATGAGATCGTGGATATTGTCTTCGTAAACCATTGTACCTCATGCGGACGGACCATCATAATATCGTTTCTCGGAAATGCGGCCAGACGCCCGCTGAATAAGCTTTCCGAAATCCTGGCACTCGAGCTTTCTTTCGGCAAGAAAGGCGGAATGGATCTACGTGTCGATCTGGAGTTAATCGACTTCGGGTTCCGACGCGCCGGACAGTAGACCGCAGAACCGCTTGGCTCGGGTGATGGCCACGTAAATGATGCAGTGTTCCTCTTCCAGTTCACGAAGCCCTGACTTGAGCGCGTCGATTTGGTTGCGGGAGAGTGCGACTCCGACACGTTCCCACTCCCGTCCCTTGGCTTGGAAGACGGTGAGGCCGGGAATTAAATTCGTCTGGCGGAGCCTTATCGCCAATTGAGCGAGTTGCAGTCTCACGTTAGCCTCTTTATCCTCGTCGGGGAGTCGACTTGGTTTGCGTACTCCAAACCTCTTGATGGTTTCGCGGAGGTCGTCAAGTACTTGAGCCTCGTCTTTGCCGCGGCGCAGACTCGCGACAATCGGATTTAATTTCTGGTCTTGCTGCGCCAGGAAATCCTCGCGGTCAAGCTTGAGTTTCAAGATCGCACCTTCACGTCCGTACGACGCTGTGCCGAAGCGGGCGCGCGTGACAACGTCAAGGAGGAGGTTCATTGCCGCATCCGTGGCGTTGTTCACCGTGTGAAACGCAAGCGGAAGAACATTGTCGCCGACGGTCCATAACTGGGTCCAATTCCGGGCGAGTGCGACGTCAACCTCGCTGCTGGTGACTTCAGGGAGGGATACCCTGATGCCCTCCCGGAGGTCGGCCGCGAGTTGAGGCATCTGGTCGCCGTGGAATCGGAATGACTCTGGTTGCTGATAGGCCTTGAACTGTTCAGAAGTATCCCGCAGTAGATTCTCAACGAGTTGCGGTGTTGCGCCCCGCCATTTGTAGAGTGCTTGCCATGGGTCTCCGATCAGGGTTACCGAGAGGTTAGAGTCGGATGCCAAGCGAACGATATTGAGGTCAAGGGTGTTTGCGTCATACACCTCGTCGATCACCAGGGCGCGATAACTCTCTGACAACCAGTTGGCTGCAAACTGCTGGAGGTCCTCGAGTTCCATGGCCGCTTGTAGGATGGAACGAACGTCTTCGTGGCTGACGATACCATTGTTCAGGATATTTTCATGGTATTCTATTCTCCCAATCCCCCAGCAAGGTTTTGTCACCTTCTGGCTATGCGACGTTATTTTACGATTATCATCTAGGCTGGCAAATCGTTTGTAACCGCCATCCTTCAGGAAATGGAAGCCTGTCAGTCCTCGGTAATCGTCGCGTACGTCGAGAGTTGCGATGCCCTTAGGCCACGTGAGTTTGCCTTCGCTGAGGAGATGGTTGAGGATGTCGACGTGGAGATGGTCAAAGGTGATAACGCGATGGGCTGGCCTGATGCAGTTTGCGCCCCATCGGAGGTTGATCCGCTCGCGCAACTCGGCCACTGCAGCCCGGTTGAAAGTTAGACCGAGCACGCCGCGAAGATCGCCCGCATGGTATCGCAGGTGACCGTAGCGCTCTGCTGCGATGGTCGTCTTACCGCTGCCGGGCGCCGAGATGATGTTAACAAGTCGGTCAGGCGCGGCTGCGGCAAGTACCTGGGCATCGGTTAACTGAATCATTGCTGTGCTCAGGCGACGTCATCTATGGGGGTGGAACCGGGCTCTGAGCCGTCGTAGAGCCAGGTGAACATATCACTGATGTGAGTCGGTACCGTGACCGAGCTCAAGTTCTGGTCGATCAGCAGCGCCAGCGCGAGGGAGAACCTGCCCTTGTTTCTAGGGTGTGTCACAAAATACTGGTCGACGGTTTCAGTCGTTACTGGGGCAGGTGCCTTGAGATTGCATTCCGTAAAGGCACCCTTGACGAGTGTTTCGTTACCGCTGACGAGTGAGGGCTCTAGTGTCGGATGGGACCAGAAGAAGCGTGCCGACTCGTGGTTGAGTTCTTCGTGCCAAGCAGGCGGCTGCGCGTCGGAGAGCGGTTTGTCATGTAGGTCCGTGTCGGCTACGGCGGCAATACGGGTGACGAGCTCGTGGCCAGATGTCGCAAGTAGGCGAAGCGGCCATTGCCCAACTTTGTGGCCGACTGGAAGGATAGCAAGGGAGTCGATGAACCCGACTCGGCGAGTGTCACTACCTGCCCATGCCCGCCCGAACAGCCTGAGGATGCTGGCCTCTGTGACGCCTTCGACGATGAGGAGCCGGTCGGCAAACAATGCAGCTGACCTCGTTGCGTCGAGGTGCAGTCGAGTTTGCTGGAACAACTGGGTCTTGAGACTCTTGCTCAACGGAAGATCCGCGAGCTGACGTGAGATTGTGTGGTTGTCAGTATCCTTTCGCACGACGACAAGTTCCTCGGGATCGCAAGCGGCAGCGAGGTCAGCAGAGTGCGTTGTCATGATGACCTGAATATCTGGGCGCTCTTTGACCAAACTGCGCAAATTGCGAATGAGACCATACTGAAGTTGTGGGTGGAGGTGAGCTTCTGGCTCCTCGATCAAGACCGTTGCGTGGAAGAGCTCGGGGTAGAATGAGTCTGCATCAGCATCTGCGGCTTCTGCAGTCCGGGCGAGCCTCTCCCGCGCAGCCTTGGCAAGTTCATCGTCCCCTGCTACAGGCGCTGACTCTGCACCCTCGTCTGCCTTTTTGCAGTCAACCGGAGGATCGTCAGGAACTGGTGTGCTTCCTGCATCTGGAATGCCAGCGAGAGTGACGGCTATGTGAAGCAGGTTCACATAGCCCAGGCTCGACACCTGCAACCGTCGGGCGGTCGCACGGTCTGGGAACAACGCGACGAGCATCTCGAATACTCGGGCGAGGTAGGTGTCATCGACCGTTTGAGTCCCGACAAACGCGTGATGCTCCTGGACCCCGCCGCTGATAATTCTGAGGTTCTCGGCAATACGGTCTTCGACGTTTCCCACGAGTGGGTGGCTGGTGAGTGAATTGAGCATCCCTTCGGCTTGGGCTCGCAGAGACCGAAGGCCGCCGGTTTCGGGGTGCTTCCGCTCGTCGGCGCGGAGAAGTTCGAGGAGGATTCGAGCATCACGTCGTGAGAGGTCGTCAACAGGATTCCGCAATGCTGGGAGATGCACGAGCCGAATACTGTCGTACTCGTCGGAGGATTTCAGAGGTTGACCAGCGCGAACACGGCCCAGCGAGCGTTCGAGCGGGCGACACCACTGCGGGGCGCTGAGACCTCGCCGCTTTAGATGTGCACCCAGAGCGCCTTCGCACAACGCATCTGCTTCGAACTCGTACGTAACGTGTACCATGCGTGGGGTCGGCCCCAATGCCGTCGCATCAATCGGTGCGAGCCGGGGGAAGCTACGTGGATGAGCCAGAGCGATCGCCTCGTTGATAGTCGTCTTCCCCGAGCCATTCGCACCGAGAATTAGTGAGAAACGCCCGGGTAGTTCACAGACAATCGGCGAGTTTGCAGAGGCGCGGTATCCTTCGACTTCGATGCGTTTCAGATGCATGCGTCACCTTCTTGTATTCTTCGGGGCAGAGTTGGAGTCACATCAGTGGGCACGTACGTTGTGATTGGGGTTAGTCTTTGCTGATCTGAGGTGCTAGAATATCACTGTCTCCAACTACTGTTTCGTCCTCCGACTTTTCGAGTTCCTCTGTGGGTGAATCGCATTCCATGCTAAGTCACCCGACCTGTCTTCTTTATCTGTACTGTATGGTTGACTGAGGGGTAGTTGTCTCTTAGCGGGGGGATGCGTAGAATGAGTGTGGTGGGTGTTGCGCTGAACTCATATCTCCTCTGTGAGGGCGGTGTGGATGCGTCGGAAGTCGGATTCTCGGTCGCGGATGCGAAAGGGGAGATCGTAGACGTAGGATACACCGGAGCCGGGGTGGGTGTGAGTACGCTCCGATAGCGGCATGTCCTCATTGGAATCAGGACGTCTACGCTTCTCCCAGGCCTGGCGGACTGGGGTCGGCAACTGGCGGCCATTCGCATCATAGACGTACGCACCCTGGCCGCGACCATGGTCGTAGTCGTAGAGGACTGCGAACTGGGTGCGGTAGATCGTGCACAGATCCTCGATCGGAACACCCAGCATCATCGCCACCATGGCGTCGATCTCCGCCTGGGCATTACGGCGATCCTCGGCCCGCCGCAAGGGAGTATCGGCCGTCCAGTCCGGACCAATAGGACGCTCGTCGTAACGCTCCAGGATCGGAGAATCTGTCGCAAACGACTCATCCCAGCACTCAGCCCACAGGCTCCCATAGGCGTTGGTAAGACAATTGAGCCGCAACGTTCGGAGAATGACCTTTTTTGTGAATGGATGCTTGTCTGGGATTATAGGTAAGAGTGCGAAATCGCGTGGATAAATATGGTTTCGTCCGGAAGATCTGAGCTGGAAATCTGAGCACAATGACGATGTAGCAGCTGCTACTGTAAGAATACGCGTGGAGTCACTTGGATATCCCGCTGAGTTCACCGTGTGTACGTGAGTGGCGCCCGGTGGAATCAAAGCTACTGCGAGGGTCCGTTCTCCGGTGATGGGGGCCATGTTGCGCCACGCGATGCGGTAGTAGTCACAGGCAGGCGAGCTATCCCAATGAGTATAGAGGCGCTTGTAGGTGGTGCGGTCGCCTGTAGGTTTGTATTGGGTAACAGGCTGAGCATTTGCAGAAAGGGCTTCCAGGTCGGTCGAGGTCCAGTCTCTCTGGTTGGTCATTGTCCGATTCGGCTGTTTGTATAACGACGTAGACACGTAGAGATGTGATCCTTGAAGGATAGCGTCTTCCCAGGAAGAGTTTCCCCATGCTTGAATAAACCTCCCCCTTTGACGGTCTATTGACTCGTCCCATCCTCGGGAGAATCTGAGCTCGAGTGAGTCGATCCGGGGGCTGTAGGCAAGGGTTGCAAGCATGCGTGACGAGGTAGAATTGACGGTGGACACCATAGAAGTGGAGTACCAATTGTCGGATTCGGTGACGGCTTGCCATGACTGAAGGACTAAGTTGTCGACATGCTGAATACGAGCCGCATGGGGGCGGAGATCCCAGGAGCCGGTGTGGGGGTCCCTGAATCCTGGTTCTTCGCCCGAACTGTCATGTTTAAGCGAACGTATGACAGTGTCGGGGTGATAGAGAGATACTGCGTGGAGAAAGCTAGGCTCTCGTTCAATGGCGTAAATATTAACACCATAACGTTTTTGGTTTTGAATATCGAATAGACGAAGTTCGTTAATGAATTGCCAGTGTCGACGTAGATGTCGGTAAGTTGCCGTACGCAACTGTTGAGTTTTTGTGTCGTTGAAATGACTCTCCAGATGAATGAGCCCTGAAGCTCCGCATCGACTTTGATGCTGCCACACCTGGCACATGAAAGCGCGGTAGAGATCCGGCTGACCGCTGAGGAGGGGGTAGACGGACGGGTCGCTCAGGAGCTCAGAGAGCACGATGACCTCAGTGGTCCCGTCGATGACCGTGTGTAGGACTCCAGGACGAGCTAAGGTGTGTGACATGCGCTCTTTCTTGACTGCAACGGAGGGCTTATTGCTGAGTGACCACCAGGGGTCTCCTTCGGAGAGGAGGCCGTCCACATCGGTGCGGGGCCTCACCCACGGCGGGTTTCCCACCTGGAGGTCGAAGCCGCCGCGGGCGAAAACGGTGGCGAAGTCCAGCTCCCAGTGGAAGAAACCCTGGGCCTGAGCCACATCCCGGACGACGGTGAGCCACTCGTGCTCCTCGATAACGGAGTCGACCGCGCGGGCGCCGGCGAAGCCGAGGTCCATCTCCTCCGCCTGTTCGAGCTCGCCCCAGGCCGTGGCGTCGGCGAAGGTCGCGGCGTCGGCCGGACCCGCCTTGCCCGCAATGCCCAGGAGTCCCTCCAGGGCGCCCAGCCACGCATCCAGGCTCGGCGGCTTCACCTTCGTGGTCAGCGGCCAGTACCACAGCGCACACCACGCATCCATGACGAGTCGCAGCCGCCGGTACGCCGAGCCCGGCTCCGCCAGGTACTCCTCGATCTCCTCACGGGACACCGTCGAACCGGCGTCGGCCTGCGCCTGGCGGCCCCACAGGTCGATGCGCCTTGAGGCCTCCGCCTCCGCCACCCGCAGGCGCCGCAGGGTCAGCTCCCACAGCACCTCCGCGCGCCGCGCCAGGGCGGTCATCCGCTTGGTCTGGGCGGTGGTCGGCGTCTTCGTGATATTCCTGCGCCAGGTCTTGAGAGCCTTGAGCCTCTCGGCATCCACGAGGTCGCGCACCTGCTTGGGGACCTCCACCGCGCTGCCCCAGCCCTTGGCCGGCAGCAGGA
>ERZ773059.1760-NODE-1760-length-10375-cov-2.566473_pt1 | contig 10375 bp, 9 predicted proteins | sample MGYA00580514_ERZ773059 | MGnify/ENA primary metagenome ERZ773059 (study PRJEB29015, sample SAMEA2737981) | human oral metagenome | biome: human oral; feature: human-associated habitat; material: dental | place: China | collected 2056 ...
TGCTCTCGGGCGATCTGGTCCAGGATCAAGACCGATTCGCGGTGGAGCCAGTCGGCGGTCCAGTCGGGCGCCACGTACGCGCCGTGCCCCCACACCGAGCCGATCTGCTGACCGCCGAGCGACTGCCAGATCTGCTGGCCGGCCAGGATGTCGTCGCCAGTCATCACAACCTGCCCGGAGCTGTCGACCACACGGGCAGGGATCGGCGGTTTGGCCTGGTTGATCTGGTACCCCATCCACAGCAGAACCCCGAAAGATCCGACGAGCACGACCGCCAGGGCGATCCACCAGCGTCGATCCCGACCGGCGAAGACTCTTGCCCCATCGACCGGACCCATCAGAACTCCTTCCGAGACAGGAAAAGCAACAGCGATACCTGTATCACAGCTGGCGCTGGTTGTCCTGCCCTGGGAACATCTGGGGTCGCGGCTCGCGGTGCGGACCGGCGACCGGTCGCCGGGGTCGGGGTTCAGGACCAGCGGTTGCGCGCCAGCTGGTTTGCGTGCCGGTCTGCTGCTCGGGAGCCGGCCGAGTTGGAGCCCGGCACCCGGCTGGGTAGCTGGTGGCGCAGACTAGCCGACTGCTGCCGGGCCCAGTCCGCGGGCGCATGGAGCAGATCCGGCGGGGGCGTCATCCGCAGCCGGTTCACCCGCTCAGACATGACCTCGGCGAAACGGGTCACCGTGTCCGGGTCGGGCGTCATCCGCAGCCGGTTCACCCGCTCAGACATGACAGGCCGATCGGTCGCGCCGGCCCCGTGTGGTGAGCCTTGGGTGGTGCAGGGGCCGCATCGCGATGAGCACGGGGGATCCTCCGGGTCGGGCTTCCCCGGCAGAGCCGGGCTTGGGGGACGGCGCCACGAAGGTTGCTCTCCTACCTTTTGACGGGGAGCGGCCGACCTGCACCGGGGTATCGTCTAGCAGCCTTGACTCATGGTCAATGCCTTGGATGAGAGTTCTCTCATCCCTGTTCTTCGCCTGGGTGCCAAGGAACTTCGGATTCTCGGGGGAGGGATGGCAGCGGCCGTCCGGATCCCCATAGTTGGATCTGTCAGGCCCTCGACGGGGCGGGAGAGTCGAGTATGGCGAGAACGACCCAACTACTGTCACGGTCATGATGGTCGACGACGAGGGGCACCCGGGGAGCTCGCGAGGCGGCTACCAGGACCGTACCGGCGCCGGTTTCTCGCCCCCGTTCACTGCGACAGACGTACCAGCCAGCGACCAGAAACCCAGCCGACCACTAGGCTGCCGGTGAGCACCGAGGGTGAGGGAGCAGACCGTGGCAGACCTGAGCATCCAGACGACCCCGATCGACGGACTGCTGGTAGTGACGTTGGACGTCAGGGGCGACAACCGAGGCTGGTTCAAGGAGAACTGGCAGCGGGAGAAGATGGTCGCCTTGGGACTTCCAGACTTTGAACCGGTCCAGAACAACATGTCGTACAACGACGAGGTCGGCACTACCCGCGGCATTCACGCCGAGCCCTGGGACAAATTCGTCTCCTCGGCGCAGGGCCGCTACTTCGGGGTCTGGGTCGACCTGCGCCAGGGGCCCGGCTTTGGGACCACCTTCACCTGCGAGGTCGACGAATCGGTCGCGGTGTACGTGCCGCGCGGGGTCGGCAACGCGTACCAGACCCTGACCCCGGGCGTCACCTACGCGTACCTGGTCAACGACCACTGGTCGGCCGAGAAGACCAGCGAATACGCCTACGTCAACCTGGCCGATGAGACCCTGGCGATCCCGTGGCCGATCCCGCTAGACCAGGTCCAGATCAGCGACAAGGACCGCAATCACCCCCGGTTGGCGGATGCACTGCGGGTCCCGGCCCGTAAGACCTTAATCCTGGGCAGCCAGGGCCAGCTCGGTCGGGCTTTGGCGGTCGAGTTCCCCGATGCCGACCGGGTCGACGTGGACCAGCTCGACCTCACCGACCCAGACCAGGTCGCGGCCTGGCCCTGGGCCTCGTACGGGCTGATCCTGAACGCCGCCGCCTGGACCAACGTCGACGCGGCGGAAACGCCGCAGGGTCGGCGAGCCGCGTGGAAGGCGAACGCGAGCGTCCCGGCGAACCTGGCCCGGATCGCCGCCCGGCACCGCCAGACCCTGGTCCACGTCTCCTCCGACTACGTCTTCGACGGTTCCCGGCAGGGCTGGACCGAGGACGACGACCTGGCCCCGCTGTCGGTGTACGGGCAGTCGAAGGCCGCCGGGGACCTGGCAGTCTCGGTGCTGCCCCGCCACTACCTGGTGCGGGCCTCCTGGGTGATCGGTGACGGCCGGAACTTCGTCTCCACGATGGCCGACCTAGCGGCCCGCGGAGTGTCACCGAGCGTGGTCGACGACCAGATCGGCCGGCTTACCCATGCCGAGAACCTGGCCCGCGCGATCGCGCGCCTGGTCCGCAGCCGGGCGCCGTACGGCACGTACAACTGCACCGACGGCGGTGAACCGAGAAGTTGGGCGCAGATCGCGCAGGCGGTGTTCGAGGCGAACGGCCGTTCCGCCGCCGACGTCACCCCGGTTAGCACCGAGCAGTACTACGCCGGCAAGCAGGCCATCGCGCCGCGACCCCACGGCAGCACCCTGGATCTGTCCAAATTGGAAGCCACCGGCTACGTGGTTCCGGTGTACGAGCCTGGCCACTGACCCGAGCGTAGGCGAGGGCAAACAGACCCGCACCCCTAGAATGTCCGGCGGGCAGGCTGAAGGGGGAGGCATGGCGCAGCAGTTCCGGGTGACCTGGCAACGAGCCAGCCTGGCCGCCTGGGACGTGGTCAGCTGGCTGCTGGCCGCTACCTTGTTCACGCTGGCGCGCCACTACCGTCCCGGCGGGGGTTTTGAGCTGACCGACGGTGAGTGGCTGTACCTGCTGGTTTTCGTCTCGGCAGCCGTGGTCAGCCAGCTGGTCGGCGGGTACCTGACCAAGCTCTACCGGGGCCGCCACCATGTCGGCTCCTTCGACGAGGCCCTCACCCTGGGCCTGCTGGTGACCGGGATCGCCGTCATCTTGGTGGTGGGGTCGCTGGCGTTGGCCTCACCCGGTTTCCCGCTGTTTGTGATGCTCACGGTCCCGATCGGGGCGCTGATGCTGGAAGGCGCGGGCCGGTTCGCGGCCCGGGCGTACTTCACCCGGCACCTGCGCGACAGCGCCGCCGAGGACGCGATCGCGGTGCTGGTGTACGGGGCGGGCAACGCCGGGCAGCAATTCGGCCGGCTAGTGGCGACCGACAAGGACGCCCCGTACGAGATCGTCGGCTACATCGACGACGACCCGACCAAACAAAACCTGCACCTGGGCGCGTACAAGGTGCTCGGCAGTCGAAAGGATCTGGTGGCCCTGGCCACCAAGCACGGGGTGCAGACGATCGTGATGGCGATGCCGACCGCCACCCGGGAGGTGTCGCGGATCACCGACCGGGAGGGCCTGCAGCTGCTGGTGATGCCTGGAACCAAGGACATCGTCGGCGGCCGGGTGAACTTGGCCCAATTGCACCGGATCGACGTCGCTGACCTGCTCGGGCGGCGTCCGATCACCACCGACATTGCCGCCATCGCCGGATACCTGCGCGGCAAAGTGGTACTGGTCACCGGGGCCGGCGGCTCGATCGGATCCGAGATCGCCCGGCAGGTGAGCCGCTTCGACCCGCGGGAACTGGTGATGCTGGACCGTGACGAGTCCGGGCTGCACTCCACCCAATTGTCGATCTACGGGCACGGGATGCTGGACACCCCGAACATGGTGCTTTGTGACATCCGCGACGCCGAGGCCCTCGACCAGGTCTTCAAGGCCCACCGCCCGGACGTGGTCTTCCACGCCGCGGCGCTGAAGCACGTCCCGATGCTGCAGCAGTACCCTGATGAGGGCTGGAAGACGAACGTCCTGGGTTCGCTGAATCTGCTGCAGACCGCGCGCCGGCACGGGGTCGGACGTTTCGTCAACATCTCCACCGACAAGGCCGCCGACGCGACCACGGTGCTCGGCAAGACCAAGCGGATCGCCGAAGAACTGACCGCCTGGCATGCCGGCGAGAACGCCCGTTACCTGTCGGTACGGTTTGGCAACGTCCTCGGCTCGCGGGGCTCGGTGCTGTTCACGTTTACCGCCCAGATCGAGGCCGGCGGCCCGGTGACGGTCACCGATCCACACGTGACGAGGTACTTCATGACTATCCCGGAGGCCTGCGAATTGGTGATCCAATCCGCCGCGATCGGGGAACCGGGTGATGTGCTGGTACTCGACATGGGCGAGCCGGTCCGGATCCTGGAAGTTGCCGAGGGACTGATCGCCCGTTCCGGCAAGGACATCGAGATCGTCTTCACCGGTCTGCGTGAGGGCGAGAAACTCCACGAGGTGCTGAGCTCCGCCGACGAATGCCTTGAGCCCACCTCGCACCCCATGATCAACCGGGTCCACGTCCCGCCGCTCGACCCGGCAGCGCTCGGCGACGGCACCCCTTTGCACGGCGACCAGATCGACCGTCTTACCCGCCAGCAGGCACCCGCCATCCCAGCGGACACCGCTAAGCGGTAGGCGGCAGAACCGGCTGGTGCGCGCACTGTGCCGGACCGAAGCTGGCCCGGGCCGTCAGATCTAGCAGCCCAGACGCCAATGGGCCCGCAGGTGTGCCGGCGTGGAGTCGGGCTGGGCGGCCTGTCGCGCGGGGCTGGGCCTCGCAGACCAGCGGGCTGAATGCGGCCCGGCCCGGTGTTTCGGCGTGACACGTCCGGTATGGCCCGCTGGTGTGCAGTGCCCCTGGGGCGTGGCTGAGCCGGCCCGAGACAATCCCAGGCCGGCTCGGTCAAGGGGCCGCTCAGGCGGCCCTACGGCGGGCTGCCAGGATCGCCGTACCGGCCACCAGCAGTCCGGCGGCGAGGCCGGCCAGGCCGAAGGGGATGCTGGACCCGGTGTTGGGCAGTGTCGGCACCGGGCCCGGAGTCGGGGCGATGGTGATCGTCGGCATGCTGCTGGGGGCCTCGGCCGGCGGGGTAGCTGAGGCGTTGACAACCGGTTCGTATCGGGCCGGGGCAGTGACCGTACCATCGACGGTGATGCCCACCATCCGGACACCGTGGGTACGCCCGGTGAAGGTCGGTTCCGGGGTGAAGACGATCTCACCGGTGGCCGGGTCGATGGTGTAGGTGCCCTGCCCGTCGATCGTGACGGTGGTGGCCGGATTGCCGGCCTGGTCTTTCAACGAGAAAGTCAGCCCGGACAGGTCCGCATTCGGCTCCAGATAGCTCGCCGCCGGGGTGGTCTGGTTCGTGTCCTTCGCGTCGACCGTGGCGGCCGGTCGTGCCGTACGGGGCAGGACCACGATGCGGTGGCGGTAATCCTCCACCTCGCCGGTCCGCGACAGGCCGCCGGCGGTGGCTTCGTCGCCGTCGCGGGCGATCGGTAACCGGGTGTAGCTGTAGGCCTGGTGCGGGGTCGAGGTCGCCTGGGCCGGGACGGTCCACGACAGGTTCACGGTGGTGGCCCCGGCGCTGACCTGGACCGGTTGGGAGGCCTCGTCTGGGTCGAAGGTGCCGTTGTGGTCCCAGTCGATCCAGCCGCGTACGGTGGCCGGATGGGTCCCGTCGGTGCTGACCGGGATCGGCTGGCCGCCCAGGGAGAAGATCTCGCCGGGGGTCGCGATGAAGGTGTGAATGCCGTCGGCGCCGCGGATGAATCCTTCGACCCGGCCGTTGGTGCCGGGCCGGGTGACCACCTGGTCGAGGGCGTCCTCGTCATCGCTGGCGTCACGGTCGTCATTAGTGCCGTCGAGATGCCCAGTCGGGACCGTGCCGTCAGGTTGCGGGGTAGTGAAGGCGAACCGGTCCTGATCCACCCGGGACCCCAGGATGAACCCGTTCCGCTTCAGGTCGAGTGTTGCGGGCGTGAGACCCGCGGTCGTGATCGTGGACCCGGCGGGAATCTCGGCGCCGGTCCAGGCGGTGTTCAGCATCGCACCGGCCGTGGGGTACGTGTTCTTCGCGTCGCCGAAGTCGAGGCTGTGGAAGAACCCGATCGCCACCGCGGTGCGCCCGTTGGGATTGCCAGCCAGGTAGGCCGGGTAGGACTGACCGACCACCATCGGCTGGTTCGGATTCACCCAGAATGGGCTGTTCTCGTCGTGCACCGGAAGCCCGGTGTACACGGCCGGGCCCTGGGAATTCCAGGCGCCGCGGACCGTGACCGACAAGGTGCGGCCGCCGTCGAGATAGGCGAGCGCGGTCCCGGCCTGTGCACCGTTGGGATTGGCGGCTGTTCGGCTGGGTTCCAGCCGCACGGTTCCGGAATTGCTGACGGATGCTTTCACGTCGTGGCCGTCGGCCGTGCCGCCGTACTCCAGGATCCGCCACGGCGCGGTCGTGTTTGGGTCTTTCGTGGCGGCGATGTATTCCCGGGTGAAAGCGTTCGAAGATTCGGCGTCGGCCAGGACCAGGCCGCCACCTTGGTATTCCCGGCCGTCGACCAGCACCCGGCAGGACAGGTCGAAGGTGACCGTGTCCCCATTGGTAGCGGTGGCTAGGCCGGCGACGAGGTGGTTGCTGGGGCCCGAGCCGCCCACGTTGTACAGGTCGTCCAGCGCGTCCATACGCCACGATCCGGGGTATAGGTGATGACCGAGGTGGCCGCGGGCTGGCCACGATCGGAGGTGATCTGCCCGATCGTGCACGTGGTCTCGACCGTGGCGGTGCCCATCCGACGGGTGAAGGTCTTCGTCGTGTTCGGGGCGATAAAGGAGTTCGCGGCGCCCCAGTCGAACCAGTCGATCTGGTCGCGGTACCGCCCCGTCCCACCGGTCGCCAGCGTGGCCTCGGCTGAGGGTGCGCTGGCGCTGAAGGGGATGATCGACAGTAGTACCGCGGCGGCCGTCGACAGCACCGCCGTACGGGCCCGCCGGCTCCGCCTCGACGTCTGAGAACTCATGACAGCCCTACTCCATCCCACGATGACGACTAGCCCAGGGCAACGAGCCGCCCAGAGCACGAAAAATCCGTGCCAGAGAAGCCGCATGCGTGGCTGAAGACTCGCTGGTAGATCAGCAAGGCGACCAAGACACCGCGACTCTTGACAGGATCAGATGAGGCTAGCGCATCATGACGATGAGTTGTGAATGGATGAGATTTCTCTTCGTTGGCGGGAGGTTAGTGCCGCCGCCGGCGGTACCAGCCGATCGCCAGGCCCGGCAATCGGGCGACCCCGACCGACAGCAGCAACCATCCGACCAGGAAGATCCCGTACACGCTGAGTCGAGTCGGGCCGCTGAGCACCAGATCGTCTTTCGGGTTCAGTACCTGCACCTGCGTTTCGACCGAGTGCCTGCCCCTCTTGTGGCTCTCGATCTCCAAGCGGCGGACCACCTCGGCCTGGCCAGACCGCTCCCGGCGAGACAGAATGGTCACCTGATCACCGGGCTTGGGGCCCTCTCCGGCCCACGCGGTGACCGTGGCCTCGCACCAGTACAGCCCCCACTGGTGAGGATGGCAACGACTGATCTGTACCTGTCCCTGACCGCCGGCCAGCTCCGGATGGACGTGCATCCCGAGCACCGGCTGGAGCAGATTCAGGACCGGTATCGCCAGGAAGAACATCACCATCACTATTGCCACGACCGGAGCTGAGACCCCTTTGCGGGCTAGCGTGTTATCAGATTGTGCGTCTTCAGGCGGCTGGTGGTTCGGATCTGTCACTCAGACAGCCTAGTAGGCGGCACAGATCCAGCCGAGGCCCGCGGGGGCGAACTACTGACCTTGCTGGGCGTATTTCGCCTCGGTCGCCTCCTTCGCGGGACGCCACCAGGGCTCGTTGTCGCGGTACCAGTCGATGGTGGCCTGGAGTCCGTCGGTGAAACTGCCGTACTGGGGCTGCCAGCCGAGTTCGGAACGCAGCTTGGAGGAGTCGATCGCGTACCGCAGGTCATGGCCGGGGCGGTCGGCGACCAGGTCGTACGCGTCCCGGGGCTGGCCCAGCAGCTCGAGGATGGTCTCGATGACGTCCTTGTTGTTTTTTTCGCCGTCGGCGCCGATCAGGTAGGTTTCGCCGATCCGGCCGCGTTCCAGGATCGTCCAGACTGCGGCATTGTGGTCGTCGACGTGGATCCAGTCGCGGACATTCTGGCCGGTCCCGTACAGCTTCGGACGCAGGCCTGACAGCACATTGGTGATCTGGCGGGGGATGAACTTCTCGATGTGTTGGTACGGCCCGTAGTTGTTCGAGCAGTTCGACAGGGTGGCCGCCACCCCGAAGGAACGGACCCAGGCCCGGACCAGCATGTCGGAGGCGGCCTTCGACGACGAATACGGCGACGACGGGTTGTATGCGGTGGTCTCATGGAAACGGTCCGGGTCGTCCAAGTCGAGGTCGCCGTACACCTCGTCGGTGGAGATGTGGTGGAAGCGGGTGTCGTGGGCGCGGACTGCCTGCAGCAGGGTGTACGTGCCGACGATGTTGCTCTGGATGAACGGCCACGGGTCGTTCAGCGAGTTGTCGTTGTGTGATTCGGCGGCGAAATGGGCCACCGCGTCGGCCTCGCCGACGAGCCGGTCGACCAGGTCGGCGTCGCAGATGTCGCCGACCACCAACTGCACCCGGTCCTCGGGTAGCCCGCCCAAGGAATCCGCGTTGCCGGCGTAGGTGAGCTTGTCCAGCACCACCACCCGGGCGTCGGTGTGGGTCGCGACCCACCGTACGAAGTTTGAGCCGATGAACCCGGCCCCGCCAGTCACCAGGAGCGTCTGCATGGCGGTTATGCTAGCCGGATTCCGTACGGGGCAGCCGGCCCCATGCGGGCAAGGAGGCAGTGTGAAGGGCATCATTCTGGCGGGCGGGGCAGGAACCAGGCTGCACCCGCTGACGATCGGGTCGAGCAAGCAGATGCTGCCGGTCTACGACAAGCCGATGATCTATTACCCGCTGTCGACGCTGATGCTGGCCGGGATCCGGGATGTGCTGGTGATCTCGACCCCAGTCGATTCGCCGGCTTTCCAGCGGCTGCTCGGTGACGGCTCCCAGTGGGGGATATCGATCACGTACACGATTCAGCACACCCCGAACGGTCTGGCGCAGGCATTCGTGCTCGGCAAGGATCATGTCGGCTCCGACAAGTCGGCCCTGGTGCTGGGCGACAATTTGTTCTACGGTCGGGGCCTGGGCCAGCAGCTGCGCAGCCTGCATGATGTCGAGGGGGCGGCGGTTTTCGGCCACTGGGTAGCCGACCCGACAGCGTACGGGGTGGTCGAGGTCGACGCCGCCGGCACCGCGCTCTCGATTGAGGAGAAGCCGAGACAGCCGAAGTCAAACTGGGCGGTGCCTGGGCTGTATTTCTACGACGAGAACGTCTGCGACTATGCGGCCGGGCTGCAGCCGTCGGCTCGCGGCGAGTACGAGATCACCGATCTGAACCGGATCTACCTGGAGCAGGGCCGGCTGCGGGTCTCGCTGTTGCCGCGCGGTACGGCCTGGCTGGACACCGGTACCTTCGACTCGCTCGCCGAGGCTGCGGAATTTGTCCGCACTATGCAGAAGCGGACCGGGCTGCTGGTCGGCTCCCCGGAGGAGGTCGCCTGGCGTAATGGGTATATCGACACTGAGACGCTACTCAAGCAGGCCGAGGCGCTCGGCAAGTCCGGATATGGCTTCTACCTCGCCGAGCTGGTACGCCGCGACGGCGCGTGAACTCTTTCTCGAGTGAGGTGGCGCCCAAGATTCCAGTGGTGCTTGAATGGTCAAGAGACCTAGGAGAGGACATTCATGAGGATCGGGATCATCGTCGGATCGGTTCGTGAGGGGCGTCTGGGCGAGTCAGTCGGCGAATGGGTACTGCAGATCGCCAGCGGCCGTGACGCCAGCTATGAGCTGATCGATCTCAAATCTTTCGATCTGCCGCTGCTCACCTCTCCGGTCCCGCCGGCGATGGCGAACCGGCAGTACAACGACGAGCGGGTGAGCCGCTGGGGTCGGGCCATCGACGACTGTGACGGCTTTGTCTTCGTGACCCCGGAGTACAACCACTCTGTTCCGGGCGCGTTCAAGAATGCGGTCGACAGCATCGGCCCGGAATGGCAGGGCAAACCGGTCGGTTTCGTCGCGTACGCCTCCGAGGATGGCATACGCGCGGTCGAGGCCTGGCGTCAGATCCTGGCCAACTTCTCGATGCCGACGGTCCGCAATCAGGTCTCGCTGAACCTGTTCCCCGACGTCACCGACGGCAAGCTGACTCCTTCCCAGCGCCACGCCACCAGGCTGACTGCGATCCTCGACGAGCTGGAGACGCTGATCACCAAGTTGCGCTGATCCAGCCCGAGCGAAGGCGCGGGCAAGCAGGCCCGGCCGCGGAGCACCCCGTCTGGACGACGAACGACGAGAAACGACTGACTCAACCAC
>ERZ773059.1762-NODE-1762-length-10369-cov-9.083964_pt1 | contig 10369 bp, 8 predicted proteins | sample MGYA00580514_ERZ773059 | MGnify/ENA primary metagenome ERZ773059 (study PRJEB29015, sample SAMEA2737981) | human oral metagenome | biome: human oral; feature: human-associated habitat; material: dental | place: China | collected 2056 ...
CAAAAATACATTCTTTTTTTGATACTACAAAATAATTGATTCATACCAGAAATGCCAATAATGCCAATAATGCCAATAATGCCAATAAAGCTAGAAATACCTGAGACAATAAAAAAACTTTAACAAAGTGTGTACTACAAAAGTGGCATATTGGGGCTTTTCGGAAGGAAACGAAGGGTATCGTAGCAGGTGTGAAAATGCTTTTAAGATGGGATTAGCTTATAGAAAGCTTATAGGAAGCTTATAGGAATCTTGGAAGATTGGTATAGAAAGGGTATTTAAGTAGTTGGGAATGAATGATTAAGAGTGTGTGGTAGAAAATGTTAAAACGAAAGAAAAAGGAAGGAATGACGAATGATGGGAGACGAATGACAAAGGTAATGTAGCGATGGGAACTTGTATAGAGCAAGAAAAGTATTAGATTTTGAAAAACTAAAAGGTTTATTCTATCAAAAGCTAATAAAAAAAATTGCACTTGATGGTGGAATTGGCGGGACAATAAAAAAAAGAAAATAATTTGCTAATTGCTAAATGTTTTATATCTTTGCACCCGATTTCAGTACCTCTGATTAAAAAATACTTTCAATAATATCCCATCTTAATTATATAAAAAGAGGAATTTCACTTATCTTGACTACTGAAAAAAATCACTTACTTTAATAATAACTATTTAAAATGCTTAACATTGTAGAGTTAAAATCTAAAAAGCTAACTGAGTTACAGGAAATAGCAAAACATTTGGATATACCTAAATTTCGGTATGTAAATAAGCCTGAACTCATAGACCTAATTCTAAAAAATCAAAAAAAAGAACTCCCCAACAAAAAAGAAGAAGTTCAAAAAGACAATTCTCCTATTATTACAACTGAGAACACAATTGAACCCAAAAAAAACAGTCGTAAAAAGAAAATAGAAATACCTCAAAAAGTAGGCAGTTCTAAACAAGAAAAGACTTCAAAAACACCAACCGTTAAAAAGGTTTCTTCGGCAGATGAATCTAAAACGTATCAGAAGAAAAACACTACTTCTGTGGTTTCTAACAATCATCAGAATAATGCTACCCCAACAAAAAACTACAGTTCCCCTGTACAGAATGGCAATGGCAATAATGGTAATTACAATCAAAATGTGAACAATGGCAATACTATTGTTAATAATGAGAATTTTGATAAAGAAAAGAAAAACCGTTATCGCGCCCCCGATTTTGAATTTGACAGCGTGGTAGACTGTGAGGGGGTTTTAGAAATCACTTCTGACGGTTATGGTTTCTTGCGTTCTTCGGACTATAACTATTTGGCTTCACCTGATGATATTTACGTATCTTCTTCACAAATCCGACTTTTTGGCTTGCAAACAGGAGATACTGTATATGGAGAAGTGCGTCCGCCCAAAGATGGCGAAAAGTATTATCCGCTACTAAAAGTTATAAAGATAAACGGACTTGACCCCCAAGTGGTGCGCGACCGAGTACTATTTGAGCACCTTACACCTCTTTTCCCTGATGTAAAATTTGAGTTGGCAGGCAAAGGCTCTACTGTTTCTACTCGCTTGATAGACCTTTTTGCTCCTATTGGGAAAGGACAACGCGGTATGATAGTGGCACAACCTAAGACGGGTAAAACAATGCTTTTAAAAGATATTGCGAATGCCATTAGCAAAAATCACCCCGAAGTGTACCTAATGGTACTCTTGATTGATGAGCGACCTGAGGAGGTAACTGATATGCAACGCAGTGTGCGAGGAGAGATTATCTCTTCGACTTTTGATAAGGAAGCTTCCGAACACGTGAAAATAGCTAATATCGTACTTGAAAAAGCAAAACGATTGGTAGAATGTGGTCACGATGTGGTTATATTGTTGGATTCTATCACCCGTTTGGCTCGCGCTTATAACACAGTGCAACCAGCTTCGGGGAAAGTGCTTACCGGTGGGGTAGATGCTAACGCTTTACACAAACCTAAACGCTTTTTCGGAGCAGCTCGTAATATTGAAAACGGAGGCTCTCTCTCTATCATCGCTACGGCTCTTACCGAGACAGGTTCAAAGATGGACGAGGTAATTTTTGAGGAATTTAAAGGAACGGGTAATATGGAGTTACAATTGGATAGACGTATCTCGAACCGTCGTATTTTCCCAGCTATTGACCTAATAGCTTCGTCTACTCGTAGAGATGACTTGTTGCTTGATGAAAACACGCTTAATCGCACTTGGGTATTGCGCAAGTATTTGGCAGAAATGAACCCGATAGAGGCGATGGAATTTATGGAAAAGCAAATTAAGCTAACGCGCAATAACGAAGAGTTTTTGGCAACGATGAACAATTAGTTTTTTACAAAGGCAATATAGTTCATATCTGTAAAACAATAAATTATAGAAAGGATAGAAAAAATATCTAATTTTTTGCCTTTAAAATTTGCAGATAATAAAAATAGTTGTACCTTTGCACCCGCATAATTGAGAAAACAATTGTGATTGTGCACTTGGAGAGATGGCAGAGCGGTTGAATGCGGCGGTCTTGAAAACCGTTGAGGGTAACACCTCCGGGGGTTCGAATCCCTCTCTCTCCGCCAAAGTCAGAATGTTGATAAAATTATTTTTAAGGCTAAAATAGAACGTTTGTTTCTGTTTTAGCCTTTTCTCATATAAGAAAAAAATAGGCTTTTACCTTAGTAGAACTTGGGTTAGATATAAGAAATAGCTTTTTGTGCTTCACTTATAATCAGTACTTCCGATAGGGGATAGATATTTTTTCGGTCTAAAAACTTTTGTAATCATCAATTTTGTAGTATCTTTGTAAAAAATTATATAGAACATTAAAAAATAATGAATGCAGAAACACTTGCTGTAGATGAAATAGAAACCACTACCACTACTACCCTAAAGAGCAATAAACCAGAGTGGATACGGGTAAAATTACCCACTGGTAAAAAGTATACTGAACTGAGGAGTGTGGTGGACAGATATAACCTTCACACAATTTGTACTTCGGGTAGTTGCCCCAATATGGGAGAATGTTGGGGAGAAGGCACTGCTACTTTTATGATATTGGGGAATATCTGTACGCGCTCGTGTGGCTTTTGTGGCGTAAAAACAGGGCGACCTGAAAGTTTGGATTGGGAAGAACCTGAAAAGGTGGCACGTTCTATCAAACTGATGAACATTAGGCACGCAGTACTAACCTCGGTAGACCGAGATGATTTAAAGGATATGGGAAGCATTATATGGGCTGAGACGGTGAGAGCCGTGCGCCGAATGAACCCTAATACCACAATGGAGACCTTGATTCCTGATTTTCAGGGAGTGGAACGCAACTTAAACCGTATACTGAAAGCTGCACCTGAAATCATTTCGCACAATATGGAGACGGTACGCCGATTGACTCGTGAAGTGCGTATACAAGCTAAATATGACCGAAGTTTGGGCGTGTTGCGTTACTTAAAGGACAATGGCGCGAACCGTACTAAATCGGGGATTATGTTAGGACTTGGAGAAACTGAGGAAGAGGTGATAGAAACCTTGCACGACCTTAAAGAGGCAAAAGTGGATATTGTAACTATCGGTCAGTATTTGCAACCTTCGAAACAGCACCTTCCTGTAAAGAATTTTGTCACTCCTGAGCAGTTTGCCAAGTACAAAGAAATAGGCTTATCATTAGGTTTTCGTCACGTAGAAAGTGGAGCGTTAGTACGTTCATCTTACCGCGCTCATAAGCATTTGTTATAAACCGTGTGGATTGTAATTCGTGAAAATATAAAAATAGCTCTTGACAGTATCAGAGGGCAGCTATTGCGCACAATTCTCACCGTGCTCATCATCGCTATTGGCATTACGGCATTGGTAGGAATCCTGAGTGTGATTACTGCTTTGCGCAATACGCTTGAAGGCAATTTCTCGAGTATGGGAGCTAATACTTTTTCGATTACAAGGTATCAATACAGTCAGCGAGCTGAGGGGAGTGGTACCACCCAAAAGCCACACCCTTTAATTACCTATCAAGAAGCAGTAGCGTTTAAACAACAGTTAGATAATCCGTTTGCAAAAACGAGTATTTCTATGAATGTTGCCTCCTCAGCTGAGGTGAAGTACGAGAACAAAAAAACTGACCCATTAGCCGTAGTGATAGGCGTAGATGAGTACTACGTTGGCAATTCGGGGTTAGAAGTGGAAGAGGGACACAATTTTAGCGATTTCGATATACAGAACAATAGCTATGTGTGCGTGATAGGTCCGGATTTTAAGAAAACACTACTCAAAGATGTAAATCCACTAGGAAAGAGTATTTCGGTACGTGGTTATAAGTTCAAAGTCATAGGTATACTTAAAGAACAAAGTTCCTCCTTTGGCAATTACGAAAACTTTCAAGTGTTGATTCCTTTAGGAATTGCACGCAGTATTTTCCCCATAGATAATCCTAATTTTCAACTCAAAATAAGCGCTCAAAGCAAAGACCAGTTGGACGGACTTATAGATGATGCTACCGTAGTGATGCGTAACCTTAGAGGCTTAGCACCTTTACAAGAAAATAATTTCGGGATAGAACGCAGTGACGACTTATTGCAACGCATAGGTAGTATTACGGGTACCCTTTCTGTTGCTGGTTTTGTGATTGGGCTTATTACCATCTTGGGGTCTTCAATCGCCCTATTGAACATTATGCTCGTTTCGGTAACCGAGCGCACTAAGGAGATAGGCATTCGCAAAGCGTTGGGAGCTAAACGCAAATCGATTACCTTACAGTTCTTTACCGAGACCCTAATAATAGCTCAATTGGGAGCACTTACGGGTATTGTATTAGGTATCAGTTTAGGATATTTGATATCTAAAGCCGTTAAGTTTGATTTTACCATTCCGTGGGGTGTTATTATTATTGCTATATGTATAGCTCTTGTAGTAGCAGTAATATCAGGATTGTATCCGGCAGTAAAAGCCTCGAAATTAGATCCTGTAGAAGCGTTGAGATATGAATAACTATGCAGCCTTTATTATTCAATAACTTACATATAGAAAACGAACCCGTGAATATCCCTTTGCCTGATGGGATTACCCTTACGATAAAGCGAGAGGACAAAAATCACCCTTTTGTATCAGGGAATAAGCTCAGAAAGCTCAAGTACAACATAGCACAAGCTCAACAGGAAGGCAAGGATACAATTCTCACTTTTGGAGGAGCTTATTCCAATCATATTGCTGCGACAGCGGCTGCGGGACAAATAGTAGGTTTGAAAACCATAGGTGTGATTCGTGGCGATGAGTTAGGTTCTAAAATAGATGTTAATCCTACGTTAAAGTTTGCTAAATCTTGTGGTATGGATTTTTATTTTGTTACAAGAGAGGCTTACCGAGGAAAACGCACGCCAAAGTTCCTGGAAAATCTTAGGAAACGCTATGGACAAAACATCTATATAGCCCCTGAAGGAGGCACTAACGAGCTGGCAGTGAAGGGGTGTGAAGAAATTCTTACTCCTGAGGACAACGCTTTTGATGTGATATGCAGTGCCGTAGGAACAGGTGGGACGATTTCAGGGCTCATCAATGCAAGTGCTAATCATCAGAAAGTCATTGGTTTTCCAGCTTTGAAAGGAGCGTTTTTAAGTGAGGTAATTAAACAATATACAACCAAAAATAATTGGGAGTTAGTGCACGATTATCACTTTGGTGGTTATGCTAAAGTAACTGATGAATTAGTAGATTTTTTAAATGATTTTAACAGTCAGACGAAAATTTTATTAGACCCGATATATGTAGGTAAGATGATTTTTGCTATCTTTGCCCTCACAAAGCAAGGGTATTTTGCACCCAATACCCGTATATTAGCCATTCATACTGGTGGCTTGCAAGGGATTAAAGGTTTTAACAACGAACGAATTAAAAAACATAAAAGTATATTGAATTATGATGAAAAGATTTAGTTTGCTATTGCTAATTCTCTTTATAATATCATCGTGCTCCGATCAGCCTTACAGGAAAGGGAGAAATTCTCATTCGGTAATCTATCGAGGACAAAAGCCGACACCGAGAGTGGAGATGAAAAAGCCTACCCATTCGGAGATAGCCCAAAGAAATAAGGCTTTAGCTGATTCAAAACACAATCGTAGAGATGTCTCAGAAGACAGCTTTCACGAGATAACTCCTGCGGTACAAGTTACGACAGCCGTTACTCAAAAGTATATTCAGGATTATAAGGATATTGCAATGGTAGAGATGCAACGTTACAATATTCCTGCGAGTATTACTTTGGCACAAGGCATTTTAGAAAGTGGCTCGGGGCAAGGACGCTTGGCACGTTATGGCAATAACCACTTTGGAATTAAATGTCACGCTACTTGGGACGGCAAGACTATTACCCACGACGACGATGAGAAGAGCGAATGTTTTCGCAAATATAGATATGCATACGAATCGTTTGAAGACCATTCACAATTTCTTGTAAATCGCAATCGTTATAAAGCACTGTTTGACCTTAGTCCTACAGATTATGAAGGTTGGGCATACGGGCTCAGAAAAGCAGGCTATGCCACTGACCCTACTTATGCAAAGAAATTGATAGCTCTTATCAAAAAGTTTGAATTACATCAGTATGACAATCAAGTAATAGCAGCTAAGGGAGGAGATATAACTTCTTCTAATACCCAAGTAGCAACTGTTTCAACCCCTAAAAAAGAAGTATCTAAACCAGCTACAGCCATTAAATCGGTGTCTAAACCCACTGTAACAAAAACAATCGTTAAACCTACTAATACTATTGATACCACGACTATTGAAAAAGAGGCTATTGCTGAAGTCTATTATCAAGTACAAACAGGTGATACTCTTTATAAAATAGCACGGGAGCAACAAGTACCTGTACAACAATTGATGAAGCTTAATAATTTTGATGATGTGACTAGTAGTAATCTAAAAGTAGGACAACAAATTCGTGTGAACTAATGACTTTTAGTGAGCTAAGAGAGTATATACATCATAAATTAGAAATACTTTATCCTAAGAATGAAATAAATGCGTTTTACTTTATTCTTTTGAAGCATTATGGGAAGTACAGTAAAGCTACAATATTAGCGAATTCTGATACTTTACTTACTGAAGATATAGCACAACCTATTTTGCAAGCGATTAGAGAATTACAAACAGCGAAACCTATACAGTATATTTTGGGTGAAACTGAGTTCTTCTCTAATCGTTTTTTCGTAAATGAAAATGTATTGATACCTCGACCAGAAACAGAAGAGTTAGTGGATTGGGTACTTCAAGAATATCCTGACAAAAGCGAGAAAATCAAGATATTAGATGTAGGGACAGGCAGTGGCTGTATTGCTATTTCACTTGCTAAAGTTCTTCCTAATGCCGTAGTAACAGCTATAGATGTCTCGGAAGGAGCTTTGAAAGTAGCTAAGCGTAATGCTGAATTAAATAGTGTAGTTACTTATTTTTTACAACAAGATATCTTGCGAATAGAAACTCTTCCTGATAAATATGATATTATTATCTCTAATCCGCCCTACGTACGTGAGTTAGAGAAAAAAGAGATACACCATAATGTTTTAGAATATGAGCCTCATTTAGCACTCTTTGTCCCTGATAATAATCCGTTATTATTTTACGATAAAATAGCTACTCTTGCCCAGCGGAGTTTAAACCCTAATGGGAGTCTTTTCTTTGAAATTAATCAGTATTTAGGGCAAGAAATGCAAACATTATTAGAACAAAAGCATTTTACTGAGATAATTTTACGTCAAGACCTTTTTGGAAATGATCGTATGATAAAAGCTAAGTAGCTATAAAAGTAATATAGAAGAAAAGGCTATCTAAATAATGATCATTAGAAAGTCTTTATTTATTTTCTAAAGCTGATACATAAAAGAAATGTTGTAATAAGCTATAGTTTCTCTTTAACTAAAATATTAGATTTGAATAACTTTCGGGAGTTGTTTATGAAGATATTCATACTATCCTTAACGCTCTCAGTAAGGTCTTTGTAGTGAGTAGTTTCGTATTCTTTGCAAGGTAGTATTTCAAAAAGATATTTCTTATTAGTTTTTGGAGTGCGATTTACCCAAACTAAATAATATCCTTTATCAAGGATACGAGTGCCATAAGCATCTTTGAAGAGGGTCAGCTCTACCATCGCACCTCCGTCTGTTGAGCTTTTGCGCTGGTTAGATACAAAATTACCCAGTGAATAAACTACCATCTGTTCCTTATGAAGTCCCGTTTGCGGATAGTAATACATAGGTTGTAAGACGTGTGGGTGACTTCCTATAATAATGTCTACTCCGTTGTCAAAAAGAAATTGTGCTACTTCTTCCTGTTTTTTGTTTTGCTTTTGCTGGTATTCTATCCCCCAGTGTATCACTACTATCAGTTTATCAAGATTTACTTTTTTAGCTTTCTCAATATCCTGCTTCATTAGGTTGAGATTTATTTTATTTACGATGGTAGGTTCAGGAACGGGTAAACCATTAGTACCATAAGTATAGTTGAGTATTCCCACTGAAATCCCATTTTTGGAAAGCACCAATAAATTGTGTTCCTCAAATTCTGCTTTGTTGCGAAAGGTTCCTGTATGAGCTATTTTTAAGGAGTCGAGTACGTCTAAAGTACGAATAATTCCCTTTTTGCCTTTATCGCAAGTGTGATTATTGGCAGTTACCAATACATCTATTCCGCTATCTCTACAAGCAACTGCTAAAGCATCGGGCGACGAAAACTGAGGGTAACCTGTATAAGGTTCTCCTGCCAAAGTTACTTCCAAATTAGCAATAGCAAAATCTACCTGCGTAAACTTATGCTTGATTTTGTCAAATACAGGCATATAATTGTATTGCTTCGTTTCAATATCGTAAGCTCCTTCTATTTGTGGCACGTGCCCCATAATATCCCCCATAAAAAGCAAAGACATTCGGTTACCTGTTTCTTGGGCAAAAGTTATCGAGAAGAAGAGAAAAGTCAGAAATACACGTATCATTTATTTGAAACCTATTTTAGTTTGCTTGTCTTGTTCTTTGAGTTCCTTTATGTCTATATTGGTCAGTTCTGCTAATGAGTAAGGCTTATCTACTCTAAAATCTCTATCGGTAGATTGCAAATACTTATTGCACTTCTCAACAGTTAGCTCTTTAAACTTATACTCGGCTATCAATCTGCCTTTGCGCAATAATGCCGAGTCTATCTTAGAAATATCGGAGTTAAACGTGCATATCAGCTGGCATTCTAATACATCAGAAAGCATACCGTCAGCTATATTGAGGATAGACGATACTACATCGGTATTACTGTTGAAGGAGGTGCGTTCAGCTATATAGTTCTCACAATCTTCGAGTACCAATACAGAGTTCTTATTGCCTATGAGCAGACTAATAAAAGCAGGGTCGGTGAGCGACCCTATCATTGTAGTAGGTACAAAGATAAATTTTTTATTCGGGATTTGACTCGTAAGCCATTTGATGTAGTTTGTCTTCCCCGAACCAGCAATCCCGTGAAATAGTACCACGCCCTTGTTGTCATTCGTTAGCGCATTTTTCACTCGAGTATGTACTTCGAAGAAATCATTGTTGTACATCGTTTCAAAATCTATGCGGTAAGGTTTGATGCTATGGGTTTTGATTTCTAATCCTATTTGCGTTTTTAGTAGTATAGAAACCTTAGATTCTTTAGAGATATACTTTTCTATATATTCTGAAAACAAGGTGTTGAGGTGTTCCTTAGCCTTTGGATTGTCGTTTTGGTAGTATACTGAGTTTACTTTGTATAATCCGTCTTCAAAAATCTGGTTATCGTACTCATTCGAGAGATTTTTGTCTATTACCAAAAAGATTTCGAGCTCTGGGTGAAAATAGCATTCTTCCGATTCGTATAGCTCATTTTGTTTGGAGGCGTATTCTATGGTGTAATAGTCAGTACATTTCACAAAGTGTTTCAGTTTGTCTCGTTGGATAACCAAATCCTCTCCTCCTATATAAATTCTTGCCATCAAGTCGTCTAACAAACAACGGTACGGGTTGCTGAAAGTCAAAAGTTTGTATTTATCGTATACCTCTACGTGGTCATCGGAGTCTATCTGCAAGAGGTTTACAGGGTGATAATATTTAGATTCTTTTATTTTCATCGATACCATTTATAAGCTAATAACGTATTTTTCAAGAGCATTGCTATGGTCATAGGGCCTACGCCCCCTGGTACAGGGGTAATGTAACTCGCTTTTTCTTTTACTTCATCGAAAGCTACATCGCCTACAATGCGATAACCTTTATGGGTACTATCGTCTTTTAGGCGTGTAATTCCTACGTCTATCACGGTTACGCCTTCTTTTACCATATCGCCTTTTAGAAATTCTGGAATACCTAATGCCATTACCACAATATCTGCCTGACGT
>ERZ773059.1763-NODE-1763-length-10369-cov-7.292030_pt1 | contig 10369 bp, 6 predicted proteins | sample MGYA00580514_ERZ773059 | MGnify/ENA primary metagenome ERZ773059 (study PRJEB29015, sample SAMEA2737981) | human oral metagenome | biome: human oral; feature: human-associated habitat; material: dental | place: China | collected 2056 ...
TACTTCTTCCGCCCTACGGCCTTGAGCTCCTCCATTCGAGCTTGGGTCACTTCCGCGAGGGACCGTCCGTCCGCGGTCTTCAAGCCCTTCCGCACGGTTTCGAACGAGTTCTGCTCCGCGCAGTGCATGCCGTCCAAGTTGGAACCACCGCTGTACAGCGCCAGCATGGTCCCCATGCTGCACATCGCCTTCTCCGAAAGATCCCTGTTCTCGCCTCGAAGGGCGCTAAGCCGGAGCGAGCACTCCAGGATTTTCTCGGTTCCGACCCGTTCCGAGACCGCCGCCGCAACGAACGGATCGCCGAGGTCGTAGCCGTAGGCGTCCATCAGCTTCTTCACTTTGGCAACCGTGAGGTTCTTATCCTCGATCACCTTGGCGATATGAGGCGCGGCCTCGTGCGCGTAATCCCACCGCGCCTGGCCGCCCACAAGGGGCATGTCCGCAAGATAGGCCGCGCCGATCGCGCTCCGGCTTTTGCGGACGTGCGGGGGAACGAGCGCGCTCATCAGCGCACTGATCTTATTCGCAGCGGACTTCGATTCCTCGTCTATGTCATTTATGTATTTCTTATACTCCTTCAAGCATTCCTGCTGAACCGCATCCCTGTCATTCTCGAATTTCTGCATGAGGTACTCATTGCGCGCTATGTCCATCGGCTCCGTGACCCGCGATCTCTTGACGCCAGCCACATTGGCATTGTAAGTGTTCTCAGCCTCATCCCATCTCGCCTGCAGCCCGGGAATCGCCGTACGGGCCTTGGAGACTTTATCCTTCACATTTTTCAAGCAGTCCTTGCACTGGTCCACGGACGCCCTCATCTGCTCCATCTTGCCTTTGAGCACCTCCAGGTCCCTGGTGTAAGCGGCTTTGGCGGCCCCGTCCCACACCTCCCGGGGCACGCTCACGGTCATGAGCTGGGTTTGCGTGTACCCTCCGGCTATCTTGTTGAGATCCTCGATGATGTCCTGGAATTCGGCCATAACATTCGGAATCTGCGGCAGATTCTTCTCCCCCGAGGCCATCAGTCGTCCCCCATCGCGGCCTGGCCCATGCGATCTCGCAGCTTCTTGTAGGCCGACGCCGACATCGTCTCCGCGGCGTCGAAATTCGCCATGGCGCTCTGCGCACCCGACCCGAGCACGGAACAGGCGTCCGACAGTTCCTTCGAGCAGTTTTGGGCGAGTGGCAGATACTCCGCCAGCGCGGAGCTCAATTTGCTCACACCCCCGCCGTCACCGTTGGGGATCTGCGGGAAGACGCTGGCCGCAGTGTATATGGGATCGTTGTATCCGTAGGCGATTCTGTTGACCGTCTCCGCATCCGTCCAATTCGACGAAGAGACCACGCCAACGGCATCTCGATTGAATATCACCTGATCAGCCATAGCAACCCCTTTCACGGACGCGATCGTTGCCTATGTGCCGCGAACCTATCACACATCCCGAGCTCGCACTAGACTTTCGAGCTTCCGAAATGAAAGGTCTCAATATGTGGCGCCGGTTGACTTTCAGGCCGCATACGGCAAAGGGGCGGCGCTCGGCGTGGAGCGCCGCCCCTTCCAGGCGGCAGGTCGAGCGATCGGTCCGTCCGAACGGTCCCGGCCGACCATCCGTCCCAAACGGCAGATCAGCCGCACCAACCGCCCAGCCGAAGCCAGTCGAACAGCGGCGGCCGCTCAGGCAGTCGCCTCAGCCCTATCCGCGATGGCCGCACGGCCGGCCTCCAGCCGGGCGACCGGCACGCGGAACGGCGAGCAGGAGACGTAGTCCAGGCCGATCCCGTCGAAGAAGTGGATCGACGCAGGATCGCCGCCGTGCTCGCCGCAAATGCCGCAGTGAAGGTTTGGATTGCCGCGGCGCCCGCGGCGCACGCCCGTCGCCACCAGTTCGCCGACGCCCTGGATGTCGAGCGTCTCGAAGGGCGAGATGCCGAAGATCCCGTAGGTGAAGTACTCGTTGAAGAACGAGACCTCGACGTCGTCGCGCGAGAAGCCCCAGGCGGTCTGGGTGAGGTCGTTGGTGCCGAAGGAGAAGAAATCGGATTCCTCCGCGATCTGCTCGGCCCTGATCGCCGCGCGCGGCAGCTCGATCATGTTGCCGATGGGCAGGTCGAGCTCCATGCCGGACTCCCGCGAGACGTCGGCGATGATCGCCAGGGCCTCGTCGCGGACGATCTGAAGCTCGCGATCCGACCCGATGAGCGGGACCATGATCTCCGGGCGGGGGTCCAAGCCCCGCTTCCTGCACTCCACCGCGGCCTCGGCGATCGCGCGGATCTGCAGGGCGAACAGGCCCTTGATCTTCAAGCCCAGGCGCACGCCGCGCAAGCCGAGCATCGGATTCTGCTCGTGGTTGGCCTTCACGGCCTCCAAGAGAAGCCTCTCGTGGCCGGTGACCTCCTCGCCGCGCTCCGCTTTGAGGGCCAGCCGCACGGACAGCTCGGTGAGGTCGGGGAGGAATTCGTGCAGCGGCGGGTCGATGAGGCGCACCGTCACCGGCAGGCCGTCCATGGCCGTGAAGATGCCGATGAAGTCGGACTTCTGCAGCGGCATGAGGGCGTCGAAGGCCTCCTGGCGCTCCTCGGCGGTCTCGGCCAGGATCACTGCCTCGATGAGCTTGCGGCGGTCGCCGAGGAACATGTGCTCGGTGCGGCACAGGCCGATGCCCTGCGCGCCGAAGGAGCGGGCGCGCTCGGCGTCCTCGGGGTTGTCCGCGTTGGCCCGCACCTCCAGGCGGCGCCTCTTGTCCGCGCGGGTGAGGATCCGATCGACGGAGCGGACGAGGTCCTGCGTGTCGGCGTCCGGGGAGGCGTCCAGAGCGGCCTCCAGGCCCTTGGAGATGTAGGTCATGACCGGGGAGTCGACCACGGGCACGTCGCCCTTGAAGACCTCGCCGGTCGTGCCGTCGATGGCGATGACGTCGCCGGCCTTGAGTACGAGGTCCTCAGACCTGACGTGGATGGTCCCCGCGGCCTCGTCGACCACCAGGTCCTCGGCTCCGACCACGCAGCAGCGGCCCATTCCGCGGGCGACGACGGCGGCGTGCGACGTCTTGCCGCCGCGAGCGGTCAGGACGCCGGAGGCGGCCATCATCCCCGCGAGGTCGTCGGGGTTGGTCTCGCGGCGGACGAGGATCACCGAGGCGCCGGCGGCCACGCGCGAAGCGGCCTGATCGTTGTCCAGGACGATCTCGCCGACTGCCGCGCCCGGCGAGGCGGGCATGCCCTTGGTGACGACCGTTTTCTCCGCGGCCTTGTCGAACTGGGGGAAGAGGAGGGCTGTGAGCTGGTCGCCGGTCACGCGGGTGACGGCTTCGTCCGTGGTGATCAGGCGTTCGTCGACGAGCTGGGTGGCGACCCTGAACGCGGCGGCGGCCGTGCGCTTGCCGACGCGGGTCTGGAGCATCCACAGCTTGCCCTGCTGGATGGTGAACTCGATGTCGCACAGGTCGCGGTAGTGGGTCTCCAGCTTGACCATGACGGAGCGCAGCTCGTCATAGGACTTCTTGTCGAGGCGCTCCAGGTCGGCCAGGGAGAGGGTGTTGCGGATTCCGGCGACCACGTCCTCGCCCTGAGCGTTGACGAGGTAGTCGCCGTAGACGCCCGAATGCCCGGTGGAGGGGTCGCGGGTGAAGCACACGCCGGTTCCGGAGGTCTCGCCCATGTTGCCGAACACCATGGTGCACACGTTGACGGCCGTGCCGAGGTCGTTGGGGATGCGCTCGCGACGGCGGTAGAGCCTGGCGCGCTCGGTGTTCCACGAGCGGAAGACGGCCTCGATGGCGAGGTCCATCTGCCTGCGCGGGTCCTGCGGGAAGGCCTCGCCCGTCTCCTCCTCGACGACCTTCTTGAACTCCTCGACCAGGTGCTTGAGGTCCGCGGTGGTCATGTCGAGGTCGCCCTTGTAGCCCTTGTCCGCCTGGAGCTTGTGGAGGATGTCGGCGAACCTGTCGCCGTCGATGTCCTGGACCGTCTTGCCGAACATCTGGATGAGGCGGCGGTAGGAATCCCAGGCGAAGCGATCGTTGCCGGACTGGGCCGCCAGGCCTTCGACGGACTCGTCGTTGAGCCCGATGTTCAAGACGGTCTCCATCATGCCGGGCATGGAGAACTTCGCGCCGGAGCGCACGGAGACGAGCAGGGGGTCGGAGGGGTCGCCGAGTCGCCTGCCCATCGCCTGCTCGACCTCGCGCAGATGCGCAGTGACCTCGACGTCGAGGGTTTCGGGCGCTTCGCCGGCGGCGAGATAGGCGCGGCAGGCCTCGGTGGTGATGGTGAAGCCTGGGGGAACCGGCAGGCCGAGCGTGGTCATCTCGGCGAGATTCGCGCCCTTTCCACCGAGCAGATCCTTCATGTCGCGATTGCCTTCAGTGAATGAGTAGACGTATTTCGTCATTGAATGTCCTCCATCGGAGCGTTGTGAAAACCGCGGTTGCGGGCCACGCACCAGGCTAACATCTCACCCGGTGCCCTATGACGAAAGACCCTTGCGGCATACTGGCGAAACCTCGAAATCGCCGGTTCTTAGTCCTAGAAATCGCCGAGCGCCCAGAGCCCCGCGTATCCGCACCCGGCTGCGACGATATAGGAGGCGAGGGTCCCGATGATGAAGCGCTCGGTGAGGGCCGGGTCGGTCTGGAGCTCGGCCCAGCGCCCCAGGCCTTTGACGGCGACGACGGCCGCCACCAGCTCGGGCTGCCCGGCGAGCACGGCCCCGGTGATGGCGATCCGCTCCAACACGCCGATCCACGTGCCCCCGCGAAGCACATAGGGGCCCGACTCCTCCTCCAGCACGGTGGCCTGGTGCCCGCCCACGTTGGGACGGGATGCTTTCGGGCCTCCCTTCACGCGCGCCAGGCGGAGGACGACGTCGACGACTGCCCAGCCGACGGCGGCCGAGGCTAATAGGGCGAGCAGGACGACGGCCACGGCCTACCTCTCCTCGCCGTCGGCGTTGACGCCGCGCCTGCCTCGGGCCGGTGCGCGCTCATCCCGGACCACGGCATCCGAGCCGTGAGCATAGGCGCGTCCGCCGGGAGTCGCGTCGGCCCCGAGAGCCGCATCAGTCCCACTCAGCGGAGTCGCACCGTTCCCATTCAGTCGGGTCGCGCCGCTGCCGCCTTGGACTGCGGACATGAGCTCTTCGAGCACTTCCCACCCGCGCATTTCGAGGTCGTATCCAGCAGCCGTCCGCCGCTGGGAGACGGCCGAAGCGCTGACACCCAGCTCGCGAGCGGCCTGCCGACCCGTCAGGCCGGAGTCGAGGGCCCGGACCGCCTGGATCTGAGCCTCCGTGCGGCCGGCGATCGTCGCGGCCAGGAATCGGCACATCACTTCGATCGTGGAGACCATCAACGGTGAGACGGCGGCGTCGCCTCCGGCCCGGACGGCGACGTCCCCCGAGGATTTAGCCGCGTCCACCGCCTCGCGGGCGGAGACGAAGGCCGAGCCCCTCCCCTCCCGGACCGTTGCGGGAACGCCTTCGATCGGGCCGATGCCGATGCCCAGATGCCACCCTCCCTCCCGGACGACGGCCCGCACGGCCACGACGGCTCCCGCCGCGTCGCCGAAGAGACCCTGGATCTCGTCGCCGACCGTGCGCTCGAATCCCGCAAGCGGAGGAGAGGTTGCGCACACTTCGCGGAGAATGTCAAGAAGCACGGGAACCCTGTCCGTCTCCGTCCGCGAATGGCGCTGGTCGATCGTCAGAACGAACACGAAACGCCCCTCTCATGAACTGCCGCCTCATTTTCCAGCCGGCTCACCGGCGAGCCTATCCCCTCGCCTGCCCTTCAACGGCGGAAACACGCGGCGAACGGGGAGGCGGCATCCCCGTCTCCCCGCGTCGCAGCGCCTCGCCTCGTGCCATCCGCAGGAAATGCCATTTCATGTCCTCAAAATGTCGCCCCGGGTCCCCACGGCGAGATGGGAGGAGACGCGGCGAGGAAACCGATGCTCCTCCCCTTTGCGCGAACCCACCGGCGCCGGCGTCGCCCTATGGACAGCAATGGTGTATTCTGCCGGAAGAAGCCGAAAACACACCAGTCCACGAAAGGACGCAATGCCCACTCGCCCGTTTTCGGGACGCAGGCCGGGAATGCTCTCACTCGGCTGCGCGGTTCTCATATTCGCACTAGGCGCATGCAGTCTGAGCCTAGGCGCAAGCGCGCCGTTTCAGAGGACAGCATCCGGCTCTATCAGCACCGGATCGGCGGCGCCTGGCGGCCCCGGAGCGTCGCGCACTTCGACATCCTCCTCACCGGCCACGCCCGATCCCACGAAACCCGCCGCTCTGCGGAAGGCGATCGCCGAAGGCGCCTACTCGAACGCCGGCGGACCGATCCCGGACGGCGCCACCAAGATCACAGCGGTGGGATCGGACGGCACCGCCCTCATCAGAACGCCCACCGGGAACATCGGCTGCGAATTCTCCGCGACCGCCTATGCGGGATGCGGCGTCAGTTCGTACATGAGCGACGTCCCCTACGGAAAAGACGAGGCGGGCCCGGCCTGGTGGATCGATCTCAGCGCTGCCAACGCCATTCCGCGGATCGTCTCGCACAGTCAACCCGGCAGCTGGGAAGTCGGAAGCCACACCGTCCAGACCGTCCCCTACGGCAGCGTCGTGCACTACGGTTCATACGTCTGCGCGTCCGAGAGTCCGGGCCTGACGTGCTGGAACACGGCGAATGGGCACGGCGCCTTCATGCGGCGCTCTAGCACCACCGTCTTCTAAGCGTCCGACTACAAGCCCAGGCGTTCAGCTCCAAAGCTAAATTCTTATGAATTAAGGTTTCGAACTGATGGCGGCGCGGCCCGGCGGGAAGGCTCGCGATTCCGCACCTGTGCGCGTGGGCGGCATCGCGATCAATGCATGCCCCTGATGGCGCCGTCGACGACCTCGATGTCACAGGCCGAAGGGCGTTTGGGCAGGCCGGGCATCGTCATGATCGACCCTGAGATGAGCACGACGAAACCCGCCCCGGCCGACAGCCTCACCTCGCGAATCGGCACGGTGAAGCCCTCGGGCGCGCCGAGCGCCTTCGCGTCGGTGGAGAAGGAGTACTGGGTCTTGGCCATGCACACGGGCAGGCTCCCCCATCCCGCCGCTTCCAGCCGGGCGAGTTCGCGGGCCGCCGCCGGTTCGAAGCTCACGTCGGCGCCGCGGTAGACGCGGGTGACGATGGCCCGGGCCTTCTCTGCCAGGGGAAGGGCGCTCGGGTAGCAGTAGCGCATCCGAGACGATGCAAAGGCCTGCGGCGCCGGGTCCCGCTGAGGCGACTCCGAGGCCGACGGCGTGCCCCGCTGAGGCGATTCCAGTCGAGAAGTCTCCGGGCTCGGCGGCGTCGCCAGCGCTTCGGCGACCGTCCGAGCCAATTCCAAGGCGCCCTCGCCGCCGCGCGCGAAGTGGTCCGTCAGGACGGCCGGAACGCCCAGTGGCGCCACCGCCTCCTCGATGGCGGCGATCTCGGCGGAGGTGTCGGCGGCGAACCGGTTGACGGCCACGACGACGTTCTGCCCGAAGACTCCGGCGAGGTTCTCGCAGTGCCGGACGAGGTTGGCGCTCCCGGCGCGCACGGCACCGGCGTCCTCCGCCTCCAGGTCCGCCAGGGCGACGCCGCCGTGGTATTTCAATGCCCGCACCGTCGCGACGACCACCGTCAGGTCGGGGGCGAGGCCGCTCTGGCGGGCCACGATGTCGATGTACTTCTCCGCTCCGAGATCCGCGCCGAAACCCGCTTCCGTCACGACGATGTCGCCGAGCTTCGCCGCCGCACGCGTGGCGATGACGGAGTTCGTGCCGTGGGCGATGTTGGCGAAGGGCCCTCCGTGGACGAACGCGGGGGTGCCCTCCAGGGTCTGGACGAGGTTCGGGGCGAGGGCGTCGCGGAGCACGGCCGTCATGGCTCCGACGGCGCCGAGATCCGCCGCGGTGACGGGCTCTCCGGCAGACGACGTGCCGACGACGATCCGCCCGAGCCGCTCGCCCAGGTCCGCGAGGGAGTCAGCCATGCAGAAGGTGGCCATCACCTGGGACGCCGCCGTGATGTCGAAACCCGTCTCCCGCGTGACTCCTCCGGTCCGGCCCCCCAGGCCGGCGACGATGCTGCGCAGTGCGCGATCGTTGATGTCGATGGACCGGCGGATCGCCACGCTGCGCGGATCGATGTCGTGCGTGCCGAAGTGCAGCGCGTTGTCGACCATCGCGGCCAGCAGGTTGTTCGCCTCGGCGATGGCGGCGAAATCGCCGGTGAAGTGGAGGTTGATCTCGTCGCCGGGAGTCACCTGGGCCTTTCCCCCGCCGACGGCTCCGCCCTTGATGCCGAAGACCGGCCCCATGGACGGCTCGCGGAGGGCAAGCACTGGGCGCCTTCCTATCCGCGAGAGGCCGTCGGCCAGGCCGATCGACGTGGTCGTCTTCCCCTCGCCTGCGGGCGTCGGGGAGACAGCGGTGACCAAGACGATCCGGGAATCCCGCTCGGGCAGGCCTCGCAGATAGTCGAGATCGATTTTCGCCTTGCCGTGGCCGTAGACGAGGACGTGCTCGTCCGGGACTCCCAGGGCGGCGGCAACGTCCCGCATCGGCCTGACGGCGATAGTGGATTCAGCCGGGGTGGTGGTTCCGGCCGGGGCATCCGGTTCGGTTGCAGCTGGCATCGGTCCGATCTCGGCAGACGGGCCGGCTGGGGATCGGACTGCGGCGGGCGTCGGTTCGATCCCGGCGAATGGCCCGAGTTGGCTGGTGTTCACAACGACTCCTCGTTTCTTTCAGCGCATCGCGGCGTTTCTTTCAGCGCCTCACGACGCCGCCCCTTCCGGTGCACCGGAAGGCGGTCGCCCTGCGCCACAGACTGCCCAGCTCTTTCGATCTAGCGACGATTGGTCTGCAACCCGGGCGATTGGCCTGTGGTCTAGCGACGTTCGCCGCGGGGAAGACGAATGGCAGCCGTCGGCCAATGTTATGCCAGCCGGCGCGGCGTCCGTCAACCGCGCGCACATATACGATACCGGCAGACGCATGGCATGGGCGCAAGCGGTGCGTCGGCGGGCCAGACAGCGAGCGGGCGGTGGACGGTTAGCCCGGCGATACCCAAAGCCAGCCTGGTGACACTCACAACCGGCCTAGTGATACTCAAAACTCCGGTGAACTGACATCTCACCGGGTCGAAAACCGGTGAAATATCGGCGTTACCTGAGTGTCACCGGGCACAAGATTCACCCTTCGGCACCAATCTAGGTTTCACCGGGTGCGAAATCTAAACACAGAGATACACTACGACAATAGAGTGAATTATATTCACTTTAATGCTTATATGTAATAGCTTTACAATAATTTACGACTTTAAGCAGGCGAAAGAATGTACAACTACACGACGGAGCGCCTGGCCGACGCCCGGCTGCAGCAAGTCATGCTGCCGAAATGCCCGCCTACACGACGACGAGACGCCAGGCGAGATACGAGACAGAACCAAAGGGGCTGGAAACGCCACGCATACGACGGGATGCCCGGCCGTCAGGCCGGACACCCCGTCTTGCTTCCCCTGAAGGGACCCGTATTCGATTGAGTCAGGTCGAAATAGGCTTCCCAACATCCGGGCGAAATCCCGTCGCGATATCCCAAGGCCTTCTTCACGAAGCCGCTTCCAGCCATTTCAAGCGGAAAGCGTCCCCGAGATCGACGAAGTCGACTGCGTCGTCCGCCCCAGGGTCTCAGGCGGAAGCCCGCCCGAGGCCCTTAACGCCCATCCCTCACCGCGCGAGGGCGGGCCGGCGCTGGGACGCCGCGCTGCCAAAGCCCAGCATTGAAAGCCGGCATCGCGGAAACCCAGCGCCGCCGACGCCTGGCATCGGAAGCCTTGAAGCCCGACATCGCCAATGCCCAAAGCAAGGCGCCGCCAATGCCCAAAGCAAGGCGCCGCCCCTCGGCTCTCGCTCAGGGGCGAGGGGGAAGCACAGCCTGCGCCACGATGTCCGCATAATCCGGGTCGTCGGCCTCGACGACCCGGCGTGCAGCGTACAGAAGTGGCAGCTTCTCTTTGATCTGAGGCGCAGACTGCTCCACCAGCTGAATAGCCAGCGGAAGTGCGGGAACCCCTTCGACGGTCTGCTCGAGGCCGGCCATCGTCGCCAAGGCCGCCTTGGCGCCCTCGCCGCGGCCGATGCGCACGCCGTAGACCTTGTTGCGCCCGGACAGTCCGGTCACCTCGAGGTCTCCGACGCCCGGCAGGCCGTAGGCCGTGGCCGGATCGGCGCCCAGCGCCGTCGAAAGGATCGACATCTCGCGCACCGCCTCGTTGAACGTCGCGGCCTTGAGGTTGTGATGGGGCTTGCCCGTCTTCTCCTCCAGCCCGTCGGCGATGCCCAGCATGAT
>ERZ773059.1767-NODE-1767-length-10360-cov-12.256672_pt1 | contig 10360 bp, 6 predicted proteins | sample MGYA00580514_ERZ773059 | MGnify/ENA primary metagenome ERZ773059 (study PRJEB29015, sample SAMEA2737981) | human oral metagenome | biome: human oral; feature: human-associated habitat; material: dental | place: China | collected 2056 ...
ACCACCCCAACCCCGGGCACCCAGAAACCCTAAACAACCCAACCCCCCACGTCAAACCCACAACCCGTGATCCCAGTCTCAACCCCCACCCAACCACACCACACCACCAACCACGACATACAACACACGCTCTCCGTACCCGCAACGGGCCCCGGTCAGGCGTCATGCCCGACCGGGGCCCGGGCGCCCTACCACCGGGTCGTGGTCCTCCGACTCACTGCCCGGCGAACTTGCGCACGGCCTTGGCGACGGCGCTGGCGACGCGGGTGTCGAAGGCTCCGGGGATGATGTACACCGGCCGGATCTCGTCGTCGTCGATGACGCCGGCGATACCGGCGGCCGCAGCGCGCAGCAGGTCGACCGAGATGTTGGTGATGCCCGTGTCGAGCAGGCCGCGGAACAGTCCCGGGAAGGCCAGCACGTTGTTGATCTGGTTGGGGAAGTCGCTGCGACCGGTGGCCACGACGGCGGCGTAGCCCGCCGCTCCGATCGGGTCGACCTCGGGCGTCGGGTTGGCCATGGCGAAGACGATGGCGTCGTCGGCCATGACCTTCAGGTCCGCCGGCTCCAGGAGGTTGCCGGAGGACACTCCGATGAGCACGTCGGCGCCCACCAGCCCCTCCTTGAGGCTGCCGGTGACGTGACGCGGGTTCGTGTTCTCCGCCAGCCACTTGCGGTGCTCGTTCATCCCCTCGGTGCTCGCGCCGTCGAGAGCCCCGCTGCGGCCGTACCCGACGATGTCGGTGGCGCCCTGGGCCATGAGCAGCTTGGCGATGGCGCTGCCGGCGGCGCCCACGCCCGACAGGACGATGCGCACGTCCTCGATCCTCTTGCCGACCACCTTGAGAGCGTTGATGAGAGCGGCCAGGGTCACGATCGCGGTGCCGTGCTGGTCATCATGGAAGACCGGGATATCGAGCTCCTCGCGCAGCCGCGCCTCGATGTCGAAGCACTTGGGCGCGGCGATGTCCTCCAGGTTGATGCCCCCGTAGGCCGGAGCGATCGCCTTGACGATGGAGATGATCTCCTCGGGATCCTTGGTGTCCAGGGCGACCGGCCAGGCGTCGACATCGCCGAACTGCTTGAAGAGCACGGCCTTGCCCTCCATGACCGGCATGGCGGCGGAGGGGCCGATGTCGCCCATGCCGAGGACCGCCGTGCCGTCGGTCACGACGGCGACGGTGTTCTTCTTGATGGTCAGCTGACGGGCGCGCTCGGGGTGGTCGTAGATCGCCTTGCACACGCGGGCGACGCCCGGGGTGTACACGCGCGCCAGGTCGCGCCGGTTGTGGATGGGGTACTTCGAGGCGGTCGCGATCTTGCCGCCGACGTGAGCGAGGAAGGTGGAGTCGCCGACATTGCGGACGACGACGCCGTCGATCGCCCCGAGGGCCCTGACGAGCTCGGCGCGGTGCTTGGAGTCCCGCGTGTCAGCAGTCAGGTCGACGATGAGGGTGTCGCCCTCGGTGTCGGCGACGTCAACGCCGTTGACGATCGCACCGGTCGCCGAGGCGGTGTCGACGAGGGTGGTGACCGCCTTCTGCGAGGCGGGGACCTCCAGGTGCAGGGCGACGGTGTAGCTGGGGCTGGGCTGAGCCATGTATGTGTTCCTTCGGGAGAACGGAGACCGGCCGGGGGACCGAGCGCGAGTCATCACGGAGTCGGTGTTCGACGGAAAAACTGTATCGCCGGTGCGCGGAGAAGCGCTCCCGCGATGACCGCTCCGTGAGACGGAGCATGAGGCCGGTGCGTCTCGTGCGGGAGACGCACCGGCCTCACTGCGGCGCCGGCCGGCCTCGGTGCGGAGCCCGGTTGATCTCGGCGAAGAGAGGGGAGGATCGGGCAGCGGCTTTAGCGGGCGACGCGCTCCATGACGAGCTCGCGCACGCGCCTGGCATCGGCCCGGCCCCGGGTCGCCTTCATCACCGCCCCGACGATCGCACCGGCGGCCTTGACCTTGCCGCCCCGGATCTTATCGGCGACGTCGGGCTGGGAGGCCAGGGCCTCGTCGACGGCGGCCAGCAGGGCGGAGTCGTCGGAGACGACCTCGAGCCCCCGGGCCTCGACGACGGCGCCCGGATCGCCCTCGCCCGCCAGGACGCCCTCGAGCACCTGGCGGGCCAGCTTGTCGGTCAGCCGCCCGGAGTCGACCAGGCCCTGCAGCTCGGCGACCTGCTGCGGGGACACCGGCAGGTCCTCGAGGGAGGCCTCGCGATCCTTGGAGGCCCGGGCGAGCTCCCCCATCCACCACTTGCGGGCGGCCTGACCGCTCGCACCGGCCAGAGCGGTGGCCTCGATGAGCTCGAGCGCACCGGCGTTGACGACGTCGCGCATCTCGTCGTCGGCGAGCCGCCACTCCTCCTTGAGCCTGCGCCGCTTGGCGGCGGGCATCTCCGGCAGGCCGGCGCGGATCTCCTCGACCCACTGGCGGCTGGGCGCCACGGGCACGAGATCCGGCTCGGGGAAGTAGCGGTAGTCGTCGGCGTCGGACTTGACCCGGCCCGCACGGGTGGTGCCGTCGGCCTGACCGTGGCGGGTCTCCTGCTGGACGGAGCCGCCGGCGGCGAGGATCGCGGCCTGACGCCGGATCTCGTAGCGGACGACCGCCTCAATGCCCCGGAAGGTGTTGACGTTCTTGGTCTCGGTGCGGGTGCCCAGCGGCGCGTCCGGGGACTCGCGCAGGGAGACGTTGACGTCGGCGCGCACGTTGCCGCGCTCCATGCGCGCCTCGGAGACGCCCAGCGCCCGGAAGATGTCGCGCAGGGTGCGCACATAGACGGCGGCCACCTGCGGGGCCCGCTCCCCCGCGCCCTCGATGGGCCGGGTGACGATCTCCACCAGGGGCACCCCGGCGCGGTTGTAGTCCACGAGGGAGTGGTCGGCGCCCTCGATACGGCCGTCGGCGCCGCCGACGTGCGTGTTCTTCCCGGCGTCCTCCTCCATGTGGGCGCGCTCGACGGGCACGGTGAAGACGGTGCCGTCCTCCAGCTCGATCTCCAGCGCGCCGTCGAAGGCGATGGGCTCGTCGGACTGGGAGGTCTGGAAGTCCTTGGACAGGTCCGGGTAGAAGTAGTTCTTGCGGGCGAACCGGCAGGTCTCGGCGATCTGGCAGCCCAGGGCCAGGCCGATGCGGATCGCGTACTCCACGCCCTTGCCGTTGACCACCGGCAGGGCGCCGGGGAGGCCCACGCTCGTGGGGGTGACCATCGTGTTCGGCCGGGCGCCGAAGACGTTGGGGGCGGCGTCGAACATCTTGGTCGCCGTGCCCAGCTCGACGTGCACCTCCAGCCCCAGGACCGGGTCGTAACGGCGCACGGCCTCGTCGTAGTCCATCAGCGCGTCCGTCAGCGCGTCGCTCATGTCACTTCACCTCCAGCTCCGGGACCCGGTCGAGCAGCCGCCCGCCCCAGCCCTCCTCCAGTACGGCCTCGAGCACCGCGCCGACGCGGTAGAGACGGTCGTCGGCGCGCTGCGGCGCCAGGACCTGGAAGCCGACGGGCAGCCCGTCGTCGCTCAGGCCCGAGGGCAGGCTCATGGCCGGCACACCGGCGAGGTTCGCCGGGATCGTGGTGACGTCCAGCTTGTACATGGCCAGCGGGTCGTCCTTCTCGCCGAAGCGGTAGGCCGTCACCGGCGCCGTGGGCGACACCAGCACGTCCGCCCTGGCCCAGGCGGCGGCGAAGTCGCGCTGGACGAGGGTGCGCACCTTCTGGGCCGAGCCGTAGTAGGCGTCGTAGTACCCGGCCGACAGCACGTGCGTGCCCAGGATGATGCGCCGCTTGACTTCGTCGCCGAAGCCGGCCCCGCGCGTGGCCGCCATGACGGTCTCGGCGGTGACCGGACCCTCGGCCGGCTCCGCGCGCAGGCCGTAGCGCATGCCGTCGTAGCGGGCCAGGTTGGAGGAGGCCTCGGCGGGCATGATGAGGTAGTAGGCGTCCAGCGCGTACTCCAGGTGCGGCAGGGAGACGGTCTCCACGGTCGCGCCGGCGCCCTCCAGCTCCGCCAGCGCGGCGTGGAAGGAGCTGACGACGCCGTCGTGGTAGCCCTCGCCGCCGTCGAGCTCGGCGATGACGCCCACCCGCAGGCCGGTCAGGTCTCGTCCGGCCCGGGCGGCCCGCACGACGGCGGCCATGCCGCGCGGCGCGTCGGGCAGGGAGGTGGAGTCCAGCGGGTCGTGGGAGGCGATGACGTCGTGGAGCAGGGCCGTGTCCAGCACCGTGCGGGCCATGGGGCCGGGGGTGTCCAGAGAGGAGGCCATGGCGATGACGCCGAAGCGCGACACGGTCCCGTACGTGGGCTTGACGCCCACGGTGCCGGTGACGGCGGCGGGCTGGCGGATGGAGCCGCCCGTGTCGGTACCCACGGCCACGGGCGCCTCGAAGGCGCCGACGGCGGCGGCCGAGCCTCCGGAGGAGCCCCCGGGGATGCGGCCCGGGTCCCAGGGGTTGGCGGTGCGGCCGAAGGCGGAGTGCTCGGTGGAGCCGCCCATGGCGAACTCGTCCAGGTTGGTCTTGCCCAGGATCGGCAGACGGGCCGAGCGCAGGTTGGTCACCAGCGTGGCGTCGTAGGGCGGCACCCAGCCGGCGAGGATCCTGGAGGCGGCGGTGGTGACCTGGCCGCGGGTGACGATGAGGTCCTTGACGGCCACCGGCACGCCGGTCAGCTCGTCCACCCGCTCGCCCGAGCGGCGCGCGTCGTCGGCGGCCTCGGCGTCGGCCAGGGCCCTGGCCGCGTCGATGTCGAGAAAGGCGTGCACGGCGCCGTCGACGGCGGTGATGCGATCCAGGTGGGCCTGAGTCAGCTCGCGGGAGGTGACCTCCCCGGCGGCGAGAGCGGCGGCCTGCTCGGCGGCCGTGGAGCGGAGGAGGGCGTCGGCGGTCATGAGGCCGAGTCCTCCCCCAGGATCTGGGGAACGAGGAACATGGAGTCCTCGGCCCGCGGCGCGCCGGCGAGCAGCTCATCGACGTCGAGCGTCGGGCCGGGCACGTCCTCTCGCAGCACATTGGTCAGGGGCACCGGGTGAGACGTCGCCGGCAGGTCGGGCGTGACCACGCTGGTGACACGGGCGAAGGCGGAGGCGACGGCGTCCAGCTCACCGGCCAGGCGCACAACCTCCTCATCGCTCAGCGCCACCCGCGCGAGTGCCGCGACGCGGGCGACCTCGTCGGAGGAGATGGTAGACATGGGGCGAGTGTATCCGGGCCGCCGACCCCGCTCGGACACGCCCGGCGCGCGGGTCTCGCGCCGGCGCGCCGGCCTCGGGCGGACTGCCCCAGGGGCCGGGTCCAGGGCTCTGCGAGCGCGGGGCACCGGTTCCCGGGCTCCCAAGGACTTCCAATTCCAAGATTCCCAGGGGCCATGCATGATGTCACATGACCATGGGCAGAACGCCCCGTTGACATTCCAACCATCGACCGCTGTTATGGAGTCTGAAGCTCTCGCAGACCGGGCGGGAGCGTGACAGGGCAGCGGTGTGCGCGCTGCTGAGGACAAGGACCAATGCCTACGGAAGAGTTCACCCCCGGTTCTCGACCGACGGTCGAGAAGACGCAGCCTTCGGGCAGCGCGCCCGCGCCAGAGGGCGGCAGCACGCTTGCTGCGGAGACTCCCTGCAGCGCAGCGACCGGCGGGCCCCCCGCCTTCGCCCCCGCCGCCCCGACCGGTGCGGACCCGGGCGCGGTTCCGGACTCCGAGCCGATCTTCGAGCCGGTCGCCACCGCGCCGGGACCCGCGAGCGGCACCGGAGCCGGCCCGGCCGAGGCGGGCGCGACCGCACCCGCATTCATGGCGCCCGACGACGAGGCCGGCGCCGCACCCGATACCGGACCCCCTGAGTCCCCCGCGCCCCCTGATGAGCCCTCCGGATTCTCCGATGAGGCCGCTGGGCCCGCTGATCTCTCCGGGCTGCCCGTCAGCGAGCATAGCGATTGGCACGACTAACGGCCCGCCCCGTTCCCCCCTGGAGGTCTCGGAGTCTTCGGCTCAGCGGACCCGGCTCCGACGGACCTCCCGGTGGACCCGGCCCCGGCCGGTGGCCTCGCCGCCTCCGAGCCCGCGCCCGGCGCCTCCACCCCGCTCCCAGCGGCCGATCTCAGCACCTCCCTCGGTGCCTCCGCACCCGCGAACCTGGCCGCCGCTGCCGCCCCCACCGCCCCGGCCGGTACCGCGCGCCGTCGCCTGTGGCCCATATGGGCTGCGGCGGCCGCCCTCCTGCTGGTGTGCGTCGGTGCGGGCGGCTACGCCTACGCCGCCCACTACAACGGCATCGCAGTACCGGGGACGACGATCGCGGGAATCGACGTCGCCGGGATGAGCCGCGACGACATCGTCAACGCCGTCAACGACAGGGCCGCGGGCGCCACTGTCGCCATCAGCGGAGACGCGACCGCCACGGCCTCCCTGGCCGATCTGGGGACCACTGTCGACGCGGAGGCGACCGCCGACGCGGCGCTGGCGCGCGGGGCGAGCGTACCGGGTCGTTTCGGAGCGCTGCTGTCCAGCGAGAAGATCGACGTGGTCACCACCACCGACGACTCCGTCACCGCGGCCTATGCCACCTCTCTCATCCCGGCGGACCACGCGGTCGCCCGCAATGCCGGTATCGAGCTCGATGAGGAGGGAACCGAGTTCCAGGTCACGCCGGGCGCCGAAGGCACCAGCGTGGACTCCGCCGCCCTGAAGAACGCGGCCGCCACCGCCGCGGCCTCGCTGTCGCCCGCCTCCGTCTCGGTCACCTACGAGACGAAGTCACCGGCCGTCTCCGACGCCGAGGCCCAGAACGTGGCAGACCAGGCCAACGGGTGGATCTCGCAGGACGTCACAGTCACCGCCCCCGCCGGCAAGACCGGCGCCGCCGGCGGGTCCACCACCATCGACGAGACCAGCTACACCGCCGACGACTCCACGAAGGCCTCCTGGATCACCGTGACCTCGAGCGAGTCCGAGGCGCCATCTGTCAGCGTGGACGGCGGCAAGGTCTCGGAGTGGGTCGCCGCCCAGGTCGAGGACGTCAACGAGGAGCCCGTCAACGGCAAGCGCAACGTCAACTCGCAGGGCAAAGAGGTAGCCGTCAGCGTCGAGGCGGTCGACGGCCGGGAGGTCACCAACGCTGACACGATCAGCGACGCCATCGTGCAGGCGCTCTCCAGCGGAAAGCCCTACTCCGGCACCTTCGAGACCAAGGAGATCAAGGCGACCTGGGAGGATCGCAAGATCGCCGCCGGCGCGGAGAAACTGCCCTACCAGGCCACCGACGGCGAGAAGTGGATCGACATCAACCTGGCGAATAAGACCGTTACGGCCTATGAGGGCGCCACGGTCGTCCGCGGCCCCGTCAGCGTGGTCGACGGCGCAGGCGCCACCCCGACCGTCACCGGCACCTACCACGTCTACCTCCAGTACGAGAGTCAGACGATGCGCGGCGAGAACGCCGACGGCTCGGACTACGTGAGCGAGGGCGTCCCGTGGATCTCGTACTTCTACCAGGGGTACGCGCTCCACGGCGCACCGTGGCGCGACAACTTCGGGTACTCCGGCTCGCACGGCTGCCTCAACATGCCGGTGAACGAGGCTCAGTGGTTCTTCAACTGGGCCGAGATCGGCACGACGGTCACCAGCCACTACTGACACCCTCCTGGGTCTCCTCCTCCATCGCGGGGCCGGCGGCCCGCGCGCTCGTGCGGGCGGGCCGCCGGCTCTCACCGGAGGCGCCGGTCCAGAGGTTCTCAGGAGGTCAGCCCGGTCACGGCGTCGGGGCCGTCGGCCAGGAGCCGCTCGAAGGCCTCCTCGTCCAGGACCGCCAGGCCCAGGTCGCGAGCCCTGGTCTCCTTCGAGCCCGCGTTCTCGCCGGCCACCACGAAGCTCGTCCGCCTCGACACGCTGCCGGCGGCCCTGCCCCCGCGAGAGACGATCGCCTCCTTGGCGCTGTCGCGGGTGAAGCGCTCCAGGGCGCCGGTGACGACGATGGTCAGACCGGCCAGGGTCTGCTCGGGCCCGGCCTCCCCCTGGGCGGTCTCGTCGGCGGTGCGCACCCCTGCGGCCGCCCAGCGGTCCAGGACCTCCTGGTGCCACTCGACGTCGAGCCACTCGGCCCATGAGGCGGCGATGGCCGGCCCGACACCGTCGACCTGTGACAGCTCCTCCACGCTCGCCTCGCGCAGCGCCTCCAGCGAGCCGAAGCGGCCGGCCAGCGCGCGGGCCGCCGTCGGCCCCACGTGCCGCACCGACAGCGCCACCAGGATCCGCCACAGCGGACGCGACCTCGCGGCGGCCAGCTGGGAGAGCATCGCGGTGGCGCCCTTGCCCGCAGCAGTCGGCCTCTTGACGCCCCCGTCCCTGTCGTAGCCCTGCTTGGACCAGAAGAAGCGGGCCAGGCGCCAGTCGCCCGTGGGAGCCCCGCGCCGGGTGACCGGCCGATAGACCATCACCTCGCGCAGGTCGTCGACCACCAGGTCGAACAGGCCCGCCTCACCGGTGAGCACCGGGGCCTGCTCGCCGATGCCCGCCTCCTCCAGAGCGCGGCGCGCCGCATCGATCCGCTCCGAGGGGGGCAGCGCCTCGAGCTCGGCGCGGGCGATGCGCAGCCTGCCCCTCTCGGTGTCCAGAGCGCGCCCGGCGGCGAGGGCCGCCAGGCCCTCCTCGCGCCCGGCGTCGGGCTGGGTCAGGGCCGCCGCGGCCTCGTCGCCCAGGCCCTCGACGTCGAGAGCGCCGCGCGAGCCGATGTGGGCCACGCGCTCGGTGAGCTGGGCCGGGCAGGAGCGGGTGTTGGGGCAGCGCAGGTCGACGTCGCCCTCCTTGGCCGGGGCGAGCGGGGTGCCGCACGAGGGGCACTGCGCGGGCATGGTGAAGCCGCGCTCGGTGCCGTCGCGCGCCTCCATCACCGGTCCGACGATCTCGGGGATGACGTCCCCGGCCTTGCGCAGCACGACGAGGTCGCCGATGCGCACGCCCTTGCGCGTCACCTCGGTGGCGTTGTGGAGAGTGGCGCGAGAGACGGTGGACCCGGCCACGAGCACCGGCTCCATGACTCCGAAAGGGGTGACGCGGCCCGTGCGCCCGACCTGGACGTCGATGTCGAGCAGACGCGTACGGACCTCCTCGGGCGGGTACTTGTAGGCGGCCGCCCACCTCGGCACGCGGGAGGTGTGCCCGAGGTCGGCCTGCAGGGACCGCGAGTCGAGCTTGAAGACGATCCCGTCGATCTCGTGGACGAGGTCGTGGCGGTGGTCGGCGTAGCGGGCGATGTAGGCCTCCCGCTCGGCGCGCCCGCGCACGACCGTGTTGTAGGGGGACACCGGCAGGCCCCAGCGGGCCAGCAGGTCGTACCACTCGTGCTGGCGGCCGGGCAGGTCCTCCCCCGGCGCCGGGACGATGGCGCCGATGCCGTGGGTGATCATGGCCAGTGGCCGTGCGGCCGTCACGGCGGGATTCTTCTGACGCAGCGAGCCGGCCGCGGCGTTGCGGGGGTTGGCGAAGACCTGCAGCAGGGGACGGCGCTGCGCCTCGCGCTCGACGTTCTCGCTGCGGCGGGCCTCGTTGAAGGCGCTGAAGGCCTCGACGGGGAAGTAGACCTCGCCGCGGACCTCCAGCAGCGCCGGGTGGGAGTCCCCGGCCAGGACCAGGGGCACCGAGCCGATGGTGCGCACGTTGCCGGTGACGTCCTCGCCGATGGTGCCGTCCCCGCGGGTCGCGGCCCGGGTCAGCACCCCGTGCTCGTAGGTCAGCGCCACGGCCAGGCCGTCGACCTTGACCTCGGCGGTCATGGGCAGGTCGTCATCGGGAACCTCGGTGGTCGCCACGATGCGCTCGACCCACTTCTCGACCTCTGCGAGGCTGAAGACGTCCTGCAGGGAGTAGAGGTGCTCGTGGTGGCGGACCTCGGCGAAGTCGGTGGAGGCGCGCCCGCCGACCGTCTGCGTGGGAGAGCCGGGCAGGGCCAGGGCCGGGTGGGCGGCCTCGAGAGCCTCCAGCTCGCGGTAGAGGGCGTCGTACTCGGCGTCGGACCAGGGGCTCTGGGCGTCGACTGCGACGTAGTAGGCGTCACGGGCGCGCTCGATGTCGCGCACGAGCTCACTCCACCGCAGGCGGGCCGCGGCGGGAACGGAGCTGAGGTCGGGGGCGTCGTCGAGCGCCGGTTCGGCGGGGGCGTCAGTCATGGAGCACATCCTTCCTCATCCCGGCCCCGCGCGGACCGTGCGTCTGCGCCGCGGGCTGCTCAGGGCGGCGGCGCCAGCGTGGTGCGGTCCACCCGCGTCCAGGCGAGCCCGGGCCGGGACAGGCCCAGGAGGCCGGTGGCGACCCCGCCGTCGCACAGCTGCGGGTCGAGCCAGGCGTCCACGGCGTCGTCGGGCAGGACGACCGG
>ERZ773059.1770-NODE-1770-length-10353-cov-9.368033_pt1 | contig 10353 bp, 7 predicted proteins | sample MGYA00580514_ERZ773059 | MGnify/ENA primary metagenome ERZ773059 (study PRJEB29015, sample SAMEA2737981) | human oral metagenome | biome: human oral; feature: human-associated habitat; material: dental | place: China | collected 2056 ...
TCGGCGAAGGGGAAGAAGGCGTCGGAGGCGGCCACTGCGCCGCGAGCGCGCTCGGGCGGCGCGGCCTGGAGGATGTCAGCGGCGTCGCCGCCGCCCACGGCGCCCTTCGCCGTCGCGTCCGAGGCGGCTGCATCGCCGGTGGATCGCGCGCCGAGAGTATTGGCGCGCTCGACGGCCAATCGGCAGGAGTCGACGCGATTGACCTGCCCCATGCCGACCCCCACGGTCGCGCCGTCCTTGGCCAGCAGAATGGCGTTGGAGCGCACCGAGCGGACGGCCTCCCAGGCGAAGCGCAGGTCGGCGAGAGTCGTCTCATCGGCCGCCCGGCCGGCCACGAGCCGCCAGGTCGACGGGTCGGCGTCACCGGCCTGGTAGGAGTCGCGCTGCTGGATGACGGCGCCGCCGGAGACCTGCTTGATCTCATAGCCCTCGCGCCTCGGCGGCGAGACCACGAGCAGGCGCAGGTTCTTCTTGGCAGACAGGATCTCCAGGGCCTCCTCGGCGAAGGCGGGGGCGGCGACGACCTCGGTGAATATCGGCTTGATCTGCCGGGCCATCGCGGCGGTGACGGTGGTGTTGGTGGCGATGACGCCGCCGTAGGCGGAGACGGGGTCGCAGGCGTGAGCCCGGCGATGGGCCTCGGCGGCATCGCCGGCGGCGGAGACGGCGATACCGCAGGGGTTGGCGTGCTTGACGACCGCCACCGTGACGGCATCGCCATGATCGTAGGCGGCCCGGAGCGCGGCATCGGTGTCGGTGTAGTTGTTGTAGCTCATGGCCTTGCCATGCAGTTGGCGGGCTCCGGCCACTCCCCCGCTCTCGCCAGGGATGCGGTAGACGGCCGCGGCCTGGTGCGGATTCTCCCCGTAGCGCAGGCTCGCGAGGCGCTCGTAGCCCACGCCGACATAGGCGGGCGGAGCGGAGATGGAGGCTCCGGCCCCCGCAGCGGAGTCTGCTGCGTCGTTCTCGACCTGTTCAACCTGCTCGGCCAGCCACGTGGCGACGGCGGCGTCGTAGGCCGCCGTATGCGCGAAGGCCCGGGCGGCCAGAGCCCGGCGCTGGGCCAGGGTGAAGCCTCCGGAGCGCACGGCTGCAGCGGCCTCGTCGTAGACGGCGGGATCGGTGACGACGGCGACACCGGGATGGTTCTTGGCGGCAGCTCGCACCATGGCGGGCCCGCCGATGTCGATCTGCTCGATGCAGGCGTCGAAGGGGGCGCCCGAGGCGACAGTGTCGGAGAAGGGGTAGAGGTTGACCACCACCAGGTCGATCGGGGCGATATCCAGTTCCGCCAGCCGGCTCATGTGCGCTGTCTTGCGACGGTCGGCGAGGATACCGGCGTGGATGGCGGGGTGGAGGGACTTGACCCGCCCTTCGAGGCATTCGGGGAATCCGGTGACGTCCTCGACCCGCGCCACCGGCAGACCCGCACCGGCGATCGTGGCGGCGGTGGAGCCCGTGGACAGGATCTCGACACCGGCCTCGACGAGGGCGGCGGCCAGGTCGGTCAGACCGGTCTTGTCGTAGACGGAGATCAGGGCCCGGCGCACGGGTACCCGCTCCGGGCTGATCAGCCCCTCCGTGGGGACGTGCTGGGTGGGGACGGCGGACTCGGGCTGCTTGGCCACAGGCGCTCCTGGTTCGATCGGTCCGGGGACGCCCAGGCGGGCGACGTCCCCTGCTCATGATCGGTGACCGCTCCCCGGTGGTGACCCACCCTCGCCAGTCGCGGCCGACCCCAGTCTAACCGCTCCGTTTTCTCGGCTCAGCCCCGACGAGCCGCCCGGAGCAGTTCTTGACCTCTGCGCACGTACTCGCTCATCTCAGGTCGTGGCACCATGCTGCCGCCGGTAGCCCAGACGATATGGGTGGCGCGCTCGAGGGTCCGATCGTCCAGGCCGAGACGCGCCCGGTAGTCCGCGTCCTCGGCCACGCGCACGGGTCCCAGGAGGCCGGCTGTCGCGGAGGGCTCGACGTCGATCCCCTCGGCCTCGTGCAACTGCGCCAGCAGGGTGTAGAGGTGATCGTCATCGACGGTGACGAAGCCATCGATGAGGTGCTGCATGGCCCGACCGACGAAGCCCGAAGGGCGTCCGCAGGCGAGCCCATCCGCAGCAGTGACGTTATCGATGCCGAAGTCCTGCACGCTCATGGCGCTGTGGAGACCCGTGTAGACGCCCAGGAACATCGACGGGCAGTGCGTCGGCTCGGCGAAGACCACCCGGACCGCATCGCCGAACTCGACCTTGAGGCCGAAGGCGACCCCGCCCGGGCCGCCGCCGACCCCGCAGGGCAGGTGGACGAGAAGGGGGTGCCGCTCGTCGACCGTGATATCGAGGGCCTGGAGCTGCCCGGCGAGCCGGTGGGCGGCCACGGAGTAGCCGAGGAACAGGTTGCGGGAATTCTCATCGTCGATGAAGAAGCAGGTCGGGTCGTCCTCCGCCTGTGCGCGCCCCCGCCTGACGGCCTCGGAGTAGTCCGACGCGTGCTCGACCACCTCGACGCCGTGGGCTCGCAGCATGTCCTTCTTCCACTGCCGCGCATCGGCGGACATGTGGACGACGGCCCTGAAACCCAGTTCGGCGCTCATCACGCCGATCGACAGCCCGAGATTCCCGGTGGAGCCCACGGCGACCGAGTATGCCGAGAAGAAGTCTGCGGCCTCCGGCCCGGCCAGGACCGCGTAGTCGTCGTCATAGCCGATCAGGCCCGCCGAGACGGCGAGGTCCTCGGCATGCTTGAGCACCTCGTAGATCCCGCCCCGGGCCTTGATCGATCCGGAGATCGGCAGCTGGGAGTCGAGCTTGAGCCAGAGGCGACCGGCAACGGCATGGCCGCAGTCGCGCTCCATATCGGCCTGCATCGAGGGGATTGCGACGAGCGGCGACTCCAGGATGCCCAGGGTTGCACGCGTATCGGGGAAGACGGCGGCCAGATACGGCGCGAAGCGCTTCAGACGCGCCGCGGCGTCCTCGATGTCGGCCCGGGCGAGCCCGACGTCGGCGAGGCCCTCGGCGGCGCCGCGGATGTCGGGATTGAACCAGCTGGTCTCGGTCATCGCGGTCAGCGGCTTCAGCAGCGGCAGGGCCCCAGCCCATTCCTCTGCGGTGCGGCCGTGGATGCGTTCAGATGAGGTCGGTGGAGTTGATGAGGTCATCAGTGCTCGCAATGCAGTGATTATCCAGTGATTACAGAGTTGCCAAGTTCCCGGAGTTGCCGGAGTTGACGGGAGTTGTTGGGGTTGCTTCAGTCCTTGCCCTCGGCCCCGGAATCGGCGCTTTCCGATGTCTGCGCGGCCTGCTCGCGCCAACCGGCGAAAGGACTCCGCCCGGAGGCAGTGCGTTTGACAGCGGGGGTCCTCCCGGGTTCGGGCGCGGTTGCCGGCTCGGCGCTCTCGCGGCGGGGCGCCGATCGCCCCACCGCCGCGGTCTCATCTCGGTCCGACGGCGCAGTCGCCGCCCGCGTCCGGCGCTGTGGAGCAGCGCCCACCGGAGGAGCCGGGCGACCGCGCTCCTCCGGCGCGGCCGGCTCCGCGCCCCCGCCCTCGTCCGGGTTGCCGCGAGCCCGGCGCGCCTCATCAGTGGAGGCGCGCCGTCCCTGAGCCGCCTCGGCAGCGGCTCCCAGACGGTCGCGCATGCTCTGGGCAGAGGCGCTGGAGGCATCAGCGGTCGCCGCCAGTCCACGGGTGGTCAACCGACGAGTGGTGGGATGGGTCAGGACCGCCACGACGATGAATCCGATCCCGACCTCCAGGGCGATGAAGACGCACAGGTACGCCGAGTACGGGCCGACCTCGGCCATTCTTCCGGGGCCGATCGGCCCGGACGCCCCCAGGGACAGGATCAGGCAGCCGAGCGTGATGATGATGGTTGCGGCGACGGCGGCCAGCAGAGACTCCAGGAGCTCCAGCTCGATGAGCTCACGGCGCCGGTGCCAGGCGGCCCCCACGGCGACCAGCGTGATGACCATGGGCAGGTAGACGCCCGCAGTCCCCAGGGGCGCGGTGGGCAGCAGCCCCAGCAGCGGCATGGAGGGAACGGCATCGGCCATCACGACGTCCGGAGAGAAAAGGCTGCCCGTTCCCACTGTGAAGCCGGGGCCGGCCAGCCACGACAGCGCCCATACGAGCATGGTCGGAACCCATCCGGCTTGCAGCAGGACCAGCCCGAGAGATGCCGTGATCCCGCCGGCGGACAGCGCATCATGAAGGCGTCCGACGCGTCCGGCGCCCATGACGACGGCAACCAGGGCGACGACAGCGACCAGACCCGCCATGGCGAGGGCTGTACCGCGCACCAGGGCGAGAGCCGGATCCGCCCACCGCGGACGGCGCGCCCACCAGCGCTCCACGCCCGGCATGCCCCGCCCGCGATGCTGAAGGTGACCGAAGACGATGAGCGCCGTCAGCGCTCCGAGCCCCAGTACCGCCGTCCACATGCGTGAACCGGCCGGGCCCGAGGCGACGACGATGACGGCCCCGATCGCCATCGCGGTCAGAACGGTCCACACGCCCGACAGCGGGCGCGCCAGTCGTGAGCGGCGCACCGACCATCGGATGATGAGCGCCTGAAGGATCGTCAGTCCCAGCAGCGGCAGGCCGACGGCGCCATCGGAGCTCGAGGCGCTCCCCCACACCCCACCCAGTCCTAGGCCCCACAGGCCGGTGCCGGCGCGCAGAGCGGTGCCCGCGGACAGCGCTGCGGCGGCGTCCATGGAGGAGGTGGAGGCGAAGACGGCGAGCGTGGGAACGACGACGAGCAGCCAGCCCGCCAGTACCGATTCGATGCCTGTGCGCACGGCGAAGGGCCAGTCGGCGGGCACCACACGGCGAAGCCCGCCTGCACGGGTGAGTTCATCGGCGTCCGAGACCACTCGGCCCCGTCGCGCCTGACCGTCCCCCGCGCTCACATCTGCCCCGCCGCGCCGGCGACCTCTCGGTGCAGCTCACGGGCGAGAGCCGCGGTCTCATTGGGCGTGCGCCCCACATGCACGCCCGCGGCCTCCAGAGCCGCCTTCTTGGCCTGGGCGGTTCCGGAGGACCCGGAGACGATGGCGCCGGCATGCCCCATGGTCTTGCCCTCCGGGGCGGTGAAACCGGCGACATAGGCGACCACGGGCTTGGTCATGGAGGACTGGATGTAGGCGGCGGCGCGCTCCTCGGCGTCTCCCCCGATCTCACCGATCATGACGACCAGCTCAGTGTCGGGATCCGCCTCGAAGGCCGCCAGGGCATCAATGTGGGTCGTGCCGATCACGGGATCGCCGCCGATGCCGATGCACGTGGTGAATCCGAGATCGCGCATCTCGTGCATGAGCTGATAGGTCAGCGTGCCTGATTTCGAAACCAGACCGATGGGTCCGGGACCGGTGATGTCGGGCGGAGTGATGCCCACGTTGGACTTGGCCGGAGAGATGATCCCCGGACAGTTCGGGCCGATGATCTGCGCACCGTGCTCGGCGGCGTAGGCGCGGGCCCAGGTCGCATCGGCCACGGGGATGCCCTCGGTGATGATGACGATGAGGCGCATGCCCGCGTCCACGGCCTCCACCACGGCGTCCTTGGCGAAGGCGGGCGGCACGAAGACGACGCTGACCTCGGCGCCGGTCGCCTCCTTGGCCTCGGCCACGGTGCCGTGGACCGGGACCTTGACGGTGCCGGCGGTGACGCCGAGGGATTCGGCGCCCGGACCGAGGGGCGCCACGTCGAAGGCCACGGCGGTGCCGGCCTTGCGCGGGTTGACTCCGGCGACGACCTTCGTGCCGGCGCACAGCATGCGCCGGGTGTGCTTGCGGCCCTCGGAGCCGGTCATGCCCTGGACGATGACGCGGTCGTTCTCGGTGAGGAAGATGCTCATGGCTCAGACTCCCTGCCTGTCGGTGTCGTAGGCGCCGTGGGCGTTCTGGGCGTTCTGGGCGCTGTGGGCGATTTCGGTGACGACATCGGCGGCGCCGTCCATGGTCTCGACGATGGTGACGCCCGGCAGAGCCGCCTCGGCGAGGATCCGGCGCGCCGGCTCGGCGTTGTTGCCGTCCAGACGCACGACGATGGGCTTGTCGAAGTCCTCCAGGGAGCCGACGGCGGTGACGATCCCCTGGGCGACGGTGTCGCAGGAGGTGATGCCGCCGAAGACGTTGACGAGAATCGCGCGCACCTGCGGATCCGAGGCGACGGTCTCCAGACCGGTGGCCATGACCTGTGCGGACGAGCCGCCGCCCAGATCCAGGAAGTTGGCCGGTCGCATGCCGCCATGACGCTCGCCGGCCCCGGCGACCACGTCGAGGGTGGACATCACCAGTCCGGCCCCGTTGCCGAGCACACCGACTTCACCGGTCAGGCGGACATAGTTCAAGCCGACCTCTTTGGCGCGGGCCTCGAGAGGGTCGACATCCGCCGTGTCCTTGAGAGCGGCGTGCTCGGGGTGACGGAACGCCGCGTTGTCATCGAGCGTGACCTTGCCGTCCAGGGCCAGGACGGTGCCGTCGGTGGTGAGCACGAGGGGGTTGACCTCCACGAGGGTGGCGTCCTCGGCGGTGAAGACCTCCCACAGCCGTGTGATCACCTCGGCGATCCGGTCGGCGGTGGAGCCGGGCTCGAAGCCCGCAGCCTCGACGATGCTCGCAGCGACATCGCCGCTCAGGCCGATCAGGGGGGCGATAGCGACCCGGGCGAGCGCCTCGGGGCGCTCCTTGGCGAGAGTCTCGATATCCATGCCGCCCTCGCGCGAGCACATGGCGAGGTAGCGACGCTCAGCGCGGTCCAGGAGGATGGAGAAGTAGAATTCGGAGTCGATCTCGGCGCCGTCGGCGATCAGGACGGTGCGCACCGTGTGCCCCTTGATGTCCATGCCGAGGATCTCGGAGGCGCGCTGCTCGGCCTCGGCCTCACTGCGCGCGAGCTTGACGCCGCCGGCCTTGCCGCGCCCGCCGGTCTTGACCTGGGCCTTGACGACGACCAGTGACGAGCCGGCATTGAACAGCTCCGCAGCCACTTCACGGGCCTGGGCGGGGGTGGTGGCAATCGCACCGCCGAGCACGGGCACCCCGTGATCGCGGAAAAGCTCCCGCGCCTGGTACTCGTACAGATCCATGCGCTCGTCCTCTCGGGATCGTTCTCCAGCCGCTCATGACGGTTCGCCGGCAATTCTGGCAGTTCTGGCAGTTCTGCCGACCAGGGCCGACCGCCAGCGCCTCCACGGCTGAGCCTAACGTCCCAGCGCGCCGCCGCGCGCAATCCCGGCGGGCCTGCGCGTCGGAGGTGGCGGGCCCACGCGTCGGACGTACGCGCCGTCCACCCGCCGAGATCGGTCGTACTCCGCACCGAGATCGGTCCGGTTCCGCGCCGAGATCGGTCCGGTTCCGCGTCGAGATCGGTTCACTTCATGCAGAGATTCAGCGAATCAGCGACATGGCAGCATCGGGATTCCGCCGAAGCTACAGTTCCCGACGGTTCCCGGGAGCTCCTGATGGTCGCCGTCCGGCCCCTCACTGCAGAGCATCGGCGCATTGGGACAGCGCCCGACGCAGCACCTCGCACTGGTCGTCGGTGAGACCGGCGACCATGCGCCGCTCGATGGCCCCAACACATCGCTTGGCACGACGGAGAAGCCGCGCCCCCTCGGAGGTCAGCGCAGCCGGCAGCGCCCGCCCGCTCGGTGCACTGCTGGCACGCGCCACCAGCCCCCGCTGCGTGAGGCCTCGGAGCAGTGCGTTCATGCTCTGACGAGTCACGAATGCTCCGCGAGCGAGGTCGGAGTTCGAGGCGCCCGGGTGACGGCTCAGCAGCTCCAGACACGCGTACTGCGGAGCAGTCAGCCCCATGGGCCGCAGGGCCTCATCCATCTGCGTCCGCAATGCCGACTGCGCTCGTTTGAGCTGGTAGCCGACCAGAGCGCCGAGGTCGCCGACGGCCTCGGCGCTATCGGGACTGCCGGGAATGTCTGGGCTGCCGGAACCGCCGGGCTCGCCGGAGCCGGGGCGGCGATCATCTTGCGACATGTCAGTATGATGACATACGGTCGCACATGTCAGGATCCTGACATGCAAGAACGAACGAGACGAGAGGAATCCCATGACAGTCTCCGGCCCTGATTTCATCGCCCTGCAGGTCCGCGATCTGGGCAGGTCGGCGCAGTTCTACGAGTCGCAGCTCAAGCTGCGCAGACTCCCCGCCGCACCTCCTGGCGCGGTTGTCTTCGACACCGCCCCCATTCCCTTCGCGGTGCGCGAGCCGCTTCCCGGTGTCGAGCTCGACGCCGGGGGACAGCCCGGGCTAGGAGTGGCACTGTGGATGCACTGCGACGCCGTAGCCGAACTGCACGAATCCTTGAGCGAAGCGGGGGTCACCGTACTGCGGGCCCCGGAGCCCGGCCCCTTCGGCCTCACCTTCACCTTCGCCGATCCCGACGGCTACGCGATCACCGTTCACGACAAGTCCTGACGCCCGATCCCGCCTCGCCGCACCCCATCGTCCTCGAGTGCCGCCCATCGGCCCATGCCGGCCCATGCCGGCCTATGCCGGTACACGTCGACCTACGCGGCTCCGCGTCGGCCTCCGCCGATCCACATGGACGGCACTCGAGGACGCAGGCGACCAGGCGACCAGGCGACCAGGCAGTATCACGAGTAGCATCAGCATCATGAGCCTGAACCGCCGCGAACGCGAAACCACCGCTCGCGAGCTCGACAACAATCTCGCCCTGACCGGCCTCACCCGGGCGCAGGTGCGAGAACGTACCGGTCTGCCTCCGGAACGGTTCCAGGCCGCACTCGAGGTCAACGCGGTGATGGACCCGGCCGACGTTTGGCTCGTGCGCGACACCATCGAGGACGCCGTGCGCGAGGAGGGCAAGACCCCACTGCCATACTCCAAGCTCACCGATAGCATGCGCCGAGCAGTGGCCGCCTGGTTCGGCTACCGCCAGGGAGACGGCCCGCGGCTCTAGGGCTCCGGCTCTAGGGCAGTTCTGGTCTCCAGAACACACTTTCGCGCGTGCACGCGCTTTTCTCCGCTCGCTCCACGCCCCAGAGGCGGTTGCGAGAAAAGCACACTCATGAGGCCGACCGCCGTCGATGCTGAGGCAGGCCGAGCCCACCTCGAATCCTCCCCGAAACCACCCGCCTCACCGCAAGAAGCGCCGTCGTCCACGTGACGCAGACCCCACGGCGGGAGACAATGAGGGCACCGGACCAGCCGGACCACGAGAGAGGGACATCGATGACCGCCGCGCCTGCCAACGCCCCTACTGACGCACCGGTGAGGATCGGTGTCCTGACGTCCGGCGGTGACGCGCAGGGGATGAATGCCGCCGTGCGCGCCGTCGTCCGGGCAGCCCTGCGCATGGGCGCCCAGCCCTACGCCGTCATGGAGGGGTGGGCCGGCGCCGTCGCCGGAGGCGACAGCATCCGCCCGCTCAACTGGGACTCGGTCGGCTCGATCCTCCACCGCGGCGGCACGGTCATCGGCACCGCCCGCTCCGCGGAGTTCCGCGAGCGCGACGGGCAGCTGGCCGCCGCCCGCAACCTCCTGGAGCACGACATCGACCGTCTCGTCGTCATCGGCGGAGACGGCTCGCTCACCGGCACCGACGTATTCCGCACGAACTGGCCCGGGCTCGTCGCCGAGCTGGCCGAGCGCGGCGAGATCTCGCCCGAGAAGGCCGCCGCCCACCCCGCGCTCATGGTGACCGGCCTGGTCGGGAGCATCGACAACGACCTCGTCGGCGCCGACATGACCATCGGCACGGACTCCGCCCTGCACCGCATCCTCGAGGCGATCGACGACATCTCCTCGACCGCCGCCTCCCACCAGCGCACCTTCATCGTCGAGGTCATGGGCCGTCACTGCGGCTACCTCGCACTCATGGCCGCCGTCGCCGGCGGCTGCGACTACGTGCTGGTGCCCGAGCTCCCGCCCGCCGGCGGCTGGGAGGAGGACATGTGCCGCAAACTCGCCAAGGGCCGTGAGGCCGGGCGCCGCGAGTCCATGGTGGTTGTCGCCGAGGGCGCCACCGACCGATCCGGCAACCCCATCTCCGCCGATGACGTCAAGCGCGTCCTGTCCGAGCGGCTGGGCGAGGAGGCCCGCGTCACGATCCTCGGCCATGTTCAGCGCGGTGGTAAGCCGAGCGCCTACGACCGGTGGATGTCGACGCTGCTTGGCTGCGCGGCCGCCCACGAGGCGGTCACCGCCACCCCGGAGTCCGAGCCGGTCATCATCGCCGAGCGACACAACCGCATCAGCCGTCTGCCCATGATGGAGCAGATCCGCGCCACCCGCGCCGTCAAAGACCTCGTCGCCAGCGGGGACTACGAGGGGGCGGTGGCCGCCCGCGGCGCGAGCTTCGGGGAGATGCT
>ERZ773059.1772-NODE-1772-length-10345-cov-13.493975_pt1 | contig 10345 bp, 8 predicted proteins | sample MGYA00580514_ERZ773059 | MGnify/ENA primary metagenome ERZ773059 (study PRJEB29015, sample SAMEA2737981) | human oral metagenome | biome: human oral; feature: human-associated habitat; material: dental | place: China | collected 2056 ...
TTCTAGGGCGTTTGCAAAACGCCCCTACATAACATAACGTGAGTTCGACGAATTTAGAACAACGTAAGTTGTGTGTCCAAAGTCCTATTGAAGTTGATGTATGGGCTTTTAGGAAACAGGCAATAGGCTCCAATGGCACCTAATAGGTTGATGATGAAATTGTCAAAGCACCTATGTCTGGAGTTCTCTACTTGTGCGATGTTTTAAGTCCATCATTGTTGGTTTTTATAATGGCTCTTTTTCTGAGTAACATCTTGTCATAAACGCTCATCAAAGATCCTTTCATGTTACTTTTCAACTTGCCTACAAGTTGTATTCCATCAATGAAAAGTCTTGGGATGAGGTATTTGCTGATATATCCCTTGTCACCGGCCTGTTTATCATACATGAATTCTAAACGTTTCGTATTCCAGTGGCTTGCGGTCGTCTACGTCTCCTGACGTTATCATAAAGTTGCAGTTCTCTCCTTTCTCATTGCAGATTAGATGCAGCTTGAATCCGGAGATCCATCCCATGGATCATTTGTTTCTTTGGGCTATGTCCTTGAAAACTTTGTGAATATGTATCCTTTTGTCCCTGCAGACGCGCAGTGGTGTAAGGTCGACAAACCTTATGCCCGTGCACTTTCCCAATAGAACTTTCTTGATAAACAAGGTTAAGGGGAGTGTCAGCCCCCTTTCCTATTCTGCTGAACAATTGAAAAAAACAACTTTGGGAAAGATGTGGGAAAGATGCTTAAATGCTATTTCAAGATAGAATGTTTAAAGCAGCGGTAGTAAGAATCGTGGAAAATAATCATTATCAGCATGACTCCAGGTTTTGATATTGTGGAACTTCGCTGATATTTTCTTTTTCCAATAGGTTTTAGCATATATTCTGCTGTCATTGCATCAAAAAAAATGCAAAAAAGCATCTGCCATACAAAATATTTGAGTAACTTTGTCCTCGCTAATCATAGCGATTTTTGTTTGTAATCATTTGTATGTAACACTTCAAAGTTACAACAAATTTCGCAAATCACCAAATGTATAGACACATATAATTCATCGAACTAACATAAAACTTATGAAAATTGGAATTATTACTTTTCATTGTGCGCATAACTATGGAGCTGTTTTACAAGCTTATGGTCTAAAAGAATTTTTAAAGTTGTCAGGCCATTCTGTTAATGTAGTTAATTACAGGCCTAGATATATTGTTAATACTTTTAGAAAATTTAACCCAAGGTACTGGTTGTCACGTAATCCGTATAAATGTATAGTCCGTTTATTTATAGAATTCATAGTTAAACCAATAAGAATTAAGCGTTGGTATGTTTTTGAGAGATTTATGGATGAATACTTAGATTTGTCTCCCTATCCTAAAGAAAAGAACTTTTCTTATTTAGACTCCTTGGTATTAGGAAGCGATCAAATATGGAATCCTAAACTTACTGGTGGCAATTTTGATGGTGTGTATTTTGGAGATAGGGCAAAGTGTAATGTTATATCTTATGCTGCAAGCAGTAGATTTCAATCATTATCACGAGAGCAGCAAAACTATCTTTCAATAAATCTAAGCAAATTAAAATGCATTAGTGTAAGAGAAAGTTCGCTAGCTGATTTATTACAACCTCTTGTTAATCAAAAAGTGAATGTCGTACTTGATCCTACTCTTCTAGCTGGTAGAAAGGTTTTTGATAAAATTTCAATTTTGCCTAAAAAAAAGGAATACCTTCTTTTATATCAAATTGGGCAATGGGATGAATTAAATAAATTAGCAAGAAAGATTGCGGAAAAGCTCAATTTAGAAGTAATAGAGATATCGTCACATCCAATAGGGCCAAGAAAAGGGTTAGTCCAGACTGCTTCCCCAAATGAGTTTGTTGGATATTTTAAAAATGCTACATTTATAGTAACAACATCTTTTCATGGTTTAGCTTTTTCTATTATGTATAATAAACAGTTCTATTGTCTAAAAATGAATACTAATTCGGATTTACGTTTGTTGTCCTTACTTGATAAATTAGATTTGCAAGGGCGTTTCTTAGGAATAGGTGAGGAACCTGATTTTGGAATTATTGATTATTGTAATGTGAACCAAAAATTAGAGAAACTAAGAAATGTGTCCATAGAATATCTACAAAAAGCAATCTGTTAGGATTAGATAAAGAGGGTGTGTCAAAACTAAAATAAAAACAGACCAAAGTTACTATTTGTAACTTAAAAAATAAAAGAGCCATATTAAACTCGGTATTCGAGTGGTGATATGGCTCTTTTTGTTGCTTTTAAAAGCGAGCAAGTTTCAATTTATAAGCTCATGTTTATTAAAATGGAGTTTTGTCACACCCTCTTTATTGTGAAGTATCTATACGGGTAATATTGGATGCTTATGGCCTATTTCGTATAGAAATCAATAAACCTTGTTAGGGCTTGCTTACACACGGGGCAGAACTCTGGAAACTCGTTTGTGCGCATCCTGCAATCTTGATAGCCACGATAAACACCTTTTAGGCTATATCCGGCACCTTCGTAAGCACCAACTGTTTTCTTATTCTTCTCGGTTGCAGGTGTTGGTATCGGGGTATTCTTCTTAACGAGGTTTTCCCATTTCCCCTTGAAGTCCACTAATGTAGTGAGGTTCTCCTCCCAAGGTTCGATGTCGCGTGGGTACATTGAAATGCTTTCGGCTTCGTAGGCATATTCGTCGCCTAGTCCTGCAAAGCTATGTCCAAACTCATGTACGACCACTGGCTTGAACTTCTCGTGGTGGGTCATCGACAGGTTATAAGAGTTAAGTATGCCACCGCCGCCATACTTTTCGGTGTTTACCAGCACGATAATATGTTCGTAAGGCGTGCCGGCCAACCAGTCGTGCAGTTCGAATAGGTTCAGCGTAGTAAGGTAACGGTCGCTATAAAACGTGTCGAAGTGCGAGTGCAACGCCGTATTTTTCCATATTCCCTTAGAGGGTTCGCTTGTGCCGCTCTCCTTTGAGGACGATTTCACTGCCACAATGTTAAATCGGTTGCGTGTAGACTTAAATGGTTCGTGGGCGAACAGGGCCTCGGTTGCCGCTTTGGCATCTTTTAAGAACACGTCCATTTCTGCATCTGTGTAGCCTTCTGCAACGTAGGCGATGTGGATGCAATGGTTCGGATCGGCTGCCTTCTGGATCGTTTCGTAAGGCGTAACGGATGTTTCGCCTATTTTTCTAATCAAGATGTCCTTTGGAGCCACCGTGTGCGTTAGGCTAGCCACAACCTGTCGGCGGTTGTTTCGCAGGTCGATGGTAATCTCCACCGTGTCTTTTGGCATTGGAACGAGGAACACATTCTCGAAAGACTTGGACGACGACTTGGCCTCGTCGTATGAAAGCCATTCTTGAAACAGCGTTGAGAAAGAGTTGCGGTAAATCACTTGCTTGTCTTTCTTCCGCCTAACGGTAATCTGTCCGTAGCCTTCAACAGGTATTTCTGCAAGTCTTTGTCGCTTGCCATACCATCCGGGCATGACGTTTAGCTTAGCCACAGAAATCTCTTGTTTGCTTGCATTTCCTGCAAAGGTGTAGTCAATTCGCAGGGTTCGGTTTTCAAACTCGTCGTCGAATCGTTGCGACCACGCGGTCAAAGTACTCGCCAAGGCGAGAATTGATAGTAGTAGTGTCTTCATTTTATAGTATGATGTTAAACGATAATAATTGTCTAGAATTGTTAGGTGTAGGCAGATTGCCGCATGGTGTGGCTGCTTGTAGGCGTTTGCGGCTCGGGCCAAATGCGCAACGTGTGCACTACGTCACCGCTAGTTGTGGCAAACAATGCGCTTACGCCCGCACTATGGGGCGTAAGCTGTTGGCGTTTGGTTGCCCATTGTGCAGGGTGGCTTTTAATAAACCCTTAACACAGCACCAACCTTTATTTGGTAATCTTCGGGCAAGTCGTTCATCTTGTACAGGCTCTTCACGCGAATGCCGTACTTCTGGGCGATGTCGTACATGCTCTCGCCAGGTTTAACCACGTGTGGCTTGTCCTTGAATTGTTTCTCTGCATGCTTACGTTTCTTTTTGAGATAGATGATGTCGCCTTCGGCCAGCACGTCATTCTTAGAACGTTCGTTCGCCTTAGCTAGTGATCTGGCCGATAGTTCCAGTTCTTCGGCCAACGACTTAAAGGTATCTCCTCGTCTTGCTCGGAGATAGTAGTTGTCGTTGTACTTGTATATCGGGTGCAGGCGCATATTGCTGCTGCCTGGCTGATAGTTGCCTGCGTGTTTGGTAAAGAACTTGTCGTAGTCTTTTGCCGAGTCGTACAGGTATAGCTTATAAAGCTCAATTACATTAATCAGTTTCGTTGCATAACTGGGGTCGGTGGCATATCCGCATGCCTTTAATCCCTTGGCCCATCCGCGATAGTCGTTAGGCGCGAGTGCAAAAAGCGACTTGTAACGGTCGCGTTTTAAGAACTGGCTATGGTCTTCATAGCTTTCTTTCGCACTTTTGTACGACCTAAAACATTCGTTTTTGGCATCGTCGTCGTGGTAAGTCTTACGCCCTGTCCAGTCGTGACACTTAATGCCAAAGTGGTTGTTGCCCTTTTTTACCAGTGCGCCCTGTCCTGCGCCGCTCTCCAATAGCCCTTGTGCCAACGTGATACTGGCGGGAATACGATGTTTGAGCATCTCTTCGATGGCCAAATCCTTATATTGACTGATGTAAGTTTGGTACACCGAATTCCACCGCAGCTGTGCCGAAACGGGTAGAACAAGTGCTATTGTGGTAAGCAGAACAACTATTTTCTTCATATAAAACTGATTTTAAGCACAAAAGTAATGATTATTATTGTAACTTCGCACAGTCGGATAAGCATATTATAAGTATTTCAACCATTCTTCACCTTGTTGCGCCGTTTTTATAAACAATTAGCTATTGCAAAAACGATTAGCCCCCTCCACTAGAAAACATGGAGCAGTAGATGGAAGTGTCGCATTAGTTTCAAATTATTATGTCTTATTCCCATCAGGGGATGCCTTATTTTTTGTAACTTTGTGCACCTAACATTATTATCCAATGAACCAACAAACGCATTACATCTTATTAGCCTTGGGGAGCAATGTCGCGGCCGAGCTGCATATCGAACAAGCAAAAGCGCGATTGTCGGTTGTTTTCCCGCAACTGCAATTTTCGCGTTCGCTTATCACTCCTGCAATAGGTATTGTTGCGCCACCATTTATAAATTGTTTGGCCGAGGGGTATTGCAGTGTGCCGTTGGAAGAGGTGATAGTCGCGCTAAAAAACATTGAGGCGCAGATGGGAAGTGTGTCCGAAGAGCGCAAGAAAGGCATTGTGAAGATAGACATTGACTTGTTGCAGTTCGATGACACGAAACGTAAAGCAGACGATTGGAGTAGGGATTATATTCAATTACTACTTAATGAGTTAAGCTGTAAATAAGCAATCAATGCTTAAACTGCATAACAACCAACCGTATTAGGCAAACAATAAAAATGTAGTTGTGGCCAAGCTAATCCTAAAACAAACGTCCATACTTTCAAACAAAATGATTAACTTTGTGCGAGTAAATAACAAATAAATGATTTCAGTTGAAGGTTTAACGGTTGAGTTTAGTGTAAAGCCGTTGTTTAAGGACGTTAGTTTTGTGGTAAACAATCGCGATCGCATTGCTTTGGTTGGCAAAAACGGCGCAGGTAAGTCTACCATGCTCAAAATATTATGCGGAAAACAAAAGCCCACGGCTGGCAATGTGTCTGTTCCTTCGGGAACAACTGTGGGATATTTGCCACAAGTAATGGTTCTTGAAGATGATACAACTGTGAAAGAAGAGGCCAGAAAGGCCTTTGCCGACAATACGGAATTGAAGGCACGCGTTGAGCAGTTGAACAACGAACTGAGCGAAAGAACCGACTACGAAAGTGAGGATTACATGGCTCTTGTTGAGCAATTTACCCACGAACACGAACGTTACCTGATGCTGGGGGGCAACAATTACGAGGCCGAATTGGAGCGAACGCTAATCGGGTTGGGGTTTAACAGGAACGACTTAGACCGCCCAACGAGTGAATTTAGTGGTGGTTGGCGCATGCGTATCGAGCTGGCAAAGATTCTTTTACGTAAACCCGACGTGCTGTTGCTCGACGAACCCACCAACCATTTGGACATCGACAGCATTCAATGGCTCGAACAGTTCTTGGCGCAGAGTTCTGGCTCGGTGGTACTTGTCAGCCACGACCGTGCGTTTATCAACAACGTAACCAACCGCACGCTCGAAATATCGTGTGGAAAGGTAATTGATTATCGCGTGAAGTACGACGAATACGTTACGCTACGGGCCGAACGTCGCGAACAGCAACTGCGTGCCTACGAGAACCAACAAAAGGAAATAGCGGACATGAAAGACTTTATCGAGAAGTTTCGCTATAAACCTACGAAGGCTGTTCAGGTGCAGAGCCGCATCAAACAGTTGGCTAAGATTGTGCCGATAGAAGTAGACGAGGTGGACACTTCGGCTTTGCGATTAAAGTTTCCGCCCTGTTTGCGCAGTGGCGACTATCCCGTTATATGCGACGATGTGCGTAAGGATTATGGCAAGCACACTGTTTTCGACCATGTTACGTTTACAATTAAACGCGGTGAAAAGGTTGCCTTTGTGGGTAGAAACGGTGAAGGAAAGTCTACTTTGGTGAAGTGCATCCTCAACGAGATACCTTATACGGGCGAATTAAAGATTGGTCATAATGTGCAGATAGGCTATTTTGCACAGAATCAAGCCCAATTGTTAGATGAAAGCCTAACCGTTTTCGAAACGATTGATAATGTGGCGAAAGGCGATATACGCTTAAAAATACGCGACATACTGGGCGCATTTATGTTTGGTGGCGAGGCTTCGGACAAGAAAGTGAAGGTGTTGAGTGGCGGCGAACGCAGCAGGTTGGCTATGATTAAGCTGTTGTTAGAGCCTGTTAACTTGCTTATACTCGACGAACCCACCAATCATCTCGACATGCAGTCGAAGGATGTGCTGAAAGAGGCCATCAAAGCGTTCGACGGAACGGCCATCGTGGTTTCTCACGACCGTGAGTTCCTCGACGGATTGGTATCGAAAGTGTACGAGTTCGGCAAGGGTAGGGTGAAAGAACACCTTGGTGGTATATACGATTTTATACGCACTGCGGCCGCAAACCAGCCCGATAACGCCACATCTGCCAACATCGACAGCCTTTTGCATACGGCTGCGCCCGCTCCACCCAAAACGGCCGAAACGCCAAAAGCCGATAACGAAAGTTATGCACAGCGTAAAGAACGGATGAAGAAGGTGAACAAAGTCGAAAAAGCCGTTAAGGAATGCGAGGCACGTATTGCATCGATGGAAAAGCGCATTGCCGAACTTAATGAGCTGCTAAGCGACGTGAACAACGCCTCGGACATGACGCTCGTGAGCGAATATACCTCCGTGCAACGTGCCTTGGATAGCGAAAACGAAAAGTGGATGGAACTGAGCCAAACCCTTGAAGAACTGTCGAGGCAGGTGTCGTAGAGGTAGATGGTTGGCCTTTGTCTCGGTGAACATATAGCTAGGTACTAAATATTTAATCATTATTATCCAATAACAAAAAAAGAAATCATGAACATGAAACAAATCTTTCCTGCGCTCTTGATGATGGCCTCGCCCACGTTGGGCATGGCTCAGGGGCAGTCGGGGCTAGTGATGTCAGACCTTGACAAGTCGGTTCGTGCGGCCGACGATTTCTATCAGTTTGCTACGGGCGGTTGGCAAAAGAACAATCCGTTGCCGGCAGCCTATTCGCGCTTTGGCAGTTTCGACCGATTGCAAGAAGATAACAACAAGCGCATTAACAACATCTTGGGCGAACTGCTGAAAAAAAAGTTCAAACCGGGTAGCACGGAGCAGAAATTGTCCGACTATTACAAGCTGGCTATGGACTCTACTCGCCGCGAAAAGGAAGGGCTTGCACCTGTTGCAGCCTTGATTGCAGAGGTGGAAGGGGCTAAAACCAAAGCCGACCTTGAACAATTTCAACTTAAATATGCCGTTTATGGTTACGGCGTTGGTTTCGGTTCGTACTTCGCTGCCGACGAAAAGAATGTGAAGATGAACATCTTGACTATCGGTCAGGGCGGTTTAACGCTTGGTCAGAAAGACTATTATGTGAACAACGACCCCGCCACGGTAGCCATTCGTGAGGCTTTTCGCAAGCACATCGCACGCATGTTCCGTCTTTATGGCTTTAACGAGGCACAAGCCGATGCCCGTCGCGATGCTATTTTCCGCATGGAAACGGCATTGGCGTTGGTGTCGAAGAGCGTAACCGAACTGCGCGACCCACAAGCCAACTACAATAAGATGACCTTGAAGGAATTTAAGGAAAACTATCCCAACATCAATCTTGAAGCAATGGCTAATGCCGAGGGCGTTAAATCGGCCTATATTCAGGAAATGATTGTGGGGCAACCTGGGTTTATGGAGGGCTACGACAAGCTTTATGCAGCTGCAACGGCCGATGACTTGCGCGCACTGATCGAGTGGGACATCATTCAAAGTTCTGCCTCGTACCTCACGAACGAAATTCGTTTGGCCAACTTCGACTTCTTTGGCAAGACCATGAGCGGCCGAAAGGAAGAATATCCGTTGTGGAAACGTGCCACAAACCAAGTGGAAGAGCAGATGGGTGAGGCATTAGGTAAGATGTATGTTGCCCGTTATTTCCCCGAAACGTCGAAGAAGATGATGGAACAGCTGGTGCGCAACCTGCAAATCTCGCTTGGACAACGTATTGATGCACAAACATGGATGAGCGACACCACAAAAGCAGCTGCGCATAACAAGCTAAACAAGTTCTATGTTAAGATTGGTTACCCCAACAAATGGATTGATTATAGCAAACTAACCATCGACCCAACGAAGTCGTATTACGAGAATGTGCTTGCTTGCCGAAAGTTCTCGCACGATAGGCACATTCTAACAAGAGCGGGTAAGCCCGTTGACCGCGATGAATGGTTAATGACCCCGCAAACGGTTAACGCTTACTACAATCCTACAACCAACGAAATTTGTTTCCCCGCTGGTATTTTGCAGCGTCCCTTCTTCGACCCTAAGGCCGACGAGGCTTACAACTATGGTGCTATCGGCGTGGTTATTGGTCATGAGATGACACACGGCTTTGACGACCAGGGTAGGCAATACGATGCTAACGGATATATGAACGATTGGTGGACTGCATCTGATGCGAAAGGATTTGAAGAGCGTGCTAAACTTTATGCCGACTTCTTCTCGAACATCAAAGTTCTTCCCGACCTCAACGCCAATGGTCAGTTTACGCTCGGCGAAAACCTTGCAGACCACGGCGGATTACAAGTAAGTTTCTATGCTTTCAAAAATGTTGAGGCAAAAAAACACCTTAAGACCATCGACGGCTTTACGCCCGAACAACGTTTCTTCTTGGCTTATGCTGCTGTTTGGGGACAAAACATCACCGAACAAGAAATTCGTAACCGCACAAAAGCCGACCCGCATGCGCTGGGTAAATGGCGTGTAAATGGCGCTTTGCCCCACATTGATGCCTGGTACGAGGCTTTCGGTGTGAAAGAAGGCGACAAGTTGTTTATCCCTAAGAGCCAACGTTTGTCGCTTTGGTAATGTGATAAGACCGTAAACACTTAATTTACCGTTGCTCGGTGGGGTGCAGTTAAGGCCAAGTAGGCCTTGCACCTATCGGGCAACGGTTTCTTTTTGCTGCCATCCGTCATTGTTTGCCATCGAAGTGCTTTCTATTGAAAGTGCCAGTCGCTTTCTTTTTGCTGTTATCTATCATTGTTTGCCATGCTATTCTTGAATGTCTGTAAAGTTTTTAGTATGATTTTTAACATTGTGACTGCCCTCGTAACTCACCAATCGCCCACCTTGCCGCAAAAAATCGATTCTCGCGAAGGTTTGTTTTGATGCAAAAAGGGGGTAGTTGTAAATGCTGGCAAAATGAATATTTATTTCAGGAGACCGCCATTTGCGCCCATTTTGGGGCTATTTGCAGCTAAATGCCATGCAATATGCTGCTAAACGCAGTGCGTTTTGCCGCTAAATGCAGTGCATTTTGGTGCTAAACGCAAGATAAAATGCTGCTAAATGCAGTGCAAAATACTGCTAAATACAGGGCGAAAAGCATATATATCCACTACAATGGTATAAACAAAACCTTTTCAAACCATGAAGTACATGGCTAAAAAGGGCATAATAACCATTAAAAAGTGGAGTTTTCGTAGCTAAAAGTGTGTAAATGGGCATGAAAAATTACGAGCTGGCAACCAAACTAGAAAGGCAAAATGGTGCAAAATGCAG
>ERZ773059.1773-NODE-1773-length-10344-cov-11.783166_pt1 | contig 10344 bp, 11 predicted proteins | sample MGYA00580514_ERZ773059 | MGnify/ENA primary metagenome ERZ773059 (study PRJEB29015, sample SAMEA2737981) | human oral metagenome | biome: human oral; feature: human-associated habitat; material: dental | place: China | collected 2056 ...
ACGCCGCCTACAAGGAGATCGGCTCTCAGATCCAGGTGCCCGGCTTCCGCCGCGGTCACGTCCCGGCCCAGGTCATCGACCAGCGCGTGGGCCGCGCCTCGGTCATCCAGGAGGCTGTCAACAACAAGCTCTCCGACTTCTACCGCGGCGCCATTACTGAGGTCAGTCGCATTCCCATGGCCCAGCCCGAGGTCGAGGTCACCGAGCTGCCCAACGTCACCGGCGCCCAGGGCGGCCGGCTCGTTTTCACCGCCGAGGTCACCGTCCGCCCCGAGTTCGACCTGCCGGACCTGGGCAGCGCCGAGGTTGTCGTCGATGCCGTGGAGGTCGGCGACGAGGACGTCAATAGCGAGCTGGAGAGCCTCCGCGCTCGCTTCGGCTCCCTGAAGTCCGTGGAGCGCGCGGCCGAGACCGGGGACTTCGTCACCATCGATCTCAAGGCCGTCATCGATGACGAGGAGGTCGACTCGGTCTCGGGCGTCTCCTATGAGATCGGCAAGGGCAACATGCTCGAGGGTCTGGATGACGCGCTGAGCGGTCTGAAGACCGACGAGTCCGCCACCTTCACCACCACACTCGCCGGTGGCGAGCACAAGGGCGAGGAGGCCGAGGTCACGGTCACCGCCACGGCGGTCAAGGAGCGCGAGCTGCCTGAGGCCGACGACGACTTCGCCCAGGAGGCCTCCGAGTTCGACACCATGGACGAGCTTCGGGAGGACTTGAGGAAGCAGGTCGCCGATCGCAAGGCCGCCGACCAGGCCATCGCCGCCCGCGATGCGCTTCTGGAGCATCTGCGCGAGCAGGTCTCCTTCGACGTCCCCACCGATGTGGTCGAGGATGAGATCAAGCAGCACCTGTCTGCCGAGGGCAAGACCGATGATGACGACCATGCCGCGGAGATCCGCGACGACGTCACCGCCAGTGTGCGGGACCAGATCCTTCTGGACGCTCTGGCCGAGAGCCTTGAGGTCGGCGTGGGCCAGGACGAGCTCATCGACTACCTCGTCCAGACCGCTCAGCAGTACGGCATGGAGCCCGCCCAGTTCATGCAGGGCGCTCAGAAGGCCGGTCAGATTCCGGCCTTCGTCTCCGAGATCGCCCGCAACAAGTCCCTCGCCATGGCCCTGCGCCAGGTCACTGTCAAGGATTCCGACGGTCAGGTCGTCGACCTGACCGAGTTCATCGGCTCCGACGAGCTCGACGCCGCCGCCGTGGTCTCCGAGGCTGAGGAGGCGGTCTCTCCGGCGGACGCGGGCTCCGAGGGATCGGCCTCCTCGCCGTCGGCCTCCTCGGCCTCCGCCGAGACCGCCGAATGACTCGCGTGAGGCCGGCCCGCTGAGGCTCCGCCCGCTCAGCGGGCTACGGGACCTACGGGACCCCGCACCGGTTCGCCGGTGCGGGGTCCCGTCGTCTCGTCATCGTGGTCCGCATGCGGCATCGCGGTCTTGCGAACCGCGTGGCTCAGACCTAGAGTGTGACTCGCCGGTCATATGACTGGTGAGTCATATGGAGTCGCTCATGCCCAAGCAGACCTTCTTCAATCTCCCCGAGCCCAAGCGCGCTCGTCTCATGAACGCCCTCAAGGAGGAGTTCGCGGCGCACCCCTATGCGCGAGCCTCCGTCGATCGCGTCACCGGCGCAGCTGGAGTCTCCAAGGGAAGCTTCTACCAGTATTTCGATGACAAGCTCGATGCCTACACCCACCTGGTGGCCGGGCTCATGGGCAAGCGCATCGGTCTGGTGGACGCGCCCGTGCCGGCGGCCTCCTTCAAGGAGGCGCTTACGGACATCGTCCGGGCAAGCCACGATTTTCACATTCACGATCCCCAGGGGTGGGCCGTTCTCGCTCGCGCCTGCGCCGATGACGCCCCGCCGGTCATCGACTCCGACCAGTCGATCTCCGGCGGTCTCCACCGGTGGGCAGTGGCCGCCATCACCGCCGGGCAGGGCAACGGCGAGCTGCGCCACGACGTGGACGCCGACAGTGCGGCCTGGATGGTCGAGCGCGTACTCCTGGGGGTGCCCCAATACGTCATGGCCCGCTTCGACATCGATCCCGGACGGGTCGCCGTCGACGGCTCCGCCATGGATCGGCCCGAGATCGCCCGGGCGGTCGACGATGTCGTCGCCCTGCTCGTCTCCGCCTTGGCCCCGGAGCGGTCATGACCGCCGCGACACTGCGCGTGCGCGAGCTCGGATTCACCTACCGGGGCGCCCAGGCCCCGGCCCTCGACCGCATCGATCTGGACCTCCCCGCCGGTGAAGTCCTGGGGCTGCTCGGGCCCAGCGGTGCCGGGAAGTCCACCCTCCAGCGCATCCTCACCGGTCTCCTGCCGGGCTACCGGGGCTCGGCGCAGGTCCTGGGCGCAGAGGCATCGGCCTGGGGGAGGGCTCTCTACGAGCGCATCGGGGTCGCCTTCGAGACGCCCATCTCGTTCGGGCGACTCACGCTGCGGGAGAACCTCCGGTACTTCGCCGGCATGTACGACCGCGTCACTCGCGATCCCGACGAGCTGCTGGAGGCCGTGGGTCTTCTCGAGGACGCCGACACCCTCGGGGCCCACCTGAGCAAGGGCATGGGGGTGCGCCTCAACCTCGCCAGGGCGCTGCTCGCCGATCCCGAGCTCCTCTTCCTCGACGAGCCGACCTCGGGGCTCGACCCGGCCCGAGTGGCACAGGTCGAGGCGATCATCGATCGTCAGCGCCGGCGGGGATGCTCCGTCGTGGTGACCACCCATGACATGGTCCTGGCCGAACGCGCCTGCGATCACGTCGGCTTCATCGTCGACGGGCGCCTGGTGGAGATGGGGGATCCCGGACGTATGCAGCGTCGCCACGGCGCCCCCGAGGTCCTGGCCACCTGGGAGGGCGGCAGCGCCCGCTTCCCCTTGGCGGGACTCGCCGATGACGAGGACTTCCGCACCGCACTGCGCCTCCATCGGGTTCAGAGCCTCCACAGCCAGGAGGCGAACCTGGCTGAGGTGTTCCTGGCGGTCACCGGTCGGAGCCTGGGATGACGTCCGCTCTCCGGCGCATAGGCGCCACTGCGAGACTGAATCTGGGGCGGCATGCCCGAAGCGGGTTCTGGCTGGTCGCCCTGATGGTGGGGGCACTGGTCGCCGGGCTCGTCCGGGCGCTGTCCCGGACTGAGGGGCCCGGACAGTGGTGGCCCGTCCTCATCCTGGGCGAGCTGGTCATCACCGGCTTCTACTTCGCCGCCGTCCACGTCCTGCTCGAGCATGAGGAGGGCACTCTGGCGGCGCGCGCGGTCACGCCCATGCGCGGCGGCGAGTACTTGGCCGCCTTGGCAGCCTCTCTCATGCTTCTGGCGCTCGTTGAGAGCGCAGTCCTGGTGCTCCTCGGCCGTGGGGCTCAGATGCGGTGGGGGCCGTTTCTGGCCGGAGTCGTCTTCCTGTCTGGTCTGTACGTGCTCTACGGGGTCATCGCGGTGGCGGGCTACGACTCCATGAGCGGATTCCTGCTGCCATCGGGCGTGTGGACGCTGGCGCTCATCGCCCCGGTGCTGCCCCTGATGGGGGTGCGAGGCGGCTGGTGGCTCTGGCTCCACCCGCTCCAGGGCGCCTTCGCACTGATCCAGCTCGGCTTCGACCAGGCGCCGGCCCAGGTCGGGCTGCCCGCCGCGCTGCTGTCGGGCGCCTGGCTGTGCGGGGGAGTCCTCCTGGCCCGCCGCCGTCTGACGGGCATGATCGCCCGGGCGGGAGGACGCTGATGCCGCCGCGCGCAATTCTGGCCCTCATGGAGGCCGATCGCCGTCGTCTGCTGCGCGACGGGCTCATGGTGTGGATGATGATCCTCCCGCTGGTCATGGCCGCCGCTGCGCGCGCGGGCCTGCCGGAGCTGGTTCTCGTGCTGGAGGGGCGGGGCATCATGATCGGCCCCTGGGTTCCGCAGCTGCGAGCCGTGGCCTTCACGGTCGTCGTCCCCGTCCTGATCGGCGTCGTGGTGGGCTTCATGCTCCTGGAGGAGAAGCAGGACCGGGTATGGCGGGCCCTGGCGGTCACGGGGGTCCGCCTGCGGCGCTACCTGGTGTGGCGGGCGATGACCTGCCTCGCCGTGGCGGCGCTGGTGTGCCTCCTCTGCCTGCTGATCGCCGGTCCTCCCGGCCTGAGCGCGGTCCGCCAGACCTGCCTGGCCCTGGGCGCAGCACCTCTGGCGGCGGCGGTGGCACTGGGGCTGGCCGCCTGGACGCGGGATGCGATCCAGGGCTTCGCCGCGACCAAACTGCTGCTCGTCCTCCTGGTCCTGCCCGCTGTCGCACCCCTCCTGGGAGCTCCGTGGCGGGAGCTGCTGGTCCTCGTGCCCAGCTGGTGGATCGTGCGGGCGGCGGAGATTGCAGGCGCCATGAACGACGGCGGCCGCTGGTTCCCGCTCGTGCTCGGCTCTGCGGCCGTCAACCTGTTGATCGCGGGCGCCGCGGTTGCGTACGGGGCGGGAGGACCGGCGCTTCTCCGCCCGTTCTCCCGCCCCGCTTCCCGCAGTCCTGCGCGGGTCAGTCCTGGCTCGCGCCGACGGCGTCGTTGTCGACGTCGACCATGACGAGCTGCATGCGGCAGGGGGTGACCGCGGCCAGAGCGTGGCGGTCGCCCGGCGCCAGGTAGATGACGTCGCCGGCCCCCATGCGCTCGGTGCGCTCGCCGATGGAGAAGTCCATCTGGCCCTCCAGCAGGGTGACCACGACGGCCCGCGGGGAGGCGTGCTCGGTGAGCTGCTGACCGGCGTCGAAGGTGAAGATGACGGTGCGCAGCACGTCGTTGTTGACGACCACGCGGGACGTGGTGGCCTCCTCGCTCACGGGCAGGGCCTCGTTCAGGCCCAAGCAGAAGAGGGACTCGGTCGCGGCAGTGACGGACATGATGTTCCTTTCGTGGGGTGTCGTGCGTCTATTTGCGAATATTCGCGTCTATTGTCCCGTGCGGTGGCGGGGTCCGGGGAGGGGCGCGCACGGGCGCCGGACGGGGCGGCATCACACCGAGGGCCGGGCGAGCCTGCGGCGCAGCGGCCCCAGGACGCACAGCTCCAGGACGAGCGTGAGCGCCGCCATGACGACGGACAGGGCGAAGACGTCGTCCGTGTCCAGGTTGGTGCGCGCCCTCTGGACCATTGCGCCCAGCCCCGTCGTCGTGCTGAGCAGCTCGGACATGACGGTGACCCGCACGGACTGGCCGACGGCCACGGTCAGTGCAGACAGTACCGGGGGAGCGACCGCGGGCAGAATGATCCTGCGGACCGTCCACGCCCGGCTCCTGGCGAACACCCTCGCCATGTCCAGCAGGTCGGGGTTGACTCCCGCCACGGCGTCGCGCACGGTGGTCACGAGCAGGGGCAGGGTCACCAGGACGACCACGAGGACGACGACCCCGGCGGTGGGGCCGAGCCAGATCATGCCGACCACGACGATGACGATCGGCGGCACGGACAGGAGCACCTGCACCCAGGAGTCCAGCAGCTCGCGCAGCCACGCCCACGTCCCCAGCGCCCAGCCCAGCGGCATTCCGATCAGGCAGGAGATGGCGAGCCCGGTGGCGCCGCGCCCGATGGTGAGCAGGAGCGCGCCGCCCAGCCTCCCGCCGCGGATGAGGTCGAGCAGCGCCTGACAGGTGGCCTGCGGGCCCGGCAGCACGTAGGCGGGCTGGGAGCGGGCGGCCGCGTGCCAGACGAGGAGCGCCAGGGCGATGCCCACCCACCACAGGACGGCCGAGCGCAGCCGCTCGGTCCTGGAGCGCGAGTCCTGCATCAGCGCGGGTCGGCGAGGTAGAAGTCCTCCGCCGGCAGGGACCCGCCGACGATGTCGGGACTGAGGGTGGACAGCCTGGTGTAGAAGTCCTCCAGCGCGCTCATGGCGTTCCGGGCGGGGACGATCTCGAGCTGCAGGCGCGGGATCACCTCCTTGACGACCGGGACGGGCACGTCGTTGGCATCGGAGATCTTCTGCACCGTCGCGTCCGACATGGCGTTCACGTCGGCGACGGCCGCTTCGAGCTCGTTCAGCACGGCGGCGACGAGCTCGGGATGGTCGTCGGTGAGCGTCTGCGGCATGACCAGGCCCGCCATGGGGAAGCGGGCCTCGCCCTCGGTGACCTCGGCCCACAGGTCCTGGAGGTTGACCGTGCGCTCCAGGCTCAGCCCCTGCTGCTTGCCCTTGGCCAGGGAGACGCTTGCGGGGTGCTCGGGGAGGACCGCGTACTCGACCGCTCCGGTCAGCAGGGCGTTGAGCGCCTCCTGGCCGTCGGTGTAGGGCGTGATGCTCAGGTCGGTCTCGGCGTCCCACTCCTTCTGCCCCAGCAGGTACCGGAAGACCAGGTCGGGCATGTTGCCCGGCATGGGCACGCCGACGCTCTTGCCGCGCAGCGCCTCCAGGCCCTCCTCGGAGGAGCCCTCGGGGCCGATGACGTAGAGCATGCCCCACACCTGCATGGCGACCAGCCGCAGCGCCACGCCCTTGTTGAACATGTTCGCGGCGGCGTAGGAGGGGGTTGCCGCCAGGTCCGTCTCCCCGTTGATGAGGAGCGACTTGAGGGCGTCGGCGCTGGCCCAGTTGTCCTTCTGAACCTCTCCGACGACGCCGTCGAGGTTGCCGTAGTCGCCGAAGGAGGTCATGGGGGCGGCGTAGGCGAGGGTGGTGGGGGTGTGGACGCGCAGGACGTCGAGGACCATGCCGCCGGAGCCGGTGGAGCCCTGCGGGTCGGTTCTCGAGCAGGCCGCCAGGGCCGCCGGGGTCAGGAGGCCGAGTCCGGCCAGGGCGAGGAGGGAGCGGCGCTTCATCGTGAGGTTCCTTTCACGGGTGCTGGTGGGGTGCTGATGAGGTGCTGGCGGGACGCTGGTGAGGGTGGCCGGAGCCCCTGCCGGCCCGCGGCGAGTCAGGTGGCCAGCCGCCAGGTGCCCGGCGGGCCGTCCAGGTGCAGGTGGAGGTGGGAGACCTCCTCGGCCTCCTGCGGGTCGTGGGTCACCCACACGGTCACCACGTTCTGGTCGGCGAGGAGCGCGATGAGGTCGGCCCGCAGGGAGGCGGCCAGCGGGCGGTCCAGGGCCGAGAAGGGCTCGTCGACGAGCAGGAGGCTCGGAGAGGCGGCCAGCGCCCGGGCGATGGCGACGCGCTGGCGCATGCCGCCGGACAGCCGCGCCGGGGGCAGGTGGCCCGCGGCCGTGAGCCCGACGCGCTCCAGCCACTGCACGGCCGTCAGGTCCGGTGCGGGGCCGTCGACGATGAGCGAGATATTGCGGTGCGCGGAGTACCAGGGCAGCAGCCGGGGCTCCTGGAACACCTGGGACAGTCGCCCGTCGGGGCGCCTCACGGTGCCGCCGTCGGCGGGGGACAGGCCCGAGACGGCGCGCAGGAGCGTCGTCTTGCCCGCGCCCGAGGGGCCTGTGACGGCCAGGGTCTGGCCGGGCCCGACCGCGAGCGACAGGTCCTTCACGAGGGTCAGACCGCGGCGCGCCATGGTGACGCGCTCCAGGACGAGGTCGGCGGCCGCACCCGCGGCGGCCGCGCCTGGCGGCGGGGCGCTCATGCGGTCGGCCTTCGCGCCACGACGCCGACGGCGGTCAGCAGCTCGCCCTGCAGGCGGAAGCCCTGGCGCATGGCCCGCACCCGGTCGCGCCCTCCGGGGGTGCGGCGCACGGCGCACCAGAAGCGGGCGGCGCCGAGCGGGCCCTCGTCCTCGATGAGGCGGCGGGGCTCGAGCAGGTGCATGGGGGCGGTGCCGGTCCACTCCACCTCGAGGCCCGCTCCGGTGAGCAGGCCCTTCCAGCCCTCCAGCGGCAGCGGACGAGCACCGACCTTGATGGTGCGCGAGATGCTCCTGCGCACGGCGTCGAGCTCCTCGGGGGAGCGGTCCCCCCGCAGCGCCAGCTCGTGGACGGCGTACCGGCCGCCCGGTGCCAGGAGGCGCACGGCCTCGGCGATGATCTCCCGCTTGTGCTCGTCGGACTGGATGGTGAGCATGGCCTCGCCCACGACCAGGTCGGCGCTCGCGTCCGGCAGGCCCGTGGCCGCGGCGTCGGCGACGACGTACTCGGCGTCGGGGTGCTCGTCGAGGATCGCGGACACCTGGTCGCGGCCCTCGGGGTCGGGGTCGACGGCGCGGTAGGAGGAGGGGCGACGGGCCAGCAGCAGCTCGGCTGTGCGCCCGACGCCGGGGCCGAGCTCGACGACGCGCTCGCCCGGCTCGGGAGCGGCCGCGGCCAGGAGACGGCGGGTCAGGCCGATGCCGCCGGGTCGCAGGACGCGCTTGCCGAGGCGGGCCAGAAGCCAGTGGCCCTGCATGCGGGCGGCCTCGGGGCCGGAGCGGGTGCCGTGGGCCCGTGGCGCGGAGCCGGTCGCGGACGACAATTATTCCTCCATAGGCCGGTAAAAATGAGTTAAGGGAATCATAACCTACGCGCGTGAGTCCGGGCGGGTGCACTACCTCACGTGCGATCGGCGCGGCCCGGCGGCGGGACCCTGTGCCGTGAGCGAAAGCGCCCGATCGCGGGCATGAGGCGGGCCCCGCCCGCGTTAGCGTTGTCGAGACCGAACACGAGAGGACTGACGTGAGCGAGCTGACTTCGCCCGTGACGCCCGAGGCGGCCGAGGGGCCCGGCGCGGGCCTGGGCCTGACCGACTCCATCTACAACCGCCTCCTGAAGGAGCGCATCATCTGGCTCGGCTCCGAGGTGCGTGACGACAACGCCAACGCCATCTGCGCCCAGATGCTGCTCCTGGCGGCCGAGGACCCGGATCGGGACATCTACCTGTACATCAACAGCCCCGGCGGATCGGTGACCGCGGGCATGGCCATCTACGACACCATGCAGTACGTCGCCCCCGACGTCGCGACGGTCGCCACGGGGCTGGCCGCCTCCATGGGGCAGCATCTGCTCACCGCCGGGGCCAAGGGCAAGCGCTACCTCACCCCGCACGCGCGCGTCCTCATGCACCAGCCCTCCGGCGGGGCGGGCGGATCCGCGACGGACATCCGCATCAATGCCGACCTCATCATCAAGATGAAGCAGGAGCTGGCGGAGATTACGGCGGCCAACACCGGTCACACGGTGGAGGAGATCATCGCCGACTCCGACCGCGACCACTGGTTCTCCGCCGAGGAGGCCCTCGAGTACGGATTCGTCGACCACATCGTGCGCTCCAGCCGGGAGATCGGCCAGCAGAACGGAGAGAACTGACATGACCAGCTCCCGTCCTTACTTCGACGCCGCCGCCCGGCAGATGGGCGCCGCCGGCGTCGCCCCCGGCTCCCTGCCCGTCTCGCGCTACGTGCTGCCCCAGTTCGAGGAGCGCACCGCCTACGGCTTCAAGCGCCAGGACCCCTACGCCAAGCTCTTCGAGGACCGCATCGTCTTCATGGGCGTGCAGATCGACGACGCCAGCGCCGACGACATCATGGCCCAGCTGCTCGTCCTGGAGTCCCAGGACCCCGATGGGCAGATCACCATGTACATCAACAGCCCTGGCGGCTCGTTCACCGCCTTGACGGCCATCTACGACACCATGCAGTACATCAAGCCGCAGGTGCAGACGGTCTGCCTGGGGCAGGCCGCCTCCGCCGCCGCGGTGCTGCTGGCCGCCGGATCGCCGGGCAAGCGCCTGGCCCTGCCCAATGTGCGGGTCCTCATCCACCAGCCCGCCATGGAGGGCATCCAGGGGCAGGCCAGCGACATCGAGATCGTGGCCGACGAGATCGACCGCATGCGGTCCTGGCTCGAGGACACCCTGGCCTCCCACACCGGCCGCGACCGCGAGCTCGTGCACGCCGATCTGGAGCGCGACAAGATCCTGACGGCCACCCAGGCCCTGGAGTACGGCATCGTCGACCAGGTCCTGTCGTCCCGGAAGTCGCGCCCCTCGCCCCACTCAGCCTGAGAATGCTCTGAGATCGGTCGAATCAGCGGACGAGCGCGGGGTGGGCGCGTTAGCCTACGAGAAAGACAACCCCCACCCCAACGCCCATCCCGCTGCTGTGCGGACACGCCGACCGGTCCGACTGCGCTGAGAGGCCTTCGACATAGGCTGGTGCAGGAGTCGGGCCTCGCGCCCGCAGCGGCTCGACAAGACGGAGGACCCCCACGTGGCACGCAGCGCCGAAAGTGTCGATCTTCTCAAGTGCTCTTTCTGCGGCAAGAGTCAGAAGCAGGTCAAGAAGTTAATCGCAGGCCCGGGCGTCTACATCTGCGACGAGTGCATCGAGCTGTGCAATGAGATCGTCGATGAGGAGCTCGGCGACTCCGGGGCGGGTGTTCCCCTGGAACTGCCCAAGCCGCAGGAGATCTTCGATTTCCTCAACCAGTACGTCATCGGCCAGGAGGGCGCCAAGCGCGCCATGAGCGTGG
>ERZ773059.1774-NODE-1774-length-10341-cov-4.798172_pt1 | contig 10341 bp, 8 predicted proteins | sample MGYA00580514_ERZ773059 | MGnify/ENA primary metagenome ERZ773059 (study PRJEB29015, sample SAMEA2737981) | human oral metagenome | biome: human oral; feature: human-associated habitat; material: dental | place: China | collected 2056 ...
CCCAGCCGATGCAACGCAGCCTGAAAACGAAGCGCCCGCCGTTGCCGCCCCCCTGCCGGCACCGGCCAACGAAGCCACCCCCAGCAACTACGTTCGCCCCAGCACCGCGCCCAACGGCGAGCCCTTCCCCAGCACATCAGGCGATGTGAAAAACTACCCCTACACCCGCAGCACCACCAAGCAGCTCACCATCTTCGTGGACAACATCCGCAACACCTCCGACGTATTCGCCGAGCTACACCAAGCCAACGCCCCCCAGCCCCTGCGCACCTTCTTCATCGAAGAGCGCAGCCAGCTCCCGCTCACCGCGCTGGAAGCAGGCAGCTACACCATCCGCTATGTGCAGCTGGACACCGGCGAAACCGTTACCAGCGAAACCATCGCCCTATCCGACAGCCAAAAAGAAGCCACCGTTTATTTGCAGCGCGCCAAAGAATAGGCAGCCTGAAAACTGCATACGCCCTGCCGCACAACACAAAGGCAGCCTGAAAACGCATTCCACACGTTTTCAGGCTGCCTATTGTTGTTTACAGGATTACGCCACTTGCGCGTCAAACCCCGCATCGTCCACCGCTTCCGCCAGCGCGGCGGGGTTGGTTTGCGCGGCATCGTATTCCACAACGGCTTTTGCGCCCGCCAAATCCACATCAGCGCGGCTCACGCCTGTAATGCCCGTTAACACGCGGGTTACGCTGTTCACGCAGCCGTTGCACGTCATGCCTTGAATGTTTAGGGTGGTGGTTGCCATGATTTATCCTTTCGCGGATGAGTTGGAAAGTGCACAATATAACGGTTTACCCCGTGGTAAAGTCAAGGGGGATGGCGCATGAGGCTTTATTTAGCCGCTTTTCCTAGCCACTGCACGCAGGGTTGAGACAACTTGCGAAGTGAAAACAGCATGAAAAGACGTTTTCAGGCTGCCTTTAATGCGAAAATAAAACAAATGAGGCAGCCTGAAAAAGGAATCTCGTATGAAAAAGAAAAAAATCAGCACGCATTACCTAGAACAATTTTTAAGTTAGCTTATGGAAGCCATGCACCCCGATTTGGCGTAATTTGAAGGGCTCAATCTGGCTAATCGCGCCAGCGTGCGGCAACTGGTCAATGGCTATTTAAAACCGCGCTTTGATGAGCTTTCGCCTGGCGGGCAATTTCGCGTGAAAGAAAGTTTGCGCTACGGCGTGGCGATGTGGTCGGAAGCAACATTGCAAAATTGCTTCCCGCAAACCAATTGCGCCTTCGCCTTGCCACGCGGCATCACAGCGCGGGAAATGTATCAGCAGATTTGGGCGGATTTGTTTCACGGCGAAGCGTGTGATGTAGGCGATTTGGCAACGTATGAAGCGCTGCCGTATGATGATTTTGTGATTAAAGCGTAACGGAGGCAGCCTGAAAACAAGCGAAACGAGTTTCAGGCTGCCTTCCCCGCCCAATTCATTTACAATCCGCCCGTTTTCAATAACCATTCTCAACCATCATGACCACACTCACCATCGGCAAAGACCCCGTGCAAATCACCCTCAGCGGGCACACCATGGGTTCGGACTACACCATCAAATACATCAACTAGGCAGACGGCACGCCCCAGCCCGCGCCCGAAACGCTCAAAGCCGCCATTGATGCCCGCTTGCAGCAAGTCAATGACGAAATGTCCACCTACATCCCCAGCTCCCACATCAGCCGCATCAACCAACTGCGCGACACCGAAAGCCACACCCCCCTGCCGCGCGACTTCGCCCATGTTTTTTAGGCTGCCCTACGCATCAACCGCATCACGCAAGGCGGGCTGGACGTTACCCTAGGCGCTCTGGTGAACGCATGGGGCTTCGGGCCCGAACCGCGCGGCGCATTACCCGACGCAGAAGAAACCGCGCGCCGCGCCGCCTCCGTGGGCATGGATAAATTTGAACTGCAACAGCAAGGCGATGCAACGCTGCTGCGCAAAAAACACCCCAATTTGTATCTAGATTTATCGTCCATCGCCAAAGGCTTTGGCGTGGATGCCGTGGCGCAAGTGTTGGAAGACGCAGGCATCCCCGATTATTTGGTGGAAATCGGCGGCGAAATCCGCAGCGCAGGCAAAAGCCCCGCGGGCGAGCCGTGGCGCATCGCCATCGAACAACCCCGAGCCGCCGCACCATCCGCATCTAATCATCGCCCTGCCGCATCACGGCTTGGCAACATCGGGCGGCTACCGCAATTTCCGCCAAGACGAAAACGGCAACACGCACACGCATTTAATCAACCCCCGCACGCTGCAACCCGTGCACAACAGCATCGCCTCGCTGTCGGTAATTGCCCGCACCAGCATGGAGGCAGACGGCTTGGCAACGGGCCTGACCACATTGGGCGCGGCAGACGCATTGGCTTTGGCGCGGCAAGAGCATTTGGCCGTTTGCATCATTGAGCGGCGGGACGGCACGCTGCACACGGCCTACACAGACGAATTCGCAACGTTTATCCAGCCAAAATAAACACTTACCCCATCAGCCCTGCCGACGCGCAGGGCTTTTTGTTGCGCCAATTCCACACCAAAACAAATAAAAACAATTTCTATTTAACAACTTAACGATTGTGCGAATAATTTTCATTTGTTGTAAAGAAATGATAATTTATAATGCACGCCGTTTTTATTAACGCCAATAACCTTTTATTTAATAAGGAAATATATGAGTAACACCAAAAAATTCAGCCAGAAGGCATTGGTGCTGCACACTGCTGCGGCACTTTTTGCTATGTCTGCCCACGCCGCGCCTTACCAGCAAGGTTCCAGCGCCATCGCCACCGTTGATGCGGGCTAGCGCGTGGAAAAAATCACCGACATCACCGCCGCGAAAAAGCGCGACGGTTCCATCAACAAAAAACCCGCTGTCGGCTCATCCGAAACCGATTTCAACCGCGCCGGCAATCCCGTGCGGATTATCTGGTATGGCAACCCGAAATATAACGACAGCAAAATCGCGCAAACCGGCGCGCTGAACAACGGCTTTATCCACGGCAAAGTGAACGTGGAAGCCACCCGCACCACCAGCAAAAGCGAAAAAGGCTCAACCATTGATGCCAACGGCATGGCAAACGCGATTGACGCTTTGGGCTGGACACCGCACACCAACCCCAACAGCGTGGAATATTCGCTCACCGACAGCATTGTGAACAACGGCATTGCCGAGGGTGAAGCCAAGCTGCAAGGCGGCTTGGGCGGCGTGCACGGCAAAGTGCAAAGTTTTGCCACCGCCAACGGCATTTCGCTGGCCGCCATCACCGATTTCGGCAAAGACAGCATCGGCGGCGCAAGCGGCGCGTCAGGCAGCAAATCATCCGGCAGCGCAGCCATCAATAACAACGACGACGAGCTGGACGACGACGATTTGGACGATTTGCTGATTGACGACGGCAGCACGCCCCGTCCGCCCAAAGACACCAGCCAAACCGATATATATGGCAAAGACCTGAATGTGCGCATCGCCAAAGTGGAAAACACCGGCACGCTTTCAGGCAGCCTGAACGCGCAGGCGTTCCAAGGCATTAAAAACCGCCAGCCGAATAAATTCGTGCCCATGTTCTACGGTGTAACGCCCGTTGCCTCAGGCAACGGCGTGTCGCTGGCGACTTATGTGGACACACCCGACCGCTACACCTTCTCGCAAGAGAAAGAAAACACGCTGTATATGGGCAGCCTGAAAAACAGCGGCGACATCAGCGGCGAAGCGGAAGTGCGCGGCGGCGCGAGCGTAACGCACACCTACACCAAAACCAAAGCCGTGGACAACGGCGTGTCGCTGATGGCAGACTCGGGCCGCAACGCCAAACACGGCACCACCGTTACCTTGGGCGCGGTAGAAAACAGCGGACGCATTTCAGGCAGCCTGAAACAGGTTTCCGGCAACACGTCCAGCAACAATTCCGTGTTCATCCAAGGCACCGCCGAAGCCCTATCCAGCGGCAACGGCATTTCGGTGTTGGCGTATGCCGAAAACGCGCAAATCCCCAAAATCTACGCCTCTTTGGGCGAAGCCAACGGCAACACCATCACCGGCTTGAACAACACAGGACGCATTTCGGGCGAAGCCCACATTCGCGCGGGCGACGGCGCGGGCGACCGCAGCATCAATATCGCCGCCACAGGCAACGGCGTGTCGCTGCACAACAACCGCAAAGTATCCGGCCCTGTTAGCTGGTCGGGCTGGGGTCAAAAACCACTTGCCACCCAGTTGCGCCTGTATGGCGTGAACAACATGGGCATGATTACCGGCAATCTGGAAGCGCAACCCGGCGTGTTATACAACGCCGCCAAACGCGGCACGGCAATCCCCGATATGCCCGTGGTGCCGCTGTTGACCGACAAAGACAACGTTCAATTAACCGACAAAGGCAACACCACCCCCGCCAAACCCGATAACGCGCAAAACAGCGGCTACGGCGGCATTTTGAACAGCAACAACCACCGCGCAGGCTTGGATGTGCGCGGCAGCGGCATTTCCGTGTTCAGCTCCAACGGTCATATTTTGGATTTGGAAGCCAGAAAACCGGACGAATTGCCGCAACAGCTCGGCACGGTTTACAACCAAGGCGTGGTGAGCGGTTACGCCAAAATTTACCACGGCTATGAAAACGACAGCGGATACAGCAACGGCTACAACGTGGTCGGCGCAGGCACAGGTATCTTCACCGATACCAAACTGTCACACAGCATCACCAACACAGGGGTGATTTCAGGCAGCCACGCCGCGATTCTGACCCCGGGCGGCAAAAACGATGCGTATAGCTACCGCAACCCGTTGCCGGTGCACACTTACGGCACCGACAAGCTGAAAAACTACGGCTTGATGGCAGGCACCCTGATTGCAGGCGTGTACCGCTCCGAAGGCGGCAACAGCCAAACGCCGACTTATGGCTACTTCGATTCGTCGCTGGTTACGCAATACAACCAAAAAGACCCGCTGGAAAACTTGGGCACCAAGGTTTACCTGAACCGCGGTTACGACTATCAGGAAATTGAAGTGGCAGACCCATGGCTAGTCAGCGGCAAACGCAAAAAACTCGTCCCCGTCCGCAACGGCAAAGAAGAGCTGATTGAACGCGTTGAAGTGGGCGCGGGCGGCAAAGTGTCCATTCCCGCCGACGGCCATACCAAAGAGTTTGACATTATCAACGGCGCAGTGGATGCCTCAGGCAAAGACAGCAGCTACACCGCAACGGGCGATTTGGCAGGCAAAATCGTCAACGGCGCGGGCGTGGATAAAGGCGCGTTGGTGGCAGAGCAAAACATCAAGCTGGACAACAGCATTGTGAACGGCTATGCCCATGCGCTGTATCTGGCAGACGGCGCGGCCGTGAACGCCAACGACACCACGTTCAACGCCAACGGCTTCCGCGTTAACCGCAATATCAACCCCTTGGCGGTGCGCGGCGATGCGGGCAAAAACGTGCTGGATATTTCAGGCAGCAGCGTTATCAACGGCAACATGAACTTTGGCGACGGCGACGACAGCCTGACAATTGCCGACGAACACGTTCGCATGAACGGCCGCACCGTTGATTTGGGCGCGGGCGAAAACACGTTTAACTTGGGCCGCGCCAACAACGCAGGCCGCTCTAACCGCGGCAAACGGGAAACCCCTGCGGGAGCGATTGTGGTGAATTACGATGTGCTGGGCGCGACCAATGTAAACGTGAACCGCAATGCGCTGATTGCGTCTGACGTGAACATGCGCGACACCAACAAACTGGCGGTGGCAAGCAATGCGCAGCTGACCTACCAAGCAGACGGCGAAACGCAACACGCGCTGTACAACGCCAACGGCGGCACGCTCACGCTGGATGTGCAAGGCAAAGTGCAAGTGGCTTCGTCGGGCCGCAGCGACACGCCGAGCAAATTGAGCTTTGGCCGCGATGTGGACGACGGTTTGTCGGAAGACCCCAACGCGCCCGCCACCACCAGCCCCAATGTGGTGAGCAGCGATGTGCGTAACCCCAACCCTGTGATTGAGCGTTTGATTCGCAAACCTGCGACACCAACGCCCACTCCGACACCTACTCCAACTCCGACACCTACTCCAACTCCGACACCTACTCCAACTCCGACACCAACGCCGACACCTGTTCCCGTTGTGCCTACCCCAACGCCAACCCCCACTCCAACGCCCACACCCGTTCCGCAGCCATCACAAACTGCGTTTGACCGCGTGAACGCGCTGGCAGACATCAGCGCGTACCGAGATGCGTTCAACAGCGCGGACAACGCGGCGTTAAACGGCAAAGACCCGTTTGCCAACACCGTGGCGCAAGGCACGGCGCAAACGCAAGCCTTGGCAATCCGCGATTACTTGGTGCAAGCCGTGGACAAAAACATCTACGGCGCGGTGCCTGCCGCCGCCTTGGCAAACCACCAAGACACGCGCAGCGAAGTGTTGGACAACAACGCGCGCCTGCTGCCGCGCGGCACGATATACACCAGCGTGTCCGGTCGCGCCACGCAAAACAACGCGTTAAACGGCATCGCCGACCACGCGCGTGATACCACCTTGGGCGCAGGCGTAAGCTACGGCGTTACCGACAGCTTCACCGTTGGCGCAGCCGTGAGCGGCGGCCGTGAAAAACTGGACGGCGAGCTCAACAGCAAGCTCAAAGGCAACGCAGTGTTCGGCAGCGTGTTTGCGGTGAAAGGCTTTGGCGATTTCACGCTCACAGGCGGCGCGGCTTATGGCAGAAGCAGCCTGAAAGGCAGCCGCAACATCAGCAACGGCTACGACAGCGGCTCATACGATGCGCGTATCAAACCCTCGGTTGCCAGCGTGTTTGCCGAAGGAAAATACGCCTTCCGCTTGAACGACGCGATTAGCTACGAGCCCAAAGTGATACTGGCATACAACCGCGTGCGCACCGACAACGTGTCTGAAAACGGCGTGGGCGGCCTGCAAGTGTCCGGCCACAGCTTCAACACCGTTGATGCGGGCATCGGCCAAGATTTGCGCTTCACCCACCAGCTGCCGGCGGGCAAATTGTCTGCCAAAGTGTCGCTGGACTACATCCACACCTCCGGTCAGAAAGACTTGACCGCACGCTTTAACGGCGCACAAAACGGCTTTGCGATTCGCACCGCGAAAAACAAATCCACCGTGCGCGCGGGCGTGGGCGCGGAATACGAATCGGTGGGCGGCTTGGTGCTTCGCGCCGGTCTTGCCGACAGCATCCGCAAATCGCGCAGCGACTGGCAAGCCAACTTCGGCGTGGGCTTGAAGTTCTAACCATAGCTGACAGCCAATAAACAAGGCAGCCTGAAAATGGATTTCTCCGTTTTCAGGCTGCCTTTTTATATCGGAAAAACAAGCTGTCGTTTACCGGCAGACCGGGCAGGATGCCCGACCTGCTTAGGTTGCAACCTTTGCCAAGCCCCAACGGCAGCCTGAAATCCAAATCAGCCGCCGACGCGCCATCGTTTGCAGGCTTTGCAAAGGTTTCCAACAAGCGGCAGCCTGAAAAACAAAAACCGTTTGCGGTCGCGCCAAACGGTTTTCTGTCGGATGGATTGGGTTTCAGGCTGCCCTGCCCTATGCGGCTTTCAGGTCATACAGGCGGGCGATGGCGGCGTGATTATGCTGATTGGGGCGGCGGCGAAACACGGCGGCGGCTTCTTTATATTGCCGTTTGATGTCTTCCATAGCGGGTTTCCTTAACCTAAGGCAGCCTGAAATTCAATCCAAAGGCAGCCTGAAAACGGGCAAAGCAGGTTTCAGGCTGCCTTTCTTTGGCTGGGCGCAAATGTTATTTCGCTTTGCCCGCGGGTTCTTTCGCGCTCAAATCGGCGGCTTCGTTGAGCAAATCGACAAATTCGTTCACCGTGCCGTATTCGTCTTTTTTAACGGTTCGGGCAAGGGCGATGATGTCTTGCCAGCCCATTTTGCCGTTGTATTGGCCGCCGTGCAGCTGTTGCCCGTAGGCGGCCGCGGCAACGGCAAGGCGCGTGGCGGAAGAGGCTTGGGCGAGGGACTGGCTTTGCGCGGCAACGGGCTGTTGCAGCAGGATGCTGTGTTTGCCGTTGGGGTTTTTATAGCGCAGTTTCACGAATGCGTATTCTTTCAGGCTGCCCGAACGGGGCGGGGCGGCTTGGTAACGCGATTCGTCGAGCCAGCCTTGTTTGCCGGCGGGGATGATTTCGTAAAGGGCGGTTACGCTGTGCCCTGCGCCGATGTCGCCCGCGTCCACTTTGTCGTTGTTGAAGTCTTCTTGTTTGAGCATGCGGTTTTCATAGCCCACCAAGCGGTATTCTTTCACGGTGGCGGGGTTGAATTCCACTTGGATTTTCACGTCTTGGGCAACGGTGGCCAGGGTGGACGAGAGCTGACGCTGCAACACTTTTTTGGCTTCGGTTTCGTTGTCGATGTAGCTGTAATTGCCGTCGCCTGCATCGGCAAGCTGTTCCATCAGCTGCTCGTTGTAATTGCCCGTGCCAAAGCCCAGCGTGGTGAGCGAGATGCCTGCCTTGCGTTTTTCGGCAACGGTGTCTTTCAGAGTATTGAAATCGGTGATGCCGACGTTGAAATCGCCGTCGGTTGCCAGCAGAATGCGGTTGATGCCGTTTTTAATGTAGGCTTTTTGCGCTTGGGCGTATGCCATTTGCAGGGCTTGTTCGCCCGCGGTTGAGCCGCCTGCTTCCAGTTGGTTGATGGCTTGCAGGATGGTGTCTTTGTCTTTGCCCGATGTGGGCGGCAGTACCAGTTTTTCATTGCTGGCATAGGTAATCAGGGTAACTTTGTCTTCGGCGCGCAGGCGCTTGGTCAGGATGCGCAGTGTTTTTTTCACCAGCGGCAGCTTGTCTTGCGCCTGCATGCTGCCTGAAACGTCCACCAGAAACACCAGGTTGGCGGGCGGCAATGCGCTGCTGCGGATTTCTTTGGCTTTAATGGCGATTTTGATGAGCTTGGCATCGGCTTGCCACGGCGAATCGATGGTTTCGGTGTACACGGCAAAGGGTTTACCGTCGCTGGGCGGGGCGTAACCGTAGTCAAAATAGTTAATCAGCTCTTCAATCCGCACGGCATGGGCGGGCGGCAGGCGGTTGTCGTTTAAAAAGCGGCGCGCATTGGCATAGCTGCCGGTGTCTACATCGATGCTGAATGTGGACACGGGGTTTCGGGCAACGGCTTGCACGGGGTTGGGTTCAATCTTGCCGTATTTTTCGGTGTTTTGCGGCAGGCTCGGGGCGGGCGCGATGCGGGCAGTTTTTTCCAGCGCGGCATAGGCGGGCGCGCCTGCGTATTCTTTCACCGCGGCGGCATTGCTGCGTTCAAACATGATGAATTTGTCGGCGGGGGTTTCGTATGAAATGGCGGGGCGCGCGGCGGTTTTGTGCGCGGCGGGCGGATGCGTGCCGCAGGCGGTGAGTAACAGGGCGGCGGCGATGTTCAGGCTGATAAGCGTGCGTTTCATGATGGGAACTCCGTGTGGTAAAAAAAGGAGGCGGCAGCCTGAAACGGGATGGGGTTTTCAGGCTGCATTTTGTCGGGTTTTGCAACCCAACCTACGCTTGCTGGCCGCAGGTGTTGTGCACCAAGATGCCTGCATGTCCAACCAAATAAGTGTGGGTGTCTTCCACCTCGATGTTGTAAACCGTGGTGCGGTAAGGCTGATAATGCAATGTGCCGTCGGCATCTTTGCCTAACAGCATGGCCGGATTCTCGACATCGTATGCCAAAGCCCTTGGATACATATAGTTGTTTGCCTGATCCAGCGTTAAATCGTAAATATGCCCTATCGATTGCCGCTCCCAGCCATACTTATTTGTATAACCTTGCACCCAGGCATGGTTGGGGTTGTCGCTATCGACGGCAAAATAAGGGCGCGCCATTTACACTACACGGTATTCGTCATAGTTTTGATCATTATCGTCTATGCCTATAGCCAACACCACATCGCCGCGCTCAAGCTGATCCACCCGCTTCCAAACGGGTGTTTCATATAGCGCGATTTCATACGGGGTTTGACTGAAGCGTTCCAAGGCTTGGAATTTCTCATGCCAGTCTTCGTCGTTCTCGACATCGATATTGTCGTAATAGATGCTGTCTTCCCGCCCCAATACGCCGAACGGGCTGTCCATAAACAGGTTGGTCACCACGCCGTAGACGCAGAACGGGTGGTCAGGGGTGGCGGAAAGCCGCTGCCCCCCTTCCCTTCGCGGAAAGGTAGAAAAGGCAAGATCCCATATCTCCTTGCCCTCAAAACAGAAGGTGTTCACCACCCGTTTGGGCACGGCCTCGCCGATGCCGTTTTCCGGCCGCGACATCACCCAATCGCCTACCTTCAGTTCGTCTATCGGCGTCCAACCTTCTTCCGTTTCCACCA
>ERZ773059.1775-NODE-1775-length-10335-cov-42.675681_pt1 | contig 10335 bp, 9 predicted proteins | sample MGYA00580514_ERZ773059 | MGnify/ENA primary metagenome ERZ773059 (study PRJEB29015, sample SAMEA2737981) | human oral metagenome | biome: human oral; feature: human-associated habitat; material: dental | place: China | collected 2056 ...
AGAGGAAATTCGCCCACCGGCCACCTGTTGGGGCTGTTTCTCAGAGGAAATTCGTCCACCGACTGGTGGTCGAGGCTGTTGCCTCGAAGTTTTCTTACTCCCTAAACGCCGACGGCGGCATGCCGAGGTGCTTCTGCACGAAGCGGCTGAAGTAGGCGGCGGAGGAGAACTCGAAGAGGTCGGTGATCTCCGTGAAGGACATCTTCTTCTCCCGCAGCAGCCGGCGCAGGTGGATCGTGGTGAAGCGCGTGATCCAGTAGTTGGCCGTGCGACCGCTGACCGACTTGCAGACCTCGGAAAGGTATTTGGGCGTGACGCAGAGCTGGTCGGCGTAATAACCCACCTCGCGGTGCTTCACGTAGTCGCCGCGCTCGAGCAGCTGCATGAAGCGCGTCATCAGGTCGTTGTCTTGGAGGGAGATGTGGGCCAGGCCGTTGAGCGAGGTGTGGATGTCGAAGTAGTCGAGGAACATCATCTGCGTGGCGCAGACAAGGAGGTCTTCGCGGAAGTGATTGCCGACGTCCATCAGGCGGCGCTCGATCTGCAGGAAGTCCGCCTTGAGCTGCTCGAAGCGGGCGGCGTCCGGCTGCATCACAGGGCAGGCGTAGAGCGCCAGCGAGCCGCGTATGCCGTAGTTGCTGCGCGGGGTGCAGCGCTCCAAGAAGTCGGGCTTGACGTAGACGCACATGCCGGCAAAGTCGGCCGACGGGCGCAGGTCTTCGAGCAGGTTGCGGACGACGATGATCATCGTCTCGCCCGCCTGTAAAGCGAACGGGCGACCGTCGAACGTGAAGTCGAGCCGGCCGCGGGTGCAAAGGACGTGGGCCACGTGATCCGCCAAGTCGGCCGCCTCGAGTCGGTCCAGATGGTGGTCAAGAAGGAGGTTGTCAGGGTGGAAAGGCATAAGCAGGATGATCTTTTTTGCGCCACAAAGATCGGGCGGACGGGGTGGACAAACCAAAGCGCTGCGGCAAGACAGACTCACCGCAGCGCTTCTCGGGTCATTACCGGACGGCCTCCGTCGGGTATCCTTTTATAGATATTCCCCGAAGAAGGACAGTATCTCCCGGACGTTCTCCTTCACGTAGGGCTCCACATCGTACATCTCAAAATGGCTTGCGCCACGGGTGAGGTGGAAGCGCTTAGGCTCCGGGGCATTCTCAAACATCTTCTTTGCGCCCTCAGTGGTAAAAGCCTTCTCGCCGGCGATGACGAGGTAGGGCACTTTGAGCTCGCGCACCGTCTCGGTGGGGTGGAAAGTGTGCCATGCCAGCTGGCTCCATGCCGGCGTGGGACAGGCCTGCACGGCCGCGCCACGATCAGGGTTGCGATAGTAGGCTTCGCCCTCGCCGCCCTTGATCAGATCGAGGCGCTGCACCTCTCCGCCCCGCTCATAGTCGGCCTTCATCTTCAGCAGCTCCTCGTCAGAGGCTGTTTTGATGTCGGTCATCATAATAAATGGGACGATGCTGACGATGGCCTTCACGCAACTGTCGTTACGCAGTCCGTTGGGCACGTATACGCCCGAGCCGCAGATACCCACGGCGCCGATGTGATCCGGGTCGATGTCGTCGAGGGTCAACAGGTAGCTCACGGCCGAACGGAGGTCGGCGCCCTTGATTTCCGGGTCTTCATAGCCGCGCGGGTGCCCTTCGCTGGCTCCGATATAGCTGTGGTCGAACACCAACGTGGCGTAACCCGCTTCAGCGAGCAGCTGCGCATAGATGCTCTGCGTCTGCTCCTTCACGCTGTACATCGGGCCGCCTACGATGATGGCCCGGAGCTTTTCACCCGGCTTCCCTGTGCGCGGACGATAGAGGATGCCGGCCAGGGTGAATCCGTTCTCTTGCTGTTTGAATACTACCGGTGTACGATCCACGCGTTCGATAGGCGGACGTACGATTTTCCATTCATCTATACCTGGTTGCTGTGCCGGCAGGACGGTAGATACCATCAACAAGACGCCGGCTAAAAATCTATTTCGTGTCATCATACATTCTGTCTGATTGCAATCAACATGTCCGCACAGTCCGGGTCTGCCCGGCCGCGCAGCAGATCGGAGGTGCGTGGGCGAGAGAGGCAACGGATGCCGAAGTCGCGGTGTAAGGTGGCCAAGGCGCGGCCGATGTCCATGCCGTCGCTGCCGGCAAAGACGTAGCTGATCTCCATGTCTTCGAGGAACTCCAAATAGTCGGCGCTCACACGCTCGCCCAGCACGGCGATCAAGTTCTCGCCGCATAGGCTGTTGGCGGTGAACTTCACATCGCCTTCGGGCACAAGGGCCACCATCTGCCGCGGACTCCCGCAGTCGCCCACGAACGTGTGCAGCTGGTCGGGATAGGCCGCGTGGCATGTGCCGCCATCGAACCGCTCGGGGAAGAATCGGCGTACCGTGGAGGTGCCCAAGAGCCAGGCGTCGGTCTCTGGGCACGGCATGCTGTCGCTGTTTAGCTGAAACATGGCTGTCTGCTTCCTTTATTATCGCTTACCCATCGATGACGTGCGTGGCGGCACGACCACATTCCCCGTCGCACCGCTGATGTGCGACTGCCAGAAGCGGACAGCGTCGTTGAGCCAGCCGTCGGCCACCGTGCCGCGGCCCAGCCCGAAGCCGTGCGGCAGGCCTTCGTAGGAGTGAAACTCGGTCGGGATGCCGAGCGACCGCAGGCGCTCCAGCCGGCTCTGCATGGTGCGCCACGAGGCGATGCCGTCGGCCGTGCCCACGCAAGCGTATGTCGGCGCGTCGGCCGGCGAGACGGGCGTGTAACCCGTGTACTGCATCACCACGGCGGCCGCGCGGGGCAGATCCGTGCGACCCGTCAGGCGGCGGAGCGCGTCGGCATTGCTGAGCGTGGCCGCCATGCGTGCCCCGGCGCTGCCGCCCCACAAAGCGTAGCCGTCGCGCCGCACACCGAGCTCGGCGGCGTGGTCGATGATGAACGTCAGGGCGCGCGCCAGATCCTCCATCGCCGTCTCCGCGCCGGGACGGTAGACAAGAGCGAAGGCGTTCAGGCCCCGCTTCGAGAGCTCCAAGGCGTGGGGATAGCTGTCGTGCATGGCGCCCACGTAGGCAAATCCGCCGCCGGCGTTGCAGACGGCGAACGGCGCGCCGGGGCGTCCGCGGAAGAAGAAGAGGCCCGTGTTGCGCCGCCGCGGGTCGGCCGACCGCTCCGCCTCGGTGTAGAGGTCATAGAAGATCTGCCGACCGGCCGCGGCTTCCGACCGCAGGTAGTTGGCCACCTCGACGGTCTTGTCCGGGTCGATGTGCGTGTACCACGTCAGGCGCAGCTGCTCCAGCGTCTCGCCACCCCAATAGCCGTCGTCGGCGGGGAAGAGCAGGCGGCCGTAGCCCGAAAAAGCGGGGTCGGAGATCACGTCCGCGATGCGGCTCGTGCGGGTAAAGGCGGTCGCGGGCCGCGGGTCATTATTCATCGGAAAGAAGGTGGGCAGGGCGTGGTAGAGGAACTCCCAGACGGCGTTGTGGTCGTGCCGCCCGCCCGGCTTTTGGTGATAAGAAAAGGTGCGCGGATTGAAGACGTCCGGGTGCGCCATCATGGCCAACGCCTGGTTGTGCGTCTGGGCGATGCGCACGTCTTCGCTACCGACGGCGTACCAGACGTAGAAGTCGTCGCGGTAATCGGACGCCTTGACGAGGTCGGCTAAGAAGGCGGCCGTCTCGCGCGGACGGGAGGCGCCGCCGAACATCTCCACGTGCCAATTGTCGCCGCTCATGGGCAGGTAGAGGCGGCAATAAGGGAAGGCCTGCTCGAAGATGTGCCACGTGGTGATGGCGCCGAGCGAGAAGCCGCCGACGGCGCGGTGGGCGCGTGAGGCGAGGATGCCGGCGCGATCGGTCGTAGCGGCGTAGGTGCTGTAGCGGCTCTCGACGGCGGGGATGAGTTCGCCGATGAACTCCTCAGAGAAGACGGCCGCCTCGCGGGTGCTCTCGCCCCAGTCCTTGGCGCGGTTGTCCTTGTCCCAGGTGGGCGAGACGGCGATGAAGGGTCGGCAGCGGCCACGGGCGATGAGGTTGTCGAAGAGGTGCTTCATCTGCGGCATGCCGGGGAGGCCGAAGTATTGCTCCGCGGTGCCCGTCCAGCCGTGCAGCAGGTAGATGATGTCGTACCTCTCGGCCGCGTCGTAGCCGGGCGGCAGGTAGACGTAGGCCGGCTTGCGGGTGGCGGGTCGGTCGGCGCGGGTGTAGTCTTTCGAGTCGTAGCGGATGACTTCCACGGTGCCCTGCCGCGCGGCGGGCGCGAAGTATTCCGTGGGTACGGGGGTGGTGGTTTGCATGACGGTGGACGCCGCGGGCGTCGGCCGGTTGCCCTCGGCCGTCGCGCGGGTGTCGCTCACGTCCGACTTGTCGGCGCAGGCGGCGCAGCCTATGGCCGAGGCGCCCAGCAGGGCGAGGATGGAAAGGGGTCTGTGCATAGGGGTTGGGGGATTATAATCGTCGAGATTCATCTTTTGAAAAGACAAGGGCGAGGGCTGAAATCGCGTTTTGTCGCATAAAATGCCATTTCCACTCGGAAATGCGGAATCATGTCGCATAAAATGTCATTTCCGGGTGGAAATGCGGAATCATGTCGCATAAAACGGCATTTCCGATCGGCTATGCTTTTTTTGTCGCATGACGCGGGCGACTTACGGTAGTCGGTGCCTCATCTGTTCGCTGATTTCGGCGTTTCCGACCGAAAATGCCTCATCTGTTCGCTGAAAATGACATTTCCACTCGGAAATGCGGTTTTCAGCGAACAGATGAGGCATATTTCCTCAGGCAAAATGCCGTTGACGACCGGAAATGCCCCATTGCCTGGAGGAAAATGACTTTGACGACCGGAAATGCCGTTTTGCCTCAGGAAAAATGGCTTCGACGACCGGAAATGGCGTTTTGCCTGAGGAAATGAAACGCACAAAGCGGGGTAAGTCTCCCGGAAAAGCAGAAGGCGCCGGGAGCGCCGGCCGAGTGAGTCGGGTACATCAATCCAGCCGGTGCTCGTGCAGCCAGCGGGCGAAGAGGTCGGCTAGGACGTCGTTGTTGAGGTCTTGCATGAGGAAATGGGTGTTGCCGCGGATGCCGAGCTTGGGCAGCTCTACGAGCGTGGCGCGGCCGCCGTGACGGTTGATGCAGTCCACGAACCGCCGACCCATCTGGAGGCGCACGCGCCAATTCTCGTCGCCGAGGTTCCGGCTCGGCGTCTCGGGGATGTAGTCGCCGAAGTAGAGCACGATGGGGATCTCCGTCAATCGCTTGAACTGCTCCGGGGGCACGGGGACGCCCTCCGTGCCGCCCGTCAGGCCGTCGATGTGCGGCGGCACTTCTCCCTCGGGGAAGACGTACACGCCCGGCTCGTAGGCGGCCACGGCGCGCACGGCGGTGTCTTGCATGGCGGCCATCCAGCCGGAGAAGCCGCCGGCCGAGTGGGTGACGAGCACCGCGGGGCCGATGCGCGCGGTGAGGGCGCGGATGGCGGGAATGTCTTGCCGATGGTCGCTCAGGTCGGGCGTCAGCTGGCGGAAGAACTGGCTGAGGTAGGCCGAGTCGGCGGGGAACTGCACGCCCTCGTTGTAGCGCGGCCAGATGCCGATGCGCCAGATGTCGAACCAAAACATCTCGTCGGCCACGGGCTTGACCTCCGCGGTGGCTGAGGTGCGTCCGGCGCGGCCGCGGCCGGGCAGATCCATGACGTACGTCGGGAAGCCATGCCGCAGCATCAGCGTGGCGAAGCCGTCGCGCCCGTCGGGCGTCATCTGCCAGCACACGCCCGAGCCGCCGTAGCCGTGCACGAACACGAGCGGCAGCGGGTGAGCGTCGGCGGGCACTTGGAAGTCCACAAAGGCGTGATCCACGCGGGCGCTCTGGCCCGTCTCGACCTGCTCGGCCCAGCCTACGAAGCGGGAATTATCGTACGTGCCCTGGCGTTGCAGGGTGGTGCCGCCGACGGTGAAGTGCCCCTGTCGGGCTATCGTGAGCGGCTCTTGCGCCGCGGCCCCGAGGGTGACGAGGGCGGCAAGGAGAAGGGTGGGGAGGGCGGCAAGGAGAAGGGTGGGGAGGCGTTTCATTGTCATTTACCTGTCGATGTTTTTCTGCGCTTCGGGCGAGTAACGGTGGCCTTGGAGGACGATCTTGTCGAGCGCCGCGTTGATCTCGCGCATCTCGTCGGGCGAATAGGTGACGTCGGCGGCGGCTAAGTTGTCCGTGAGGTGCTTCAGGCTGCGGCTGCCGGGGATGGGCACGATGAACGGCCGCTGCGCCATGACCCACGAGAGCGCCATCTGCGCCGGCGTGATGCCCTTGCGTTCGGCCACGGACCGCACCAAATCCACGATCACCATGTTCGCCTCGATGTTCTCCTCCGTGAAGCGGGGCACGGTGGAGCGGAAGTCGTTGGCGCCAAACTTCACGCCCTTCGTGATGGCCCCCGTGAGGAAGCCTTTGCCCAGTGGGCTGAAGGGCACGAGGCCGACGCCGAGCGCCTCGAGCGTACCCAGCAGCGCCTCCTCCGGCTCACGCCAGAACATGGAGTACTCGCTCTGCACGGCCGTCAGCGGCAGCACGGCGTGCGCCCGGCGGATGTTCTCGACGCCCGCCTCGGACATGCCCCAATGCAGCACCTTGCCCTCACGGACAAGCTCGGCCACCGTGCCGGCCACGTCCTCGATGGGCGTCTGGCGGTCCACGCGGTGCTGATAGTAGAGGTCGATGTAGTCCGTTCGGAGGCGGCGCAGCGAGCCCTCGACGCTCCGGCGGATCGTCTCCGGACGGCTGTCGAGCGTCTGCTTGAAGTCGCGCAGCTGGATGCCGAACTTGGTGGCCACCCGCACCTCGTGGCGGATCGGCTGGAGCGCCTCGCCGACCAGCTCCTCGTTGACGTACGGGCCGTAGCATTCGGCGGTGTCGAAGAAGTCCACGCCCAGTTCGTGCGCCCGGCGGATCAGCGCGATCATCTCCTGCTTGTCTCGAGCCTCGCCGTAGCCGTGGCTCATGCCCATGCATCCCAGCCCGATGGCCGAGACGCGGAGGTCTTTTCCTAAGATTCTCTTGTCCATGATTCTTTATTCGATGAGTTCAGTTTGTCGGTGAAAAACGCCCGGATCTTGGCCGTGATCAGGTCGACGTATTCGGGCACGTAGTAGGTCTTGATGTGTGTGGCGCCGGGGACGAGGAAGAGCTCCTTGTCGGCCGTGCCGGTGGCTTTGGCAAAGGCTTCTTCGGACATGTAGCGGCTGTCGGCCGCCGTGCCGGCGATGACGAGCAACGGCTGCGTGATGAGGTCGGCGTGATCCGTGGCGTCCCACGCCATCATGTCCATGAGCGAACTCTTCAGGTACGTGCCCGGCGCGTTGGGCGTGCGGTGCGTGACGGCGTAGTAGAAGTAGCCCTCGCGGTAGAGATCCACCGTGAGCGCGCGGGCCTCGTCGGGCGACATGTTGGCGAAGCCGACCACCTCGGGCGACGCGCCGGCCGCCTCCCTCTGCCGGGCCGCGGAGGCTTCGGCCTGCCGCTCGGCGATGGTGGACAGTTGCGTGCGCATGTAGCCATTGCGGCGCACGTCGCCCGTGTTGAAGAGGCTCAGCGTGGCCACGGCCCGGATGCGCTTGTCGGCCTGCGCCGCGGCGAAGGTGTATCCGCCCCCGCCGCAGATACCGAAGGCGCCGACGCGTGCAGGGTCGACGCCGGGGAAGCGCTGGATAAAGTCCACGGCGCCGTAGATGTCGCCCATGCGGTGGGCCGGCTTATCCGTGCGACGCGGCTGGCCGCCGCTCTCGCCCTGATAGCGCGCGTCGAAGGCGATGGCCACGAAGCCCGCCTCGGCCAACCGCTGCGCATAAAGCCCGGCCACCTGCTCCTTGCTGCCTCCGTTGGGATGCGCCACGACCACGGCGGCATAGTGCCCCTCGGGCGTGTATCCGGCCGGCGTGTAGACGTTGGCCACGACCGGCAGCCCGTCCACCTCGTAATCCACCCGACGGATCTGCACCCGCCCGGGCTCGTTCCTTTCGATGGCGCCCTCATAGACCAACCCGAGTCGGTTGGGCGTCAGGGTCGGCCCCTCGTCGCCGTACGGCTGGGCCTGCATGCTTGTTGTACTCATAATGATTGCTGTAACTAATGATTGCTGTAACTAATGATTGCTGTAACTGTTATGATCAGGGCTGTTGCTCTCATACGCTCTATCGTTTTTGATTTCGGGGTACCTCTCTTTCCGGGTCAGAAGCCGATCGCCTCGAGCCACTGATCGATCCGCGTGTGCTCCTTCTCCATGCCCTTGCCGCCCATCTCTTTGGTGACGATGGTCAGGCCGTCGCGATGGTCGGAGTCGGGCGTGGCCCGGACGATGTCGTTCTGCGTTTCCGACTCTGACGTGTAGCAGGTGCAGAAGGGGATGATGGTCTTGCCCTTCAGGTCGTACTGCTCGAGGAAGGTGAAGGCGGGCATCGGCGCCGTGTACCACCAGACGGGTACGCCGACGAACACCACGTCGTACGCCTCCATGCGCTCTACGCGTCCCCGGATGGCCGGTCGTGCCTGCTGCTCCTTCTCGGCCTTGGCCTCCACCGTGCACGGCTCGTAGTCCGTCGGGTAAGCCTTTTCGCGGACGATCTCAAACTCGTCGGCGCCGAGCTTTTGGGCGATATACTTCGCCACCGCCCGGGTGTTGCCACTCCAAGAGAAGTAGGCCACGAGCACCTTTTTGTCATTCATACTTGCTGTCTCCTTTGATTTTTGGGCCGGTATGCAGGCGCCGGCAGTCAGCACGGCGAGCAGCATCACGGCCAGTGATACGATCTTTTTCATTTCTCTATTCGTTACATGACATGATTACGGCCGCAAAGGTCAGGCGGGCCGCTGGATCAGGCCTTACAGATATGTCGGTAGTTTGTTCACTTTTTGTCGAAACGAGACGGTCTCCTGCATCATTCAAAACGCACGCAGGTCGCGGCCTTTCGTGAAATATGAGAGAGAAACAGCATGGTCGTACAGGGGATCACACTAACGCCGCTTGTTGCTTCCGGATCAGCTTGTCCATGTCTTCTGAGATCTTTTTGTCCGTCACCTGGGCATAGATCTGCGTGCTGGAGATGGACGCGTGCCCCATCATCTTGGCGATGCTCTCTATCGGGATGCCGGCGCTGAGCGACAGGGTTCCGAACGTGTGGCGCGCCATATGGAAAGACAGCCGTTGCCTGATGCCACATGCCAGTCCCACGGTGCTCAGTTTGCTATTCATCACACTGCGGCTGCAACCGCGTGGGAAGACAAGGGCGTCGCCTTCTTCTTTCACCGCCTGATTCTCTCGGCATCTGTTAAGGATCTCCTCCGCGATCGGATGTAGCGGCACGACAGACTCCACTTTCGTCTTCTGTCTTTCCTTGCGGATATATCTCCTACCATCGGCGGCTGTTTGAATGTGCGAGAACTTTAGGCGTTCCATATCCGCAATGGCCAGCCCAGTGAAGCAGGAGAAGAGGAACATCTGCCGGGCCTGCTCCGCTTCCTTGTCGTTTACCTTCAGCGCCATGAGTTTAGCTACGTCGCTCTTTTGTAAGAAGCGTATCTTCCGTTCTTCTTTTTCATAGGTGGCATCTTCAAATGGGTTATAGCGAATGATCCTTTTGCTGACTGCACGATACATCAATCGGCTGAGCCAACAGAGGTGCCGATTGACCGTCTTCGTTGTAAACCGCTTCTTCTTGAGATAGAAACGGAATTCCTTAAACAAGTCTTCTGTAATAGCCTCGATGGGCATGTCCTTTTGCCCTTTGCCTTCTATCCACTCGCGAAGCATCTTGTCCGAATAGGTATGATTTCGATAGGTGCCTTCTGATCTTGACCTACCCACACACGCCTTAACGGATTGCAGTTCGGCCTCGCTCATGGCCAAAAGGGTGGTCGGAGTAGCGACAACGCCCTGCAAGCGATTCTTGAGGAGTTCTGCACTGACTACACCGTCCTTCGAGAGCATTTCCGCGTAAGTATTTTCCACAAGCTCTCTGAACGCTGCGAGGCGTTGGTTGATTTTCTTTTCGCCGGTTGTACCCTGTCTGCTGTTCCATTCGGCCGGCAAACATTCCTCGCCGGTTGTCATAACCGCACTTCTGCCATCGATGGTGACGCGACAAAAGATGGCTGTCTTTCCATCTGTCTTCGTCTTCTGTCTGTTGATGTAGAACAGGATGTTGAATGTACTTCTCATGTCGGCTGTGGTTAAATGGTTAGGTGCAAGTCTTCGGTGAAGGCGATCAAGCGGTCGAACTCCTCAAACAGCTTTTGCGGTGTGACTTTCGCATATCGCTCGGTCATGCGCACCGTGCTATGCCCAAGCATCTTGC
>ERZ773059.1776-NODE-1776-length-10332-cov-4.113263_pt1 | contig 10332 bp, 8 predicted proteins | sample MGYA00580514_ERZ773059 | MGnify/ENA primary metagenome ERZ773059 (study PRJEB29015, sample SAMEA2737981) | human oral metagenome | biome: human oral; feature: human-associated habitat; material: dental | place: China | collected 2056 ...
AGGAAAGGAGAGGTGTAAAAAATTTTGGAGATTTTTTGTTGGTGATTCTATCAAATTTTATTTTGCAGAAATTTACCTTAATATATAGGCATAAATAAAATTCATTCAGCGGACGAAGCAGTAAATTTAGCGCTATCGTCCGCTAAAAATAAAGCAAATTTAATTCGCCATCAGGCTCATTATAAATTCTTTGAGCGAAATTTTATCGTTTACTAGCAGATCGTCGCTACCGACGTCGTGCTTAAATTTCGCGCTCATATACTCGCCATCTTTGTCAAAAAGCGAATTTACGCGCTCTTCAAAAGGCTTGATACCATCCATCATCTGACTAAAGTCACTATCGGCCATCAGCCCCTTATACGCACTCAAAAACTCCGTTATAGACGTGGCTTGCACCTTTATCTCGCCGTCAAATTTGACCGCTTTTAGCGCTGTTTGGATATCTACGTCGTCATGCAGCGTTTTGCTTTCCGCGCCAAGACCCGACGCATCGGCTACGACGTTAAATTTAAGCTCCTTTCCGTTTGGGTTTTTAAAGCTAAAATTTTTAACCTCCATCACATAGTTTTTACTCATCAAAATCTTATAAAGGGTCGCCTCTTGCGGATCGCTCACGTACATCGCCATCGCTTCTTTATTTACGTTTTTCTCGTTTAGGCTCAAATTTAGCTGCGTAAGAACCTTTTTGCCATCCACGTCAAGCGCGCCCAAACTAGCGTCGGTAATCGTATCGAGAAGATTTGCATCTGCATTTTGCTTTATCTGTGCTAGAAACGACATACCCGTGATGCCGACCGATTTTGGAAAATCATAACCCTTAGTGCTGTTAAAGCTCATTTTATCGGCCTTCACCCCGATTTTAGCTATATTTTCGTAGGCGGTTTGTATATTTATAAACAAGATGAGATCGTTAAAGCTCTTAAAGTCGTTAAGCTCGATGAGCGCGGAGGCGTTTTCTATATCGACCTTATCCACGCCGTCCGTATCGCCGCCGCCGATTTTACCGACGCCGATTTCTAGGGATTTTATCTTATTTTCTTTGATTTGCGCCTTCGCAAAAGGCTTTGAGATTACGAAGCTAGAGTCATCTTCATTTGTTTTGATATCGGCTAAATTTAAGGTCACGTCGCGGGTTTTATCAAATTTTATCAGCACGTCGACGCTTAAAAACTCGTCCGTGCCGAAAATTTTCTTTAGATAGAGTGCGGCTTCTGGCGTTAGCGCTTTGACGTCGCTATGAGCCTTAAACCCGCTAAATAGCTCGGCAAATCCGTGTTTTAGCGTCGTTTTAGCCTCAAATTTGATCGGATCGTTGCCGTCGGTGAGCTCGAGTTTTAGCACCGCGCGCGAGCTAAACAGTCCTTTGTCGTAGTCGTTTTCTACCGCGTTTGCTTTTATATTAAAAAATCCAAGCTTCAAAGTCTCGCTAGTTAGCCTAGTCACGCCCCTATCGTAGGACTCTTTAGCTTTAGACGAGCCGTAAAATGCGACTCCGAAAACCGCAATCAAAACGACTGCAAGCGCAAATATAATCTTTTTCATTTTTTTTCCTTGATTTTAAATTTTACTTCGTCGCCGCGATGAGCTCGATCTCGACTAGGCCGCCTTTTGGCAGCGTTTTAACGGCGATCGTACTTCTAGCAGGATAGGGTTCGCTAAAAAATTTAGCGTAAATTTCGTTTACTGCCGCAAAATCCTCGATGTTGGTTAGAAAAATCGTCGTTTTTACCGCATTTTCAAAGCTAAGCCCCGCCTGCGCCAAAATCGCTTTTAAATTTAGCATCGATTGCTCGGCTTGAGCCCTCACATCCTCGCCCGCAAATTTGCCGTCAGGCGTAACGCCCAGCTGCCCTGAAATAAACAAAAATCCATTTGCCTCGATCGCTTGTGAATACGGTCCGATCGCTTGCGGGGCGTCTTTTGTAGAGATAACCTTTTTCATTTTCGTCCTTTGTAAAAAATTTCGCGAATATTAGCAGTTTAGCGCCGAATTTGCAAATTTAGCTATAATTTCCCGTAAAAAGGCGCTAAAAATATGAAAATCACCCTTGCTCCAAACGAGTTTTTAGACGATTACGTTCTTGGCTGCGAATTTGCAAAAAACGCCGAAATCTCGGGCAACGCGTATCTATTTTGGAGCGGCGCGATCTGCGCTAAATTTGAAAACTCGCGCACCGTTTTTCTGCATAAAAAAAGCATCCCCGCACGATTTCGCGAGGCGGCCGCGCGCTGCAGCGACCTAGCCGGACTAACGCTCACGTCGGCGTTTTGCTCGTTTACGACGCTAGCGCCCTCGCATCTAGTCGCCAAAAACGGCTCCAAACTCTATCCGCTTTTTGATCTACGCGAAATTTGCGGGATAAAATTTATAAATTTAAAGAAATTTTACGATGATTTCGGACTTGACTACGGCTATAGAATTTACATAGAAAAGTGCTCGTTTTTCTCGCCCGAACCGCTTGAAAAGCGCATAAAACTAACCGAAACGATGTGCCTAGGGTATTATTAAACTGCGTAAATTTAGGCTTTTTGGCTTGAAAATTTAGCCAAATTTAGCCGTAAAACCCGGCTCAAATTTAATCCGCGCGGAAAAAAGCGTTAAATTTACGCGCTAAATTTACGCGCTAAATTTAACGAGCTTCCTACCCTGCCGCGTTTTGCTTATCTTCTTCGGTTACGGACGTGAGCTTAGAAAGCCGCCTGCCAAGGAAGTTTTTCACGTCATCAACGATAGAATAAACAGTCGGCACGAAAACGAGGCTAAGTAGCGTAGAAACGGCTAGTCCGCAAATCACGGCTACCGACATCGTCGCGCGAAACTCCGCGCCAGAGCCGCTAGCAAACACCGCAGGCGCCATGCCGGCGATCATCGCTATCGTAGTCATCACGATAGGCCGCGCCCTCTCTGCGCCTGAGCTTAGCAAAGCCTGCCTGACGCCGCTTCCGCGCAGGCGCTTTTCGACAACGAAATCAACGAGCAAGATAGAGTTTTTGCCCACGATAGCCATGAGCATCAAGATGCCGATGACGGCGGATAGATCAAGCGCGCCGCCGTAAAGCAGCAACCCGCCCGCAGCGCCGCCGATAGAAAGCGGAAGCGCGATAAATATCGTCGCAGGCTGCAAAAAATCGCGAAAAAGCACGACCAAAACCAGCAAAAACATCGTCACTCCAAAGCCAAGCGCGATACCGAACTGCTCAAACATCTCGCTCATATACTCGCTATCGCCGTACTCGGGCGAGGAGATGCCTTTCGGCAAATTTTGCATCGCGGGTAAGGCATGAATTTGCCCCAAAACTTCGCCTATGGTAAATCCGGGTTGCAAATCGGCCTCTACGGCGATCTTGCGGCGTTTATCAAACCTCTCTATGCTAGCAGCGCCTTGCGAATACGAGATTTGAGCTACGCTTGAAAGCGGAACGGCCGTCCCTGTCGCGCTTTGGACGTAAATTTTACGCAGGACTTCAAGGTCGTTTCTAGCATTCTCCTCTAGGCTCACGCGGATAGGCACTTGGCGGTCCGGCAGGTCAAATTTCGCCGACGCCGCGTCCGTGTCGCCCACGGTAGCGATACGCAGAGCCTCGGCTACGGCTTGGTGGCTCACGCCTAGCCTCGCGGCCTCTTTTTTGATTAAATTTACGCGGATTTCGGGCTTTTGCAAAGGCTCGTTTACTTGAGCGTTTTTCGCGCCCGCCATGCCGCTCATTTGGGATTTTATCAGCGCGGCGGCTTTAGAGAGCGCGTCAGCGTCCTCGCCCGTTAGGATTACCGAGATATCGCGCGCGGCCATATCATTAGCGAAGGCAAATCTCATATCGCTAAATTTAGCCAGCTCCGCTCGTAGCTCGTCTTCAAACCGCTTTTGCGTAACTTCGCGCTGCTTGTGCGGTTTTAGCGTGATTAGCAGCTCGCCCTTGTGCGTTTCGCCGCCGCCTCCGGCTATAGCAAAAACCGATCGGACGGCCGGGTTTTGCTTAACGACGCGGGTTAAATTTATCAACCTCTCGTCGGTCTGCTCTAGCGTAGAGCCCGGAGCTAGCGTGATATTTACACTGCTTCTGCCAGAATCGCTTTGAGGCAAAAACCCCGTCGGTAAAAGCGGAATTAACGCAAAAGATCCTAGCAGCAGCAAAAAGCCGATAAAAAGCGTAAATTTACGGTGATCTAGCGTAAAATTTAGTAAATTTAGATAGGCAGCCTTTAGCTTGCCCGCTTCGCGCTCCTCTTTGGCCTCGGGTTTTAGGACGTAGGCCGCTAGCAGCGGAGTAGCTAGGCGCGCTACTAAAAGCGAAGCTAAAACCGCCGCCGCGACGGTTATGCCAAACTGCCTAAAGTACTGCCCGATGCCCCCGCCGATAAAGCTAACGGGCAAAAATATCGCTACTATCGTTAGCGTAATAGCAACCACCGCAAAGCCTATATCATCAGCCGCGTCGATGGCGGCTTGATACGGGCGCTTGCCTAGAGCTAGGTGCTTTTTGATATTTTCTATCTCCACGATCGCGTCGTCTACGAGTATGCCGATAACTAGCATCAAAGCTAGCAGCGTGATGCCGTTTAGCGTGTAGTCCAGCAGATAAAGCGCCGCAAACGTCGGCAAGATCGAAAGAGGCAGCGACACGGCCGCCACCAGAGTCGCTCTCGCGTCTCTCAAGAAAACAAACACGACCAAAACCGTCAGTATCGCGCCCTCGGCTAGCATCCAGATCGTTTGGTTGCAGCTTTGCTTAGTCTCGTCTGCCGAGGTATATATCTCGTCTATCTTTACTTCCGTATGCTCTACGGTAAATTTAGCCAGCTCCTCCTTGATCTTTTGCATCACGACCGTATCGCTGGCGCCTTTTGAGCGCGAGACGCTAAATCCCGCCGTCTCCAACCCGTCCATCCTAGAGCGCGATCTAACCTCGGCGTGCGAGTCCTCTACGCGAGCGATGTCGCCCAGACGGACGCTACCGCCGCCCTCTAGTCGGATGGGGGTATCTACTAGCTCTTCGATACTCTTTGCGCCGCCCGTTACGCGCAGGCTGTTTTCCGCGCCGTCTAAAACCGTCCTGCCCGCGGGCAAATCGGCGTTATTTCGCGCGAGCTGCTTACTAATATAAGCCGCGTCTATCTTTAGCGAGCTAAGCGCGGCGGGGTCTAAAAGCACCCTAATCTCGCGCGTAACGCCGCCTAGGCGCTTTACTTGTTGAACGCCTAGGATCGCTAGCAGCCGCCTTTTTATCTCGTTATCTATCAGGTGCGATATCTCGCTTTGGTCTAAATTTACACCTCCTACCGAATAAAACGCTAGCGCCCCGCCCTCGACGTCCACGCGCTCTACTAGCGGCGTATCGATGCCGGCGGGCAGTTCGTCTCTGATCTGCGAGATAGCGTTTCGCACGTCGTTTACGGCCCTATCGACGTCCGTCTCGATAGCAAACTCCACCGTCGTAGCCGAGCTGCCCTCGGAGATCGTAGAGCTAACATGCCTCACGTCCGCCAGCCCGCTCACGGCGTCTTCTATGCGCCTAGTAGTCGAGCTTTCTAGCTGAGTAGGCGACGCTCCCGTCTGCGTGACCGTGACACTAACGATAGGGAAATTTACGTTTGGATTTGCGTTTATCGGTAGGCGCAGAAACGACGCTACGCCGCCTAAGCTAAGCGCGATAAAAAGCACGATGATAGGGATAGGATGACGGATCGCCCAAGACGAAATTTTCACTCCGCGCCCCTTTGCGCCGCTTCGCCGTCATTTACCAGCGCGGCAGCTTTTAGCGCGACCTCATCGTCCTCGCTAACGCCAGAAATCACCTGCACTAGCCCGTTTGCTCTAAGTCCGGTTTGGATTTTTCGCTTCTGCGCCTTGCCGTCTTTTATTAGCGTCGCAAACGCGCCCTCGTCCGTAAACGAAACCGCCTGCGCGGGCAGCGCTAACGCGCTAAATTCGGGCAGGTCGATGACGGCTTTGGCGTACGAACCGATAAAGTTAGCCCCGCCGTCTAGCGAAATTTTGACCTTACCTAGGCGCAAGCTCGTATCCACGCTAACAGGCACCAGCCGCACCCTGCCGTTTACGGCCTCTTTTACGCCGTAAATTTGAGCCTGCGCGCTCATACCGACTTCTATCTGCACTAGCTCGGCTGTGTCCGCATCAGCAGATAGCTCAATGACGCCGTCTTTTGCGATATTAAACAAAGCCTCGCCGCTAGTTAGCGCGCCGATTTGGGCTTTTTTGACCGTCACGACGCCGCTAACGGGCGCTATCACGCTGGCTTTGCCGAGCTGATCTTTAGCCTCTGCGATCTGCGCGTCTATCTGCGAAATTTGGGCTTTTGCGGAGTTTAGATTCGCTTTAGCGCTTGCTTCTTTCGCGTTTGCTTGTTCGAGTTCCTGCGAGCTGATCGCCTTTTTTGCGGCCAATTCTTTAGCTCGCTTGAGCGCGGAGCTAGCCTCGCTAAAAGCGGCCTTGGCGGAGTTTAAATTTTGCTTTGCGGCCTCAAGCGCGGCGGTTTGCTGGTCAAATTTCGCTTTTACGCCGGCGCCGTCTAGCAGGGCTAAAATTTGCCCCTTTTGCACGTTTTCGCCCGCTTCGGCTAAGATTTGGGCGATTTGTTGGCCTTGCAGCGCCGAGCCCACGGCAACGTCGTCTTTAGCGACCAGCTCGCCGTGCAAATTTAGCTTTGGGCTAAATTTTACGATCTTGGGCGAGACGACCGTGAGCTTTATGGCTTCTTCGTTTTGATTCTGCTTAGCGTCTGTATTTCTAACGTCTTGGCCGACGTTTGTTTCGCTAGCATCACCGTCTTTTACTCCCGCTTGAGCCGTTTTATACTCGGACGCGTTTTGCTTGTTTTGCGGCGGCGTTTTTCGCTCCGATTTATTTTCTTGCGCCGATTTATTTTCCTGCGCCGCCGCCGCTTGTTGCGCGGTCAAAACCAGCGCAAACGATAAAAAACACGCCTTTAAAATTTTGCCGAATTTCATAAAATTTCCCTTAAAATTAGTCTTAAAATTTATCATATTAGCAAAATTTAGGACTAAAAGTCAATCCTAAAACCTTGAAAATATTTTGGGATTTTACTAAAATTCGCCCAAAAATAAAAAGGAAAACGATGTATAACTTTGACGACCTAGGCAAAAAAATCAGCGAGATTGACGAGCGCATAGACGCGCTGATTGCTAAAACAGGACTTAGCTATAGCGAATTTGCGGTGCTTTACACGCTAGCAAAAGACGGCAGTTCGACGCAAAAAAAGATCGGCGAGGAGTGGCTCATACCCAAGCAAACGGTTTTTAACGTCTGCAAGGATTTTCGCCAAAAAGGGCTAGTGCAGCCAAGTGAGCAAAGTGCTGATAAAAGGGAGCGCGCGATGAGCCTCACGCAAAAGGGGCGCGACGCGGCAGACCCTATCGTGCGCGCTAGCGATGAGCTGGGCGAGCGGGTATTTGCTAGGCTCGGCGAAAAAAACGCCCAGAAGCTATTTTTGTTGCTGACGCGCTTTTGCGAGATTTGCGACAAAGAGATCGAAAATACGCCTGATATCCAAATGGAAATTTAAGCTTGCCTATATCTAATCAAGTCGTTTTTGTCGTATATTTTTGCCAGAGACCAGCAAACACGAATCGGAGCTAACGGCAACCGCACACAAAATACGCTAGCCGAAACGCTATACGCCAACGACGTTTACAGCTCTTCCTAAATTTACCTACTCGCTCGCCGTTTTTCGTACTCGGCGACTTAAATTCGAGTTTCAAGCACACGCTTTAGAGCTCAAATTTCACAAATTTGCATTGTAAATTTATCGAAAAGTCGTCTTGCCAAATTTGCTGCTTAAATTTACTCAGCGACGCCTCAAATGCGATTCAAAAGACCAAGTCGATTTGCCACAAATGCCTGCCAATTTATCTTTACATACGCACCTTAAATTTAGCATTTACAACCCATAAAATCGTCGCAATGTACCTCAAAAAACACGAGTAAATTTGGCCCGCTAGATTTTGATGCGTCGAGTAAAGTAGTTTAGAGCCGTATCTACGTGTCGACTTCCGCTGCCCACTCAAACAAAATTCGCCGAGTCGTATCGCTCAAATGCCGCCGCCCTAACGACGACGATCGTCAAATTTATCCTCAAACGGTAAATTTAATTTTCGTAACATTTTATAAATTTATTTACGTTTTTACTCATGTATCGTAAATTTTTGTAGCTTAAATTTTAAAATTAATCAAAAAGTATAATACAAAACTCTATAATCGGTAAATTTAAAACCGAAAGGAGAAAAAATGAAACTATTTTCAGCTCTGGCTCTATGCACGGCGATGATGATCAGCGCGCAGGCAGCGGAAAAATACAAAATCAAGCTCGCCTCCACCTACGAGAGCAACGTACCCGTGCTAGGCGACGCTCCTAAGAAATTTAAAGAGCTCGTGGAAAAGATGAGCGACGGCCGTATCGAGGTTCGCGTCGACTATCCGTCCAAGCACAAGGCGGCGTTTGCGCTGCTTGATATGGTCAAAAGCGCCCAGTACGACGCGGCTTTTACCGCTAGCTACTTTTATAAGGGCAAGGACGCCAAGCTCATGCTCTTTACGACCGTGCCTTTTGGTATGAACAAGGCCGAGCAGGACGCCTGGTACGCGTACGGCGGAGGCAAGAAGCTGGCGCAAAAGGTCTTTAACGAATACGGCATCGTGACCTTTCACGGCGGAAATTTCGGCATGCAAATGGGCGGTTGGTTTAAAAAAGAGATCAAGAGTACGGACGATCTAAAGGGGCTAAAACTACGCATGACCGGGCTTGGCGGCGAGATAATGGCAAAGCTGGGCGTAAACATTAACACGATCCCGATCGGCGAGCTATACATGGCGATGGAGATGAACACGATCGACGCCGTCGAGTGGGTGTGCCCAGCGATCGATATAAATTTCGGCTTTCAAAAGGTGGCTAAATTTTACTACACCGGCTGGCAGGAGCCTGCGAGCGAAAATGAATTTTACATCAATAAAAAACTCTGGGACAAGCTACCGGCCGATCTTCAAGCTATCGTAGAGACTGCGACTAAGGCCGTAGCAGCCGATGTCTACGAGTCGGCGGTCTATCAAAACTCGCTGGTTCTTGATAAAATCAAAAGCGAGCATCCGGACGTGAAAATCGCTTCGTTTCCGCCGGAAATCATCGCCGCTCTGCGCAAGGCTACGGACGAGATCCTAGACGAGCTTTCGGCAAAGGACGCGACGTTTAAGGAAATTTTGGACTCGCAAAAAGCCTTTATGAAAAAGGCTAGAGTCTGGACGCAGATCTCCGAAATCAGCTACATAAACAGCACCACAGAGTAACCTCTGCTAAAATTAACGAGCCGTCCGAGTAAATTTGACGGCTCGATGGCTAACGCAAATTTGAGGTTAAATTTAGCCCGATTTTAGCTTGACGTCAAATTTGAACTCTAAATTTTATCAACGCTGGTTTGCTTAAATTTAACCGACAAATGCGCCAAAGCAGACCGCCGTTACTTACATGCCTTAAACTTCTCAAATTTTAACCCAAATAGTGCTAAAATCACCAAACACCTAAATTTAAAGGAAAGCCATGAAAAATGTGTCTAAATTTTGCCTTTTGGCAGTAATTTTTTGCAGTCTTGGCGGCGCAAATCTAAACGCTCAAACGACGAAAGCCGAGCTAATGGAAAAAACGGTAATCGATTTTTACCAAACAAACTACGGCAACGGCGAAGTGCAACCTATAACCTCGGAGTGGCTAACGCCCGAGCTTGACGGGCTGATTTACGACCAGTTCGGCTCTGCGCTTGGACGTCTGAGCGGCATAGAGCACGTATCGTCCGATCTGGATCTTGACCCTTTTATAGGCTCGCACGAGATTGACGAGCTCAAAAACTTTAGCGCAAAAGCGGTTTCAGAGAACGAAGTACGAGTGAAATTTGAGCTATTTGGCGAAAAACGGGATATAACTTTGCGTCTAATCTGCGATAAAGATTGCCTAATCGACGACGTAAAACTTAGCGACGGAGGCTCGCTAAAAGCTAAGATTAAAAAATCTTTGAAAAAAGCATATCCGAGTAATTACGACAAAATTTTTAAAGGCTAAGCATAAAATTTAAGAATTTTCGCGCCGTTTGGTTTCAAATTTGCCCATAAAGAGCGGCGAGTAGATCAGAGCGCGAGCTAGCGATAACTCGCGCCTAGAAATTTATATTTTTTTATACGGAGCCTGTCCTACTTCGTAGAAGTTATTGCCCTCGCTATCTATCGCTACGATAGCCGGGAAATCCTCGACCGTAAGTCTCGCGACCGCCTCTGGGCCGAGCTCTGGATAGGCTAGCACTTCGTACTTTTT
>ERZ773059.1779-NODE-1779-length-10323-cov-2.355863_pt1 | contig 10323 bp, 11 predicted proteins | sample MGYA00580514_ERZ773059 | MGnify/ENA primary metagenome ERZ773059 (study PRJEB29015, sample SAMEA2737981) | human oral metagenome | biome: human oral; feature: human-associated habitat; material: dental | place: China | collected 2056 ...
CGGACTGATCGTGGCCGTGCCCCGGCTGATGCCAGTCGGGTTGTTGCATTCGGGCCCGCTACTGCCGGCGATCGTGACCAAGGCGCTGCTCGCCGGGCCGTACTTCGTCCTGGTCTCGTTCTTCCCGCTGATGATGGTGCAGCTGCGAGGCTGGTCCACTCTCCAGGCCGGCAGCTGCCTGATTGTCGGCTCGGTCGGCTGGACCACCGGCGCCTGGCTGCAGTCCCGGTCGACAAGGTTGGGGCGGGTGATCGTCGTCGGCATGGCCAGCCTGACCGTTGCCGTCGCGATCCTGGCCACGCTGGCCTGGCTGCCCCAGCTCTGGGCCGGGTGGGTGGTGGCGGCCTGGCTGCTGGGAGGACTGGGGATGGGCCTGGCGACAACATCGGTCCAGCTGGCGGTGATGTCGCTATCGAACCCCGGCCAGCAGGGCCGCACCAATGCCGCCGAACAGGTGACGGACACCTTGGGCAGTTGCCTGTTGGTGGCGGTAGCGGGCGGTATCTATGCGGCCTGGCTACCGAGCGGTGCGCTGTCGACCGGGTACGGATGGATGCTGGTGACCATGGTGGGGTTCGGGCTACTGGGACTGGCGGTGGCCTGGCGGATCGGGCCGCTGCGTGACTTGAGCTGAGGCTCGTACGACCGCTGCCGATCCCTGAAAACACGACAGGCGCCGGGATCCCCGACGCCTGGTCACCTGTCCCCGTGTGGCACGGGCCCGCCGGGGGGATGGGGGCCCGTGCCGCACCGGAACAGGTATCCGACACTCTGTCACGTCGAGGGGCTGATCGCCAAACCGAGCCCGGCGCCGAGGCTACCGCTGCCCGAAGGTCAACCCTGCTGCATCAGCTCATCTACCCGCTGCCGGATCGCCTGGGCCCGCGGCGGAACGTCCTTGACGTCGGCTGACAACGTCAAGGTCAGCGTATTCCCGTACTGCACCATGATGATCTGGTTCCACTGCGACCGCGGGATGAAGGTGCCAGAGAAACTTTGGTACGCGGGTTTCGCCCGCGGCTGGCCGGTCGTCGGTCGGATCTTCTCGGGCCGGCAGCTACCGAGATCGCTGGTGATCCGGGTAAAGGCCTGCCGGGCCTGATCCTGGGTGGCGAACAGGACGGTCCAGCCGAATTCGCTCTTGCCCGAATCGGCCGCGGAACCGATCTGCTGGGACAAGGTTCCCGTGACCAGGACGTGGCCGACATCGACCAGGCAGCGGTCCTCGCTCGCAGTCTGGAAATAATGAGCCGGCACCTCTCCTGACGTCCCGGGCCGGTTGACCAAGCCCGACAGCTCCCGGTCGAAAATCCGCGGCTGCTGCTCGTACGGCAGCGCCGGCCCCTTGTCCACTATCGGCCACACCACCAGCCACCCGACCAGACCGATCAGGATCAATGCGGCCACCGCTCCAACGGCAAAGAACAGCCGCCGGTTAGCCGGGGCCACAGCTGGTGCGGTGATCGGGAACGGATTCGCAACCGGCTGCGCAAACGGGCCGTGCGGGTAAGGGCTGGGCCGCGTGCTGCTGCTGGGTCTGCTGCTCGTACGTCGGGATCTGCTCCGACAGGCCCGGCGCCGCCGACGGGCCGTACGGCGTCGACCCCGGCTGCCCAGACGACTGGCCAAATCCACCGGGGTACTGGCTGCTCACGGGCCCGAGGCTACCGCGGGCAGCGGTCTACCCGGGCCGCTTCGCGGCCACCAGCTCCACCGCCGGCCGGCGCGCCCGGAAATCGTTGACCGGGGCGTCCGAGGCGTAGCCGAGGGCGAAACCGGTGATCAGCCCGTACCGCCGGGGCAGGTCGAATTCGGTCGCCAATACCCGCCGCCAGATGGCGAACGCCCCCAGCGCGCAGGAATCGACCCCGTGCGCCTTCGCTGACAGGAACACCGTCTGCAGCATCAGCCCGGCATCCAACGCCGAGACCGGCACCATTGCCCGGTGCACCAGGACGAAACCAAGCACCGGGGCGCCGAAGCCGTTCATGTTGGCCCGATCTGCCTCCTGCCGGCGGGCCCAGTCACCCCGGGCGATCCCCAGGTGCTCGTACAGGGCTCGGCCGACCTGCTCCGAGCGGGGACGCAGATCCGGCGGGTACGGCCGCCACGCCTTGAAGTCACCGTCGGGCAGGCTCCCTGACAGCAGCGCCCGGAGCTTGGCGCCGCGCTCCTTGCGGCGGACCGGGGCGACCTTGTCGTAGGCGGCCCGATAGCCGGCCCTCAGCCGGTCGGCGCGGTCCCCGGTAGCGATCGCCAGCTGGTACGAGCGGGTATTGGACCAGCTGGGCGCGGTAGTCGCGTCCGCCCAGATCGCGTCCAGGGTCTGCTGAGGCACCGGGTCCGGACGGAAGTCTCGGACCGAATGTCGCGAGGCGACGAACGTCGAAAAATCTTCAGGGGTCATGCCGATGAGCATATGACTCCTGCCGGGGCGCCCATGCCAGGTCCACGACCGCCGCGAAGCCTAAGTATCCTGCGCGACGTGCCTGGTCCGTCCGAGCGGTCCGGCCCACCCACTCACCACCGCTAGAATCACCCCGTCATGACCGGTTCCGTAGTGTGAGACCCAGGGCCGGTTCTCGTCAGTTCTCGTGCTTTTCCCAAAGATGGTGGCTCTTCGGGCAGAACGGAGAGGAGTCTGGATGAGGATTCAGGTCGTTCGTGGTGATATCACTACCCAAGAGGTTGACGCGATAGTCAATGCGGCGAATCAGGGCCTGCTCGGTGGCGGTGGCGTCGACGGCGCGATCCATCGGGCCGCCGGCCCGCACCTGCTCGCCGCCTGCCGGCAGTTGCGGCAGACCCAGTTTCCGGACGGGCTGCCAGTGGGAGATGCGGTCGCCACGCCCGGCTTCGACCTGCCCGCCCGCTGGGTGATCCACACCGTGGGCCCGAACCGGTACGCGGGGCAAAACGATCCGACCCTGCTGGACCTGGCCTTTGCCTCCAGCCTGAACCTCGCAGTACGCCTCGGCGCCCGGTCAGTGGCCCTGCCGGCGGTCAGCGCCGGCGCCTACGGCTGGTCGAAAGAGGCCGTTGCCCGTTCCGCCATCAGCCAGGCCCGCCGCCTCCAGTCCACCGTCGACACCGGCGACCTGGACCTGATCCGGTTCGTCCTGCTCCCGGAAGCCCTGCTGCAAGCCTTCACCCGGGAACTAGAGCGTACCCACGGGCACCGCTCGACCAGAAAAGCCGCACTGCCCACCATCGCGGAATATCTGAGGGCCGCCGTCCGGGACGCGATCGCCCAGGGACGCCTGGCCCGCAACACGACCTGTGCCCAGGCGGACGGCGGACTGGGCAAGAAGCTGGTGGTCAGGGTGCCGCCCCAGGCCCGGGTGGAGATCAGTCCGGTGTGGGTTCAGCCACAGCCCGGGCAGACGGGTCCGCCCCTGAACTCGCCGATGGTCTTCGACCGGGACCGGCTCGGCTTCTTCTATTTCGTGGAGAATCTGCTATGGAGCGCGGCCGGAGCCGGTCAGACATCGGATGTTGACCAGATCATCGCCCAGCTCGTCGCCGCGGTCGAGTACGACCCGCGGCAAAGCGTGGACCAGGCATCGGTCCACGTCGGCCGGCGTACCGACCCACCCGCTGTCGCGGCCAACCCTGGCCCCGCGCGGCAGCCTACTCTGCAGATCGACCTGAGCGGACTAGCACCGGCCGGGATCACCAACCTCCGGGCCGCTGTCTGCGAGGGCCTCGGCCAGGCTGCGGCCAGTCTCGACCCGTTCGATCCGTACGCCGCCGAACCGGCCACGATCCTCGCTCACTGGCCCCGAGATGCCAAGGGACGCCCAGCGGCCGGCGTCCGGGTCCTGCTCGCGCCACTCGGACAGGCCCGGTTCAGCCAATGCCAGCCGTGCCTGGTTCTGCAGAGCGCCCGGACCCTGTCCGAGATGCCCCAGTTCACCCTGTGTGTCTGCTCAGACTTCCGGTTCAACTTCCACCACAACTGGCTGCTGCACCCGCAGCTGTGGACCGGCAACACCGGTGACAGCTGCGCGGAGATTTCCTCACTGCAACAGCAGTGCCGGGCCCTGATGCAGGAAGGCCGGCTCGGTGAGGCCTGTCTGCTGGCCGGGGTCACCATCACCCAGGACCTGGCCCGCCTGCTGACCGGTCTGCCCCTGACCTCGGGCCAGATCCTTCCCGTCCAGGAGACGCAAGCGGCCCGTAGCGTCCTGGCCGACCTGGCCCCGTGGAAATTCGGTGGCCTGGGGCGTCTGCTTCACGCCGACGTACAGGCCTGCCGGCCGAAGTCGCCGGCCTGGGTGCTGCGGCTGGCGTCCCACCACAAACGCAGAACACCCAATGTCTGCCTGGTGCTGTATCCCGACGGGAGCCCCGAGCTCGGGTTCGCGGCCGTGTCCGGCAAAAACCGGGTGCCTATCGAATGGTGGAGCGACCTGGGCGAGGCAGACCCACCCAGCCCGGTCTGGGCATGACCTGAGGTCGTGGCCCGGCCGCTGGACGGGGCTCAGCGTCAGCGTCAGACCAGGCCGAGATGTGCGGCCACCTGGGAGCTGACCTTACGGGCCTGGTCGGCGGTGGGCATCTCGCAGGACACCCGCAGCAGCGGCTCGGTCCCGGAGAACCGGATCGTCACCCAGCCGCCGTTGTCGAAGTACACCTTGCAGCCGTCCTGCCACGAAACCTGCTGCACGCCGAAGTGGAAATCGGGCAGATCCCGGTCGGTGAAGAGCCGCTGGTGCATCGCGTGACGCCGGTCGGGGGTGAACCCGTACCCGTCCTCGACCATCTCCAGCCGCCCGTAGCGCAGCAACAGGTCCTCGTACACGTCGCTGAGCCGCCGACCGCTGGCTGCGACCATCTCCACCAGCAGACAACCGGCGTAGATGCCGTCCTTGCCGGGGACATGACCGCGTACGGTGAGCCCGCCCGACGATTCGCCACCGATAATCGCGTCGGTTGCGGCCATCGCGGCCGAAACCCACCGGAATCCGACCGGTACCTCGTAACAGCGTTCGCCGTGCGCCTGCGCGACCCGGTCCAACAGGTGGGTGGTGGACATATTCCGGACCGCCGGGCCGCGCCAGCCCTTACCCTCCAACAGGTAGTCGTACAGCAACACCAGGATTTCGTTCGGGTGGACAAAACGGCCGGTGTCATCGATGATCCCGAGCCGATCCGCGTCGCCGTCGGTCGCGATCCCGAGATCGGCTTTCCGGTCCAGTACTGCTCGGCGCAGCCCCTCCAGGGTGTCCGCGGTCGGCGACGGCAGCCGGCCGCCGAAGAGGGTGTCGTGGCGGTCGTGGATCACGTCGACCTGGCAGCGGGCGGTCATCAGGATGGTCTGCAGGCCGGTCTGGGCGACCCCGTACATCGGATCCAGTACGACCGTCAGGTGCTGGTGGCGGATCGTGTCCAGATCAAGCTGGTCGATGATCGCATCCAGGTACCAGTTGATCGACTGCTGCTCGGTGACCAGCCCGCAGGCGGCCAGCTGCTGCGGCGGCAGGGCCCGTATCTCGTCGTCGCTGATGGCGTTGGCCCGCTCGGCGATCGCATCCGTGACCGCGAGTTCGGCGTCCCGGCCGCCGTCGGTGAAGATCTTGAGACCGTTGTACAGGGCGGGATTGTGGGAAGCGGTGACCGCGATCCCGTAGCCGCAGCCCTGGTCACGGACCGTCCACATGATCATCGGGGTCGGCGCCGGGCGGGTCACCAGGGTCACCGGCACCCCGTTACCGGCCAGCACCTCAACCACCCACCCGGCCGCCTCAGCGGACAGGAAACGCCGGTCATAGCCGACCACGACCCCGCGCTGACTTGTCTGCTCGGCGGCCATCCGGTCGCACAGGGCCTGGGCGATCCGGCGGACCTGGGCCTTGGTGAACCCGTCGCCGATGATCTCGCGCCACCCACCCGTGCCGAACCGGATCATGGCCTCAGCCTAGTAATCCGGGGGTACTGACCGTTGTGCCTGCCGGCCGATGAGCGGCGAGCGGCCATGATGTGCAAGACTGCGGGGCGCGTACGGAACTGAGGAATCCGGTGCAAATCCGGAGCGGTCCCGCCACTGTGACCCCTACCGGGGCAGCCAGACACTCGACCGGCGCGGAGCACAGATCGGGCGAGAGACCTGAGGACGCCGCCATGAGCCATGCTGCACAGCCAGCCGGAGAAGACCGACCCCCATCTTCGTCACCGCCTCGACGCCTGGTGGGCGTGGGAATGGGACCCGGTGACCCGGAACTGCTCACCCTCAAAGCGGTACGGGCGCTGCGCGCGGCCGACGCGGTCCTGGTGCCGATGACCGAATCCTGCGGCGATGGGCCCGGCCGGGCCGAACAGATCATCGCCGCCGCCTGCCCCGAGGCGATGGCGAAGGTGCAGCGGGTGCCGTTCTCGATGCAGCAGCGCCGCGGCCTGAGCGCCAAACGGCTCGCCTCCTGGCAGGCGTCGGCCGACGCCGCCCTGGCGGCCTTCGCTGCGGGCGCCGGCAGCGTGGCGCTGGCCACTGTCGGTGACCCGGCCGTCTACTCCACTTTCAGCTACCTACGCGGATATGTCACCGCCGCGCTGCCGGACCTGGTCGTCGACCTGATCCCCGGGATTACCGCGATGCAGGCCCTGGCGGCCGCCGCGACCGTCCCGCTCGTCGAAGGCCGCGAGATCCTGGCCCTGGTCCCGGCCACGGTCGGCGAACAGCGGCTGCGGGAGGTCCTCGACGTGGCCGACTCGGTCACCATCTACAAGGCCGGGCGGGCCCTGCCGATGGTCGTGGAGCAGGTCCGCGGCCGGGACCGGCAGGTGATCGTCGGCACCGATGTGTCACTGCCCCACCAGCGGCTGGCCAGCCTCGACGAGGTCGCGGGCACGACCGCCCCGTACTTCTCGGCGGTGCTCAGCGCGCCGCGCCGTACCAGCACCGGAGGGAGCCTGTGATGTCAACCGATCCTGACCGGCCGCAGGGCCAGGTCGTCTTTGTCGGCGCCGGGCCCGGCGCGGCCGACCTGGTAAGCGTCCGCGGCGCCCGGATCATCGCCGCCGCCGACATCATCATCAAGCTGGTATTCGAGCACGACGTGCCAGAGGTCCCGGGAAATCCGCTGCGTCTTGCCGAGGTCGGCAATGGCGTTCTCGGTCGGCAGCAGGCGGCGTGAGCGCGCCTCGTAGAGGTTGGACTGGCGCTCGTAGCGGGTTTTGAGGTCGGTATAACAGGCGTTGGTGAGGAAGGCGCGGTACTGGTCCAGCGCTTGCGGAAACTCGGTCATGCAGTCCTTTTTGCAGAAATTGATGGACTCCCACAGGGTGCGGGCAAAGCCGTAAACGGTCTCGTTCGGCACGTCACCGCTTTTTTGCAGGAAGGCGCGCGAGATGTCGGGCGCGGTATAAACCGGAATGGCGTCCGGGTAGGTGGCGAACTTGTAGAGCGACAGGCCAACCATGAGCAGCAAAAACCAGATGATGCGGTTCTTGAAGCGGCCTTCCTGGGCCAGTTGCTCGTCTTTGCGTCTCGGTTGCACGGTTACTCCTGGTCGGATTTTGTGAGGGTGAGGCGGGGCTCTGCCCGCATGGGGGATTCAGGCAAGGCGTCCGCTGTGGCAGGGATGTCCGTGTCTGCTGTAGCAGGCAGGGCGTTGTCGTCCGCTGTGTCAGTAACGGCGGTTTCGGTTTTTTTCCGGCTCCATGGGAAAACCATGCTCTTGCCGGATGGCGGCGTCTCCCTGCTACCTGCGGGTGTATTGCGGCTGCGTTTTTGCGCCTGCCGGGCAGCGTCCAGCAACGGATCACTACGGTTGCGCTCGCGCTGGTAGCGCGCGGCGGGCTGGATGAATTGCGGCCGTTTGTAAATCAGCGCGTGCAGCTCGTAGAACAGTGGCCGCCCGGCACGCAGGCTGGCAATGCGGTACAGGCGGCTGCGGGTAAGCAGGTAGGTGATGCCCATCATCGACAGCATCCAGATGGGCACCAGGGTTGAGCCACGGAGAAAGGCGGCAGCGATCGCGGTGAGCAGGCTCGCCGCGAGTGCGCCAATCACCATGCCCCGGCGCAAGGCGGAGAAAATCTCGCTGCGGGTACAGCCCCAGAAAACGACGGGCTCCCGCTCCAACTCGCTCAGGATGGCGCCGGGTTTCATCGCGGCAGCCCTATTTGCTCGGCCAGTAGGAATCGAATTTGCCCACCAGCTCAAACATGTAGTAACCGACCCACAGCGCCACGCCGATACCGATCAGGATCAGCAGCAGGATGAAGAAGAAATAGCCGATATTGCCGTCGCGCAATGCCTGGCGCAGCGCGGTAAAAATACTGAGGATGGCGTCGCCGAAGACGAAAATCATGATGACAAACGGCGCGGCAACTACGATCAGCTTGATGAAGAAGCCGAACATACTGTTCAGGTTCTTGTTGTCGCCTCCGGCAATATTGATGCCGGAAAGCGGGTTGGAGGTGCCGCCACCCTGGCTTTGTTGTGCCAGCGCGGGCAGGGACAAGAGCAGCAGGATAAAGGCGGCAAACAGCAGCCAGCGCAGCGTCTGCGGGTTTTTGAGGGGTTGGATAAGGGTCATAAATACTCCTGGGGGTTATAACAAAGAGAAAAACAGCAAAATCAGGGCAATGCCGCACATGACGAACAGCAGCTGGAACCAGGTGTCCAGCCCCGGCTGCCGTTGCCCGTTGCGCATCACCATCCCCAGCGCCAGCAGGGCGCTGCAGGCAAAGAGGATGACGATCAGCGCCAGGCTGCCGAAGGAGAGCATCCCGCTCATGGAATTGCCGCCCATGCCGGTCGCGGCATTGAAGGCGGAGGCGATGTTTTGCGTACTGCCGCTCATGGCGACACCAGCGGACGGGATTTGATGACGGCAGGCGGCGCGGCGTGCAGCTCCATCACCTCGTCTTCGAGGTAGGCAACACAGCCGTCACGCGCGGCGGTCAGTTGCGCGAGCAGCGCAGGGTAGTTGAAGCGGATACGGGACTTGTCACCTCCATGTTGGCGTTGCAAATTGCGGGCTACCTCAATCAGGTAGTCCAGTTCATGTACCAGCGCGTCAATGTCGCGCGCCTGGTTGTTGGCGGGCGTGCGGCGACTGCCGCGTTTTTTGCCGCTACCTGCAGCCAGCGCCGCATGGCCGCCAGAGAGGGCGGCAAGGGCGGCGGCGAGCAGCAGGCGGCGGGATGTTTCGGGGGACGGATTCATAAGCGTTCCTGCATCAGACGTATTTGCGGAAGGTGAAGAAGGCGATGTAGGTGGCCATGCCGAAGACCAGCGCCGACGGCAGCACCACCCAGGCCGGGTTGATCGAGACCGGCACGGCGAGATAGACGATGGGCGACCATGCCAGCGGGCGGCTGACCCAGATTTTGGCGTGGTGGAAGACGGCGGCGTGTTCGATACCGCCGCCTTCCTTGCGCAGCTCGCGCTCAACCAGACCGTCAATCAGGGCGACGACGAAGACGACGATGAAGAACACCGCGCTGAGCAGGATGATGAACAGGCGCACCACGGTGTTCATCGCCGAGAAAATGACGCCTTGCCAGTAGGGTTGCACGGTGAGCGCGGTCTGCTTGGCGAGCGCGATGAAGGCACTGTCGCGTGGCGACGGGTGCACCTGGAAGGAGAGGTAGTCGTGGACGGCGCGGCTGATGGCGAGCGCGACCTCTGCCGGAGAGCGGCCGAGAATGGAGGTGGTGAAGTGTTCGCCGAGCCAGGCAATATCCTGCGACAGCACGGTGAGCGAGTGATCGGGACCCCACCAGCCGGCGAGCATACCGAGCCAGTCGAGGACGGTGCCGATGACGACCGAGAGAAAGAGCCAAGCGACGCATTTCCAGACGAGGCGGAGGGTGCCGCTGATGGGCGAGAATACCGGCGAATCGGCCTGCGGTGCAGCAGGCGGTGTGCTGTTGGCGGCGGGGTCGCGTTGTCTTGCCATCAGTCACCGTCCATCAGCGCTGTCTGTTGCTGCATGAAGGCATCGCTGTCCAGCTCGCGCAGGTAGCTGTTGCACAGGTCCTGCATACTGCCGTACTCGCCGTCGGCGAAGATTTCGTCTTCGCGCAGATATTCCTGATAACGTGCCCAGTCGGTATTGGTGGGGCTGTTGCTGTAGTTCTTTTCCATCTCCCGCGCGACCGCATCGATGTCATCCGGTACCGCTTCGCGGGCGTTGTAGCGGAGCAGCGGGATGCGCAGCTTGTAGAGGTTGTTGCCGTCGAGCAGGGCGAACGCCTGTCCCTTCGGCAGCTTGGCCAGATCGGAGGTGCGCAGCAGCTCCACCGACTGCGACACTTCACGCGATTGTGTCGAGGCATGGAAACGCACGCTGGAGGTGATGTCCGGGTTGTCGG
>ERZ773059.1783-NODE-1783-length-10304-cov-12.318568_pt1 | contig 10304 bp, 10 predicted proteins | sample MGYA00580514_ERZ773059 | MGnify/ENA primary metagenome ERZ773059 (study PRJEB29015, sample SAMEA2737981) | human oral metagenome | biome: human oral; feature: human-associated habitat; material: dental | place: China | collected 2056 ...
ACTACTCTACTACTTACTACTCTACTACTTACTACTCTACTACTTACTACTCTACTACTTACTACTCTACCCCTAAAATACACTGCAAATGCCTCATGGCATGTCCTCCCCACTGGTTATCATCCACATATTGAAAGCCAACGCTAGTGTATAGCCTTTCGGCCTTGGGGTTCCCTTTGTCAACAAGCAGACCAACGGCAGGCAATTGCAATAGCCTGGCACGTTGCACAGTAGACCGCAACAGGTCCTTGGCAATGCCCTTGCCGCGATAACGCACATCTACTGCCAAACTGTCTACATACAATTCGCCTGCTGCCGTCTCGTCGTCCATATTGCCGAAGTCGCGATTAAAGCGCGCTAGGCAACCTTGCACAAAGGCCGTACGCCGTTGATGCAACTCTGCACCGTCGTAAGAAGTGCAAACGCCAATCACCTCACGTTGAGCGTTGAGCGCCACAAGCGTGTTAAGGTAGCTGTATTGACTATCTGCACGACCGACCAAATCGGCCATTAGTTGATGAAAGCCCAACAATCCGTGCTCTTCGCCTGCAAAATACAGACAGCATTCGTGGTTCATCGCCTCCATGATAAGGCGGGCGATGTCGGGAGCTTGACTTGGTTGCGCTTGCTCTATTGTTATCATCTGCGAAAGAAATGGTTATGTATTAAAGAAAAGTCCGACTAGTTGGATTTATTCGAACTAGCCGGACCCTTTCAGACCAATCAAACCAATCCGATTAGCCGATTGGCCCGTTTATCAATTGGCTTAGTAGCCATCAATCGAAGAACAACATGCGTTCTACCCAATAAACTAAGATGCCGGCAAGGTATCCAACGAAAGCCACCCAGGTTATGCGTTTCATGTACCAGCCAAAGGTAATCTTCTCTAGGCCCATCACAACAACGCCAGCTGCGCTGCCAATGATCAGCATAGAGCCACCAACGCCGGCACAATAGGCCAACAACTGCCAGAAAATACCGTCTACGGCCATGTCGCCAGTAGGTGCAATGGGGTACATACCCATACATCCAGCCACAAGCGGAACGTTATCTACAATGCTAGAAAGCACACCGATGATGCCCGTTACCAAGTAATGGTTGCCACCGCTTACACTGTCCAGTCCACGTCCCATAGCCGTAAGCACGCCAATCTCTGCCAAGCAGCCCACAGCCATCAAGATACCAAGGAAGAAAAGGATGGTACCCATGTCTATCTTGCGCAACAAGGCAATAACGCGAGCCGACATCGAGTCTTCGCCCAGATGTGCTCCGCGGTAGAATATCTCGGTGGCAGTCCACAAAACACCCAACACGAGCAATATACCCATGTAGGGGGGCAGGTCGGTAAGATAACGGAAGATGGGCACGAACATTAGTCCGCCAACACCAAGGAAGAAGATAATGCGACGTTGCGTGCGTGTAAAGGTCAGCGCGCTGTCTTCTGCCGATTTAGGCATAGCAGGCAGTTTGCCTTTCAACATATACTGCATGATGAAAGCGGGAACCAGCATCGACACCAACGAAGGCACCAAAATCTCGGTTATTACGCCAACCGTGGTAATAGAGCCAGCAATCCAAAGCATGATGGTGGTTACGTCGCCGATGGGCGAGAAGGCACCTCCCGAATTGGCAGCGATAATCACCAACGCGGCATACACCATGCGGTCTTGCTTGTCGGCCACCAGTTTGCGCAACACCATAATCATCACGATGCTCGTTGTAAGGTTGTCGAGGATGGCCGACAGGAAGAAAGTCATAAAGGCAATGCGCCACAACAGTCCGCGCTTGCTGTGCGTCTGTATGGAATCGCGCACGAAGTTGAACCCGCCATTGGTGTCAACAACCTCCACGATGGTCATCGCCCCCATGAGGAAGAACAGCGTTTCGGCCGTTTCGCCCAAGTGTTCTCTCAGGCTTTCGCCCACGTGTGCCAATATTCCGGCAGCATTACCTGTCAATTCGGGCATGCCAGGCAACACAAATTCGGATGGATTAACCATGAAAAGTGTCCAGCAAGCCACACACATTAAGAGCGCCACAGGCGCCTTGTTCACCTTCGTCAAGCTTTCGAGGGCAATGCAAAGATAGCCCATAATGAAGACAACGACGATTGCCAATGTCAATGAAGTCATTTCCCTACTATTGTTTTATGATATAACGTACAGGCGCGCCGCGCAAACACCATTCGTTCGAGGTGCTATTGTTAGGTTGGCCTTTAAAGCTGCAAAGATAACAAATATATTGCAATTATTTAGTTTGTAAGTTCGTGAGTTTTTGAGTTTATGAATTTTCTATCTGATAAGGAGAGAAGTTTGGAAGTTTAAGTCGGGCAACAAACTATTAATCCACAACCTCACGAACTTTAAACTCATCAACCAACAATCCCGTCAACCCACAAGTCTAAACCAGCTCTGACACTTAAAAAACCATCAACTCAATGCCTACCACCTCAAAAACTCATCAGCTCAAAAACTCACCTCCCCACCTTCCTATGCCAATTTGTCAGCATTGTGACGGGCATCCACTCTTGGCACAAGCTTTGTTTATGAAGTAAGCGAACGGCGGCGGCCTATACGCCACATACTCCGTTACACCTTATTATATATATGGTGTGCCGAACCGCAAGGCCACAGCCGCAAATAATTAAATAACGAACAAAAATATAAAACAAAATATTCTTATGGGAAAAATTATTGGAATAGACTTAGGAACAACTAACAGCTGCGTTGCCGTTTTTGAAGGCAACGAGCCAGTGGTAATCGCCAATAGCGAAGGCAAACGCACCACGCCTTCTGTGGTGGGCTTCGTTAAAGACGGCGAAAGAAAGGTGGGCGACCCCGCCAAACGTCAGGCCATCACCAACCCCAAGAACACCGTTTACTCGATTAAACGATTTATGGGAGAGACCTACGAGCAAAGCCGCAAAGAGGCTGAGGCCATGCCTTACACCGTTGTAAACGAAAACGGACTGCCTCGTGTTGACATCGAAGGCCGCAAATATACACCGCAAGAAATATCGGCGATGATACTTCAAAAGATGAAGAAGACCGCCGAAGACTATCTCGGACAGGAAGTAACCGATGCCGTCATTACGGTTCCTGCATACTTCTCCGACTCGCAACGTCAAGCAACCAAAGAAGCCGGACAAATAGCAGGCCTTAACGTACAACGTATCGTTAACGAGCCAACAGCTGCCGCCCTGGCATACGGTGTAGACAAGGGCAACAAGGACATGAAGATTGCCGTGTTCGACCTTGGTGGCGGTACGTTCGACATCTCCATCCTCGAATTTGGTGGTGGCGTATTCGAAGTGCTTTCTACCAATGGCGACACCCACTTGGGCGGCGACGACTTCGACCAAGTGATAATCAAATGGCTGGCCGATGGCTTTAAGGCCGACGAGGGAATCGACCTAACGAAAGACCCCATGGCCATGCAACGCCTGAAAGAGGCTGCCGAAAAAGCTAAGATTGAACTGTCGAGCACCACGTCGACCGAAATTAACCTGCCTTATATCTCGGCAGAGGGCGGCGTACCCAAACACTTGGTGAAGACCTTGACCCGCGCTCAGTTCGAGCAATTGGCACACGACTTGATACAGGCTTGTCTCGTACCATGTCAAAACGCCATAAAGGATGCCAAACTGTCTACATCGGATATCGACGAAGTTATCCTCGTAGGAGGTTCGAGCCGCATCCCCGCCGTGCAGACATTGGTAAAGAACTATTTCGGCAAAGAGCCTTCGAAGGGCGTTAACCCCGACGAAGTTGTAGCCGTAGGTGCTGCCATTCAGGGTGCTATCCTCAACAAGGAGAGTGGTGTGGGCGACATCGTGTTGCTCGACGTTACGCCTCTTACGCTGGGTATCGAGACAATGGGTGGCGTAATGACCAAGCTTATCGAGGCCAACACCACCATTCCGCACAAGAAGAGCGAAACGTTCTCTACCGCAGTAGACAACCAAACAGCTGTTACCATCCACGTTTTGCAAGGCGAACGTCCTATGGCTTCGCAGAACAAGAGCATCGGACAGTTCAACCTCGAAGGTATCGCACCCGCTCGTCGCGGTGTTCCACAGATTGAAGTAACCTTCGACATCGACGCCAACGGCATCCTCAACGTGTCTGCCAAGGATAAGGCCACGGGCAAGGAACAGAAGATACGCATCGAGGCTAGCAGCGGATTGAGCAAGGAAGAGATTGAGCGCATGAAGGCTGAGGCTGAACAAAACGCAGCTGCCGACAAGGCCGAACGTGAGAAGGTAGACAAGCTTAACCAAGCCGACTCGATGATTTTCACCACCGAGAACTTCTTGAAAGATAACGGTGACAAAATCCCTGCCGACCAAAAGCCAGGCATCGAAAGTGCTCTGCAACAGCTTAAAGATGCTCACAAGGCTGCCGATGTTGCCGCAATAGATGCTGCCATCAACAACCTTAACAGCGTGATGCAAGCTGCTAGCGCACAGATGTACCAAGGTGCAGGCGGTGCTCAACCCGACCCCAACGCTGGTTTCCAAGGCGCAGGCGGTGAGCAAGCACAAGGTGGTAGCACTGGTGACAATGTGCAAGACGCAGATTTTGAGGAAGTGAAGTAAAGAGATAATATTTATATTAATCGCAGTACCCCTATAAAAACGGGACTACTGCGATTATTTTTTATATTAAAAGATAACGATGACTAACTGTGTTTACATCTTCGGGAATGGGTTTGATATGCGGATGGGCATGCCTACTGGATATCCTGATTTTCTTAAGTATTACGATTCTTTAGACAATTCAATTGAAAACGCTACGTCTATAAAAAGACATTTTCTCTCAGAAATTGCCAAGAGAACAGAAAAGGAAAAACATTGGAAAGACTTAGAGGTTGCTTTGGGACTGTTTACCAAAGAAGTTTCTGACGTGAATCTATTCATTGATTTCTATAGAGATATTAGTCATGCACTCAACAGCTATCTCACTTTGGTTGAAAAAAATGTTCCGTATATTACGGATGAGGACAGAAACAAGTTTTGGGAAGATTTAAAGACGCCAGAAAACTACCTACACCTCGATTCTCAAAAGAATAAGTTCAAAACACATGTCTCTAAGAAAGAGGTTACTGCTGACATTGTCACCTTTAATTATACATCAACGTTAGAACGTTTCTTGAGTACATACTGGGATAGCAAAGGCTATTTTAGTGATTCCCTTAACTCTGATTCCTTCAAAATTAGGAGCATAAAGCACATACATGGCATACTAAATGAAACTGACTTACTGTTTGGTGTCAACGATTTAACACAGGTAGATAACAAAACGTTCTGCGAGAATGAGAATTTCCTAGACTTAGTGATAAAACCCAAGAGAAACCAGGAATTAGGGACTAATGTTGATCTAGAATGTATTTCATTAATTCAAGAGGCAGACATCTTTTATATCTATGGGACTTCTTTAGGACCTACTGACCAATATTGGTGGAAACTCATAGGGAGCAGATTTATAAATAATCCTAATACGATTATTCTATACTTCGACTATAATCAACAAGAACTCAAAAAAGGAATGCTGGACACAGAATATGTATCACTTGAACGAGAAGTCCGCAAGCAAATAATGAAGGCGATGGGGGTTACTGGTGAGGAGAACGATTATAGGCAGCGCATTTATGTGGTACGTAACAGTACCATTTTCCCAACTTTTCACCGAAGACCACAACTCCTGAATGATTTCGACCAACAAGTAATATGATGAAGTCATCTTGCCTTTTCCCTCATTATGTGCCACAAGAAACTTGCTTTCAGCTTGTAGAGTGTGCGCCAAACGATCCCCAGTCGGTCACTTTTCGATACGCACCCACATTTTGCCACAGACAAATAGGGTCGTAATTCAAATTTTATAATATCTTTGTCCAGTACTTCGTGCATAAGAAGAGTGTTTATCTTGGTTTAGTAGCACAAAGATAATAAACTCCCACTCAATTTATAGAAATATTAAAAGTCAAGACGACTTCTATATTTTCAAATAATCACATAACACTCATGAAACGTTTCATGAGTAGAACAAGATGGGGCTTAACTGAGAATGGGATTATGCAGACTTAACTCGTCAAGAAATCGATAAAAGTTACACCTGTGCGAAATCTCACCCTTGCAATTGCACCTCGATTTGGAAAGTACAAGGCGACAAAGCAATATACATCGAGAATAACACAATTACAATCAATATTAATTAAGGACTATCATAATGTTACTTACAAAACTGCCAGTGTATCTCTATGGACACGAAGAATTACCACATAAGGCTGATGGGGCATTGTTTCATTATACGACACTGTACTTCTTTAAGATGATAATGGGGGATTTGACTCCAAAGACATCATCTTTTACAAATCTCAACGACATGAATGAAGGTAATGTGCATAATATGTGCCTGGGCCATAATTTCATGGTAATGTGCAATGCAGAAAAGTACATCAAAGAGAAGTGCCATACCATCAGTTTCTCTCAGAACTACGATATTCTAGGTCATGGAATTGAAGGCACTAATCATCCTGCTATGTGGGCTCACTATGCTGATAATTCAAACGGAGTTTGTATAGTGATAGACAAAGAAGCTTTCATAGCTAAGAATAAAGGCATCTTGTCCCAACATTTTTATAAATTTGAGGATGTAGAGTATAGTTTATTCAACACCCCAAATGATAAAGAAATCGACTATAAGGCTGCGACGCCAGAGGAGTTTATAAAGAACAATTGGAAGGCACTATTCTTCTTGAAACATAAGGATTGGGCGAACGAGGATGAACATAGGTTACTCATCATGGACTATGAAGACAAGTTAAGTATTGATGGTTGCATTAAGTATATTGTTCTCGGAAGGAAACTCTTTTTGGATAATGCACGAATCAAAGAAATACTTGATATTATTGTAAATCCTAATTCTGTATGTTATCATAAATTTGTACCGCATTCTTTTGCTACAACTTGTTACAACACCTATGGATATGACACTTTTGAAATAGCATTCAAAATACGTGAAATCGTAAGAACGAACATATCTAATCCCTTATATGCTAATTATGAGAAATGGCTCATTGAGGAACAAGGATATAAGTAAATACGCAGTAAAATAAAAAGGCTTAACAGGGAGGCCGTCTCGACTTATTAATATTTTATAAATTGAGCGGGGTTTATTGTCTTTGAGATGCCAACACAAGATAAACACCCCTCTCATATACGGAGTGCAGGATAAATCAACGCACTGGTTTTGTCAACTTGCAAAAACCCAACAACTCACGAAAACCCAACAACTCCCGAATACATCACCGCATCAACTCACAAACTTACCACCCCATCAACTCACAAACTTACCACCCCATCAATTTACAAACTCAAAAACTTATCAATTCACGAGTTCATCAACCTATCAACTCGAAAACTTAAATAATTATATTTTATTTTACAATAGCACTCCAGATTTCACTCCGTTCTAGCGAAAATATAGGTTGAAAAGTGGGTAAATAGCCACTATTTCTTGCCTTTCATGCCTTCTTGTTTGTCTATTTTTAAGAATACAGCCTGCGTTTTGTACCATTTTGCCTTTCTAGATTGATTGCCAACTCGCATTTTTTCAACTCCGAATACCCACTTTTTACCCCCAAAAAACCACTTTTTAACGACTATTTTGCCCTTTTCGGCCATGTATTTCATGGTTCTAAAAGGTTTTGTTTATACCATTGCAGTGTATATTTATGCTTTTCTTCTTACGTTTAGCTGCATTTTGCACTGCGTTTAGCACCATTTTACCTTGCGTTTAGCACCAAAACGTACTGCATTTTGCACCAAAACGCACTGTGTTTAGCGGCATATTGCACTGCGTTTTGCAGCAAATTGCAGTGCATTTAGCCGCAAATAGCCCCAAATGTGGTACAAATGACTGTTTCTTGAAATAAATATTCATTTTATCGTATTCACAGACTGACCCCTTTTTGCATCAAAACAAACCTTCGCGAGAATCGATTTTTTGCGGCAAGGTGCGCGATTGGTGGATAAAAAGGCACTCATAATGTTAAATTTCTTGCTGAAAAATTGACAAAGACTGGTAAATTGACGAGTTGACAAATTAATAAGAAGGCAAGTGGACAAGTGAACGAGTTAATTGTTCTCTTCTCGTTTCTCTAAAAGTGCGTTTTCTCGCCACGACAATGTCCGAGCAAGCTCGGCATTGTTCATTTGGCTCAACGAAAACGTTCACCTTTCGAGTTCTGGCACAAACATGTCCATGCTGACATAGGAACATAAGAAACATGAAGAAGTGCGCTTTACCTTTTCCTCATTATGTGCCACTGACAGCCCGTTTTCAACTTGTAGAGAACGCACTGAATGACCTCCAACAGGTCACTTTTTGTAACATAACCGCGTTTTGCCACCGACAAATGTGGCAAGATCTCAAATTTTATTGTATCTTTGTCCAGTACTTCGTACATGAGAGGAGTGTTTATCTTGGTTTTACAGCACAAAGATAATAGACTCCTCTCTATTTGTAGAGATTTTAAAAGTTTAGATGACCTCTATATTTGCAAATAACTACACAACACTCATAAAGAGCTTCATAAGTAGAACAAAATGGGGCTTAACCAAGAACGAGAATATGCAGGCTTAACTTGCAAAAACAGGAAAAGCCACACTATCGTGAAACCATACGTTTGCAATCGTTGCCAACCAAGTCTTAAATTGTTATTCCAAATAGCAGAGATTTTATTAGCGAGTCCAAAGCATTTGATTAACATTCCAGATGAATAACTTTTTCATTATGGCAGAACATAAAGAGCAAAATAAAAAATCTATTCGTTTTTTCAACGACCGTGAAGTAAGAGCAGTATGGGACGACGCACACAATAAGTGGTGGTACTCTGTGCTGGACATCATTGCTACGATTAACGAGCAAGATGATTACCAAAAGACGAGGAACTATTGGAAGTATCTCAAAACTAAGTTGAAGAAGGAGAATAACGAACTGGTTAGTGCTACTAACCAGTTCAAACAACCTTTGATGGAGATTATGGATAAATACATCGAAATGAGAATTCGGCTGCACTCGACCATCCGCGAACGAGTTCGCATGGTACTCGTTCGCCCAAATTTATGCAACGTTGCCCATTCTTATATGGAGAGCAACTGTAGTAGCAGCACTTGCATTTGGCTCGACCTAATGCTGAAGCGTTCTCTCAAGTGGTGTGTGGATTGGAGCAAAATAGACAAGAACGATTATCTGGCTGCTATGCGTGAAAGTGTAACTGATAGCAGACATATTAAAGCTTTAGTACAGCCTGCGCTCACTACAAAGATTGACGACCGAGAAGTGTTTATGAAAGGTATTGATTATTCGTATTATTATGAGCAGAATGAATAGACACAATATTGAGGTAACTATAACTTATATTTGAAATTTATCAATACTTCTAAAAACATATTATTTAACTATGTATAATGTATGCATTCCGCTACAGCGTTACAGTATATAAGCCTACAATTTTAAAATATTTTTGATTATGCATATTTCTTCTTTATCTATTAGAAATTTTAGAAATTTCAGAAGTGCCAAACTGAAATTCACGAAAGGTATAAATACTATCATCGGAGAAAATGGCTCAGGTAAAACAAATTTGTTTTATGCTTTAAGAATTTTACTTGATAATACGCTTCCGCGATATATAAGCTTTTATGAAACAGATTTTAATAGATCTTTAGGAACTTGGAAAGGACATTGGTTAATTATTTCTGTCGTTTTTGAAGAATTGGATGCAAATGAGGAAGCACAAGCGATAGCAATTCAAGCATGTGGCCAAATGGACCAAGAATCGAAAGGAAGTTACTCCGTGTACTTTCGGCCCAAATATGAATTAAGAAAAAAAATTTATGATTATTCATTAAGGGAAGATAAATGTTCCAAAGGCTTAGAAGACATATTGACTCAGATTTCCTTAGCGGATTATGAAACGGTTTATTTATGTCGAGGGGAAGCAGACTTTAGTGATGATGAAAGCTATAGGCGATATGTAGGTGATTTTGATAAAATAGAATTTCCTAATCCTGATGATAAGGAGGAATTAGCTTTTGGGACACGCCCCCCATCAGAAATAAGTATTCATAATGAGGTTTCATGTACTTTTATTAAAGCATTACGTGATGTAGAAAGTGACTTAAGGTCTTATGCTAACAATCCTTTATTAAATCTTCTGAGAGGGAAGGAAAAAACTGTAAAAATCACTAATGTCCCGTTAAAGTAGACTAATCGCTCTTTGAAATAGTTGAAATACAG
>ERZ773059.1784-NODE-1784-length-10303-cov-3.204137_pt1 | contig 10303 bp, 8 predicted proteins | sample MGYA00580514_ERZ773059 | MGnify/ENA primary metagenome ERZ773059 (study PRJEB29015, sample SAMEA2737981) | human oral metagenome | biome: human oral; feature: human-associated habitat; material: dental | place: China | collected 2056 ...
CTTTAAAAGTGACTGATTATTTGAGGAATCAACTGATAATCAACTTTGGCAAAGTCCTTAGACTTTGCCAAAGTGTAGGGATACAAAGGTGAATTTTAGGGCTTTTGGGGTAGCTTCTATTGATTCTGTTTTTCTAAATGCTGTTGAGGAACTCTAAGAGGTCTTCACGTTCTTTTTTGGTGAGTTTTAGGAATATTTTTTTGGATTTTTCACTTTCACCTCCATGCCACAAAATAGCTTCGGTGATGTTTTTAGCACGACCGTCGTGGAGGAAATTGGTGTGCCCACTGGCTATTTCCTGTAAGCCTATTCCCCATAGAGGGCGGGTGCGCCATTCACGTCCGTTGGCTAAGAAGTCGGGGCGGTTGTCGGCGAGAGCGGGTCCCATATCGTGGAGTAGCATATCGGTATAGGGGTAGAAGGTTTGGTTAGCAAGGGCTGGAGTGGGGGCATTGAGGGTGCGTTGTTTTACAGTATGGCATTTGGCACAACCAATGCCCTCAAATATATATGCTCCATAACGCACTGATTTTTTATGGGCATTACGCATAGCAGGTACAGCTAATGTTTGGAGGTAGAACTCGGTAGCATCAACCATTTCTTTGCTCATTTCGGGGTCGTCGTTTTTGCCGTCATCGGAATGAGCTTGCCCTTTACCTATTTCGACGGGATAATAAGGGTTTGTTACTCCTAAATCGCCTGAGAAAGACCCGGCAGCTTCGTCTAAAAGGGTAGCGGTATTGGCTTTCCATCCAAATCGTCCTACCATTCTTTTTTTGTGAACGCCGTCCCACACGTAGTTTATTTTTCCGGAGATGCCATCGTTGTTTGCATCGTTTACATCTTCTAAGGCTTTGAGATCGGCTTCGGGGATATTTTCTAAGAGTCCTAAGCCATAGATGGGCATACTTGTGCGCGGAGAGATGAGGATGTTAGGAGGTACGGTAGCACTTACGCCATTGAGGGTGTAGTGAGGTACTTTAAGGGTTACTTTAGATCCGTCGCGAAAGGTGACGATAGAATCGGTAAAGCTTACAGCATATTTACCCTCGGGCTGGAAGCCAGTGAGGGCTCGGTTCTGTACTTGGGTTCCGAAACCAGGAACGGGTAAGGGGCCTCCGTGAGCATCGGTGCCGGGGAGACTTACACGCATAAAGAAGCCACGTGAGCGTTCTAAATCGGTAGGAAATGCGGCTCTACCATCGCCTGGGTGGCAACTGATGCAGGAGTTACTGTTGAAGATAGGTCCTAAACCACCGTAGATAGGAGCGGGGTTGGTTACAAAAGTAGTTTCGAAAGCGCGGTCGCCAATGGTGTGTTTATCGTCTTCAGCTTCAGTAAGGTTAGGGGCTGCTACACTATAGGCTAAGCTATTTTCACTAAATATAGTAGTAGCTCCTCCTGCATAGATACGTTCGTTGAGGTCTAATAGGGTAAGCCCTTCATACTCATCGGAATCGGAGCTATCGCTTTTAGAGCAACTCATCAATAGTAGTGTACTAAAGGTAAGTGTGGTTATTATTTTTTTCATTGGAATGTTAGTTTTTTAAACTATGAGGAAAACGAGGCTGTCCTAAAAGTTTCATTTTGTGAGGGCGTTTGCAAAACGCCCCTACAATGTAACTAAAAAATAGAGGTATGCGTTTGTGCAGTAAACATTTCTAAGAACTTCATTCCTCTATACGAATTGCCTTTGTCGTTAAGTTTGGGACTCCATACCGCTATGCTGTAATGATTGGGCAACAGGGCAACAATCCCCCCTCCTACTCCACTCTTGCCTGGTAAGCCTACTTTAAAAGCGAACTCTCCGGACTCGTCATAAAATCCGCAGGTTTGCATTATGGCGTTTACGCGCTTGGTACAGGTTTCGGTAAGTATTTGTACGCGGTCGTGCATACGGATACCATCATTGGCAAGAAATGAGAATATATACGCCATCGATTTGCAAGTGAGTTCCAAAGAACAGAGTTTGAAATAGAAATTGAGCACCTCGATAGGGTCGTTTTCTATATTCCCGAGCGACTTGATGTAATAACACAAGGCAAAATTGCGATATCCTACTGATTTTTCCGATTCGGCTACTAAAATAGAATAGTTGATGCTATCGTCGTTAGCTAATTCGCGTACAAAAGTAAGAAAATCGGCTTCGGCATCTTCTAAGATAGAGAGCAAAATATCACACACTACTATTGCCCCTGCGTTGATGAGCGGATTACGCGGAATACCATTATCGGCTTCTAATTGGACGAGAGAGTTGAACGAGGTACCTGAGGGTTCTACATCTACACGTTTCCACAATTGGTCGCCTATGATACTATATGCCAAAGAGAGGGCGAGCACTTTGGCGATACTCTGCGCCGAAAATTTTACATCGCAATCGCCTATGCCATAGGATTGTTTGTTGAGGCTATAGAAATACACCCCAAACTGTTCGGGGTTTACTTGTGCTAATTCGGGAATGTAGGTAGGGACGGTGCCAGCATTTTCGCCCTTTAATACTTCCTCATAAACGGCATCTATTATTTTTGAATATTTCATTTTTCAATTAACAATTGACAATTAATAATTAACAATTAGCTGTACTTCTTATTGTACGTTTACACAGCCCCAGCCGTCGTACTCACCTTCAAAAGGAGAGGCGAGCTCTAACAAATCCCATACGATATCATCGATATCTAACGGACTATCTTCACGGGTGGCTTCTACCATATAGGGATATTCTTTTCCTTCTGCTTTTCGATCTTCCACAAATTCATCATCGTTAAAACGCACTTTAAAACCTTTGGCTTCAGCTTCTTTGGCAAAAGCCTGTTGCTGAGCAGCTTCTTTGAAGTAGATAAAATGGTCGATTTCGCGAGGCACCTCCATTTTATCGCCATTCTTTTCGAGTTGCATTAGCACTTTGCGGTTTTGCATCGTTTGGTAAGAAAACTCATCGGGGTAGAGGAAACCAAAATAATCTTCCCACTCGGGGTCTTCGGCTATATTATACCCCGACTGATAGCCCTCAAAAGCTTGTAATGCTTCTTCACAAGTTTTTGCCAAAGCCTCAGCATTTTGGGTATAAAACCAGAGTTCTAAAAACCCTTCGGATTTCACCACCCCAGCTGATACAGCCCCTGTAGCTTCGGCTTTTTCACCTATAGCATCCTCTATATCACAGAGGATAGGATATTCTTCATTAGAAGAAAGTCCGTCGGGTCTAGGGTTTTTCATTTTGATACAGAACTGCAAGCGCTGTGTGAGTCCTTCGAGAGGAGCGACCTCAATCAAGGCTAAATTAGTGCGTATAGAGGCAGGAGCGCCTTCAATACGGCACATAAAGAAATCCCAATTTTGGGGAAGATTTTTATGAGTCATATAAGTTTAATTTACAATTTATTATTAATTACTACTAGAAATATGGTAAGTTTAGGTTTCCCAAAACAGTAAAAGAGCTTCTTCGATGGCGGTGGTATCGTCTGCGTTGGTATGATGACTGGGGTTGGCGCATATCCAGCGCAGGTATTGAGCGACTGCTTGTTTTTGCTGAGCGTTTAGCAATGAGAATTGTTGCTCTTTGTACCGGTCTAAATGGATGAATGTATAGACAAGGTCAAAACGGTACAGTCCTTGTAGGTCGGCAATAAGGAAAGCGGGCAGGTGAAATCGCATTCCTTCGGGGTCGAAATAGCAAAGGGCTACATAATATTGGTTGAGAAGTTCCACAGGAATCTTGTGCCAATGGGTGTGCTCATCTTGCTTGCGACAGCGGGCGCGTTCTTCGGCTGGGGCATAATCATCCATAGCATTGCCCTCGCTGAGCCCTATGCCGTTGCCTAAGGTAACGCCAGAAAAGGCTTGCTGTATGGTGTGAATGAGGTTTGTCATTTTGCTGATTTTCTCATTATTTTGGACTATTTTTTAGAGGTAGTTGTTTAGAGGTAAGAATACCTGACAAGTCAGACGAGTCGGACTCCCTAACACCTGAAACCTAACCTCTACTCTGGCATTGCTTTACACCTCTTGATAACTCCTGTATAAAGCCCTATAAAAAGTATAGTTAGCAATATACCAATACCCCAAAAAAGCAATTCTCGTAGGTTATCCCAAAACTTTCCATAATGCTCTTCTATAAAGTGCCACAAATGAAATTTATCCACAATGTCTGTAAAAATAACAGCTATTGTAGGCAAAAAAGTGTAAATAGCATTATTCATAGCAATCTCTCTATATAGCTTGTTTTTAGAATTTACAGAAATGCCGAGTAGAATGAGGAAACTTGCGCATGCTATTGTGATAGAAGTGAACAAATCATTCTCATTGCCCACAAGATATAAAATAAGTAAACCTAACAAATTGATAAATAGAAAAAACAAACTTCCAAAAACAATAGCTAATAGCACCGTGCGCAATGAGGTGATGCGTACCGTGAAGAGCAACAATGTGAGTACAAAAACTATAGCTGTAATAGTATTCAATTTGTCTTTTACTATTTCTATAAACGTATTGGTCTTCATATTCTTAGCATTTCGCGCAATAAAGAACTCTTTTATTTGGTTTTCATTACTATATCGTACTTCTTTGTAAGGAGAGTCAAAATTCTCAGGGTACTGTTGCAAAACGCTATGGATATAGCTATCACTATACCGCCAATGAACTTTAGCTTTCTCACCTGCTATAAACGAAATATGAGTGCTTGTCATTCCAAAGATAATCACAAGGTACACTACAAAACGCCCAAACAATTGCCAACGACTTACAGGGTAGAAACGCTTAAAAGCATTATTTCTAAAAAGAAGTATAAGCCAACCTATTGATAACAATACCATTATAATAAAACTTAACAACAAAGGCAATTCTTTGAAATTATCTCCCAAATAGTAATAATAATTACTCATGGCTTCATCATTGAGCATTATAAATCCCAATCCAAAAAAGACTAAATGGGATAAGAGTATTAATGGAAATAGCCACACAATCTGAATGTTCCAAATTGCTGGATAACGTTCTAATAAATATTTTTTCAATTGATAATGAGTGTTTTAAAATTAATAAGCTATAATCCCTAAAACCTAACTCCTAACTCACAAAAAATCTCCTTGTACTAGCCGAAATATTCCGTATATAAGTAAGCTCTATTTTAGCTTTACCAAGAGCTTCTAACACAGTAGAATATTCTGTACCTTCGGCAAAATAAGCGATGTAAATACCTCCATTGTACTGCAATTTTTCAAGATTAAAAGTGCTAAATACTGCTAATAATTCCTCTCTGCTGTTAGTAGTGTCAATTTCTACGATGAGTGGGGTAGGGGTGTTCTCTTGAGCAGTCTCAACATTTTCGCGGTATTGTCCGTTTTTGAGGAAAATTACCTTGTCAGATATTTTTTCCACTTCAAAGAGTTGTTGAGAACTCAATATCAAAGCGATAGGGTGATTTACTGAGTTAGCTATCATTTTGAGGTCTTCTAATATTACCTGTTGTGCCAATACATCTAAGTTCCCTAAAGGCTCATCTAAAAGCAATAATTCTGGCTGACGTAATAGGGTGCGCGCTAATTCAAAACGCATTTTATACCCTGATGATAGCGCATTCCAGTTTAGATTGCGGTATTTCCACAAACCTAAACGGGCAATCATTAGCAGAGTGCGTGGTTCGTTTTCTTCAGCAGGGATGCCATAGCACGCCAAAGTAAATTTGAGATTGTCTTTCAAACTACCATACCATTTGTCGGTGCGTTGGGGTATGTAGGCTAATTTAGTGCGTAAATCGTATTCATTAGTGGGCGTTTTTTTGAAGTAATAGGTTATTTCGCCCGAATTATAAGAGAGGTCGTGCGCTAAGATGCGCAAAAGGGTTGTTTTTCCGTTGCCATTTTCACCAACTAAGCCGTAAACTTGTCCTTTATTAATAGTAAGTGATACAGGACCTAATGAAAACATTCCCGAATTGTAGGTTTTTTTAATGTCTTTAGCAACAAGCACAGCTTTTTCAGTTGTTACTTCTTCTACAGTGCATCGTCCTACTTCTTCAAGTAGTGCAGATGCTTTTTCCGTAAGTTGAGCCAATTCATTAGGATTGTTTTCCTTCCAGTCGGTAAGTTCTATAGCCTTTAGGTAGAGAGGCATTTGTTGTGTGTCGGCTACACAATCTAAGAGTTTGCGAAAGCCTAATTCAGTATCTTTTTGTGTAAAGAATTTGAGAGCGTCTTGCACGCGGAGTTGATGTTTTGTCATAAACGAATAGTTTGATGCGACAAAAGTAGTCAATAATTAGTAAATTAGCAAATTAGCAATAAAAAAATCACTTTCGTAACTTGTAATTTGCAATAATTTATTACCTTTGCGCTTATTAATAGCAAATTGTAAAATTTTAATTGTAAGAATATGTCTCTAATAAAATCTATATCAGGCATTCGCGGTACTATAGGGGGAGTACCCGATGATAACTTAACCCCCATTGATGCTGTAAAATTCGCTGCTGCTTATGGCACGTGGCTCAAAAAACATATTTATAAAACCCGTGTGAAGGTGGTTGTAGGTCGCGATGCGCGTATTTCGGGTGAAATGGTGCAGAATCTCGTGCAATACACCCTTGTAGGTTTAGGGATTGATGTGGTAGATATAGGTTTGAGTACCACCCCTACCGTAGAAGTGGCGGTTACTATGGAACAAGCTGATGGCGGTATTATCCTCACTGCCAGCCATAATCCTAAACAGTGGAATGCCCTCAAATTGCTGAACAACAAAGGTGAGTTTCTCAACGCTCAGGAAGGCGAAGAAATCTTGCACATTGCTGCTGCCAATGAGTTTACTTTTGCCGAAGTAGATGCCCTAGGGCATATCACCCACAACGATACTTATATACAACGCCATATCGATGCGGTGCTTTCGCTCTTGCCATTAGCAACTTTGGAAGCTATTCGCAAACGCAAATTCAAAGTAGCGGTAGATGCTGTAAACTCTACTGGAGGTATTGCTATCCCACTTTTGTTAGAACGCTTGGGTGCTGAGGTAGTGCCACTCTACTGTGAACCTAACGGTCAGTTCCCGCATAACCCCGAACCGCTCAAAGAACACCTTGCCGATATTTGTGCTAAGGTAGTAGAAGCAAAAGCCGATTTAGGGGTGGTGGTAGACCCCGATGTAGATCGTCTTGCGCTCATAACTGAAGAAGGTGAAATGTTTGGTGAAGAATATACCCTTGTAGCCTGCGCCGATTATTACCTCAGTAAAAAGAAAGGTAATGTGGTGTCTAACCTCTCTTCTTCACGTGCTTTGCGGGATATAGCCGAAAAATACGGGGTAGAATACGCTGCGGCTGCTGTTGGTGAGGTGAATGTAGTAACCAAAATGAAAGAAGTAAATGCTGTAATAGGAGGTGAAGGTAATGGTGGAGTGATTTTCCCCGAATTGCATTATGGTCGTGATGCCTTAGTGGGGGTAGTGCTTTTCCTTTCTCTTTTGGTTGAAAAAGGTATTGCTGTGAGTGCTTTGCGTCGTAGTTACCCTGCTTATTTTATGAGCAAAAACAAAATCCAACTCACTAGCGGACTTAATCCGGACAAGGTGTTGCTCGCAATGCAAGAAAAATATGCGCACGAGCAAATCACCACTATCGACGGACTCAAAATTGACTTTCCTTTCAGCTGGGTACATTTGCGCAAATCGAATACCGAGCCGATCATCCGCATCTATACTGAGGCTAAAACTCAGGCAGAAGCCGATGCTTTAGCCACCCGCTTTATGGAGGAAATGGCAGCGATTAGTTAAGGTTGATTGCTTGATAATCAGTTGTACCCTCTTAACACTACGTTTGCTTTGTAAAACACCCCTCCAACCCGTCCGAATTGTCCGACTCGTCTAACTTGTCCAATAAAATAAATTTTAATACTCAATCAATTGTTAGGTAGTCCCCTAAGGACTAACAATTAACCTCTAATGAACTAACATCTAATAACTGACAATATGAAACAAATTTTATTATTCTGCTTCCTGTTTATAGGAAGCCTCTACGCACAAGAGTATGAAGTAACAGGAAAGGTTACTGATGTTTTTAATGAACCTTTACTTGGAGCTTCAGTGCTCATCAAAGGAACTACCCAAGGAGTTACTACTGATTTTGATGGTAAATACACTATCAAAGTAAAGAATGGTGATATCCTAGAGTTTTCTTCTTTAGGAATGAAAACCAAACAAGTGAAAGTTAATGGGCAAAAAGTCATCAATGTAGTTTTAGAAGAAGATAATGTTGCACTTCAAGAAGTGGTGGTAACAACGGGTTATGTAGGTAAACGTAATAGAAAAAAAGATAAACAAAAAAAAGCTGTTGCTTATAGCATTTATGAGGAATCTCGTGAAACTTATAAAGCGATAGATGAAGGCGGCTTTAAGAAAACAGCGAAAGACCCCGTAACAACTTTCTCTGCCGATGTGGATAGAGCCTCTTACAGCAATGTGCGCCGTATGCTCAACTACGGACAAAAGCCTCATAAAGATGCTGTGCGCATAGAGGAGCTTATCAACTATTTTGATTATAACTATACACCTCCAGCCGAAGGTAGCAAAACACCTCTCAATGCTACAACAACGCTAAGTAGCTGTCCTTGGAATCCTGATAATTATCTGTTGCGCATTGGATTACAAGCAAAGAAAATAGATCTTACCAAAGCGCCACCTTCTAATATAGTGTTTCTAATAGATACCTCAGGTTCTATGGACGAGCCCAATAAAATGCCTCTACTCAAAGCATCGTTCAAATTGCTTTTGGATAACTTACGTCCAGAAGATAGGATAGCGATTGTAGTCTATGCAAGTCAAACAGGTATTGCTTTACCTTCTACTCCAGCGAAAGAAAAAGAGAAAATCTCCAAAGTGATAGACGATTTGGTAGCTAGTGGATCTACAGCAGGAGGAGCAGGATTACAAACTGCCTATGAAGTAGCCGAAAAAAACTTTTTACCCAAAGGTAATAACCGTATTATCTTGGCTACCGATGGTGATTTCAACGTAGGAATTTCTTCACGTGATGAGTTGCAACGATTGGTAGAAGAGAAGCGCAACAAAGGAATTTATATTTCGGTATTAGGCTATGGTATGGGTAATTACCGCGATGATATGGCAGAAACTATTGCCAACAAAGGGAATGGTAACTATGCTTATATCGATAATTTTACTGAAGCTAAAAAAGTATTGGTAAATGAATTTGGCGGTACGCTCTACACCGTAGCTAAAGATGTGAAATTACAATTAGAATTCAACCCTCAATACGTGAAAGAATACCGCTTGGTAGGCTATGAAAACCGCGCTTTAGCCAATGAAGATTTTGAAGACGACAAGAAAGATGCTGGTGAGATAGGTGCAGGACATACTGTAACTGCTTTGTATGAATTGATACCAGCCAAAGGTGCTACTACCGATGGGTTACGCTATCAAAAACAAGTGAAAGAAGGATTTGCTAACGAATTAGCTTTCCTCAAAATACGCTATAAAGACCCTGTGGTAAAAGATGCTAAAAGCGTAGAAGAAAGCACTCCTATTCCTTTTACTCTCACCGACTTCTCCCAAACCGATGATGATTATCGCTTTGCTGCCGCTGTTGCCGAATGGGGAATGCTCCTAAGAAATTCTAAATACAAAGCAAAATCCTCATATAAACAAGTGATAGATTTAGCTAAGAATGCGATTGGAAAAGATGAAGAGGGCTATCGCAAAGAGTTCATTCGCTTGGTTGAACTTTCCGAAAAAATAAAATAATAAACTAACCCTTACCCCTAAAACATAGTAAACTAACAAACAAACTAACTAACAATAATGAAATATTCAATAACTTTAGGAATGCTTTTGCTTACGATGATTACAGCAAAAGCTCAAACGCTAGCCGAGCGTATTAATGCTAAAAATGTAGTTCTCGTAGATGTTCGTACTGCTGAAGAATTCGGGAAAGGCTCGGCTGAAGGAGCTATTAATATCCCTCTTGAGCAACTTGAACAGCAGTGGACTAACCTTAAAGACAAGGAGAATATAGTGCTGTTTTGTCGCTCAGGAAGACGCTCTGGCAAAGCAGAAGCTATACTAAAAAAACACGGCATCACGGCTGTTAATGGCGGTGGAGCCGCACAAGTTATTGCCTTACAAAAGGTGAATTTAGCTGATAAATTGCAGTTTCGCAGCGATAAACAGACTACCTACTTCGTAAAAGACGGTAAAAGCGTACGTCAAGTAGTGGTGGCTTTAGGTGAAGGCGCTGTACTGAAAAAACATACTACTGATGTACCTGCTACCCTCATAATGGTAAAAGGAACCGTACGCTTTGTTATCTACG
>ERZ773059.1786-NODE-1786-length-10286-cov-3.246408_pt1 | contig 10286 bp, 11 predicted proteins | sample MGYA00580514_ERZ773059 | MGnify/ENA primary metagenome ERZ773059 (study PRJEB29015, sample SAMEA2737981) | human oral metagenome | biome: human oral; feature: human-associated habitat; material: dental | place: China | collected 2056 ...
CGTCTGCCCGCGCAATCACGGTCGGCAATGACCGCCTTCACTTCGGCGCGAATCTCGCTGCGCGCGACCGCATCGAGCAGCGCTTTCAAATTGCTGCCACCACCGGAAATTAAAACCACCAAAGATTTCATTGAGAATGCTCCTTGAGTTGTAAAGCCTGTTGAAAGAAAAATTCTGCTGCCGCCTGGTCGGCAAAACGGTCGCGCGGAATAAACCAGGCAACATTACGATTGACATAAAACAACAAAAATTCCGCATCCAGAATCACGCGCGATACCGCCGGCCAAAAATAAAACAGGCGCGTGCGCCCCGCTTCCTCCACCAACAAACCCTCGGCAGAAAGGGACAGGGCAAATTGCCGCCCGTCCGGCGGATCCCATAAGGCCCGCAGCGCCACAGCATAATTCCAGCGCAAATAGAAAATCGCCAACCACAACAACGCCAGCGACCAAAAAAACAAACGCTGCAAGGCGGCAAAAACCGAATCATGATTGCCTGCCCAGGCGTCCCATTGCGCCGCAAACGCATCGGCATCCACTTCCTCACCGGGCAGAAAAGCGCAATGCTCCTGCAAGAAAACCGCGACCCGGCGCGCATCATAAAAGAAGCCGTAATACAGCACGGCAAAAAGGACGAGCGCAATCAGCGCGCCCAGCCAATAGCGCCGCTGCAAATCCGGCGTGCGATAGCGGCACATCCGCCGCCCGGCGCGTCGCTGCTCGCGGGAAGTCACCGAAAAAACCATCTGCAAAGCATCATGATGACTCATGGTGGCTCCGGTAAACATTCAACTGCTGTAAAAAAGATTCTGCCGCGCCCGCATCTGAAAAAGCGCGCAAGGGAATGGGAAATGCTGCGGTTTGATCAATAAAAACCAAAATAAAACCTGAGTCACGCACCACACGCTCCACCGCTGGCCAAAAATACACATTGCGCGAGCGCCCGTCCTCCTCACTACAAAAGCCATCCGCGCCAATAGAATACAAAAATTGCCGTGTTGCCAAAGGCCGCACTGCTGCTTGTTTGCGCAAGACTATCTCATAAACAAAAGCGGCAGTAAAAACCAAAGCGCTGGCAATCACCGCGCCCATTGCCCACCAAATATCGCCCATGCCTTCGCCGAAAATTTCCAGTTGCAGGTGGATGCGCTGCATCCGCGAAAACAATATCCACAGGCAGCACAAATGAAATGCCCAACTGGCGATATTCAAAATACGCAATCGCCGCCGGATGGCAGGCGGCAGATAACGCTGCAACAAACGCGATACCGCTCGCTGCTCGGTGGACGTTAAAGAAACCTGAACGGCAGGAACATTTTCAGCCTGCATGGAAACTCCTTGTGCAAGAAGGGGAAATATACATACACCTTAGGCGCTGTTTACAATTGGCCATAACATGATGATTTCATTCGCAGATTTGGTTAAGACCTGTTTACCATTCAGCCGTAAACACGCCCAATCCAATGCGGTTGCGTGGCGACGATTTTGTGAGCTACACCATTAGTTTGTAGGGTGTGTGCCGCAGGCACGCACGCGTTTGCCGATGTCAAATCCCCGCGTGCGTGTCGGCTACGCCGCCACACACCCTACGCACGTAACCCGCCTGCTGCGGGCTTCGCCCTGCAGGGGAGGGAGCAGTTTGGTGGATGACCGCAGAGCAAAGCCCGCAACGGGGCAGGGTTGAAATGTAAACAGCCCTTAGTACGGCGAGGCGGCGCAACACCGTACAGGGCTTTGTGAGGATTGCTATAAATCAAAGCCACTCGCGCGGCTGGAGATAATCCGCCAGCCGCGCCTCGGCGCTGTCCGCAGGCGGCTGGTAGTCATACTCAAAGCGCACCGCAGGCGGCAGGCTCATCAGGATGGACTCCGCGCGGCCGCCGCTTTGCAGGCCGAAATGGGTGCCACGGTCGTAGAGCAAATTAAATTCCACATAACGCCCCCGGCGATAGAGCTGAAACTCGCGTTCGCGCACACCGTAATCCGTGCCCTTGCGCGCCTGGACGATGGGCAAATAGGCGGCGAGGTAGGCCTCGCCCACGCCTTGCGTAAACGCCAGCGCCTCGGCAAACGGCAACTCGTTGAAATCATCAAAGAAAATGCCGCCGATGCCGCGCGTCTCGCCCCGGTGCGGCAGATAAAAATAGCGGTCGCACCACTCCTTGAAACGCGGGTAGAGTGCCGCGCCATAGGGCGCACAGGCGGCGCGGGCGGCTTCATGCCAGGCGCGGCAGTCCTCGTCGAACGGGTAAAACGGGGTGAGGTCGAAACCGCCGCCGAACCACCAGTCGCGCACCGCCTCGCCATCGCGGGCGACAAAAAGGCGGATATTGGCGTGGCTGGTTGGCAGATACGGATTGCGCGGGTGGATGACCAGCGACAGGCCGAGCGCGCTGAAGGCGCAACCGGCGAGGTGCGGGCGTTTTTCGCTGGCGACGGCGGGCAGGTGCGCGCCGTGCACCACCGAGACATTCACCCCGCCCTGCTCAATCACCGCGCCGTCTTTCAGCACCATCGTCGCGCCGTGGCCGCCGAGACTGCCGTCCGCGCCGTCGCGTTGCCAGCGGTCGCAATGGAAGGGCTTGCCGTCTTCGGCGGCGAGTGCGGCGGTAATACGTTGTTGCAAGTCGCCGAGAAAGCGGGCGAATGCGTCGATGGATTCATTTTGAATGTGCATGGAAATCTCCCCTATAAAGTCGTCATCCATAATTTGACGGCAAAACCGATAAACAATAATCCTACCAATGCCATACCCAACGCGGCAAGCGCGCGCGAATGGGCAAAGAAGCGGATTAACCGCCCACCGGCAAATGCCAGCACATTCAGGTAGGTGAAGCTGATACATTGCAAAATAAAGCCGAGAATAAACAAACTCCACACCGGATTGGGCGCATCGTCGCGCACAAACTGGGTAAAGAAAGAGAGAAAGAAAATAATCGCCTTGGGATTCATCAGGCTTAACGTCAGCGCGCGCTGGAAGAAATGCTGTGTTTGCACCTTTTGCGTGACCGGTTGGGTATTGCGCCGCGTTTGCCAGGCGAGCCAACTGCCCTTGAGCAGATTCAGCGCAAGCCAGACCAGATACAGCCCGCCTGCCAGTTTGATGGTATGAAAAATGGGCGGGTAGGCTTTCATCAATGCGCCCGCGCCGAAAATGGTCGAGAGAATGAGGACGCTGTCGCCGAGAATAATGCCGCCAATGGTGCAGTAGGCGGCTCGCGCACCGTATTGTCCGGCGACGCTCAGGCAATAAATCGAATTGGGGCCGGGGACGAGAATAATGGCAATGGCGCCAAGAATGTACTGGTATAAATCATGAATGCCGCTCACGGGTTTTCTCCTTCAGGTTGACAATAATCGAGTTCGGTCTTGACCAGCGCATAACCGGGGCTGCGCAAATGGACGCAGCGGTTATCGCGGGTGAGAAAAAAGCGTTTTTCCAGAATGTTGCGGTAAGTCAGTACCACTGCCGCGCTGCAATCGCCATTGACCGGGCAAGGTTCAATCTGCTGCATTTCGGCAGCGACGGTTTGATTGATGTGCTGATAGATAAACAGGGTCGCGGCAAAAGCGACGAGATAAATGACAAAACTGGCGAGCAACAGTCGCAATCCTTTAAAAGGAAAAACGGCACGGTTTGCCATTTTTCGGTAATTGGTGGCGAGATAAACCGCATAGGCGAGGTAATAGACCGGCAGCATGATGAGCAGGGTGCTCAAATAGAATTCTCCGGCAATGGCGCAGGTAATCATGGCGGCAAGGGCAATAATGAAATTGTAGAGAAAATGGATTTTTTGCATGGCGGTTGAGATTAAAAATAAGGGATAACATACCAAGGGCTGTTTACATTGTTTTGAATGAGGTCGCTGCGCGATTTTTCACACCCCCTCCCCGGTTTCCATAAAAAAGGCATTCGCTTTTTTATGGAAACCCCAACCCTCCCCCGCTTCGCAGGGGAGGGGCGTTTTTCTTGGCACGGGCGGTAATGGCGCGGATGAAATCGCCTTTGGCATTGGTATAACCATCGCGGTCGTGTTCATACGGTTTCCACAGCGACAGTTTCAGCGCTTCGTATTGTTTGGCAATGGCGGGATGTTCCCGCAGGTAATCGCGGAAATAATATTCGTCATGGTCACCGGGCAGGCGCAAATGAATGTGGAAAACCCGTTCGGCAAATCCTTCGGGAGTATAGCCCTTGTTGAGCGAGATGCGGGTATCACTTGCCGACATTTGCAAATAACCGTGGGCAACCAGAATGTTGGCGGCGTTTTGCAGCGTGGCCGCATCCGCCACTTCAATCAGAATGTCGATAATCGGTTTTGCCCAAATGCCGGGAATGGCGGTGCTGCCGATATGGGCAATGGCGCGGATATGGCCATGCAGCAGCTGTTGCAAGTGCCGGGCTTCTGCGGCGTACCAGTCGCGCCATTCATCGCGGTGCGGGGTGAGCTGGATGGGAAAGAGTTGCCAAAGTTCTTGCAGGCTCATTTCCGTGAGCGGTTTGGTCATGGTTTTACGTTTTACATACAGGGTAGCGGGGAAGGTGTTTATCAATAATTTTTATCCGCTTCTTCCATAAAGAGCATTTTCGGTAAAAGCAGCCAGATTGTCAGAGAACCCGTGAAACCCGTCTCCATGACCGGGTGGAGCAGGATCGCCCCCAAACGTCATATTTTTTGGCACATTTTTCGACATATTTTTATGACGTTTCTATATTAGTATCGTGCTCACCTCGCATTTGTCAAGAAATGTTTGCAATTCGGGCGGATGCTGTACTTTTTCCACATCGAAGAAGTACAGGGAGAGTTTTGCATTGGCACCTTGTGCGGTCACCGGTCGGCGGTAATGGATTTGTTTGCTGCCTGCGGGAATGTTGCTGCGCCGTTTGTGGATGGCGGATTGCACGATTTGTGCTGCCTTGCGCATATCGTCAAAGCTCATCGTCCCTTCTTTGGCAAACAGGCCGGTATCACGGGCGTAATCGGCGAAGGTTTTCGGCGAGACCACGGCGAGGCATTTGCGGTTTTCGTATTCCAGGACGAAGGCCGGTTGGCCGCTGCGGTTGACGATGATGTTTTTGGCGGCGATTTTTTGCCAGAGCCAGTCGAAGAAGCCGTCCACGATGCTTTGCGGGTCGCTGTCCGGCGGCGGTTTGCGGGCGGGCGTGTCTGCGGGTGCAGGCATGGCCGCATCTGCCACAGGAAGGACGGGCGGAGGCGCCATTTCATCTGCTACGGCTGGCACAGGCAACGCGACCCCCGGCGGGTCTGCGAACGGGTCATCCGGCAGGCTATCCGGCCACACCGGTACTGGCAGCGCATCTATTGCTGCCGCCAGTTGCAGTTCCGGCGGCAGGCCATCCTGCGCCAGTGCATGGCCTCCCGTGACGTCCTGTTGCAGGATTTCCACAATCGGCGCTACCGCTTCCTGTGCCAGTACGGCTGCTTCCGGTGTACCCTGCGGCAGTACGGGCGCTGTCGCTTCCTGTTGCAGGGCAGGCGTGGGCGCGGGCTGTTGCAGGGGCTGGATCGCTGCTGCTGCGGTTGCAGGTGGTGCCTGCGGTGTGGCGGTTGCAGGGGGATTCTCCGCTGCGCTGGCTGTTGCAGCTTTGCCGCCTTCGCTGACGCTGCCGCTCATTTTCGCGGGCAGGCTTGCCACGGTGAACAGTTTGCGGCTGTCGATTTTCAGGGTGGTGAAGTCCTGCTCGAAGTTGGCGTGCGGGATGGAGACGTGGATGGTGAAGATGGCGTGTCCATTTGCTGTTGCTTCAATCAGCCCGTGCTGTTGCAGTTCGTCGAAGATGCGGGTGTTGTCGGCGGGGACGTCGGTCGCGCCCAGCGCCTGCATTTTTTCGCGCAGTTTTTCCGCGATGGTTTTCGCCACCGCATAGACGTAGCGCTGGTCGTCGGAGAGGTAGAGGATGGCACCGGGGCGGTTTGCCGCCAGTTTGCGTTCTTCGATCAGCAGGCGGAAGGCTTTCAGCAGGCGCTCGCCGAAGTTTTCGATATCGGCACCGGCGAACTGGCGTGGACGTCCGGTTTGTGTGGCAATGCGCAGGTCGGCGGCGACCGACATCTGGTCGGCCGTGCTGACAATGGCGCCGATGCTGCCCCAGGACGCCCTGTCCGCGCTGACGTAACCGAGTACTTCGCTGAAAATGTCCAGATCGCGCGTCAGGTAATCCATGCTGATGCTGTCCAGAAGCTGCGGCAGAAAGAGCAGGCCGAGACGTTCGTGCAGGTGGTAATGCTGTGTCGGCCGGAATTTGAGGGTGTAGTGTTTGCAGCCCTGTTGCAGCAGGGTGCCGGCAGCGGGGTTCCTGATTTTGTCCTGCGCCGTGTCGATGTACCAGGCCATCGTTACCGCCTTGCCGATGTCGTGCAGGAGGGCAGCGACAAAGACGGCGTAGGTCCAGAGGTTTTTCTGCGCCTCGATCACCTCCGGCTCGGAGGCCAGCGGCAGCGTGTATTTTTGCCGCTCGTTGATGGCGTATTCGATTACGCTCAGGGTGTGGACGATGAGACCGCCGGGATAGGCGTGGTGGTGTGCCTGCGAGGCGGGTAACAGTTGCACCGTTTCGCAGTATTTGGCGATGGGCTTGCCGTACATCGCCTCAAACCGCTGCGGGTCGATCGCTACCTTGCGCCGGATGCCACGCAGGCGGTTGTGCAGGGAAAGGCGGGTGTAAAGCGCTTCCGCACCCAGCACCGGAAAGATGCTGGCCGCATCCGCAGTCGCCGCCGGGGCGGACGCGCCGCCCTGGAACAGTTTGCGCAGCAGGCCGCTGCCCATCATCCGCGCAACTCCAGCCAGCTGATGATGACCTCGCTCGGCGGATACGGCACCTCCGAAATTTGAAAATCCGGTTGTCGCACCCGTGCGGTGAAGGCAGCAAACGGCTCGTCCAGCGCATTCCACAGGCGAGTGGGGCGGGTCTTGTCAAACACCTGGATTTTGAAGCAGAACAGGTTGCAGACGAAGCGGGTGAAGGCACGCTCGTATTTGCCGAGGTTGGCGTTGAGCAGCATGGTGTCGGCGTTTTCAAAAAATGCCGCGATTTGCGCCGCAGGCAGCTCGTCTGCGCCGGTATGGGTCAGTTGCAAAAATGCCGGGTCGGAGAAGATTTCATCGAGTTGCCGGATGTGCCAGGCGTAACGTTGCCACAGGATTTCGACAGGATGGGATTGCACCGTAGCGGGTGTGGTCATTTCCTTTAATCCTTTCTTTTACCATTAAAAAACCATTCGCCCTTGAACCTTTTCCCCTTGAAAACGCGCCCCATGTGGCGCGTTTTTCCTTTTGGGGCAGGCCCCTTGGCCCTTTTCATCCTTTGTCCTTTTACCTTTTTTTCTCCCGTGCGCCAGCGGAATGCGGGACAAATGCCCGCGCAAAAGCTCCCGCATTCCGGCGGATTATGACGCCGGGCGTTTTAACGTTGCGGCAATCCCCGGACAGAAAGGACTCCCGTATATGCAACGTACCCGACGTTACCGGCTGCTCACCGCCATTCTGCTGGTGCTGGCTGCCTCTGCCGCAGCCGCGCCGCAGGGCGAGTATTACGGTAGTGGTTACACCATCATCAGCCAGGAGCACGGCAACGATGATTTGCAGGCAACCGTGTACCGCCAGCTCACGCCGGGGACGGTCGGGCAGGCGCTGCCGCAGTTGCTGGACGGTACCGGCTGGCGCCTCGCCGACAGCCATGCCGCTGATGACCGCATCTACCGCCTCTACAACCAGCCGCTGCCCGAACACAAACTGCGCATCGGCCCGATGCCGCTGGACCAGGCCTTGAGCTGGATTGCCGGTGACGGCTGGGCGCTCGTCGTTGATCCCGTCAACCGCCTCGTCTCGTTTGAGGTGGAGGCGCGTTACGACAGCCGTCCGCCCGTGGGCATCCATTCCCGTCCTGCCGCAACCAGCCACGTTCCGGATGTTGCCCCTGCCGCCACCCCGGTTTACGCCGACCTGCCGCCGCAGGGCAGTTTCCCGGCGGTGCAAACTGCCCCGGATTACAGTGTTACTACCTACCGCACCCCGGCCGCAGCGTATCCCGTGCCGCCGCGCGAGGACTGGCAAAACGCCTTGCCGCAGCGCCTCGCCGACAGCGTCCATACCCCGCAACCGCCGCGTGAGCAGCGCCGCAGCAAAACACGCAAGGCATTGCGCCCGGCGGTGACAGCGACCGGTAACGACAGCGTTATCGCAGCAGTCCCGCACCAGACTGCTGCCAGCAACCGCCACGCGGTCGCAACAACGCAGAAAACGGCAATTACTGCCGCAGCGCCTGCGACAAAAGCCACACCGGCAAAGACCAGCACGACCGCAGCGGACAAGGCGGCCAAAAAGGCTGCTGTCCCGGCAGAGAACAGAACGACCCCGGAGGGCAACAAAACTGCCACGCCCGCGACCGCAAACGCAGAAAAAACGCCGTCTGCCACAGGCAAGACAGCAGAAAAAGCGGCTGCACCAGCCGGTCACAAAAAGGCGGCGGAAGCCAACCCTGCGGACAGCCCCGCCACGGCAAAGCCTGCCACAGATACCACGGCAAAACCTGTACCCGCGGCCGCGCAACCCGCTGTACCCGCAAAGGCCGCGCTCACCCCGGCAGAAAGCGAAACACCTGCACCCGTGCTGGCCAACCCGGCAAAAGCCGACGGCACGGCACCAGCTACCAAACCTGCCACAGCGCAGGACGCAGCACCGCAGGCAAAACCCGCCGCCGCGCCTGAAAATCCGGCCACCACCCCGGTCAAAACCGGCTACCTGCCCGGCCCGCCGCCGGCACTGATTGCCAAACGCACCATCCATGTACCGCCGCAACAGCGCCTGCGTCCGCCTGCCGCGAAAGCAGCGCGTGACGAAACCGCCGCCAGCATGACCCCGCCTGCCGTCCCTGCCGCTGCTGCCACCCTGGAGGACGCACCATGAGACTCCTCACCCTCGTTTCCCTCGCCTGCCTGCTCACCGCCTGCGCCAGTACCCGCTCTGCGGACACCGCCTGCCGCTACCGCGAGCGCGGCCTCACCGTTGATTTCGCCCAGCGCACCTACTGGTGCATTCCCGGAGACCGCAAATGACCTGCAAACCGCTACTGCTTCCCGCCCTGTGCCTGCTGCTGACTGCCGCCCAGGCGCAAAACCGCAGCGAGACTACCTTCACCTACACCACCACCGCGCAGCGGCAGAACTTCCAGCAACACTGGCAACTGAGCGACAAGGAAATGACGCGCTACGAGGAAGTGATGGTGAACGAGGGCCGCTTCCGCTACCCGAAGCTGACGCCGCTGGAAGTGCTGGCGATTAGCGCGCCAGACGACGAGACCATGCGCTACTACGCGAAAAAGGCAGCCGCCGACGAAATGCGCGCGGTACGGGCGCAACTCGCCTACGCGGTGATGGTCACTGAAGAAAAAACCAAAATCTACAACGAACTGGAAGCGCAGGCGGCAGCGCGTGCCGTTGCACGCGAACAGGAACAGGCCAAAGCCGACGAGATGCAGGCGAAGATTGACGCCTACATCGCCGAACACGGCGGCCAGGATGCGGCGGATGACGCGAAAAATGCCGCAGCCGCGCCCCCGGCAGCGGCTACTCCCGGCAAAGCGGCGGTCAAACCGTAAGGGACAACCATGATGGCCGCGCGTAACACCCTGCTGCTCATCGGCCTGTCGGCATTGCTGGCAGGCTGTTTCGACCGCGACAAACCGTCGGGCAAGCTCAAATATGACGACAGCGCGCAGGGTGCGAATGGCAGTTATGACAGCGGCGCGACGGATACGGGCGGCAACAGCATGGGCAGCAATGAACCCGTCCCGCCGCAAGACAGTACGCCGGTGGCGCTCAAGGCGGCGGTTGACGAGAACTGGCCACCACCCAGATTTGAGCCGGTCACTTATAAGGCCATGTCAGCGCGCCGTCTTTCTTATGCCGGACAAATTATGCGGATTGCCAATGCCAATGGGGTCGAAGTAGAGCTGGCGCACGCCATCATTACCCAGGAATCCAAATATAAAGCCGACGAGCGATCCCCCGCTGGCGCAATGGGGCTAATGCAATTGATGCCGGGAGCCGCACGCCGCTGGGAGTGCTACCACCCCTTCAATGCCGAATGTAACCTCAATGCCGGAAACCGCTACCTCAGATTTCTTGCCGATATGTTCAACGGCAATATCCGCACCATCGCCGCAGGCTATAACGCGGGCGAAGGGGTCGCCGACAGCTATCTGCGCGGTATTCCTGACCGGATATCAAAACTTGACAGAAAAAATCCGACCGGCATCAAAAC
>ERZ773059.1788-NODE-1788-length-10282-cov-5.158404_pt1 | contig 10282 bp, 10 predicted proteins | sample MGYA00580514_ERZ773059 | MGnify/ENA primary metagenome ERZ773059 (study PRJEB29015, sample SAMEA2737981) | human oral metagenome | biome: human oral; feature: human-associated habitat; material: dental | place: China | collected 2056 ...
GCACGGGCTTTCCATTGCGGCTCGTTTTCAAAAAAATGCGCGTAATCCACCCGCAACATCGCAGAGCACGTAGCCTCGGGCACGATAATCGCATCAAGAGCAGGCATGACTTTTTCGAAATATGCTATATTAAATTTTGCCACGCGTTCAACCGCCGCAAAATCTCCCGTAAAATACGCAGGAGCGCCGCAACAGGCTTGTTCCTTCATCAAATTTACGTTTAGCTTTAGCGCTCGCGCGATATGTAAAACCGCCTCGCCTACGCCCGTGTAAGCGTAGTTTGCCATGCAGCCTATAAAAATTCCGATAGTTTTTTCGCCGCCGTTGTCGATAAGCTCTGCGTGCGAGTTCATAAAGCTCTTTTTCGCAGGAGCAGGCAACAAGCGCTCTTTTTTAAGTAGTGGCAAGTCAAATCTAGGCGACATAGAGCTTTGCGTATCTTTTCGCATCTTAAAGCCACAGCTAAGAAACACGTATCCAAGCGCTGCTGCTAGATCCAGCGCTTTGCGGTGCCCGAGCAGCCAAAACGCAGCTTTTTTGTACCACGCGATACCAAATTTCTCCGCAATGCGCGCGCGAACATTCTCGATTGCCGTATCTATGGGCAAAGACTCGCCGCAAATATCTACGCAGTTGGTGCATAAAAAGCAGCTCTCAAAAATTTTCTTAGCGTTTTTATCAAGCTTTAGTTCATTCCTGCCGTAAGCGCCCAAAAGATCCACAAATCCGCGCGGGCTCGTTACTTCATCGCCGTTAATGCCATGAACCGTGCAGACTTGGATACATTTACCACATTTTACGCAACGCTCGCTAAGTGCCGCAAAATCGAACGCTCCAAGCTTTGCCTTACTCATAGCCGCGCCGCTTAAACGGTTTTAGAAAAGCGCTTTTCGCCCAAATTTTTACCCATATACTCATCAAAGCACATCGCGATATTGCGGATCAAAAGCGTACCGGTGGGCGTTACGGAAATTCTATTCGGCGAGACTTGCACGAAATCCTTTAGCGCCTCAAGCTGTTTTAGGCTAGCGCCGAAATGCTCGAAAAAATTTATCTTAAATTTCTCCTCGATCGCCTCTATATCGACGCAGAAATTACTCATCAGTCCCATAATCACCTCTTTGCGCAGCAGATCCTCTTCATTTAGCAAAATGCCCCTGCAATACGGCAACCTGCCCGCATCGATCGCGGCTTCATACGCATCCATATCTTTGAAATTTTGCGCATAGTGGCGCGCGCCCTCGCCGATGCTGGTTAGCCCGATGCCGATCAGATCGGCGCCGCCCTTGGTCGTGTAGCCCTGAAAATTACGGTGCAGCGAGCCGTTTTTAAGCGCGGTATGAAGCTCGTCCGCGGGCTTTGAGTAGTGATCCATACCGATCATCTCATATCCGTTCGCGCTCAAAAAATCGTGCGTAAATTTTAAAATTTCAAGCTTCACTTTAGGCTCGGGCAGGGTCGTTTCGTCAAATTTACGCATAGATTTTTTGATCCACGGCACGTGCGCGTAGTTAAAGATCGCAAAGCGGTCCGGATCAAGCGAAAGCGCAAGCTCCAGCGTGCGCTTAAAGCTAGCTAGGCTCTGATACGGAAGGCCGTAGATCAGATCCATATTTATCGATTTTATCCCCCTCTCGCGCGCCATGGCTATGACGTCCCTCGTAAGCTCGAAAGGCTGGATGCGGTGGATCTCCTTTTGCACTTGCGGATCGAAGTCCTGCACGCCGTAGCTTATGCGATTAAAGCCGTTTGAAACGAGCACGTCAAGCTGCTCGGCGTTTAAAAACCGCGGATCGATCTCGCAGCTGATCTCGGCTTCAGAGCTAAAATTTGTAAAATATTTTTTGATATTTTTTATGTGGCGCGCGAGCTGTTCGGCGCTAAAATACGTAGGCGTGCCGCCGCCGAAGTGCATCTGCACGACCTGGCGCGAGCCGTCCACGACGCTGCTTAAAATTTGCATTTCGCGCTCGATATAGTCCAAATACCGATCCATCTTGTCGCGCTTGCCGGTGTAGATTACGTTGCAGCCGCAAAAATAACAGGCGGAGCGGCAAAACGGCATGTGAAAGTAAAGCGACAGCGGCGTGGAGCTTTTTTGATTTTTTAGCTCGTTCAGATACCCGTCGTAGCTAAAATTTTCGCTAAATTCCAAAGCGGTCGGATAGCTCGTGTAGCGGGGTCCGGGGCGCGAAAATTTCGCGTAAGCGTCGAAGTCTATGCTATTCACGGCCGCCCGCCTTGGTTTTGATAAGCTCTTCGATATCGATGAAAAGGTTCGGATGCAGGCTTTTTACGCGCGAAACGACGGCATCGACGTCTAAGCTTAATCTTTTCGCACTCGGATCTGCGCCCGTTAGCCTTCTGATCTCGTCCATGCACACGATCCACGCGTCGCCGAAATCCACCGGCGTATGCTGCAAGATCGAGCGCTCAAGCTTGAGATTAAAATTTTCCTGCATCGCGTTTTTGGTCGCGGCGATGAGATTTGCAAGCGATTTTATCGAGATCATCGTGTGCACTTCGTTATTTTCGTCGATGCCGAACCACGGCTCCTCGTCGCTCCACGAGCCGCTTTTCAGAGTGAGTTTTTTCTCGTTGTCCTCGCCCTGCGAAATTTCAAAAACCGTCCTTTTCGAGCTATCCAGCCCGAAAAATTCGCTCGCTTTGTCGATCTTTTTTAGCGCTTTATCTTTTTCTTCCATGCGTTCTCCTAAATTTATATTTTTTGATCCAGCCAAACCATGACGCCTTTTTGCGCATGCAGGCGATTTTCCGCCTCTGCAAAAATTTCATCCGCGTGCGCTTCAAACACGGTCTCGCTCACCTCGTATCCGCGGTACGCCGGCAGGCAGTGCAAAAAGATCGCGCCGCTACCTGCTAGAGCCATTAAGCTTTCATCCACGCAAAAACCCGCGAAATCGCGAATTCTTTGCTCTTTTTCGGCTTCTTGCCCCATCGAAACCCAAGTATCGGTCGTCACGACGTTTGCGCCCGCTACCGCTTCTTTTATATCGTTCGTTATTAAAATTTTAGCGCCTGAAATTTCGGCATTTTGCCGCGCCTGCGCCAGTATCTGCGGATCAGCTTCGTAGCCCACGGGCGTCGCAATACGCAACTCAAATCCCAGCTTGCTAGCAAGCATCAGCCACGAATGCGCCATATTGTTACCGTCGCCCACGTACGCGGCTTTTATCTTTGGAGTTTCAATACCGCGCTCCACGATCGTCATTAAATCCGCCATTAGCTGCACGGGATGAAATTTATCGCTAAGGCCGTTTATCACCGGCACGCGGCTAAATTCCGCAAGCTCTATTAGCGTCTCGTGGCGATTTACGCGCGCCATGATTAGATCGCACATTCGCGAAATCACGCGAGCAGTGTCTTTGATCGGCTCGCCTCGCCCGAGCTGGATGTCGCGACTGCTCAAAAACAGCGCGTGTCCGCCGAGCTCGTTCATCCCTACGTCGAAGCTAACGCGCGTCCTAGTCGAGCTTTTTTCAAATATCATCGCTAATTTTTGATCTTTCAAATATGGCTTAAAATTTCGCGCCTTCGCCTCTTTTTTAATCTTAAAGGCTAAATTTAGCATTTGCAAAATTTCATCTTTACTAAAATCGTTTAACGTAAGAAAGTGCCTCATATCGCTCCTTTTTGGTTAAATTTTACACTGTTCTCGCTTACGTAGCGTTTTATTCGGCTTTAAATTTTAAAATTTGCGCTACGTACCGCGAAGTAAATTTCAAAGAACCAAGTCTCGCCACTGCCGTGAAATTTTAAAATTCCAAAATTCTTAAAATTTTTACCTGCGCGAGTTTAAAATTTCCGCGATCTCTTTGGCGTGATAGGTGATGATCATATCAGCACCCGCGCGCCTTATGCCTATCATCGTCTCCATCATCACGCGCTCATAATCGATCACGCCCGCTTTTTTGCCCGCCTGCAGTAGCGAGTATTCGCCGCTTACGTTATACGCGCAGATCGGCAGCAGCGTGCGCTCTCTAAGGTCTCTGATTAGATCCAGATACGCAAGCGCGGGCTTTATCATCAAGATGTCCGCTCCCTGCGCCTCGTCTTGCAGACTTTCGTTGATCGCCTCAAATCTATTTGCAGGATCCATCTGGTAGCTGCTGCGATCGCCGAAACTAGGCGCTGATTCTGCCACGTCGCGAAACGGCCCGTAGTAGCCGCTAGCAAATTTCGTCGAATACGCCATAATCGGCAAATTTTCAAATCCGCCGTGATCGAGCGCCTCTCGCAAGGTAGCGATAATACCGTCCATCATGCCGCTGGGCGCGATCATATCTGCGCCCGCTTTGGCATGGATAAGCGCCTGCTGCGCCGAAATTTCAAGCGTCGCGTCGTTATCCACCGTCTGATGCACATGATCAATGATGCCGCAGTGCCCGTGGTCGGTGTATTCGCAAAAGCACAGATCAGTGATTACTAATAAATTTGGAAATTTAGCCTTTATCGCGCGCAGCGAAGTCGCGATGATGCCGTCCTCGCTTAGCGCATCCGAGCCGATGCTGTCCTTTAGCGAAGGAATTCCGAAAAGTAAAATTTTATCTAGTCCTAGCGCCAAAAAAGTCTCGCACTCTTTTAAAATTTCATCCAAGCTCATCTGAAATACGCCCGGCATCGAGGCGATCTCCTTTTTGATACCGCTTCCTTCCACGACAAAAAGCGGATAGATCAGCGAGCGGGTTTGCAGATCGGTTTGTCGTACTAGATCCCTAAGCGCGGGGTTTATTCGTAGCCGTCTAAATCGTTTAAACATTATTTTTCCTTTTTTAGCTAGAATTGCGGGATTCATAATATCACAATTGGAGTAAATTTAAGCATGGATATAAAAATTTCAGAGGTCGCAAATCTCCCCTCCCGCTTCGGAAGCTTCCGCGTTCAGTCGTTTAAGCAAGGGAATAAGGAGCATTTGGCGATATTTAAGCAGCCTTTCGCGGACGTGGTAAACGTGCGTATCCACTCGGAGTGCCTTACCGGCGATGCGATCGGCAGCCTAAAGTGCGACTGCCGCGACCAGCTCGAAGCAAGCCTAAAATATATCGAAGAGCACGGCGGCATGGTGATCTATCTGCGTCAAGAGGGGCGCAATATCGGGCTTTTTAATAAAATCAACGCCTACGCGCTACAAGATCAGGGGCTCGATACGATCGAAGCAAACCATCAGCTCGGCTTCAAAGCGGACGAGCGCACCTACGAGATCGTGGATTTCATACTCGCTCATTTTGGAATTTCGCGCATAAATCTACTTACGAACAATCCGCAAAAGCTGCACGATCTAAAGGTCGAAGTGGTCGCGCGCGTGCCGATAATCATCACGCCTAATAAATTTAACGAAAACTATCTGCGCGTCAAAAAAGAGCAGATGGGGCATCTGCTGTGAAGCTTGCGCCCGGCGAGAGCTTTGGCGAGCAGGTCGCTAAATTTAAAGCCTGCCTGCAAAAATTTAACCGCGTCCATAGCCTCACGAATTACGATGATTTGGATGCGGTGGTGCGCGACAGCCTAAGCGGAGCGAATTTCATACCGCGCTATCCGCGCATCGCGTGCGACATCGGCTCGGGAGCGGGCTTTCCCGGGCTATTTTTGGCGCTCGCGCTACCGCTGTGCGAGTGGCATCTGTTTGAGCCAAATCAAAAAAAAGCGGCGTTTCTAACCTACGCGAAGGTTAGTCTTGAGCTAGCTAACGTAAAAATCCACGCCGAGCGCGTGCAAGACGGCGCAAAGCTACGCGCCGATCTGATAAGCTCGCGAGCTTTAATGAGCGCGCGAAGCTTAGTTGAAATTTGCCGCGGCTTTTACGATCAAAACACGACGTTTTTGCTCTACAAAGGCTCGGGCGCAGAGGCGGAAGCGGCGGAATTCCGCAAGGAATTTACGAGCGCGCGCTGCGAAATTTTTAGCGGCGAAAACGCTTTGAAAAATAGAAAATTTTTAGTAATCAAAGGGGTGAAATAATGGGAAAAATTCTAGCCGTCGCCGTTATCGCGGCGCTCATATATTTTTTGATAGTGCCTAGATTTCGCATAAAGAAAAAGGACGATGCGACCGAGCTTTTGGCGTGCGACGAGTGCGGGACGTACTTTAGCAACGACGAGCTTGCTCTGCGCGATAAAAAGCGCCTTTGCAAATCCTGCGAAGCCAAACTAAGGGGCGGCAAATGATCATCCTAGGCCACGCGCTCGTGCCCTACGAGCCGCTGTATCTCATCAAAAACGGCGACGAAGTTTTCAAATACGACAATCTGCTCTTTAAATTTAACGACAGGCTCATCGCCGCCGCGCAAAAGGCGCAGAAAAAATTTAGCGTTATTACGAACGATATAAATGAAATTTTACTCGCAAACGGCGCGGGCGCGCGCTTCATCGTCGTGGATAAAAAATCCGCCGCGCACGCGCAAAAGCTAGCCAATGATTATTTATTCGACGCCAAGATCGCGATGTTTATCGGCTCTGCGCGGGCGTTAAAAAACTTAGCCGAGCTCGGAATCGATGCGGCGATCTTTAAAGACGCGATCGCAAACGCGCCCAAATCGCTACTTGCAAGCATCGGAGATAGCGTAGGCTCGAAATTTCACTTCGGGCTTCCGAAAAAAGATGAAATTTTTGACGGCGCGCAAAAGCTCGCGGATAAAATTTCGGCTCTGGATAAAAAGCTAAGCGCGCCCGCAGCTGGTAAAAATGACGATATCTGGAAAAAATAGTAAAATCCTAAGCGAATTTATTCGCGGGCGTAAAATTTCTATGACTCACGCAAATTAAAATTTTGCCTAGCTACGCAGCTTGGAATTTCACACGAGATTTCGCTCGCTTACGCGAATCGGAATTCTACGCGGAATTTTGCCCTCTTTCGCAAATTGGAATTTTGCGCGAAATTTCACGCGTCCTCTGCAAAATTTTCCCGCTTACTCAATTTAAATTTTACCCGCTCGGATAGATTTAAATTTTATGTAGAATTCCGCCTGTCCTCGCGGCAAGAAATTTCAAATAGAATTTTATCCTCCAGCGCGATGCGAAATTTTACTAAATTTTCTACACGTGATATAAAATCTACGTAAATTTTACTCGCGCAATTAACGTAAATAAAATTCCACCTCCGCCTAAGCTTCATAGAATTTTGTAAAATTTTACTCACAGAGATGATATAAATTCCTAGCCATTATTTAAATTTTACTCGCGTTTTAGCTGCTTTTATGCGCGCGGTAAGGATTTTTTAAAGCTAAAATTTTATATAATTATGCGTTTCAAAAAGGCATATTTTGAGTACTAAATTCTTTCTAGCGATCCTTGCGATAGGCGTTATAATGGGGCTTTGCGCAGGGCTCTTAAACTTCGGCATCAACGAAATTGAAACTTTTGCTTTCGGGCATAATGATGAGGAATTTCACATTATCACGGAGCAAACCACTGCGCTTAGGCGCTTTCTTAGCGTCCTCGCAGCCGGCGCAATCGTAACTTTAATTAGAATTCTGCTAATAAGACTAAAACCTTTTTTAAACGTAGCCTCGATGATGGATGGGCGAAATCCGCCGTTTTGGCAAAATTTAATCCACTCTGTTTTGCAGCTAGTAGCCATCGCTCTGGGCGCACCGGTAGGCAGTGAGGCTGCTCCGCGCGAGCTGGGCGGCTTGTTTGCAGCTAAAATTTGCCGCGCCTTAAATATCGGTGGAGACGAGCTTCGGCTATTTGTCGCATGCGGCGCGGGAGCGGGACTGGGCGCTGCATATAACGTCCCGCTAGCGGGCGCGCTTTTTAGCCTAGAAATTTTGCTTAAAAGCTTCGATACTCGAGCAATTTTATGCGCTTTTGCCACAAGTGCGGTGGCTACAGCTACAGCGGAATTTGGAGCTTCAAAAGAAATTTATTACGCGGTTTCAAACTTCGCCCCTACCCCACAGAATTTACTCGCAGCGGCGCTAATCGGACTTGTCACGGGGGTCGCGGCGAAATACTTTCAAGACGGGGTGCGCTTGTGCGAAAAGCTGCGCATAAAAAGCCTCAAAATCGCGCTTACACTACCATTTGCATTCGTGCTTACCGCGGCGATCGGCGCATACGTGCCTGAAATTTTAGGTAACGGGCGCTCTGCAGCGCAGTTTGCTTTCAACTCCGCGTCCTTCAGCCCCTATTTGCTTGCGATTTTGCTTTGTAAGGCATTTTGCATTTTGATGATCTTTCGCTGCGGCGGATATGGTGGCACGCTCACGCCGAGTTTCGCGCTAGGCGCAGTTTTAGGGCTATGCGTAGGATTTGCGATCGGCGAAATTCTACCTATTAGCCTAAGCGCAGCGGGCGTTTGCGGAGGGGCTGCCTTTTTAGCGATCAACCTAAACGCGCCGCTTTGCGCCTTTGCCCTAAGCGCAGGATTTTGCGGGCTAAATCTCAACTCATATTCGGTCGTCGTTTTTAGCATCGTATGCGCCGTGATCGCTAGAAATTTACTGACGAAAAATTTAGCGTAGTCGCAGCGCTGATAATTCATACGCTGCAAACATGAATCGATGGGCACGGCGATGATGGTCCAAGAACCTGCCCCGTCAGCATAGACTGAGCGCAGTAGGTCGCATCATTGGGCTAGGTCGGAGCCGTAATGATATGCGTCTAAGCTGATCGTTGGTAAATTTAAGATAAAATTTTGCCACTTTAACCAAAGGAGAAAACAATGGGTTTACTTTCATTCGTAGCCGAAGCAGGCAAGAAACTACTAGGTCTAGGCGATGACGCCAAGCACGTAAAAGACGAGATCGCCAACAATCTCAGCTCTACGCCGGTAGAGGGGCTAGAGGTCGAGGTGCAGGGCGACACCGTCAAAATCAGCGGCAACGCCGATAAGGAAACTCTCGAAAAAGCAGCCCTCATCGCGGGCAACACCGCAGGCATCAAAAACGTGCAGATTGAGGGCATTAGAGAGGATAGCGCCGAGAACTACTACACCATCGTAAAGGGCGATAACCTATCTAAAATCGCGAAGAAATTCTACGGCGACGCGAATAAATACAAGATTATTTTCGACGCCAACCGCGAGGTTATCAAGGACGCGAACCTCATCTATCCGGGGCAGAAGATCAGAATTCCAAAAGCTTAAGCTCGCTTTTGAATGCCGCGGCTTGATTTTGCAAGCCGCGGATTTTACTTTTGCGAACATTGCGCTGCGTTTGCGCGAGCCGTGATTTATCAGCCCGCGGCGCAGCGCGATTTTGGTGAGCTATGAATTTACGAGTTAGCGAGGCGCCGCGGTTTTTTACGCTTTAAGAGGCCCGGTTTTGCAAACTGGCGGCGCGAGCGCGGTTTTTGCAGGGCGTGATTTTGAGCTGGCTGTGCAGCGCAGTTTTTAAACTATGATTTTATGAACCGACGGCACGGCATGATCATGATTGTGTGAGCTATGGATTTTGCTGCGGATTTGCTTTTGCGAGACGGGTTTTGATTTTAAGCCGTGACGCGGTTTTGCGAGCCTGTTGCGGTGGATAGTGGATTATCCGCCGCACTTGCGCGCCGCCATCCTATTTGAGAACATATAAAACGCTTTGAAATTCTACCTATAAAGAGCTAAATTTGGATAAATTTGAAATCAGCGCTACGCTAAAAAAGACCGAAACTAGGGATTACGACAAATATCCGATAATCATAAAAGACAACTCGATAGAGATGATTAGGCTATATCTGCCGATTGTATTCATCTTAGATGTGTTGTTGCATTTTGCACCATATAGGCCGCCACGTCCAGGAGAGTTAAATGAACGGCTAAAAGAGCTGGGAACCTGCTATATTAAATTTAAAAATTCCGCGATAGAGTATTTTTCTACGAAGAAGAATTTGATCTTATTTGAGATAGAGCTATCAAACATAGCGGAGATTAAGCGAACCTTCGGGCCTTCCTCCGAATTTCAATCATCAATTCCTACAAAAAAACTTATACTTAGCATCATTATAATTTATTTTGTTTTGATGTCCGCCGTTTTTTACTTTAAAGGTTACGCTATCGCCCCATTCGTGGTACCGATAGCATTTGGGCTCGGCATTCTTCCGCTACTGATTTTTAGATTAGTAAACGGGCTAGGGCTTGGACTGGATATGCTAAGCGGCGATAGTTTGATTATCTTCGATAAGCACTTCATCATCGACGCCTCGATTTTAACGAGCAGCGAATACAAGGAGCTAAAAACCTATTTTCTGCTAAAAACGGGTAAAAATTTAGACAAAATTAGACCGCAAATTTTTATATAAGCAAGGGAGTAGGTTTGGACGTAAAGCAAGAATTT